>OGRY01000008.1_pt1 | contig 216879 bp, 170 predicted proteins | sample 1553551 | NCBI WGS metagenome assembly OGRY01 (sample SAMEA2580101, study PRJEB22360) | human gut metagenome | biome: human gut; feature: human-associated habitat; material: faeces | place: Denmark | collected 2008/2010
CCAACGACCCCGAGATTACAAATCACGTGCTCTGGCCAACTGAGCTAAAGAGGCGATACTTCTAAAAGAAGCCGTTTCGTCACCACGGCGAAACGGCTGCAAATTTAGATATTATTTCTTACATACCAAATTTATCTACCGTTTTTTTTATTTGGCTCTGATTTTTTCTTTGAATTTAACCAGTTGCTTCTCCAAAGCCTCAACACAATCGTCTATCGCCCCTTCGAAAGTATCGTTTATTTTATCAGCGAAACATTCCCCGTTCTTCACGGACAACATTATACTGGCTTGCTTGTTCTTCACCGTCTCAGGCTTAACCACCTTCAATGTAACCTCTGCCAATATAATACCATCGAAGTATTGCTCCAATTTAGAAACTTTCTTCTGAATAAACGCCTCCAACTGTGCAGTTGCGTCGAAATGAATTGCTTGAATTCTAACGTCCATAATAACCTCCTTCTTTTTTTGCTCTTGGATGAGCATGATACACTTTTTTTAATTCCTCAAAGGTTGTATGCGTGTAAACACTGGTAGACGCTAAACTGCTATGACCTAATAAATCTTTCACAGCGTTCAGCTCAGCTCCGTTGTTTAACATACTCGTTGCAAATGAATGTCGTAACACGTGTGGACTTCGTTTCGCCAGCATGGGTATCTCCGACAATTGCTTTTTTACTATATTATAAACAATCCCCGTCGACAACTGGTTCCCGTTCTTTCGAACGAAAAACCATTCACCGGCTGCCTCAAGCTCACGATCACGAACTTCCGTGTATGCAAGCATTAAGTTTTTTAACCCCTCCGCAAAAGGAATCAACCGCTGCTTGTTCCGCTTTCCGGTAACCTTGACCTGCATCGCCTCATAATCCACATCCACGTTTCGTATGCCGATTAACTCTGAGCGGCGCATCCCGGTATCGTATAGCATCTCAATGACCAACCGATTCCTCACACCTTCAAAATCCTCATCAAATCCGTCCCCGTCCAACAACGCCTCCAACTCGCTATCCTTAATAAAATAAGGTAAGGGTTTCTTCGTTTTCGGACCGCTCACCAATCTCAACGGATTCGCGGAGACAATCCCCCGTTTCATGAGAAACTTAAAAAAAGATTTCAAAGAACTTAATTTCCGGTTTACCGATACGGGGGAAAACTTCTCGTCCATCAAACAGACGATCCAGCTTCTCACGAAATCCGAGTCGATTTCCCCGGGGTCGAATACACCTTCTCGATGCTCTCTTACATACCTCTGAAATTGGTCCAAATCTTTCGAATAGGCACCAATCGTATAATTGGAATAGTTCCGCTCATACCGGAGATAGTTTAGAAAGTCATCGATCAGCATATTCTCGTTGCATCAACATTCATGCAACGAAAATAGGAATAAGAATTCAATAAAACAAGCCCGGAAGCTATAATTATTCTTCTACTTGTTGCAAATGCTGTACGTAGATAGCACGCATAGTCTGCTTTCTCTTCGTAACAGACGGTTTCTCGAAAGCCTGACGGCCTCTCAATTCCTTGACTACACCTGTTTTCTCGAACTTTCTCTTGAATTTCTTAAGCGCCTTCTCGATGTTTTCGCCTTCTTTTAATGGAACTACGATCATAATTTAAATTGTTATATTGTTTAATTATTTATATCCTCAAATTGAGCGGCAAAATTACTGATTGTTTCGGGATTAGCAAAACTTTCAGCGATTATTTTTATAAAAGATGCCTTTCTCCGTAATTATAGCCGTGATTAGCTCGTGGGGAGTAATGTCGAAGGCGGGGTTGTAGACTTTTACGTCTTTCGGGGCCATACGCCTTGAATACCACATCTCGGTGACCTCATCGGGGTTACGTTCCTCTATTACAATGGAATCGCCGTCCGGGCACGAGCCATCGATGGTGGATGTCGGGCCTAATACATAGAAGGGGATCTTGTAATGCCGGGCCAAGATAGCCACTCCGGACGTGCCGATCTTATTCGCCACGTCGCCATTGGCGGCTACACGGTCGCAACCTACGACCACGGCATGCACCCAGCCTTTCCGCATGACGATAGAGGCCATATTATCGCAAATCAGCGTCACGTCCACGCCGGCCCTGCTTAGCTCATAGGCCGTGAGCCGGGCGCCTTGCAACAAAGGACGGGTCTCGTCGGCGAAGACCTTGAAACCATAACCTCTCTCCTGCCCCAGATAAATCGGCGCCAAGGCGGTACCATACTCCGAGACCGCCAGATGTCCGGCGTTGCAATGCGTAAGGATTCCCATCCCGGGACGGAGTAGCTCCAGACAGTTCTCGCCGATCTGCCGGCAAGCGGCGGCGTCTTCCTCCCGGATCGCGATCGCTTCCTTATATAATAGCTCTTTCCATTCCGGGACAGACAAGGTTGGATGAGCGACCAATACCCGCTCCATCCGGTTCAGCGCCGCCACCAGATTCACCGCTGTCGGACGGGAACCGGCCAGATACTCCTTGATCTTCCGAAACTCATTCACGAAAACGGATTTCTCCGCCGTATCGATCCGACGGGCGCAGACATAGATACCATAAGCGGCCGCTACCCCGATAGCAGGTGCTCCACGTACCTTTAATTTATAGATAGCGTCCCATATCTCCTCGGCAGTGGTAAGGGTCAGATACGCTTCCTTACCCGGCAGCAGAGTTTGGTCCAAAATGATCACACCGTCCGCTTGCTCGTTGAAACGCACGGTCTTTAAATCAGATAGAGTTTGTATCATTCGATATGAATATATTAATAGTTCACGGGACCCAGCGTAGCTTCTATCGCCACCCCTGCGGCGGTAACCGCTATCGCCCCTACGACAAGGCCTGCCGTAGCCCCATGAGTCTCTTTCACGTAAAAGAAATCGCCGGATTGCTGCTGTCCCTCATCGAAATACTGGGGAGCCACGTCGCCGACCTTGATCAATTTCGCCAGATAGAAGTTCCGCTCAAAAGAGGAATGCTTCAAGTGCTTCCCATTGGTCCCTCCGGCGAACAACGTCAGGTAGCTACGGAATCTCAGCGGAGAATCTTCTTCCGTAAAATCCTTCACTCGGATATTTACGGTGGTGTTTGCTTTCGTTGTCATTTGCTCCTTTACATACTCTTCCTTCGGGATCTCGTTAAACGGGAAGTTGGCTAATTGCAAAGGCGTATTGACTAATTTGGAATGCGGCGGGATAAACTCAACGCCCTTCGGCAAACTCACATCTCCGGAGAAGGAACCTTCCGAGTAGCTCCACCCGCTGCTGCTCCTATCGCTCCAATGAAAGGAGCTACCGGATGCCACGCTAGAGCTCTCGCCTCTCACCGAGGCCACTTTCGGATCGTAGGTGGTAGCCACGTCATCGATAATCAGCGCCGACCGCCCCCAATCCACATACAAGGGTTCATCCAATTTATTATAAATGGTAATAGTAACCGGGGCGTTCTCTCCCCAGAAACGATAAGAGATACGTACCGTATCGTTTTCCTGCACAAAATCACCTCTCTCATTCTTCTCCCCGACGGGGTCATTCGAGTTCAACATCGAATAATAATAAGAAGAACATGCGCTCAAACCGAGAAGCAGAGCCGCAAAGACAAAAAGATAAAGCAGATTCCTCATGGCACTTCTTATTTGTTTCTACAAAGTTAGCAAATTATTCCTTGATATCTATTGGGTGCCTTATCTTTAACTTGATTTAAAGGGATCGGTTCACAAGGTTGTGGACCACAAGGCTGTGAGCCCATACACGTTTATCATAACCTTTAGCTCTTTTATCCGGAATCCTTACCCTTTTCTCTTTTATATATTGTACCTTTGAAGCTGAAGTATTCATCATCTACCATCTGTTGGACAATCATCCAACAGATGGTAGATGATCGTCCAACAGTTGGTGCATGATCATGCAACGGCTGTTGAAAGATGAATTCTTCTTGAAGAAACCGCTAAGCTCGCCTATAAAAACGAGTAAGCGATCTAGAAAAATCGGACAAAAGATCTATAACCATTTAAACACAGCACAGATGTCAGCAAATTACAAGTTAGTCAGAAATCCCAACCCGAATCCAGAGGAATCCGGGAAGTCATTACCCCTACATCCTCGTTTGGTCTCTTGCGGGACGATACATACGGATGAGTTCATCAGCAGAGCGAAGTCCCGGTCTTCTTTCTCTCCCGCGGATATGAAAGGGATCTTGCAGCTTTTCCAAGACATGATGGTGGACTTCCTCATGTTCGGTTATAACGTGGAGCTAGAGGGGATCGGTACTTTCAGCGTCTCACTGAAAAGCCGGCCCGTGATGGAAAAGAATGAGATCCGGGCGGAATCCATCCATTTCAAGGACGTGAAGTTCAGATCGTCCAAGGAACTAAGAGACCGGCTGAAGACCATGCCGGTGTTTCGTGACGAGTACACGGTTAGCGATCCCGCATATCCCTCCGCCAAGGAATGCGAGCAAGAGGTATTCCGTTATCTGGAGACGAACCCTTTTATCCACCAGAAGAAGTATATGTCGCTCTGCGGATGCTCCAGAAGTAAGGCTTCCCTCGACTTGCGGCGGCTGGTAGAGGAAGGGAAACTGCGGTGGGAAAAGCTGGGTACTTCCCATCTATATTATAAGGTAGAAGAGCCGGTTTCCGGCGAGACAAATCCAAAATAATTCATTAACTTTGCGAGTATTAATGTTGACTAAAATAAAATGCGATGAAAACAAACATTCCTGAACGTATCGCCGCCCTACGGGAGGCTATGAGGCAACAGAAGGTTGACGCTTACATCATACCCAGTTCCGACCCGCATCTAAGCGAGTATCCGGCCGATCGCTGGAAATCGAGAGAATGGATATCCGGCTTCACCGGCTCGGCGGGAACGATCGTGGTCACCGCGGACAAGGCGGGCTTATGGACTGATTCCCGGTATTTCCTGCAAGCGGCCAGCCAACTGGAAGGTTCCGGTATCGAACTCTATAAGTTGGCGCTTCCGGAGACACCGTCTATCACGGAATTCCTCTTGCATGAGTTACACGCCGGACAGGCCGTTGGGCTGGACGGGCAAACCTATAGCGCCGCCGAAGCGAGTGCCTTGGCAAATAAACTAAGCCGTAAAGAAATCAAGCTGGATACCTCGGCCGACCTGATCGAGGGTATCTGGAAGGACCGTCCCGCCGTTCCCGGAAACCCGATATTCGAGATGCCGGAAGCATTAAGCGGAGCCTCCGTGCACGAGAAACTAGACCTAATCAATAACCAGTTGCGGAGCGAGGGCGCCGACTGCTTGATCCTCGCCGCCTTAGACGAGATCGCGTGGACATTCAATATCCGGGGTACGGACGTGACCTATAACCCGGTCGTAGTCAGCTACGCCTTCGTATCGGAGGATGAGAGCGTGCTTTTCATCAAGCCGGAGAAGCTGACCGCCGAGATCACCGAGCATTTGAAGAAAGAAGGGGTTACGCTGGCCGAATACTCCATGATCCAGAGGTATCTGTCCCGCCTACCGGAAAATAGCCGGGTATTCGTGGATATGAACAAGACGAACGTCTCCTTATACGACGCGATCCCGGGAAGCTGTACGATCGTGGAAGGGATCTCCCCCGCCAACCACTTGAAGAGCATCAAGAACGAGACCGAGATCAAGGGATTCCAAAACGCCGTGGTAAAAGATGGTGTCGCCTTGACAAAATTCTATATCTGGCTGGAGAAACAAATGGCGGAAGGAGCCCAAGTTACAGAGATCAGCGCCGCCGAGAAGCTGACAGCCTTACGTGCGGAACAACCGCAATACATCATGGATAGCTTCGGCACGATCTGCGGCTACGCCGAGCATGGAGCGATCGTTCATTATTCCGCTACGCCGGAGACGGACGCGACCTTGAAGCCGGAAGGATTGCTTTTGATCGATTCCGGCGCGCAATATCTGGACGGTACGACGGATATCACCCGCACGATCGCCCTTGGAGAGCCGACGGAGCAGATGAAAAAGGATTTCACCCGTGTGTTGAAAGGTACGATCAGCTTGGCGAAAAGCAAGTTTCCCGCCGGTACACGAGGTTCCCAGATCGATATCCTTGCCCGTAAAGCGCTATGGGATTCCGGCATTAATTACTTGCACGGAACCGGTCACGGTATCGGCCATTGCCTGAACGTACACGAAGGCCCCCAAAGCATCCGCATGGAGGAGAACCCGGTGACCTTGAAGCCCGGAATGGTGATCAGCGACGAGCCGGCCATGTATCGTACCGGCGAATACGGTATCCGTACGGAGAACATGATCTTGGTACGTGAGGACAGCGAAACGGAATTCGGGAAATTCCTAGGATTCGATACGCTGACGCTTTGTTTCATCGACACGAGCTTGATTATCATCCCCATGCTCTCTGTCCGTGAGCACGCTTGGCTGAACAAGTACCACCAAATGGTCTACGACAAGATCAGCCCGTTCTTGGACGAGGAAGAGAAAGCTTGGCTGAAAGAGAAAACAACAGAAATTTAAACAACTAAAAATGGCATTAATTAAATCCGTTCGTGGCTTTACCCCGAAGATCGGTAAAGACACTTTTTTAGCAGACAACGCCACGATTATAGGTGACGTAGAGATCGGTGAAGGTTGCAGTATCTGGTTTGGCACCGTGCTTCGCGGCGACGTGAACTCGATTCGCATCGGCAACGGCGTAAACGTACAGGATGGTTCCGTCCTTCACACCTTATATGAGAAATCGACGATCGAGATCGGAGATGATGTATCCATCGGCCATAACGTAACGATCCACGGGGCGAAGATTTGCAATGGCGCCTTGATCGGAATGGGCTCCGTGGTATTGGATCACGCCGTAGTAGGCGAGGGAGCGATCATCGCCGCAGGTTCCGTAGTATTAAGCAAGACGATCGTCGAGCCGGGCAGTATCTACGCCGGAGTTCCCGCTAAGTTCGTCAAGAAGGTAGATCCCGAGCAAGCGAAGGAGATCAACCAGAAAATAGCTAAGAACTACCATATGTATTCTTCTTGGTATAAAGAATAAGGACATGTATTTGATTATTTGAATTATAAACCATATATTTGTATCTATGAAAAAAAGGACAATAATATGGAGTTAGTAATCTTTCTTGGAGTTGTCGGGATTATTTGCCTAATAGGCTTAATTTACACGTATACCCCTTCAGGCAAAAAGTGGTTACATGAAAAATAATTCAAATAAAGGAATTCAAAACAATAAACACTATTTGTCTCGAAGCGTGAGATGGATAGTGTTTATTTTTATAGTAGGAATCGGAGGGTATCTAGCGTTACCCTCCAATTATTATTTGCGCAGAGCGCTTACTCATTTATTACCCAAGATCGATCAATATCCGATTTTCGAGAACCGGGTCGTACAGGCAGGTTCGCCCCGCCCTTGGGAACTATCGGAAGCTTACAATACGAAAAGTATTCCAGAGCGTTATCTTCCCCGGTTTGAGGAACTGGGTACGGTTGCCTATGTAATCATCCAAGACAATCGACTGCTATTCGAGCAATATTGGGAAGATTATTCCCCGGAATCGCATAGCAATTCCTTCTCGATGGCGAAAAGCATCGTCTCGTTAGCGATCGGCTGTGCTATCGACGATGGATTTATCCGCAATGTCGATCAACCGGTAAGCGACTTTTTCCCGGAATTCAAGGGATACGACGGAAAAGCCCTAACGCTTCGCCATTTGCTGACCATGAGCGCCGGCGTGGATTTCGACGAGGCTTACAGCTCTCCTTTCTCTCCTACCACCCAGTTGTATTATGGCGATGACCTACAGGAAATCGCCTTCGGGATGAAAGAGATCGACGAGCCCGGCGTAAACTTTATCTACCAAAGCGGCGTGACACAACTGCTGGGCTTTATCGTGGAGAAGGCTACCGGGGAGAAACTCAGCGATTATGTATCCCGCAAACTATGGACTCCGATGCACGCCGAGGAAAGCGCCCTTTGGAGCCTCGACCGGAAGGACGGCATGGAAAAAGCCTATTGCTGTTTCAACAGTAACGCCCGTGATTTCGCCCGCTTCGGACAATTATTACTCAACAACGGTCAATGGGATGGCCAGCAATTGATCTCTCCCGCTTATCTGGCGGAAGCGACAAGCCCCGATACCCGTCTTGTCTATAAGGATCTCGGCAAACCCAACCATTGTTACGGATTCCAATACTGGATTCTCGATTACAAAGGGATGAAGATCCCTTATATGAGAGGAATCTTGGGGCAATACGTCTTCACGCTCCCGGAAAAGAACGCCGTGATCGTAAGACTCGGGCACAAACGCAGCGATACTTATACCGCCGACCAACATTATCCGGACGATATAAATACATGGTTGGACGCAGCGATGGACTTACTTCAATAAGAATCTATTTATCAAACGATCTAAAAATAAACGCACATGAGAAAAACGATTTTAACGACAGCGCCATTGGCGGCACTCCTATTGCTTTCTTGCGCACAGAAACCCAGTACGCAAAAGCCGGACATCACGTATATGCCGCAACCACCGTTCAATCCGCCGACGTATGTTTGCTACAAGGCCCCCGCTCCTATCAAGATCGACGGAAAGCTTTCTCCCGGGGAATGGGACGCGATACCTTGGACCAACGACTTCGTAGATATCGAAGGCGACAAACGCCCGGCCCCTCACTTCCAGACCCGGGCCAAGATGACTTACGATGATAACGGAATGTACTTCGCCGTCCTTATGGAGGAGCCGCACGTATGGGCGACCATCACGGAACACGACGCCGTGATCTTCCATGACAACGACTTCGAGATCTTCCTGAATCCTACGAACGACACCCATAATTATCTGGAGTACGAGGTGAACGCCTTAGGTACGGAATGGGACTTGTTCTTAACCCGCCCCTACCGGGATAATCCGCAAGTATTGAATAACTGGGAGTTCGCCGGAATGAAATCCGCTGTTTATGTGGACGGTACGCTGAATAACCCGAAAGACACGGATAAATCATGGAGCGTAGAGGTATTCATTCCTTGGACTTCCGTATTCCAAATGGACAGAGGAAAAGAAAAGCCGGAAATCGGCGAGCAGATCCGTGTGAACTTCTCCCGTGTGGAATGGACAACGGACGTGAAAGACGGTAAATACGTAAAAGTCCCTATCCAAGGAGAGGATAAGATTCGCGAGTACAACTGGGTATGGGCTCCTACCGGGGTAATCAATATCCATATGCCCGAATACTGGGGTTATGTTCAAATATCGGATAAGATTGCGGGAGAAGGTGAGACTCCTTTCGTAAAACATCCTTCGGAGGAGACGAAATGGATCTTGCGTAATTTATATTACCGTCAGAATGAGTTCGCCGCGACCTTCGGGCATTATGCCGATAACATCAACGACTTGAAGGCAAACGAGCTATGCCCGCAAGAGATCGCCAATCAACTGGAAATACATACGACACCTTCTATGTACGAGATATCGCTACCCACATCGGACGGTACGGTATGGAATATCCGGCAAGACGGTCTGGTATGGCCTAAAAAGAAATAACATAATTTATTAATCAACTTACATATCATGAAACAAAACAATTTATGGATAGCGGCCTTGGCTTTAGGCATCACGCTATCGGCTCACGGACAACAAAGCGGTGGAGGCATCTCACCCACGATGTTGCAGCAAATCAAACAGTCTTATCAAGGAACGCCGGCCGATAAGGCGATCCGTAACGCGATCACCAATAACGACATCAACAAGCTTGCCGTTAATGGGGAGAGCAAGAACAATTTGGATACTTACTTCTCCAATAAGGTAGAGAGCAAAGGGATCTCCAACCAACGTTCCTCGGGCCGTTGCTGGCTTTTCACGGGATTGAACGTATTCCGTGCGCAGGCGATCCATAAATACGACATGGGTGAATTCCAATTCTCCCAGAATTATTCTTTCTTCTGGGATCAATTGGAGAAAGCGAACCTTTTCTTACAGGGCATCATCGATACTCGTCTGAAACCGATGGACGACAAGATGGTGGAATGGTTATTCAAGAACCCGATCGGAGACGGAGGGCAGTTCACGGGTGTCTCCGATATCTTGACCAAGTATGGCGTGGTTCCCGCCGAGGTCATGGTAGAGACCAACAGTAGCAACAGTACCGGACGCATGAGCAACCTGATCGGATTAAAGCTGAAAGAATACGGCTTGCAACTTCGTGACCTGTCTACGACCAAAGGCACGACCGTAGCGGATCTGGAGAAAAAGAAAACAGAGATGCTAGGTACGATTTACCGTATGCTCGTATTGAACTTGGGAGAGCCGCCTACGAAATTCACGTGGACTCGCAAAGACGCTAAAGGAAATCCGGTAGAGACGAAGGAATATACGCCTCAGTCCTTCTTCCAAGAATATATCGGGGACGATTTGAAAAACAACTATGTCATGTTGATGAACGATCCGAGCCGCGATTATTATAAGCTGTATGAGATCGATTACGACCGCCACGCTTACGATGGCAAGAACTGGACTTACGTAAACCTGCCGATCGAGGATATCAAACAAATGGCTATCGCTTCCATCAAGGACAGCACCATGATGTATTTCTCTTGCGACGTGGGCAAGTTCTTCGATCGTGACAGAGGTATTCTGGATGTAAACTTCTACGATTACGGTTCACTGATGGGTACGACTTTCGGCATGGATAAGAAACAACGTATCCAAACATTCGCCAGCGGTTCCTCACACGCCATGACCTTGATGGCAGTTGACCTCGACGCAAATGGAAAGCCGAAGAAATGGATGGTTGAGAATAGTTGGGGCCCCGGAGCGAACGCCGGCCACCTCATCATGACAGACCAATGGTTTAATGAGTATATGTTCCGTCTGGTAGTCAACAAGAAGTACATCACGGATCAAGTAAAAGAGATCTTGAAACAAACACCGACTCGTCTTCCCGCTTGGGACCCGATGTTCGCTGAAGAGGATTAAAATAAAACACGGATGAGATAGACAACGCGAATCGTTCAATTACCAATCCGTACATCTATCTCATCCGTATTCCATTGCTATATCAAAAGAGTCTGGGCATACAATCACTCGAATAGCAAACCCGGCTTTATCTATTAACGGATATGGATTTGCCGCAAGATTTGATCCGTCGCTCCTACACTGTTTTTCACAAAATCACCGGCAGCTTGCCCGGAGGTTTCCAAGGCTGTCGGGTCGGTCAATAACTCGTCCATCTTCGTTCGGAAAGAGGAATCGTCTGTGATGGAGAAACCACCACCTACGGCGATCAGATCCTTCGCCTCCTTAAACTTATGGTATCTCGGGCCGAATAAGACCGGCATCCCATAAACGGCGGCTTCCAACGTGTTGTGGATACCCGCTCCGAAACCACCACCGATATAAGCGATCTGTCCATAGCGATAAATGGAAGATAAGAGTCCGAAACTGTCGATGATCAAGCAATCCTTATCGGCCAGATCATCCTCATGCGCCTCCGATAGACGGACGGACGGACGTTTTAGCATCGCCTCGATAGAAAGGAGATGTTCCCGGTGAATCTCATGCGGGGCGATAATCAACTTCATCTCCGGATGCTCATGGAAATAAGGGATAAAGATCGCCTCGTCTTGAGGCCATGAACTGCCGGCCACCATCACGATCGGCCTCTTACCCTCCTTGCTTTCCAAGAAACGTTCGATAAACGGAAGCTCACGAGCTTGCTTACAGACATCCAACACCCGATCAAAACGGGTATCGCCGGTCACCGTCACATTCGTGATACCGAACTCGTTCAAGAGTTTCATCGAACGCTCGTCCTGAACAAAAAGATGATTAAAATAAGATAGCATCTTCCGGTACGGCTTTCCGAACCATTGGAAAAATAGCTGGTCGGGGCGGAATATAGCGGAAATGATATAAACCGGTATTCCCCGCTTCCGCAACTCACGCAAATAGTTCCCCCAAAACTCGTACTTGATAAATATGGCGATCGCCGGGTTCGCCAAATTCAGGAACTTCTTCACCCGGAAAGGCGTATCGAAAGGAAGGTAGCAGATCACGTCCGCTCCCTTGTAATTCTTCCGTACCTCATAGCCAGAGGGAGAAAAGAAAGTCAGCAACACCTTATACTCCGGATGTTCCGCCTTGATCTTCTCGATCATAGGACGCCCTTGCTCGAACTCGCCCAGCGAGGAGGCATGGAACCAGATGTATTTAGCGTTCCGGTCGATCTTCTCACGAAGTATGGAATTTGTTTTCCATTGCCCGAATCGCATCAGTCTCGCCTTTTTATGGAAAGGCGAGATCAAAGCGACTACAAAAGCGTAGAGATGTATTGCTAAACTGTACATGATTATTTTAATATCTCGATAGCCCGTTGGATACGGCGGATAGACTCCTCTTTACCTAAAGCCTCGGTGATATCAAAGATGCCGGGGCCCTTGCCCTCGCCAACCAAGGCCAGACGGGCGGCGTTCATGATATTCCCCAAATGATATCCCTTGCTCTCGATCCAAGCCTTGCACTCGTTCTCGGTACCTTCTACGTCGAACGGCTCACGGGCACGCAATTGCTCGATAAACTCACCCAATTGAACAGCCGAATCTTCCTTCCAGCGTTTCTTGCGAGTCTTCTCATCGTACTCCGTCGGGGCGATAAAGAAGAAAGAGCAAAGATCCCATAACTCACTCACGAAATTGACACGGCCTTTCATCATGCCGACTACTTTCTCTACATAAGCATGGGTAGTCTGGATACCGTGGCTTTCCACGATCGGCAAGAATAGGTCAGCGATCTCCGTATTACTCTTCTCCAGCAAATAGTGGTGGTTAAACCATCTGCCTTTCTCATAATCGAACTTAGCACCGCTCTTGCTGCAACGAGACAGGTCGAACAAACGGATCAAATCATCCATGCTCATCACCTCTTGATCATTACCCGGATTCCAGCCCAGCAAAGCGAGGAAGTTTACGACAGCCTCGGGGAAGTAGCCACTCTCACGATAGCCCGATGAGACATCACCCGTCTTCGGATCGTGCCATTCCAAGGGGAATACAGGGAAGCCCAGACGATCGCCGTCACGCTTGCTCAACTTACCATTACCTTCCGGTTTCAACAGCAACGACAGGTGGGCGAAACTAGGCATCGTATCTTCCCAACCGAAGAAACGATATAATAATACGTGAAGCGGCGCGCTCGGCAACCACTCCTCACCACGGATCACATGGGTAACCTCCATTAAATGGTCGTCAACGATATTCGCCAAGTGGTAAGTAGGCAATTGGTCAGCCGATTTATATAATACCTTATCATCCAAGATAGAGGAGTTGATAACGACCTCGCCACGGATCAAGTCATTCACATGGATATCCTCATTCGGCTCGATCTTAGCACGAACCACATACTGATGACCGGACTCGATTAGGTTCTGAACCTCTTCAGGGGAAAGTGTCAACGAGTTGCGCATTAGCGAACGGGTAGAGGCGTCGTATTGGAAATTGGCGATCTCCTTCCGTTTCTCCTCCAACTCGGCAGGCGTATCGAACGCTATATAAGCATGGCCATCGTTCAGCAATTGATCGACATACTTCTTGTAGATCTCACGACGCTCGCTCTGGCGATACGGGCCGTAGTTGCCGCCGAAGCTCACGCCCTCGTCGAACTTGATACCTAGCCAAGTCAAGGCCTCGATGATATAGTCTTCCGCCCCGGGAACGAAGCGTTGGGAATCCGTATCCTCGATACGGAGAATCATATCACCGCCATTCTGTTTAGCGAATAAATAGTTGTATAAAGCCGTGCGGACACCTCCGATATGCAGCGCCCCCGTAGGACTAGGCGCAAAGCGTACTCTTACTTTTCTTTGAGTCATAATACTTACATTCTATAATAATGCGGCAAAAGTACGCCTTTTTTTCCGCTTAGTGAAGTTTTTTACGTATATTTCGGACGCTAAAAGGAATCTATATGAAACAAAAGAATTACAATATACCGACCGTGGTCTACTTCGTGGTGACCGCATTACTTATCGCCTACTTCTTCCCCCGGGAGGGAAAATTCCGTTATCAGTTCTATGAAGGCAAGCCTTGGAGGTACGGATTGCTCACCGCCCCGAGCGATTTCCCGATCTACAAGACCGACGACGAGGTAAAAGCGGAGAAAGACAGCGTACTCCGTAAGTTCGAGCCTTATTACCGCATGAACCCCGGCATCCAGAAGGAAGAGGTCGAGAAACTGCGCACCAACTACAATAACGACAATAGCCTGCGAAGCAAAGTATCCCCCGCTTACATGCAGTACATCGAGAGCAGTCTAATTAACTTATACAAGAACGGTATCATCTCGTCGCAGGATCTGGACGAGCTACGGAAAGAGGAATACTCCCGTGTCAACCTCTTGGAGAACGCCATCGCACAGCCCCGCTACGTGAGCGACTTCTTCACCGTGCGCACCGCCTACGAGTTCATTATCAACAACTGCCCGTCACGGCTGGACAAATCCATCCTGCAATCGTGTGACATCAATAACTACCTCACCGAGAACATATCCTATGCCGCTGACATGTCCGACAAGATCAAGGAGGATATGCTACAGGGCGTATCGATCGCCAACGGCATGGTACAAGCCGGAGAACGTATCGTAGACCGGGGCGAGATCATTGACAACCATACCTACAACGTGCTCCGTTCCCTAAAGGCCATACACGAGGCTAAGACCGGGGGCACGCAGACGCAAGGCATCATATTGGCCGGACAATTCGTGCTCGTCTTCGGGCTAATGTTCTGTTTCTGGCTCTACCTATGGTCTTTCCGCTTGAAGATATTCCACAACCGGAAGAACGTACTATTCTTGATCCTCTGCATATTCGTGAGTTGCATCCTTACGGAACTATGTGTTACCTACGCATTATTCAACGTATATATATTGCCGTTCGCCATCGTACCGATCGTAGTACGTACCTTCTTCGATTCCCGGACGGCGCTTTTCACGCACCTTATCATCGTGCTGATCTGCTCGTTGATGGTACCTTTCCCGCATGAGTTCCTGTTGTTGCAAATCGTGGCGGGTATGGTAGTGACGTTCAGCTTGAAGGAGTTGAGCGAACGTTCGCAACTGATCCGTTGCGCCGTATTCATCTTCCTCTCCTACGCCGCCTGCTACCTCAGTCTCACGTTGTATCAAGAGGCGAACTTAAACAAGATCAACTGGATGATGATGCTTTATTTCGGTATCAACTTCATCCTGCTGATGTTCACCTACGTATTGGTATATATGTTGGAGAAGACGTTCGGATACGTGTCCAGCATCACGCTGGTGGAACTGTCCAACATCAACAACCCGATCTTGAAGAAGCTTAGCGAGACTTGCCCGGGTACGTTCCAGCACTCCTTACAGGTATCCATCCTAGCCTCCGAGGCGGCTGCCAAGATCGGTGCGAACTCGCAATTGGTCCGTACCGGCGCCCTTTACCATGACATCGGAAAGATGAGCAACCCAGTCTTCTTCACCGAGAACCAGACAAGCGTGAACCCGCATAACCAGCTGGCATTCGACCAGAGCGCGCAGATCATCATCAGCCACGTCACCGAGGGCGTGAAGATTGCCGAGAAGGCCATGCTACCCAAGGCGGTTATCAGTTTCATCCGTACCCACCACGGACGTGGCAAAGCGAAGTATTTCTACAACTCTTTCAAGAATCAATACCCGGACAAGCCGATTAACGACGAGCTATTCACCTACCCCGGTCCGGACCCTTTCTCGAAGGAGACCGCCGTACTGATGATGGCCGATTCCGTGGAAGCTGCCTCCCGCAGCCTGAAGGAACATACCGAGGAAAGTATCAGCGCCTTGGTGAACAAGATCATCGACGGGCAGATCGCCGACGGCTTGCTAAAGAGCGCTCCGTTAACCTTCAAGGACGTGGAGACCGTGAAGAGCGTATTCGTAGACAAGCTGAAAACGATGTTCCATACCCGAATCAGCTATCCGGACTTGAAAAAACAATAATTATCAAGCAGATAGGCATACAGCCATCGGCACAGAACCATAATGCCTATTGTAAGGTTCTTATAATCGCAGTTATAAGCATCTTACAATGGGCATTCTAGCAACCTTACGATGGGCATCGTAATAATCGGCAATATTCCAACAACCCGGCGCAAGCGTCTTCCAATAGATCCAAGACCAGCTCGAAGCCCTCGGCACCGCTATAATAAGGATCCGGGACGTGATCGTACAACTTATTCCGGGAGAACTCGGTCATCCGATGTATCTTAGCGACGGATTCCAGATCGGGAGCCATCCGTTTCAAATCCGTTATATTTTGGTCGTCCATGCCGATAATCAAATCGAAGTCATGGAAGTCCCACTGACGTACCGGACGGGAGATCGAATCCAACGAATATCCCCTGCGAGCCGCATGCGCCCGCATCCTTGAATCTGCCCGGTCTCCCTCATGATAGCCGGTGATCCCGGCGGAATCGATCTCGATCCGAGCTTCCAGCCCCGCATCCTTCACCAACTTCTTCATTACCGCCTCCGCCGAAGGGGAACGGCATATATTTCCCAAACACACAAACAACAACCGTATCTTTTCCTCCTTCATCCCTAAGCTCCTTTCCTTTAATTTTCAATTTTCAATTCTCAATTCTCCATTTTCAATTCTCAAGCCGGGTCCACATCATAATGAACCAACAACTGCTTAAATAGCGCATATCCCTGCATCTCCGCATGAATCCCCTCCAATATCTCACGAAGCGGAGCGATCCCGGCGGATATCTCGATCTTCAAGACGATCTTCTTGATATGAAGCGTCTGTACCCGGGTGATAGGCGGCGTAACCGGCCCCAACACCCGCTCACCCAAACGAGCACGAAGTTTCTCGGCGTATAAAGCAGACATTTCCTGCAAAGCCTCCTCATTCCGGCTCCGAAGGATCAAGACGATCAAACGGTAGTAAGGCGGGTAACGGAACATACTACGCTCGCTCAATTGCAAGCTCACCATTTCCTTATAAGCAAAATGCTGCACCATACGGATCAAAGGATGCTCCGGCTGAGTAGTCTGCAAGATCACCGTACCCCGCTTATCCCGTCGTCCGGCACGTCCGCTAACCTGTACCATCAATTGATAAGCCCGCTCGTGCGCCCGGAAGTCAGGGAAATTCATCAGGCTATCGGCACTCAGAATTCCGACCACGCTGACATTCCCGAAATCCAATCCCTTCGACAACATCTGGGTACCAATCAAGATTTGTGTCTTCCCCTTCTCGAAATCCGAGATGATACGCTCGTAAGCCGTGCGGGTACGGGCCGTATCGAAATCCAGCCGCTCCACCTTCGCCGCTGGGAATTGCCCAGCGATCTCCTCCTCTACCTTCTCCGTACCGAAGCCTTGCATCTTGAACTCCGTCCCCTTACACTCTGGACATACCTGCGGCAAGCGGTAGGTATAACCGCAATAATGGCAAACCAGCTGATTATGCGCCTTGTGGTAGGTAAGGCTAACGTCGCAATTCACGCAACGAGGCACCCACCCGCACCCTCGGCACTCGATCATCGGGGCGAATCCCCGGCGGTTTTGGAATAGGATCGCCTGCTCGCCCCGGGATAGGGCCTCCCGCACCTTCTCCACCAACTGAGGAGAGAAAAGGGTATCTTTCATGATCTTCTTGCGCTTTAGCTCCTTCACGTCCACCGTAATAATCTCCGGCATCAAGCAATCACCGTAGCGGGTAGATAACTCAACCAGACCGTATTTCCCCGCCGTAGCGTTGAAATAAGAATCGATGGAGGGGGTGGCGGAACCCAATAAGGTCTTACCGCCGTGCATACCCGCCAAGACGATGGCAGCGTTACGGGCATGGTAACGGGGTGCCGGGTCCTGCTGCTTATACGTATTCTCATGCTCCTCGTCCACGATAATTAAACCCAAGTCCTTAAACGGAAGGAAGAGGGACGAACGAACCCCCAATACCAGCATAGGCTCGTCGTTATGCAATAGCTTATTCCAAACTTCCACCCGCTCGTTATCCGAGAACTTAGAGTGGTAGACCAATAGCTTATCCCCGAATAATTTCGCCAGCCGTTCCGTGATCTGGGTCGTGATAGCGATCTCCGGCAACATATATAAAACCTGCCGCCCCAGCCGCAAGACCTCATGGATCAAACGGACGTATATCTCGGTCTTACCACTGGAAGTCACGCCATGAAGCAGGCAGACCTCCTTCGTCTTGAAAGTCTCATGGATCTCTCCATAGGCTTTCTCTTGCGCCGGACTGAGCGGATTCGGCTCTTGCAAGCGGCAGACGGATACTTGCAAACGACCCACCTCTTTCTCGTAACTCTCCAAGATACCCCGTTTCAGCAGACCCTCCAATACCGCAGAGGTATAACCACTGCGTTCCAATAGCTCTTTCTTGGAAAGCTCCTTCGATAAAGCGGGATTCAAGGTATGGCTTAAATCCAAGAAGCTGACCAGCAGAAGCTCTTGCTTCTTCGCTCGTTTCAAATCCTCGAACACCGCCTGTAATTTCGTCTCATCCCGGTAAGCCTCGGCCAAACGGATAAACGCCTGTGTCTTGGGAACGAATCCTCGCTTTAGCTCCTCGCTCACCTCGACCGCCCCTTTCACCATCAAGGAAGAGACGATCGGGACAACATTTCGAAGACCGGTCTTCTTCTCCAACTCCGAGATCGTCAATTTCAAAACCCCGCTAAAAGCATCCAGTACCGCTTGCTCGTTCGGGCGCAAGGGGGCGGTGGCCTCGAAATCCTCATTATAAGTAACCGCCGTCTCGCTTTCCAACTTTAAGCCGGAAGGCAAGGCCGCCTTATACACGTCGCCCAGCTTACATATATAATAAGAAGATATCCATTTCCAGAAACGGAGTTGCGGACGGCGGAGCACCGGCGTGGCATCCAGCAAAGCGTAGATCTCCTTCGTCTCAAAATCGGATACCGGTTCCCGGTCGTGTACCTCCATGACGATAGCCGTATAATATCGTTTCTTCCCGAAATGCACGATCACCCGGCAACCGGGAGTCACGGCTCTCTCCAGATCTTCGGGTATCCGATAGGTATAGCTATTCTCCAAAGGAAGGGGAAGTATGACGTCCGCGTATTTCATTCAAACAGGTGTTTCATTACGAGCCCAAAAATAACAAAAAAGGCCGGACTTCTAAAGCCCAGCCTCTCTCATTTTATTTTCACCTATTTAGAACAAGATCGCTGCCGTGATAGACCATCCACGGTTCTTTCCGGCACCGTCGGAGAGGTTCACCTTCTCAATGCTATAGTTATCAGTCAGTCCCAGACCATAATTGAAACCCACCTGCAAGTGACTGATCAGCTCCACGCCGGCACCGAAGTTAAGACCTGCGCTGAAATTCTTCGCCTTCACCTGATCCGCTACGGAACCCGGGATATCCCAAAATTTATCACCACCTACACGGAAACCGATATACGGACCGGCTGCCAGATACGCCTTGACGATCGGTAAGCCGAATTTCCATTTCAAGTTGACCGGAACATCGATATAATCCGTCTTCATCGAAGTCTTCACCCCGCCAGCCGAGGTCGTTTCCAAACCTTTTTGCGAATACAACACTGCCGCATCGATCCCGACACCGACCAACGGTAAGGTCGTCTCGATCATCGGACCCACTTGGAAGCCGGTTACGTTATCCGCTTTCAACACGTCCGAGTTGAAATGAACAGACGATATATTCACACCTCCCTTGATACCGAATTTAAGCTGAGCGTTCGCCGGAAGCGCCATCAACGCTAGCAAGGCAACCATAACAAGTCCCACAATTTTCTTCATATTCATACTTCTTTTGTTAATTACTCGTTGCAAATAAACGCACTTTTCTAATAATAAACAAATATTCTCTATAGAGTGTTCACGGAATACCCCAGTCCTTTAAACGCAAAGAAAGCATGCATCTTACACACGGAGCTCATCCCGTCGGTCAGATTCATGCTTCTTTCCCTAATTATTATGGCAAAATAATTATCCGAAACCATGAGACGACTTGATAAGAAAACCTTGGATAAAGAATAGTAAAAACCGGATACGGTTCTTGCGTTCTCTTCCGGCCTTTCCTCGAAGCCGTCGAAAATATACACGCCTTGCAGGTCTTCTGACTTACTTCCGGTCTTAAGCGCCTTCCCATTCACTTGAATGAACAGTGGCAACAGTATTGCTCAACCCGTTTATGAAGCTTACAGCAGCGGGACTGTCCGGGATTCTCACCCGATTCCCTTTTAATCCCTATCCGGCGATTGCCGAAAGGGAACAAAGCATGTAGCAAAGATACATAAAGTTTTGATGTAGCCTAACACTTTCCACAAAAAATATCCTTATATTCCCGGTTCCTGATATAGCATAAAGCCGCCCCGATAGCCGTGCGATATTCGGCATACTCCGGTATCTTGAAATGGACATCACACATCTCCTCCAGACGGGGGAAAATATCCGGGCATTGTGGCAAGCGAGTCAGGTTACCGATCAATACGATATTCTTGATATCGCCATTTAACGAGGCGAAAACAGCTCCTTGCCCGATGGTCTGCAAGACCATATGAACGATACCGAGAGCGATATCCTCAACCTTAGCGTTCGCGTCCGCTTTTCCAAAAATAGAGGCTGTCACGTCCAGCGGCAGGCCGGGTAGCGGATGCGGCGTAATATCCCGGATATGCAAGTCGATATCATTCAAGGAACCGTGCTCGGCCAAAGACGCTATTTGGTGAAAGTCATGCGTTTTCAATAATAGCTTAGACAAGCCGAGGATGGTTCCGCCACCGATACCCAATCCCCCGATATGCTCGATCGTGGAGCCTTGTACCTTGACGAAGGAGGTACCCGTTCCCATGCTGACCACCAATAGACTGTCCAGTCCCGTATTATATTGCGCCCCTAGCCCATTCGCAAGGAACTCATCCGTCTTCGCAGTTGGTAAGCCATATAAAGGTTGATCGATATAGGCGCTACCTACACCCGTCAAGATCACTTTCTCTATATTCGAGAGCGAGATGTTATTATCATAAATATACTTACCGAAGGCTCCGAATAAAGAGGTTACCGGATCGGTAGCTTTCACGAACATCGGGTTCTTGATCTTCTTATCCTCCACGCCGACGATCTTGGTCGTGCTACCTCCCACATCTATACCTATAACGATTCCCATGATTCTTTCCCTTTTTAATTGAATAATCGCTACAAAAGTACATAAACCCGCATACAATACTAAAAAAGGCCGGACAAAATCAATTGTCCAGCCTCTCTTTATTTAAAAACCGTAAGGTCTAAACTCTATTTATTCGCCTAACAAGATCTCAAGGATCTGGCAAGCTGCCTTCGATACGGAAGTACCCGGGCCAAAGATAGCGGCAACGCCAGCCTTATACAAGAAGTCATAGTCTTGAGCCGGGATTACACCTCCAGCAATAACGATGATGTCCTCACGACCTAGTTTCTTCAACTCCTCGATAACCTGCGGAACCAACGTCTTATGACCAGCGGCCAAAGAAGAAACGCCCATTACGTGAACGTCGTTCTCCACAGCTTGACGGGCAGCCTCGGCCGGAGTCTGGAACAACGGTCCCATATCTACGTCGAAACCACAGTCCGCATAACCAGTAGCGACAACCTTAGCGCCACGGTCGTGTCCGTCCTGACCCATCTTAGCGATCATGATACGAGGCTGACGGCCTTCTTTCTTAGCGAATTGCTCGCAAAGCTCGCAAGCTTTCTGGAAGTCTGCGTCTTTCTTAGTTTCTGATGAATACACGCCTGAAATAGTTCTAATGATTGCTTTATAACGACCTACAACCACCTCGCAAGCATCGGAGATCTCTCCCAATGACGCACGCAAGCCGGCAGCCTTAACAGCCAACTCTAATAAGTTGCCCTTCTTCGTCTTCACGCACTCCGTGATATCAGCCAAAGCTTTTTGAACAGCGGCTTCGTCACGGTTAGCACGCAACTCCTTCAAAGCGGCGATCTGCTCGTTACGTACGGCTGTATTATCGATCTCAAGGATATCGATCGGATCTTCCTTCGGCAAACGATATTTGTTAACACCAACGATGGTCTGAACACCAGAGTCGATACGAGCCTGTGTACGAGCGGCAGCTTCCTCGATACGCATCTTAGGAAGACCTGTCTCGATGGCTTTCGCCATACCACCCATGCTCTCGATCTCTTGGATCAATGCCCAACCTTTATGTACCAACTCATTCGTCAAAGACTCTACATAGTAAGAACCAGCCCACGGGTCGATCTCCTTACAGATCTTAGTCTCTTCCTGAATGTAAATCTGTGTATTACGAGCGATACGAGCAGAGAAGTCGGTCGGCAAAGCGATCGCCTCATCCAATGCGTTCGTATGCAAAGATTGTGTATGTCCTAATGTAGCGGCCATAGCCTCGATACAAGTACGTCCTACGTTATTGAACGGATCTTGCTCGGTCAATGACCAACCGGAAGTCTGGCTATGTGTACGCAATGCCAATGATTTCGGGTTCTTAGCGCCGAAGCTCTTCACGATCTTCGCCCACAACATACGAGCCGCACGCATCTTGGCGATCTCCATGAAGTGATTTACACCGATAGCCCAGAAGAATGACAAACGGGGAGCGAACGCATCCACATCGATACCGGCGTTGATACCGGCACGAAGATATTCCATACCGTCGCACAACGTATAAGCCATCTCGATATCAGCCGTAGCACCAGCCTCCTGCATATGATAACCGGAGATAGAGATAGAGTTGAACTTCGGCATCTTCTGAGAGGTGTACTCGAAGATATCAGCGATAATCTTCATGGAGAACTCAGGCGGATAGATATAGGTATTACGTACCATGAACTCTTTCAAGATATCGTTCTGGATCGTACCGGCCATTTCCTCCAACTTAGCACCTTGCTCCAAACCTGCGTTGATATAGAATGCCAATACCGGAAGCACACCACCATTCATGGTCATGGAAACAGACATCTTGTTCAAAGGAATACCATCGAACAACACTTTCATGTTCTCCAAGGAACAGATAGATACACCCGCTTTACCTACATCACCAACCACACGTTCGTTGTCGGCATCGTAACCACGGTGAGTCGGAAGGTCGAACGCAACGGACAAACCTTTCTGACCGGAAGCCAAGTTACGGCGATAGAAAGCGTTAGACTCCTCAGCGGTAGAGAAACCTGCGTACTGACGGATTGTCCAAGGACGCATAGCGTACATACCGCTGTACGGGCCACGTAGATAAGGAGGCAAACCAGAAGCATAGTTCAAGTGCTCCATACCCTCCAAGTCTTCTTTTGTATATACAGGTTTCACCTCGATATGCTCGGGTGTTTTCCAATTGGGCTCGATACCATTGGCTTTTGCCCATTCGGCAGCGTTTGTAGCTGCGAATCCGGCATTCTTTATATCTATGTTTTTAAAATTTGGTCTCATAATTGTTTATACTTAAGCGATTCCTAATTTAGCGTTGAATGCTTTCAATGTCTCAAGCACATTGCTCTTTACATTTACGAACTGGTCGATACCTTGAGCCTTCAAGTCGTCCGCGCAAGCAGGAGCTCCGGCTACAACGAATTCGGCACGTCCGGCCAAAGCCTTGTAAGCGGCAGGAGCGAATTCAGCATACTCGTCATCACTAGAGCAAAGAACCACGATCTCGGCACCAGCCTTGACAGCAGCCTCAACACCAGCCTCAACCGTATCGAAGCCTAAGTTATCAATTATCTTATATCCGGCACAACCGAAGAAGTTAGCGGAGAACTGTGAACGAGCCAAACGCATCGCCAAGTTACCTATCGTCAACATAAATACCTTCGGAGTCTTGCCACTCTTCTCTGTCGTCATACGCAAAGCCTCGAATTCAGAAGCGCCGCGAGAGAAATCAAGAGCCGGGATCGTTGCCTCACCGCAATGACCACCGCCACAACAGCAAGAACCTTTTTCTTGAATCTTATCGGCAGCTACTTCCGTGAAGTTAGGATACTGGTTAGAACCCAACAAGATCTCACGACGGGTAGCAACCGCTTTCTTACGAGCTACATTCGAAGCGTTAACGGCATTCTGGATCTCACCTGCGTTCACGGCAACGGAGAATCCTCCTTTTTCCTCAACCTCCAAGAACAACTTCCAAGCGACATCAGCCAAGGAATTCGTCAATACCTCTACATAATAAGAACCGGCAGACGGGTCAACGACCTTATCCAAGTGGCACTCTTCCTTCAATAATAATTGTTGGTTACGTGCGATACGCTCAGAGAAATCGTCTGGAGTCTGGTAAATCTTATCAAACGGGCGAACCGTGATAGAGTCTACGCCGGCAAGAGCGGCAGACATAGCCTCAGTTTGAGAACGAAGCAAGTTTACGTGAGCATCGTAAACCGTCATGTTCCACTCTGAAGTCTGTGCGTGAGCAACCATCTTGCAAGCGCATTCGCAGGCCGGCTTATAAGCGGCTACGATCTCGGCCCACAACCAACGAGCCGCACGGAACTTAGCGATTTCCATGAAGTAGTTAGAGCTGATACCAAAATTGAATTTGATTTTCTTGGCAACCTCGTCAGCGGTGAAACCAGCCTCGGTAAGTTTTGCCATCAATTCGTTACCCCAAGCCAAGGCGTAACCTAATTCCTGAGAAATGTAAGCGCCAGCATTGTTGAAAAGGAACGCATTTACAGCCAATACACGGTAGTTAGGCAAAGCCTGTCCAGCTTTGAGCACAGCTGCGGCACCTTCTACCCACTCACTGTTTTCTTTACCTTTTACTAAAGGTTTCTTGAAAGCGTCATAGTTTACAGAACCGTAGCACTTCTCTGCGTCGACACCCTTGCCTTTGAAGTAGTCAGCCAAGATACCGATCAACTTCTCCGCTTTGCAGTTGCAAGTGTTGAAGTTCAATTCTACGGAAGCCGGACAAATACCTTCTAATAAAGTAGCTATATTCTCCTCGTTCACCTCATCACCTTTGATGATGAACCCAAGAGAAGTAACACCTTTCGTCAAAAGGTCAAGTGCTTTCTCGTTAGCACCCTTGAAGCAGCAAACTTCAATGTTCTGGCGTACCTTCCAATCGTTGTCTTTCTTCGTTCCACGAACATAAGGGAATTCACCGGGAAGAGACTCTGTAGTCTTTAAACCCTCGATGTCTTCTGCACGATAGAAAGGATTTACATTAAATCCTTCGCCTGTCTTCCAAACAAGCTTTTTCTCAAACGGTACCCCTTTCAGGTCGGCCGTTATCTTCGCCATCCACTCTTCAGTAGACACAGGAGCGAATTCTGAGAAAAGTTTTTCTTTAAGTTCTGCCATAATATTAGTTGTTTATTAAACTGGTATTAGTAATGTTCAATACTATTTTGTTCAATTACAGATGGCAAAGGTAGAATAAATAAACAGTACCGACAATGAAAAAACAATGAAATCGCAACTACTTTTAACGCCTTTTAGTGGTATTCTCCCCGTTTTCTTGGCATTTTGATAAAAAACACACTTTTTCTTCAAAAAAACTCGGTTCAACTATTGCAGAATTAAAAAATATATCTACCTTTGCATCGTCAAACAAAAACAATGACACCTAAATGGTGGATTCGTCTAACGGTTAGGACACATGCCTCTCACGCATGTAATACGAGTTCGATTCTCGTATCCACTACAAAAGCTCTCAATCTATTGGTTGGGAGTTTTTTTTTATATACCTTCGCTACCCGATAGTATCCTAAGTCTTTTATTATACACTAAATTATATCATGAAAAGTAAAAAGACCGTCTTTCTGACCGGAGCCACCGGGACGATGGGGCATGCCGGATTGGTCGAGTTGTCCAAGCAGCTAGATCGTTTTAATATAACACTTTTGGCTCGTCCAAGCAAAATCAATAAAGAGAAATTAGCCGCATATGAGGCCATGGCAGGGATCCGTATCGTTTGGGGAGACTTGACAAATTATCAAGATGTCTTAAATGGAGTAATGGGGGCGGACTACGTATTGCATGTAGGTGGAATGGTTTCCCCGGCAGCGGATTATTTCCCTAAAAAAACCTTGAAAGTAAACACGACCGCCGCCCAATATATCGTGGATGCCGTAAAAGCACAACCGAACTCAGACCGGATCAAGGTAGTCTATATCGGCTCCGTGGCGCAAACCGGCCACCGTAACGCACCTGTTCATTGGGGACGTACGGGAGATCCGATCAATATAAGTGTCTATGATCATTATGCCATCTCAAAGACAATAGCCGAACGTATTTTCGTGGAGTCGGGTATTAAACATTGGGCGTGCCTTCGCCAAACCGGTATCTTATGCCCCGAATTATTATTCAAGGGTTCGGACCCAATCACATTCCACGTACCGCTAGACGGCGTGCTGGAATGGGCTACCGCCGAGGATTCCGGTCGCTTACTAGCGAATGTATGCGAGGAGGAGGTGCCGGATGAGTTTTGGAACCGTTTCTATAATATTAGTAGCGGCCCGTCTTTCCGCCTGACGAATTATGAGTTTGAGAGTAAATTGTTAAAAGCGATTGGCTGTCCCGCCCCAGAGAAAATATTCGAACCGAACTGGTTCGCTATCCGTAATTTCCACGGACAATGGTATACCGATTCAGATCTATTGGAAGGATATCTGCATTTCCGCAGTAACCAAACTTGCGACGATTATTTTAAATGGATGGCCAGCCAAGTCCCTTGGTATTTCCACCTAGCAAAGATCGTCCCTCCTATCTTCATAAAACTGGGTATGGGAGCCATCGCTAAAAAGCCGGGACTGGGAACTCGTAACTGGATCAAGAACAGACACCAAGATCGTATATCCGCATATTTTGGCTCGTATGAGGATTGGCAAGCAATCCCGGGTTGGGATAAGATCCGGACAGAACGCCCCTCCGAAACACCCGTCTTTCTGGATCATGGTTATGATGAAAGTAAGCCTAAATCAGAATGGAATATCGAGGATATGCGTAAAGCCGCGGAATTCAGGGGAGGAAAATGCTTGTCACCGGCCATGACAAAAGGAGATTTATCGACTCCACTCGATTGGGAGTGCCAATTCGGTCACCGTTTTAAGGCCTCTCCCACATTAGTATTATTAGGAGGCCATTGGTGCCCGGAATGTTTACCTCTCCCTTGGAATTACGACGAGATCGCTAAAGGAAATCCGTTCTTTGCCCAAGTATGGTATCCATTCCACGATAAAAAGGAACACAATGTATATGATGAATCCATATTCACTGACTTCAAGGAATAAAATTCAACGCATCAAGAGATTTTTGTTTTTTAGATTATTTATCTCAACGCAACATACTTTTACCGGATATTATCTGTTATAACAATATAAGCACTATATACCATAAACATAAAAACAGATTTTATCATGACAAAAGGATCGATCGGATTAAATGCAGGAGCTATCTGGAATTTGCTTTCAGATGGCCAACATTGGAGTTTTGAGGCGTTGAGAGCAAAATCCGCTCTAACAGATGCGGATCTATGGTCCGCTATCGGTTGGCTCGCTAGAGAAAATAAGATTGAAATTGATAATACCAGCAGCCACCCTATCTTCTGTCCGGGTACCAACTTTTATTTTTAAATGACATTTATGATATTTCATTGCGAAGGATTTCACTTTCTTCGCAATGAAATCTTCAAAAAAACACTTACTTTGTAACCCTAACGAAATAAAAACAATACGATTATGAATCCTACTTTCGGAGCTTCCATTCTTTCTTGGATACCACCTATGTGGACACCAGAAGCCGGTCTTTTCGCTATCCAGCAAGCATCTGCCGCCGGTTTTGATTTACTGGAAATTTTGTTGCCTCCTTCCATGGAGTTCGACGCTCCAACCGTAAAGCGACAATTGAAACAACACGGATTGAAGGCGACTTGTTCTCTCAATCTTCCCAAAGAAGCGCATATTCCTTTTTATCCCAAGAAAGCGACTTGTCTGATCAAGGAGGCGCTGGATAAAGCGAGCGAACTGGAGGTTGATTACTTGGGAGGTGTCTTACATTCCGGCATCGGGGTCTTTTCCGGCAAACAGCGAACACAAGAAGAAGAAAATACACTTTGTGAGGTATGGGCAGAGGTTGCCGAATACGCCGCCCGATCTGGAATCACGATCGGCATCGAGCCGATCAATCGCTATGAAAGTTATATGTGTACCTCTGCGGAGGAAGTCCTGCGCTTTATCAAACGCGTAAACGCACCGAATTTGTCTTTGCATCTGGATACTTTCCATATGAATATAGAAGAGACGAGTTTTTATGAACCGGTTATTGCGGCTGGCAGCCGGCTTCGCCATATTCACATGACTGAAAGTGACCGGGGAATGCTGGGTGAGGGAAACGTACGCTGGGATGATTTGTTCCGGGGACTACAGGAAATCGATTTCAATGGTAATTTAGTTTTGGAGAATTTCTCCAATTCTGTTCCCGGTATGGCGGAAGCCGTATCTTTGTGGCGTCCGTCTAAATACAATGCCGATGCCTTAGCCAAAGGCAGTCTCGCCTTCATGCGTAAGATGGCACGCGAATATCAATAAAGCATCAATTACCGCAAGACCGCCGCAGTATTACCGCACGGCGGTTGCAGTAATGTCATGTCAAATGAGATGGTAGCATTAATCTTATCATTTAAATAGCTGCTGAACGACAGCGCTATCCCCGTCATTCGGAGCAGGTTGTATATTCAATAAACGGGCAATCATCAAGTAAAGGTTCACGTTCGCCATTTGCGGGACCTCCGCATGTCTCTTGAACGAGGGACCTGCCGCATAGAATATGGCCTCCATCTCCGGCGTAAAATTATCGTAACCATGTGTCGCCGCATAACGGGGAGATGATTTCTCTCGGAATTCTACATACGTTCCAATATGTGGAGAAACAACTAAGTCACTAACTCGAGGATTCTTTCCGTAAACAAATTTCTCAGGGATCTCGTTTTTCTTCCATACGGTTATATTCGGCACTTTCTGTAAAATCGCATAGGCAGTATCCACATAGGTTTTCTTGGGATATAATAATGTAGGAACGCCATCAAAAACACAATCGAAACTATCCCGGGGTAGATAATCATTCAAGTTCACATATTTCTCGGGATAATAGGTGGCCATTCCATGATCCGAAAGAACGATAAAATCGATCTTATCGAAAATATCCAACTGACGGGCTTCCGTGAAGAAATGATTCAAGACTTTATCCAAGTTCTCCACCACATCCAAGGTCGCCGACGAATCCGGGGTAGCGGAATGACCTATCGCATCCGGTTCTTCCATATACCACATAATCAAATGAGGACGCACATCTTCCGGCAACTTCAGCCAAGATATCACGGAATCAGCACGATCTGAAAAAGGAACCGATTTATCAAACGGCTTCCATATTGAAGGCTGACCACTCTCTAAAGGCACCTCACTACCTACCCAATAGAACGAGGCGGTACGAACCCCTTGGCGTTCCGCCGTATTCCAAATAGGTTCTCCACCATAAAATTGCGGATCAAGATTTCCCATCCGGTATGAGCTATCAAGCTCCGCGTCATAAAAGAAATTATTTACCAAACCATGGTGATCCGGATGCAATCCGGTAGCCATGCTATAATGATTCGGGAAAGTCACGCTGGGATAACACGGGCGAAACGTGGAGCGAACCCCCACATTCGCCAAAGAATCCAACGTCGGAGTATGAGCACGTGACGGATAATCAGAGCGGAAACCGTCCATTGATAAAACTACGACATAACGATCCGATTGTTTTTTCGTTTGGCAACCGGTAAAAGCCAATGAACAAATACAAAAGAAACTAACGAGTAAGAACTCAATACGATTATTCCACATATCATTAAATTAAAAAAGAGGTCCACAAAGATAGTGAACCTCTTCTAATTATTAAATTTTTATCTAATGAAAGATTTTTCTTTTAGAAGATATACTTGATACCGAATTGCATCTGCCAACGAGACACATCGTTCAAATTATCCTTGAAGGTTTCGTCCAAATCTTTCGCCATCGTATACTTCAACGTATAGTTGTTCGCCGCACTCGGGCCTTGTCCTTTCGGGATCGTCAAGAACTGATATTGCTGATTACCCAAAACGGTTGTTTGTACCACACCCCAATTACGATTCAACAAATTCAAGAAGTTAGCGATATTGAAACTAAAGCGCAAAGTATGTGAGCGACCATTCTTCTGGTAAATCTTTATATCATGAGAAACGCTCAAATCCAATTGATTCGCAAATGGAGCGACAGCACCGTTACGTTCGGCATACTCACCTCTATGTTTGCTCAAATAAGGATCTTGCTCGATAAAGGCATTCATCGCTTTCCATGCATCTTCTTGGCTATCGAAATCGCCCGTTAACAAATGATCTTTTACCTCGTCAAAATTCGCGGGGATATACATCAAGTCATTGGAGAACTGAGAATCGCCATTCGCGTCACCATTATAACAATAAGAATAACGGAACGGACGATAACGCTGATAAATCAAACCAAAACTTGTTGCCGCATATTTACTCCAGTTAGCCGTATAAGAAGCGGACAATAACAAACGACCATCAAAAGAACCTGCCGTATAACCTACTTCTTCCGCATTTCCGTCCAAGGCCGCACGGTACTTCCAAGCGGAAGTCGCCACAGACGATGTTCCGTCTGTTACACCTCTAGACTGCCCGAAAGAGTAAGATCCATTCAAATACAATCCCTTCAGGATTCCATCAACAAAGTTTTTCTGCAACTGGAAGGTCGTATAAAGCGAATGTCCTTTGCTGGTATTACGCAGCATCACGACATGATTCGCAGCCTTTTGATTTCCTTCTCTATCGCTATAATAGCCATTATAATATGGACGTGCATTACCCGCTCCACCGTCATTTACAAATTGCTCGGTCCGATACAATCCGATATTGTCATGATAAATAGCGTTAATGTCTTTTGAATACAGCAACTCTACGGTAGCGACCCAACCATCACCAAACTTATAATCGGCAGCGATATTACTTTTCCATAAGCTCGGATATTTAAAGTCCGGATCCGTAATCGCTATATCCGAACGTGTAGCGCTACCTTCAGCCGGTTTATAAGTATCCATATTTCCGGTGAAACCTAGTGAAGGTCTGCCGTCGCTAATGATATTGTCATTTTTATCCTTTACCGCCCGAACATTTAGGTCACCAAACAGAACACCATTATTGCCGGCTTGATTACTGATCCATACATAAGGAGGAGTACCCGTGAAGAGTCCCGTACCACCACGTATCTGTAAGCTTCCATTCTCATCGTCAAACGGTTTGTAGTTAAAACCGAATCGAGGAGAAAACTGAGGTTTGGCGTTCGGATATTTAGAAACATCGATCTTGATGCCATCCCGATAGGTCTCGGCGGCGACTTTATCATTCGACTGCAAATCAGTCATAAAGAACGGAACATCGATACGTAAACCTAACGTCAAGTTCAATTTATCACTTACCGTCCACTTATCTTGGGCATACAAACCTAACTGGAATACATTTATCTCAGCGAATGGAAAATCATCCGTCATCGAATATCTTTGCGCATAGTATTGATACCCCGTAGAAGAAGAGTTCGTTATACCCGTCACATTGGAACCAAATCCAAAATCTTTCGGATTAAACTCACGGATATCAAATCCTTGTACACTTCCGTTATGAGCGGCCATGTATTGTTTTGTAGCCAATACGTTGAACTTGAAATCATCGACAGAATTAAACACCCAAGAACCCGGATAGTTTTGAGCGAAACCATTCTTAAAGGCACGATAGTCACTTTGCGTTCCAACCGTAATCTGATGTTTGCCAAAATTCATCAAGAAGTTATCCTGTATCTGCCAGATATCAGTGTTCAACTGGTTATTATAGGAGTTTGCCTCGGTTCCGAAAGTTGTATAAGCATTGTTACCACCATCCAAGATATCCACTTGCGGGAAGTAACCGCCATCCATATCGCGATAATCACGCAAACGGGAATAACCGATCTTCAAATAGTTAGACATACGGTCATTAATGGTCGTATTCAAGTCGGCCATCCAAATATTGAAGTTATTATTCGTCCGGTAGAAAGAAGAAGAGAACGGAATAGCGAACGCATTCGGTCCACGTCCGTTATTCGGCGCACCGGAAGTAGAAGGGTTATTCGTATTAAACGATTTCAAATAATAATATTTTAAGCTCAACACATTATTTGAGTTGATATTCCAGTCTAAACGAGCCGTGATTCGATCCGCTTGAGTATTTGTCTTATTCACGTCGAATTTACCCGGATTATACCCAAGCTCATCACCTAAGAAATCAGATAAACCCTGCAAGACTGTCGCATCCGCCGCAGAATTAGCGGTCGTATAAGAAATCGGTTCCTCCTGGCGATCCATCTCACCATTGATGAAGAAGAATAACTTATTCTTAATGATCGGACCGGATAAACTGATACCGTATTGGTGATTAGAGAACTCTGAAACACCAATCGTCTCATCCTTCACACGATATCCCATCATAGACGGACTCTTCGTGTACATATATACAGAAGCATGAAACTCATTCGAACCGGATTTCGTTACGGAGTTAATACCCGCACCCGTGAATCCTCCATTTCGAACATCAAAAGGAGCGATCATCACCTGTACCTGCTCGAGCGCCTCCAAAGAAATCGGTTCCGTACCGGAAGCTCCAAGAGCAGAAGCCAGACCAAACGAGTTATTAAAGGAGGCACCGTCCACCGTTACATTATTAAAACGGTAAGAGACACCGCCAAAATTCTTACCGCTACTCATCGGAGTTAATTTCACGAAATCGTCCAAAGAACGGTTAATCGTAGGCAGCTTATCCATCTTCTCACGAGTGATGATTTCCTGCGCACCTGTACGGCTTCCTGAAATAATGGGGTTCTTATCCGCAACCACGACTACCTCGTCGAGAGCTTGGGTATCTTCCCGCATTACTACATTCAGTTTCAGATCCTCACCCAAAACCAAGTTTATTCCTGTCCGGCTCTCCGTATTGTATCCAATATAAGAGAACTCTACCACATAAGGGCCTCCGATACGAAGGTTGTTAAAAGAATAAGAACCATTCGGCTGGGTAATCGTGTAGTATTCGGTACCCGTTGGCGTATGCGTAGCCTTGATATTCACTCCGATCATCGCTTCCGATGATGTATCCGTGACTTTACCACTCATACTCGCCGTCGTCACCTGAGCATGTATGGATATTCCCACGCACAACAAAAGTAACGTTAAAAGTAGATAAGTTTTCCTCATACAAGAAGTATTTATATTTAAAATAATTATAACATTTTTGTATATCGCCGCAAAGATAGGGATTAGATATCTCTTTTTGTCACAAACTATATATAATATTCATAGCATTAACATTCCTCACACAGATCTCCAGATTATTATTTTCAACCAATCACATCCATAATCCAACAATATGCAGGAAAAGCGTCTATAATTCTTTTAAATCACCGCCCAACAGGGAATGTTAGTTAAGAATCATCAAATTAAAAATTTCATAAAGAACCTTCTTGTTTTGCCAATACAAGCCATCCATCTCCGAATAAGGACATTACTCAATTCCGCCCCGTCACAGCAACTTCATGAATATGAAACAAGTATTAAATAAGAAACATACAATGATATTAAAAAATAACCCATAACTTTGCGAAAGTTTTTATTACATTAACTATTTTAAATTATGAGCAGACATTTACAGACGCTATTCCTTTTAGCTGTACTGAGTTTCTTGTTTGTCATCCCGACACAAGCGCAGGTAACAACAGCCAGTATGAGTGGAACAGTTATGTTTCAAGATGAACCCGTTATTGGTGCGACCGTTTTGGCGGTTCACGAACCTTCTGGGACAAATTATGGTACGACCACGAACGTTGACGGACGCTTTTCCTTACAAGGTATGCGTACAGGAGGTCCATACAAAGTTACGATCTCTTACGTTGGTTATCAATCTGCCGTTTATTCCGGCATTACCCTGCAATTGGGAGAGAACTACAACTTGAATGTTAAGTTGAAAGAATCTTCCGAGACCTTGGACGAGATCGTAATCACAGCGGCGAAAACGAAGTTCAATACGGAAAAGACGGGTGCGACAACCAATATCTCCTCGTCACAGATCACCTCTTTACCCACCATTAACCGTAGTATCTCCAATATCGCACGCCTTTCTCCTTATGCCTCCGACATGAGTTTTGCCGGTGGCGATGGCCGTTCCACGAACTTTACGGTAGATGGAGCGAACTTTAATAACAACTTCGGCCTTTCGGATAATCTTCCCGGAGGCGGTAACCCGATCTCTATGGACGCTATCGAGGAAGTACAAGTGGTAATCGCCCCGTTCGATGTCCGCCAGACAAACTTCATTGGTGGCGGTATCAACGCTATCACCAAATCCGGTACAAACACATTCAAAGGTTCCGCTTACACTTACTTCCAGAACCAGAATATGCGAGGAAACTCAATCGATGGAGAAGACTTGGGCGCACGTGCTAAGGAATCCAAAACGATTTACGGAGCTACGTTCGGCGGTCCAATCATCAAGAATAAATTATTCTTCTTCGCCAATGTAGAAGTGGAAAAACAACCGCAACAAGTGATCAAATGGAGAGCTCGTACTGAAGGAGAGCAACCGGACGAGAATAACTACATATCTCGCACTACACTCTCCGACATGCAAAAGGTATCCGATTTCTTAAGAGATAAATATGGTTATGATACAGGATCAGCCACGAACTTCCCCGCAGACGAAAAGAATTTGAAATTGCTAGGTCGTATCGACTGGAATATCACGAATGGCCATAAATTGAGCGTACGGTACAACTATACAAAGAATACCGCATGGAACGCTCCCAACGCTAACTCTATGGATGGTGGTTCCGGCTCTCGTCTGTATAATACAAGCCGTGTAGGTTACCAATCCATGTCTTTTGCCAACAGCATGTATTCCCAAGACAATAAAGTGTCTTCCGTATCCGCTGATTTGAACAGTCGCTTCTCTGATAAGATTTCCAATCAGTTACTTTTCACTTATACGGATATCGAGGATATGCGCGGAACCAACTCTTCCCCTTTCCCCTTCATTGATATCTTGGCAGGTAAAGATGCGGAAGGTAACCAAATCATGGAGCCTTATATGAGTGCCGGATATGAATTATTTACTTACAACAACGGCGTGAAGAACAAGATCACAAGTGTTATCGATAACTTCACTTACTTTGCCGGCGACCATAAGATCACAGCTGGTATCAGTTTCGAGCACCAACTTGCTAGCAATGCTTATATGCGCAACGGCACGGGATATTATCGTTACAGCAGCTTAGATGATTTCTTGAACGGTGCCGCTCCTGAAACGTTCGCATGGACATACGGTTACAACGGTGTTTCCGACCCAAAAGCTCAGGTTACTTTTAACCAGATCGGATTCTACGCACAGGATGAGTGGAACATTCGCCCGAACGTGAAGTTAACTTATGGTATACGTTTCGATGATTTAATTTTCGACAATAGCGATCTTCAAAGAAACGACGCAATCTACGATCTTGATTTCGGAGGCAAACATATCGACACCGGCAAATGGCCTAAGTCTAGAATGCAAATATCCCCTCGTGTAGGTTTCGTTTGGGATGTGTTCAAGGATAATTCCTTAAAAGTACGTGGTGGTACAGGTATATTTACCGGACGTTTACCCTTGGTATTCTTTACGAATATGCCGACAAACTCGAATATGGTACAAAATGCCGTAGTATTCGGCACAAAATATGAGAATGGAATTGCGGTAAGTCATGATTCCCGTCTGGATCAATTGGCTGGCGGCATGATTACGAATGTAGATGATGCGATCAAGAAATTCGGCCTTCCTACCACGATAGAGAATCCGGTTGCCGGTTCTAAGATCTCTGGCGTAAAGGACAACTTCAAGATGCCACAAATATGGAAAACCTCCTTGGCTGTAGATTATCAGCTCCCTACTTCCTTCCCATTATCCGTAACCGGCGAGTTCATCTATAACAAGAACATCAATGCCGTAACCCTTGAGAATATCAACATCAAGGACCCGTCAAATTGGGAACATTTTAACGGAGCGGATAACCGTTTGATTTATCCATCTGATTATACGTATGTATCCGGTAAGAATGCGGTTGTATTAACTAACACATCCAAAGGACATGGTTATACCGCCAATGTTACGGTTAACGCTCAACCCGTAGAGGATTTGAACATGATGTTGGCTTATACGCACACGGAATCCAAAGAAATTTCCGGTCTTCCGGGTAGCGACCCTGTATCTACATGGCAGGGAATGTTAACGATAGACGGACCGAATTTCGCGACCGTACAACGTTCACGGTATGTAGTGCCCGACAAGGTAATCGCAGCGGTCAATTACAATCTACCCTTCCGCCATAAAGGTCTGCTCAGAAAAACAAGCTTAAATCTGTTCTATTCCGGTTATTCCGCTTCCGGATATAGCTTCGCTTATACAAATGATATGAATGGTGACGGTATCAATAATGATATGATGTATATCCCGAAAGATGATAGTGAAATCAAATTCAAAAATGAAGCAGATAGAACCGCTTTCTGGAACTTCGTAGACCAAGATTCTTATTTAAAGAATCACAAGGGAGAATACGCTGAGGCTTATGCCGCACGTGCACCTTGGGTACATCGTTTCGACCTTCGTATAACGGAAGATTTCTCATTCAAGGCAGGTAAAACCGAACATCATTTCCAATTGAGCCTTGATTTCATGAATATCGGTAATATGATCAACTCGAAATGGGGTGTAATGAAGAACGCATCTTCTTCCAACGGTTGCCGTATCTTGAAATATGAAGGTATGGATGATAATAAGACTCCAATTTTCTCCATGTATAAGATCAATGGTGAATATCCGACCGAGACTTATTCTTATAACCGTATCTATACTGAATGCTGGAAAATGCAGGTTGGTATCCGTTACATCTTTAATTAATCAAGAGATATAACTCCATAAAAAAGGCGGGGAACAAATTTTCCCGCCTTTTCTATTTCATCATATATCCTCTCCTCCTCGCAAGGCATCCGCTATATCTTGATGCCGCTGGGCTAATTCGTCCTCTCCGATCGCCCGGAAACCCTCCGCCAGATATTCGTGGGAAGCCGCATGTTTAGGTTTGATACTTACCGCCTGCTGGAAATCCAGAATAGCTTCATCGTAATATTTGAGCTTCAATAGGCATTTTCCACGGTTATAGCGGGCCTTAAAAGATTTTGGACTTAATTTTACCGCTTTGTTTAAACAAACCTGAGCGTCGTAGTCCTCACCTATATCCAATAAAGTAACCCCTTTGCGTACCCAAGCTTCCACATAATTCGGATTCAAATTCAAGGCTTTATCAAAACAACGAATAGCGGCATTCGCGTCATGGGCCTTCGTTATGCACTCGTTACCCATCAAGTAATATTCATGCGCATACTCTTTCTGGGTCTCACGAAGCGAATGCAATTCTTCCCTCAGAGCCTTAATCTGTGCCTTTTGACTATTCAAGGCTTGCAATTTCAAACGAAGCAGCCGTTGTACCATCGGATTATCCAATTCATTCCGTTTAGATACGGCGGCGGCAAAAGCCTCGACCGCCTCTTTCATATTACCCTGCCGAAAACCCTGAGCCGCCCGACCATATTGCAATTCCGCCTCGCTCTCTTTGATACTTTTCTCTATTAATGCTTGGTTATTGAATATTTGGCTGAATTCTACGATCTCTTTCCGGATAAAGATATCCCGGGAAGAGATCTTGCTTTTTAGCACCAATCCTTCCAATGAAGTACAACGACTCAACGCCACATAGGTTTGTCCCCCGGCAAATACCCCTCCGGTCAAATCAACTACCACCCGGCTAAAAGTCAAGCCTTGACTCTTATGCACCGTGATCGCCCAAGCCAAACGAATCGGCAATTGTTCGAACGTACCGACAATCTCTTCCTCGATCCGTTTCTCTTTCTCGTTATATTTGTATTTATAATTTCGCCATGAGGTAGGTTCGACCAAATGCTCTACACCGCTCTCCAGCAAGACATAAACATTTCCATTCTCATCGATACCCGATACCATACCGATCGTCCCGTTCACCCAACGACGCTCATAATCATTATCGATAAAAATAACCTGCGCCTGTTCCTTGATGGATAAATTCAGCTGGGTAGGTAGTGAGGATTCCGGAAAATCCCCCTCGATCTTTCCCACGGAGACGTACTCTTCTCCGGGAAGCTCGGCCAACTTCTTCTCATTGATAAAATCAACCTGATCCCGGCGAGTGGCCAACGTGATATACATATCCTCATTCTGAGGCTCGAAAGACGGAAAATAACGACCGTTCAACGTATCCAACTCCTGTTTTCTAGCGGCATTATTACGAATCCGATCCAATATATTGATAAAAACAGAATCGGTCTGGCGATACACTTTTTGCAACTCGATCGGCACTAAATTAATGTCCTTGAACACACGAGCCGAGAAAAAGAAAGGGCTCGCATAGAACAAACTCAATATCTCTTTTTGATCCGACGGAACAACCGGTTCCAACTGGAAGACATCTCCCACGAACAATAGCTGCTTTCCGCCAAAAGGCAATCGCATATTACCGGAATAGACCCTCAAGATACGATCTACACAATCAATAATATCCGCCCTCACCATCGATATCTCGTCAATGATGATCAAATCGACCTCCGCGATAATTTTCCGTTTCTCCTTCGGATACTTAAAAAACTCAAAGATACGACCATGAGACAAACTTAAATCCGGATCATCCGGCAACATCGGCCGAAAAGGGAGCTTGAAAAAGGAATGCAAGGTAACGCCGCCCGCATTTATGGCCGCTATTCCGGTAGGAGCCAGCACCACATACTTTTTCTTCGTATGATTGCAAATATACTTCAAAAAAGTAGACTTGCCGGTCCCTGCTTTCCCTGTCAGGAAAACAGACTGGCGAGTGTGGGTGATCAGTTGCAAGGCATCCTGAAACTCCTTATTGTTCGTGTCTAACTGAAAGTCCAAGTATATAATTTTTAGATGAGACAAAGCTATGAAAATATTTACAGATCACTCTAATAATATCCCTCAAAATATTTGGCAGTCTCCATAAAAATCACTTATTTTGTGATATCAAATTAATATCAAAAACAAATCATCATGAAAGCAACCGAAAAGACATTCAACGGACTGAGAATCTCGGGGTTTATTGCCCTTTTTCTCCTATTAGCTCTATCGGGTCTCTGCTGCTATTTAATCGCAGGCACCAACGAGACTTGGAGCGTAATCACCGGCATCGTCGGACTCTGCCTGTTAGTGGTTTGTTTATTGGGATTCATGGAAATCGAGCCCAACAATGCCCGAGTAATGCTCTTTTTCGGAAAATATAAAGGGACAATTACTGATAACGGATTTTTCTGGGTCAATCCACTTTACAGCAAAAAGAAAATCACGTTACGTGCCCGTAACTTAGATGTCCCTCCTATCAAGGTTAACGATAAGGTCGGTAATCCGGTTATGATCGGGGCCGTGATGGTTAGCAACCTGTCGTAAATACCGGGACCCTACATCATTAATGTAAGAATTTAATATTAATACTAGTATATGGCCAAAAAAGATAATACTGTCAAAAGCTTCATCCTTCGGGTGGACGCTGATATGATGGAAGCTATCGAAGCTTGGGCTGCGGACGAATTTCGCAGCACCAATGGCCAAATCCAGTACATTCTGGACCAAGCCTTACGAAAGGCAGGACGGTTGAAGAAGAAAAGACTGCCCCGGCCACAAAACGACGACAAGTCATAAAAAAAAGCCTGATCTTTCGATCAGGCTTTTTTATTAACGGCTAATGAACAGCCAAGCATCTTTATACTTTTCTATTTTTCGAAGTGTCGCCATGTAGCTCTCGGCATCCGCCCGGTTATTAAACTTATCCGCATAAATACGATATTTACCATCACGAACCACCTTGCTTACATTCTTACATTGCGTGCGGTCTACACCGGATATATACTCATTCGCCTGCTCCTCTGTCGGGAAACTCGCTATTACGATATGATACATCTTTTTCGTCGCCACGAGTTCCGCTTTCGGAGCGGGGACAGCGACTTCTTTCCTTACCTCAGGGGCAGAAGGCGCTTTGGCAATCTCAGTCTCCTTAGTCGCTTCTATTTTGGGAGTTACCTCCGCTACCATCTCGTCCACTTGAGATATTTGAATTTCCTCCGGCTGAGAAATAGGTTCCTCGAACCTATAATTTATCATCTCCGTAGGAACAAAACTAGCTGTATAAGCGGACAGGTTTACTTCTTTCACCGGAGTTGAAACCACAAAGAATAATGCGACAGCAGCAGCTGATGCCGCAACAACCCGGATCAACTTACGACTAACCGGGATATAGAACACATCTTTCTTTTTCTTACCCGCAAGTAAAGCAACCTCTTCCCGCTCCTCCTCCAATGATCGCAAAACCGGAAAATGAAACGATGGTAAACCATACGAATCCGCATTGAATACCCCAGAATCGCCCGGCGTAAAAATGGTCTGCCCTTCCTCTCCTATAGAGAAAGTCCCGATTCGCCCCAATGTTATCCGCTTGTCTTGTTCCAAAGAAACATTCAAAGCCTCGATATCCTCTTCCAGCATCAACTGAGCTTTCCGGTAATCAACGCCATACGTCTGCATATATGACTCGGAGAGCAAGCCGTCTGTATGCTGTAGCGTGACATTAAACATAACCTCTTTACGCATCGGCCGGAACAAATGTTCCTCTTCCTGATACGTCGCCGGCAAAGTTTGCAGCACGAAACCACCAAACTTCGGCAAGATCACACAATCGTGCGTCAGCAACAAGCGTTCAATATGTGTTATTATCCTTAACATAGAGACAAAGGTAAATATCTTTATAGAAATAACAAAAAAAGAGCACTTTTTTCCTTTGAAATGACCCGGAAAATTATATGCATGACATTCTCATTTCAAAATCCACATGACACCCATATAGTCATCCGACCCTCCATACTGGTCGCTAATTGATTTTGAGACATTATCCATATTGTAATCCAACTCTTCCGATGGATACATCCATCTTAACGGCATTTTATCAGAAGGTATATTCCTATTCGATTTCGGATTTATCGGAATATTCGGTACACCTGTCCTACGATATTCAAAGAAAGCATTGTAAGGTGTTTGAAGAAAAGTCAATATGTACTTTTGCCAAATAATCTGACTCAACTGTTCTTGAAAATCACTAGCGAACTTAGCGCCTTGGTTTCCGAGATATTCTTGAATATAGGCATCTGTTATTTTTCGATTATGATGGAACATAACATCATCGGGGGTATTATCCGCCACAAACCGCATTGAAGAACGAACGCCTTCCTCATAATACTCTTTGGGACTTTTTGAGATAAAACCTCTCAGAGCCATCTCAGCCAGTATAAAATTTTGTTCTTGATAACTCAAGAAAAATACAGGCTCGCCCTCCGGCAGTTCCTCGTAGCGATCATTTATTTGAGAAACAGTTCCCCCACTCACAAAAGTCAAGATCTCAGACTCCGGTAAGGTCGGGTCAACTCCACCATAAGCATCCCATTCCGAGGGATCCAACTTGGCCTCTTCTGAGCTCGGTGTCGGTTTCGCATAATAAAATAAACGATAATCTTTCAAGGCTTTCAATTTATCAACAAAAAGATTAGTCATCCTGTCATTATTCACAAAACTATTAATTTCCTTAAAATAAGGATATTTCTGTCCAGCCTTATTAGAGTACACAACTTGGAAATTATCCGCACTCGACTCAAAAACAGGTCTGTTATTGATAATCTCATTGATTCTTTCCCGAACCTTTAAATCCGGATCATCGACCTTTTTATACAAATTAAGAAGCAACTTCAATTGCATAACATTCACAGCCTTACGCCATTTCGTCACATCCCCTCCATAAATATAATCACCCTCAAAATTAGTGCCAGCACTAAAGAGACGGTCCGCCTCATCCAATTCATTCAATAACCCGAGAAAAACATCTTTTTGAGAGTCATATTTCGGGAAATACACCTCTTCATCCTCAGCTCTTAAAGCTTCAGAATAAGGTATGTCCCCCACTTGCATTGTCAAATTGAAGAAAAAGAAAACCCGTACGAAATGAGACAATGCCGTATAGGAGTTTTTCAACTCATCATTCGTCGCAAAATCAATCATCTTCGAGGCATTCCGCAAATCTCTCAAAGCATCATAATTCGCTCCACCCAACAAATTGAATGCCAGATCTATATCATTAGCCTCTGTCCACGACAAATACTTAGCTAACAATTCATCCCGGATAAAATCCTTTCCATTCCCATTTTTATAAGTGGTAATATCACGTAACAGTTCTGTTGCCAACATCGCAGATGTTACTTTGTTAGTTGAGTCGGGATTTGTATTTACGCTTTCGAAATCATCACATCCAATCATACCCAACAAAACCAGTCCGCATATCAATATATTTTTAATTTTCATACGTTTAGCTTTTAAAATTCAACTTTCAAGTTTACACCTACATACCTTATAGATGGAGAAGATATATCCTCGCCCTCAATATCCTCAAAGCCATCCGGATCCGAGAATCTAAAATCTTTGGTCAACACAAATAAGTTCTGTCCGATAAAGCCTACATAACAGCTATTCATACTTAACTTACTAATAAACTTCTTCGGCAAATTATATCCGATTGACATTTCCCTCAATTTCAAGAACGTCTTTTTCTGAACTAATTTATCTGGATTATTATGGCTGCTTCTTACAAAATCCTCATAAGAAGTCTCGATATCATTCGGAGCGAATACCCGCGTATCTGATGTAATCCTGCCATATTGATCATATTTGACCTCGCCTGATACAATCTTGACACCTTCACCCACATAGTTTTTCTTGCCATTCACCACCTCATCATATCTCCATTGATTGTCCGTATCCGGATGAGCGCCGGTTTCCAACATGTGGAATTCCGTATTCGACCATGATTTTCCACCAATACGGCCATCAAAATTGAGTGTCAGCGTAAAGTTCTTATACTTGAATACATTCGCTAGACCATACTCTAAATCCGGATCCGTATAACCAATCAAAGAGCTATATTGGCTCCTAGACATCAAGCCATTCGTATTAATAATATAATTACCATCCGGATCTTTGTCATAGCCTTTATATGAATAAGAATCCGTACGAGCGCCCACGTATGTCCACAAGTTATCCGGGCTGAAGCTCTCATCCAATTTAGCGTAATACCTCTTGCTCGTCGAAAGATTCAACGACACATCCCATGAGAAATCACGGACTTGCACCGGAGTAGCGTCAATAGAAATCTCCACTCCACGACGAACATATTCTTCGTCAATATTCATCAATCTCGATTTATATCCCGTAGCGGAAGATATCCTTTGGCTGATCGTATTATTATAAGTCAACTTATTGAAATAACTCACATCTAATTTCAAGCGATGTCCTTGCAAGAAGTGAATACCCGTACCTATTTCCCATGTACGATTCGTGATAGGCTTCACGTCGCCACGCAAATAATCCGGATAACTAGCCGTATTCAAGCCATCCCAAACATTCTGTTTAATCGTATAGGCCCGATCTAAATCATAAATAGCTAAATCGGTTTTAGAGACAGTCCACGATCCTCTCAATTTCCAGAAGGGTATCCAATCCGGCAAGCTTATTATATTAGAAGGAATAATACTCACTCCCACGGAAGGATAAAAATATGATTTATCATTTGAAGGCAAAGTAGAAGACCAGTCATTACGCCCTGTAGCCTCCAGATAATAAGTATCCTTATACCCCAATGTCAACGTGCCGAACAGACTATTCACTTTTTTCGTCTTAGTCTCCGCATCCACGATCGGACTTTCTACGGAAGCTTTTATCGAATAAAAACCGGGAACAGACAAGCCATTCTTCGTGGAAGCTTCCAGATTCTTTGTTTTCGTATAATAAAGAGAACCTCCCAATAAACCGTCAACACTAAAATCACTCAGCTTCTTATTAAACAGCAAGAAGAAATCATAATTCATGGTAAAACCAGTCTTCTTGCCCTCTTTATAATAACCCAGCGCTCCGTCTTCCCAGCCACCACGGCCTTTAGAGATCGTTCCCACCGAAGAACGAGTCACATTATTATTCGCATAAGCGACTCCTCCCGCACGCAATTGCAATTTCATCCAAGGGAGTATCTCGTACTTAAAAGACAATGAACCATTCGTCGTAAAATTATTTATCGACTTAATCTTCTCATAAGCCTCAAAATAAGGATTATCATACCAATCCGTATAATGCCAATTTTGCTTTTCATTTGGGACAAGCCAATAATCCTTGTAATCCCGCAGATCATACTCCGGACCAGTCCATAATAAAATATTGTACATATATCCGGTACCATATCCATACCCAGCCGTATTCGGCGCAGATTCCTGCGTAAAGTTCATACTACCTTCCACGCTCGCCTTATTGCCTAGTTTCAGCTCTCCACCAATATTATACCAGAATTTATTCTTACGTGAATTCGGATATTGATTCTTATCATACAAATAAGACAAAGAAGTGCGGATGCTTCCATTCTTACCAGAAGATGATACACTGACCGTAGTATTACTGATCATACTAAACTCCAAGAAATTCTTAAAATTATTCTTACCCCTCGAAGTCAACTCCATTTCCCGATACTCTTTCTTAATAGGATCCCATTGCGTATAAACACGACCAATATCCAACTTATCGCCCCAGACATAATCTATATTATCAAATTTACCTCCAGACCCGGCGCTATAAGCCGTCTGCACCTCCGGTATTTTTAACTGTCCGGCATTAAACATATTACTGGTATTTACCTCTATAGAAAAGCCCTTATCACCCCCTTTCTTGGTGGTAATCATGATCGCTCCATTACCACCTCGGGAACCATACAACGCAGAGGCCGTAGCCCCTTTCAACACAGTGATATTCTCAATCACATCCTGGTTGAAATCACTAAACGCTTGATTTGTAGGAACGCCATCCACGACGACCAAAGGCTCCTCTCCACGTAATTTTATCTTAGGAGCGACCCCAAATTCCGTAGAATTATACACTCGCATGCCCGAGATCCTACCACTTAAACTCGTCGCGATATTCACGCCCTTAACTTTCTCCAATTCATCTCCCTTGAACTTTTGTGTAGCATAACCTAACGCTTTCTCTGAACGAGTAATACCCAAAGCGGTAACGACAACTTCCTCCAAGGCTTTTGAATCTTCATCAAGCACTATTTGGAGAACTTTTTTATCCCCAACAGGAACCTCTTTTTCTTGAAAACCGACATAAGATACCATTAGCACATTCCCAGCGGAAACATCCAAGGAAAAGTTTCCGTCCAGATCACTAATAGTGCCGTTAGTCGTTCCTTTTTCTACTACATTCGCACCAATCACTGGATCCCCGTGAGCATCTTTCACGACACCTGTTATTTTTACCTTTTTCGTCTGTTGATTAGCAATCGGTAAATCCTCTTTTTTCGTGTCTCGACGTACGATTATTTGACGATTATTAATAATATACTCAATATCCGTTCCGCTGAATAATTTATCTAATATTATCTCTACAGACTGATCCCGAACATCCAGATTAACTTTCCTATGCAAATCAATGTTAGAACCATGATACACAAAAATAAACTCACTGTTTTTCTCAATGTATTCAAATACATCTTCTACCGTACGATCATTCATTTGAATGCTTAGCATAGTCCGCTGCGCATATAGGGAAGACGCATATATCGCAGATCCTCCAAAACTTACCAGACATAAGGCTAAACCAAGACTTTTGAGAAAATGATTTGATTCTCGGCAGAAATCTTCTTTTTTCTTCATACCTTTGTAATGTTTTTTCTTTAGTACGTAATTATTGATTAAACAAAGCTCTTGAGCCGGAAGATATGGCAGTATCTTCTGGCTCTCTTGTAAATGCAAACACGCTTACAGATCATTCCTTTCCCATAGGCAAATTATTTTAATAAAATTATATTATTCTCCCCGTCTCTCTCTTGGCGTAGAAAAAGAGATTGACAAATAATCTCAACAACTTCCTCCAAGCTCTCTCTCAGGTCCAATTTTCCTGAAATAGGTATTTCACCTATCTCTTTGCCAAATAAAATAGTCCGGCCATAATAACGAGACAACCGATTTAAGACCTCTCCAACCTTACGATCATTTAACAGCATCAAGTTATCTTTCCAACAAATATGTTCAAAGACATCTACCTTTTTGATCGATATTTCTTTACCCTTTAACTCAAGCATATCATCAGGGCTCAGCACATTCTTACCATTATCGCCATTTTTCACCTCGACCTGTCCTTCCACTAATACAACGGAAGCCGCAGGTTCATCCCGATAAGCACACACATTGAATCGAGTGCCAAGCACTTTTACCTCGATCGTACTCGTTTTAACAATAAAAGGGCGAGAAGGGTCCGCAGCAACTTCCAAATAGACCTCTCCATCCACTAATATCTCCCGCTTATCTTTAGCAAAAACCGTAGGAAAAATCACCCGAGTCTCTGCATTAATATACATTTTAGTACCATCTGAAAATACGATATTCGCACGCCGTCCTTTCGGTACTATTATTTGATCCGGCTCATCAATTTTAGTTTCTTGCTCATTCTTTTCTATTTGGTGTTCCTCTACATTTGATTTGCCTACCGTATCATAAATTACCGTAGCTTCATCTTTCAGTTGAACCCAACCTTGATCCTTCACCAAGAGAATCTCATCCCCCGGCAAGGCGCCAACATTCTTTTCCTCCAACAAGGCAAAAGGCAATGAAGATTTATCATGCCCCATTATCCAAAAATAACATCCCACGGCAAGAAGCAACATGACGGCGGCCGCTACGGAAGAAACAAGATAGCGTATACGTAAAACAGAGGTCTTACGGGGAGCATTCAAACGTTCCTCCAACTTCTGCCAAGAAGAAAGTGCCAGTCGCGAATCCACTCGCTCCTCTTCACGAACTTTACGCAACAAATCTTCTCCGGCTTGCCGAAATGAATCCTTCTCAACCATGTCCTGTTTCTTATTCACGAGATACCTGTTTACTCTTATTACGGATGGAATTCGTTTTGGTACTCACTTTTTACCGGGAAAAATAGCGAATCCGCCATTTTTTTCATTCTTACAACCTCTTTTGCCATCCCTAGGGCACGGCTGTGCCATCAAGGTGAAAATTATTGGCACAATATATCTTTGATATACTGCGACATAAAGAGAGTCCAAGAATACATTAAAGCTCCAACGAGAACCACCGCCTTAACTTACGGAGTGTTCTAGACAATAAATTTTTACTGGATTGGTAATTTATGCCTAAAATACCAGCTATCTCATTATGCCCCAATTCATTTACATAATAAAGATAAATGATCTCTCGCTGATGGGGAGAAAGTTTTGTCAAGGCTTTCATCAAAAGTTTAACCCGGTCGTCCGTATCTGTCGTATCCAATGCGATACGGGAGAATAACTCATCCACTTGAAACACGTCCTCATATAAGGAGACATCCTCCATTTTCCTGTTTTTCTCGATCGTATCATACAGCTTATGTCTTAAAGCCTTAAGCAGATATCCTCTGACATTCGCCGTCGGAGAGAGGGAGGTATGGTTTTGAATCAAATTGATAAAAATATCCTGTACGCAATCTTCCACCAAGTTCTTGTCGGGAAGTAACTTGATTCCATAATTGCGCAGCAATGCGTAAAATCGGCAATAAAGCTCACGGAAGGCTTCCTTATCTCCCTTCAGACACGATTCCCATAGCTTCTCATCGGATATTTCCATATAGATCATGTAGACAATAACTCCCACAGATTTGGCGCAAACATACAAAAAAACATTCAAATTCAGTTAAGAGCAATGAAAAATTACAAAAAAGCACGTACACCACCATGAATAACGATGTACGTGCTTCTAAAAAATCACATGGGAAAATCACTTATACCGTTTGCCTTGCCACGGTATCATACCCGTCTGACGGATATGCTCCATCAAGCCATTGAACAAGTTTTTATACGTATCCGAAGATCGTTCCCCGATCGGACTTTGTTCCTTCGGATCTTCCTTTATATTAAAGAATTGGATAGGCTCCCAAGGAGTATTTTGTAAAATCTTGAAATCCCGGTATTGAGATGCGTAATATGCCTGACCTCCATATCGGGAATTACCTTCCCTTCGTACCCAATGCACCATTCGATCTCCGGTATCTTGTTCCTCACCCCGCAAAAGAGGCAAGATACTGATACCGTCGATCTCATGTGATACAGGCACGGCTGTCAGATCGCATAAGGTCGGAAACATATCCGAAAGCATGACGAAATTATCACGTACCGCCGGACGGATCTGGTTCTTCCAATAAATACCTCCGGCTACCCGGATCCCTCCCTCGTACATATCCTGCTTCGCGCCTCTGAACGGGCCGTTATTCGCACCCGCATCGTCCTGCCCTCCATTATCAGAGGTAAATATAATGATCGTATTCTCCAACTGGCCATTCTGTTCCAAGGCCTCATACACACGTCCGACGTTATAATCCAAATGCTCAATCAAGGCGACAATCTTAGCACGCTTCTCAGGAAGTGACGGTTCACGCTTTTTCACCTTTTCCAGCCATTCCTGAGGAGGTTGTATCGGGGTATGTGGGGCATTATAAGCTAGATACAAGAAGAAAGGCTCTTGCTTTTGCTTCATATCCGACAGGTAACGGATCGCCCAATCAGAGAAAATCTCTGTAGCATGTCCTTGTGGATCGATCTCTTTCAAGTTCTCACGCATATAATTATTTCCAAAACGACGATGGGTATAATAATCATCCATCATATCCCCTAAAAATCCCCGGTAGAAATCGAAACCCCTTTCCGTAGGGGTATTCGGAGACTCCAATCCTAGATTCCATTTTCCAACCATCGCATTATGATAGCCTCTTTTCTTCAACATCTGGGGTAATAATACGGCATCCTCCGACAGATACCCCCAGCTATCCTCTTTATGCGTACGAATAACTCCCGGTACACCTACCATATCCGGATAACGACCGGTTAATAAGGAAGCTCTACTAGGAGAGGAGACCGGACAGTTCGCATGGAAATTCGTGAAACGAACTCCTTCATTTAATAATTTATCGATATGTGGAGTTTGAATGTCCTTGGCGGCTCCTTGACAGGACAAATCGCCATATCCCAAATCATCCACCAAAATTAGCAGGATATTCGGGCTATCCGGCAAAGCCTTTGTTTGTGCGGAAGCTGCGGAAAAAGCCAATCCGCAAGCCGCTGTTAGTATATATTTATTCATCTAATCTAGTGTTTTTAAATGTCCCATTACATCATATCACATACGGAAGGCTTGATCTTCATTCCTTTCTTATGTTTCTCACCGGCCTCGATCAGTAATTTCACGATCTCCGGATGCTTATCCGCCTGATTGAATCGCTCTGAGATATCTGTCTCCACGTTATACAACAAGGGTTCTGCCGGAGTCTCGATCTTACAGGTACGCAGATATTGGTCCTTGATCGTCTTAAAATAATACTTCCACTCCCCTTTACGGATCGCCATCAACTCGCTTCCCCACCAATAATAAACTTCATCACGGGCGGAATGCTTTTCCTCAAACAATAATCCGGTTTGATTCACGCCATCCAATACAAGATCTTTCGGTTGCTCGATACCCGCCATCGAGAGGAAAGTCGGATATAAATCCATCGAGGTCATAATCTCATCGTTGATCGCCGGATTGATTTTTCCCGGCATCCAACAAATGGCCGGAACCCGGAAGCCACCTTCCCACCAAGTACCCTTGCCATCCTTCAACGGACCTGCGGAACCACCATTCTCATGCTCCGTCAGCCAAGGGCCGTTATCGCTGGTAAAAATAACAAACGTATTCTCGTCCAAGCCATTTTCACGCAGAGTCTTCAACACCTCCCCAACGCTCCAGTCTATTTCCTCAACCACATCTCCGTACAGGCCTCGTTTGCTCGTTCCCTCGAAACGGGCATTCGTGTACAATGGGATATGCGGGAAGGTATGAGCGAAATAAAGGAAGAAAGGTTCCTTTGAATGATCCTTGATGAACGATACCGCTTTCTCCGTATAGCGACGGGTTAATTCTCCCTGATCCGGTTCCGATTCGATTTGCTTACCATCCACTATCAATGGAGTCGGAGGAAAATTCCGTGCATGCGCGCCTTTATTCTGAACGGGGCTCATATCATTGGAATAAGGTATGCCGAAATAGGTATCAAAACCATGATCCGTCGGTAAATAGGGAGAAAACGCTCCTAAATGCCATTTGCCTACACAGCCGGTCGCATACCCGTTTTGTTGTAAAACTTTGGCGATCGTAACCTCGTCTTGCCCTAACCCTGCCTTTGAGTTAGGGAAAAGTACGGCCACACGATCTCCATACAATCCATTTCGAACCGGCAAACGTCCGGTCATTAACGCGGCCCGACTTGGCGTAGAGACCCCAGCCCCCACATAAAACTGGGTCAGCTTCATTCCTTCACAAGCCATACGGTCTATATTCGGTGTGCGGATCGTGGGATTCCCATAGCAACTCAAATCCCCATATCCCATATCGTCACAGAATATGATTACAAAATTAGGCTTATTGGCCGCATCCGAGGCAGCGTTCAAACTCAAGCTGTTCGATAATACCGCCGCTGTTAAAACAGACAATGATTTCAGTGTTTTCATATGCGTATCTTTTTATTTAAGTAAACGGGGAAAAGGTTCATCTATAATACCGGCAGGACGCTGGTTCCGGCCTTCATATCCCCAATCTCCCATATCACTACGAACCTGTTCGATCCATTGATTCATCTTCGTCACTACTTCGGGATGTTTATCGATGACATTGGTTGTTTCCGACAAATCATTCGCCAAATTATATAAACGAGCTTCACCGACTTCCGTTTCCGGGAAGTGAGGGCCTTTGATACGTTCCTTCAAAGGTAAATGATACTTCCAGTTTCCCCAACGTACCGCCTGTAATTGTTGTTTCTGGTAATAATAGAAAGTCTCCGTGGGCGATGCCATCGATTCTCCCTCCAAGATTCCAGACACATTATGCCCATCTATCACCCGGTCGGAAGGAACCGCATAACCGCAATAATGCGCCAATGTCGGTAAGAAATCCATCGAAGTCACCAGATTATCAGTTTCCTGTCCCGCCGGTATTTTAGCGGGCCATCTCATTATACAAGGCACCCTGAACCCACCTTCATACGTCGTACCCTTTTGGCCTCTCAACGGACGGTTCGTACCACCGAAGTGTTCATCCGCACCATTATCGGAAGTAAAGATAACCAAGGTATTTTGATCCAATCCTTCCTCCTTTAAAGTCTCAAGCAAGACTCCCATCGACCAATCCAATTCCTCGGTCGCATCTCCATAGAGTCCGTTCTGAGACTTTCCCTTGAAAGCGGGAGAAGCCGCTAACGGATTATGAGTCATATTATGGCACAAATAAATAAAGAACGGTGATTCCTTATGAGACTTTATAAACTCCACAGTCTTATTGGTATAACGAATCGTCAAGGAATCATGACCGACAGGAGCCACTATTACCTCCTCCTGTTCCATCAAGGGTAACGGACAATACGTACGATCCATATCGTTACTATAAGGAATACCATAATAATAGTCGAAACCCTGCCGGGTAGGAAGAAATGGCAATTGATCCCCTAGATGCCATTTCCCGATACAAGCCGTCGCATACCCCTGCTCCTTCATCAACTCGGCGATCGTTATCTCACCGGGATTCAAGCCTTTATGCGAAGCTGGAAATAGCACTTGCCTCCCTTTGGACATCAAAGGTGTAGGGTCCGCATTTACATGCATGGAGACTCGCCTTGGATAACACCCTGTCAATAAAGCCGATCTGGAAGGTGTGCTCACGCTCGAACCCACATAGAAATCGGTCAGTCGTATTCCCTCTTTAGCCATCTGGTCGATATGGGGAGTACGATGCTTCGTACTCCCGTAACAACCTAAATCCCCATATCCGAAATCATCGATAAATACGATGATCACATTTGGCCTTTCCGCCGCTTGAGTAGCCACGGCCGCTCCGGAAAAAGCTAATACAGATATTAGTTTAGATATAAATTTCATTTCATCCTTCTTTTAGTTGAACATTACCAACCCGGGTTCTGATCCAAATTCGGATTCAAAGAGCGCTCGCTATCAGGAATAGGCAGTAAATCGTAATATTCCAGATATCCATTCGGGAACTTCGTCTCGATCACGCTTCCTTCATGATCTTTTATAATCATAGGATAAAGCGTCTTCCCGATTTTCCAACGTTTCACGTCTGACCAATAACGGCCTTCCAACGCTAACTCAATCCGTCTCTCATGCCTTACTTTCTCACGAGCCTCTTCACGGCTCATAGATGTCGGCAGCAAAGAGATCTTAACGTCATCCCTTTCCGTACGGATCCGGTTGAGGATAGCGATCGCATCCGCTACACTTCCATTCGTCTCTATAATCGCCTCCGCTTTTGACAATAAGACATCCGCATATCTCAGTATGATATCATTGATATAAGACTGCCCGGAAGGAGGAAGCTTTGACTCATCCTGAATCCGATATTTACGGGTACTTAAATGTTTCAACCGATTACCGGCATGATTAAACGCACCTCCCGGATACAGGTAATTAGGGAAACGATAGCCCAAGAAATAAGAACCCGGAAGTACAGCCGTGAAACCTAAACGAGGATCCCGGTTCTCATAAGGATTCTCGGGATCTACAGGAGAGCCGTCGATCGTCTCATAAGCCGCTACCAAATCATCCGTAGGGACATAACGGCTTCCACGGGTCCAACTTCCGGTACCCGTTCCGCAATACTGGTCAATATAGGAACCTTGCGAATTCTCGCCTTCAATATATTGGATATCAAACAATACTTCCTTATTGTTCTCATTCGCCGGATCAAACAAACCCTCATAACTATGGAATAGACCATATTTCTTCAACGCATCAATTTGCTCGACACAAGACAGAACCTCCTTGTATTTACCTTGGTATAAGTAGGCTCGCATTTTCATACCTAAAGCCGCCCCCTTGGTAGCACGCCCCGGCTCGGGAGCATCCACTCCCAGATTGGTGATCGCAACCTCATAATCATCCAGCGCTTGTTGCCAAGTCTCCTCCAAACTCGCCCGCTTCAAGCTACGAGCTTCTTCCGTGGATATATCCGTCAATATAATAGGTACCCCACCATAGGTTTCCGCTAGCACGGAATAAGCCAGTCCCCGTAGAAAATGAGTCTCACCTGAATATTTGGCTTTCGCTTCTTCCGACAAATCCACTAAATCCATGCAGGCCAACAAATAGTTTGCCCGGGAGATTATCTCGTAACATCTTTTCCAACGATACGTTACGACTCCTCCGTCACTAGAGCTCAATCGCCCGGCACCCAGCTTATTAAAAACCTCATCCGTTCCCCAGTTAAATGCGTTAGGGGTAGCTCCATCCGTTATGCCAAAGCCAAACAAGCCTTGATTATAAACCTCTTTTTCCCTCAATTGAGCATAGACACCATTTAAAAGGAGTTTGATATCCGATTCATTTTCCGGGAAACTCGCCGAAGTAATCTTATCCTCAGGATACAAATCCAAATAATTCTCCATACATCCCGTGAAAGAGACACATAGTATAATTGATAAGCAATATGCTAATAACTGTTTCATACTTTTAGAAATTAAGATTTATACCAAATGTAAATATTCTCGGAGTCGGGTAATAATTGGTACCCGAATCAAACGTATTTCTTTCCGGATCATATCCTTCATACCCTTTTTTCCACATAATCGTAAACAGGTTCTGGGCATTCGCATATACGTACAACCGTTGCATTTTTAGCTTTGAGGTAATCCATTCAGGGAACGCATAACCTAATTGTAAGTTCTTCAATTTCAAGAAATCGATACGATGCACCCAAAATGAGGAGTCATACGTGTCCCATGAAGAGTCAAACCGAAGCATCGGTATATTTGAGTCCGGATTCTCTGGGCTCCACGCATCCCGCCATTTATCAGAAATAGTCAGCCATTCGTATTGCATACGGGTCATGCCGCTCTTCGTAAACGCATTCGCCTGTCCCAAACCTTGGAATAAGATATTTAAGTCAAACCCTTTATAGCGTAAGCCGGCAGTAAGTCCATACGTAATTTTAGGAATCGTATTACCAAGTACTTGTTTATCTTGATAGTCTAATTTTCCATCGTTATTAACATCCTCGTATTTCAGATTTCCCATTTCCGGCTTAAGCCCATTGCTATGCATATGTTGAGCGGCTTCTTCGTCCGATTGATAGATGCCAACCGCTTTATAGCCATACAAAGCCTTATACGGATATCCCTCACGAATCAAATAAAGCTGGTCCGGAGAGTTTCCTCCTTGAAATTTCGTTACTTTATTATCGATATACGTAAAGTTTAGTCCTACGTTAAATCCAAGGCGATCTCTGCTCGTCTCAAGATTATCATAATTCACGACTAACTCAAAACCATTATTTTTCATTTCGCCCACATTCTCAAACGGTGCGGTCTTATCCCCTAATACGTTTGGTATTGGCAATTGAACGATAATATCGGTTGTCTTTTTATTGAAGTAATCAGCTTCAATATTCAACTTATTACCTAAGAAGCCCAAATCCACGCCAATATCCAAGGAAGAGGTAGTTTCCCAAGTAATATCCTCATCCACCAAAGCGGTTACGGCAGCACCCGGAGCCAATGAGCCTCCATAATTATAACTCAAGTCATAATTTTGGGAGATCACTGTTAAATAAGGCCAATATCCTTCAATAGTTTGATTGCCTAATTGTCCCCACGACGCACGTAGTTTCAAATTAGAAAACAGATTCAGGTTCTTAATAAACGCCTCTTCACTCAAACGCCATCCTGCAGAGAAGCCCGGAAAAACACCCCAACGATTTCCCCGTTTAAAACGAGAGGAGGCATCGGCACGGAGATTCATCTCAAATAAATATTTATCCGCAAAGGCATAATTCAATCGACCAAAATAAGATGCCATGCGTAGACCTTCAAAATTTCCCTCTCCCTTGATACCTTCCGTTCCCGCGTCCACTTGGGTTAATCCTTCTTTAGGAGGGTTGGTTCTTCGGGCAAATACGTTCTTTATACTATAATTCTCCAATTGGGTACCAAGGATAGCGGCAACATAATGCTTATCCGCAAATCGCTTGCTATAGTTTAATGTCGCTTGGAAATTATTACGCATGGTCGATACTTGCTCTCTACTCAACACAATACCATCACGATTGTAATTTTTCGGTATCGTCTCTATGCCAGAATCCGTATATCCATAAAGGGTCTCATTATATTTATCAACCATTTTCCAATTGCCATTAGAGGCCCATGTTACTTGTAAGTTCAAGTCTTTCGTAAAATCCACGGTAGCGAAAGCATTTACAGCCATATAATCCTTGGATGTTTTAGTCGCCCCGTTCGAAGCGTCTATAACCGGCTGATAAGTCGTATACAATAAAGTACCATCATCCTTAATCGCTTCTACCGAACCGAAACGGCCATCCCGGGTATATGGAGCGATGAAAGGAGCCGCGCCTTGTTGCTGTTCGAATACACGGAACAAATCAAAAGGCTCTTGGGAATTCCTACGAGTATAATTCAAACGAGCGCCAACTCTCAACCATGAATTCACTTTATACTCCACATTTGCCCGGATACCGAACCGCTCCGCCTTAGAGTTCATCAAAATACCTTCCTGACTCAAATAGTTCAAAGACAAGAAGGAAGATAGTTTCTCCGATCCACCGCGAATGGATAAATTATGCCCTGTTATTAAAGCATTCCGATAAAGAGAATCATACCAATCCGTATTCGGATATTTATAAGGATCTGTTCCGTTTGCGAAATTAGAGATCAATGTTTCCGAGAAAAGAGGGTTCTCTCCCCCATTCACCAAAGCTTGATTCGCCATAGTCATATGCTCGGCGCTATTCGTCACTAAATCAAAATGACGTCCGATCTGCTGCATTCCGACGTAAGAGTTCAACTCTACTTGGGTTTTCTCATTGTTCTTTCCCATCTTCGTCGTAACCAAAACGACACCGTTAGCGGCCTTTGATCCGTAAATAGCCGCACTAGCCGCATCCTTCAAGACTGTGATACTTTCGATGTCACTCGGATTTACTTGGCTGAATACCCCTTCTACTCCGTCAATAATCACCAACGGGTCCGAATTATTCAATGTACCCCAGCCACGAATTCTCAATTGCGCTCCATCATCTCCCGGCTTACCCGAATTCTGGCTGATCCACACGCCGGAAACCTTTCCGGAAAGTGCTTGAGAAGCATCAGTGATCGGACGATTCGCCAATTCCTCATCAAATTTGACTGAAGAAACAGAACCTGTCAAATTCACCTTCTTCTGGGTTCCATAACCAACAACCACAACCTCTTCCAAAGCCTGTGTATCCTCCCTTAAACGTACATTCAATGAAGTCTGTCCCGCAATAGCGACAGTTGTTGGCATAAAGCCGATATAAGAAAATTGAAGTGTTGCGTTATCCGATACCTCCAAAATAAATTTACCATCAAAGTCTGTTATTGTACCATTTGTAGTACCTTTCTCCACAACATTCGCTCCAATGATAGGTTCCCCTTTTGAATCGACAACAACACCCGTTATTTTTTGGGCTTGCTGGGTGACCGCATTCGCTAGAGGTTTTTCAAATAAGTAGATCTTTCCATTTTTAACTTCATAACTTAATGACGTGCCCTCCGTTATTTTATCCAATACATTTGTCAATTCTGCATTCGTAAAATTAACGCTCACTCTCCGATTCAAATCTACGATTTGTTTGCTATACGCAACACTCAACCCGGTTTGGTGGGTGATGGTAGCTAAAACTTTCTCCACTTTCGCATTGTCCAGCACAATAGAAACCCGCTGAGCCGAGGCGGTAGCCGTGAAACTCAGCAAGGATATGACTAAAAATAGAAAGGTTAACTTCATGGCATTCGGTATTTTCTCAATTAATATTAAAAGGCACCTACGCCGAGGGCTTTCTTGCTTTTCTTTCATATATTTGTATTGATTTTAATAGTTGGTATTAGAAATTTATTTTTAATACGACCGGCAGCCGAAAAGGGTAGGAGCTTTTCGGCTGTTCTTATGTTATCTATTTATGAGGAATCCATACGCATATCTATTTTAAGGTTAACACTCTGTTTCCTGCTCTCCTATCAAATAGACACACGACAAATCAAAAAGGATGAGTCGTTATAGCTAATTTTTTTATTTTTTCATCCGGACTTCTATCTTACCCCCTTTTTCCTCGAATAGTACAGGCGTGATTTTCTCTAACTCTTTTAGTACCGTGGTTAAATTCGTACTATCCGTCGTAATCGTATATGTATATTTCAACGCTATGGAGTCTTTTATCTCAAAAGACACACCATAAGTCCTAGCTATTGTTTTCATCACTTCAGGCAAAGGCGCACTTTTAAATACCAATACATTCCGCCTCCATGCGGAATATAACTTGACATCATGTGAACGGACAACCTCGCAACGGCCCGATAGCTTATCGTAAACCGCTTTCTCACCGGGACGCAATTGATACGACTTGAATGATTTAGATTTTAGCTCGATCGATCCGGTCTCTAAGGCAATAAATATAGCGTCTTCCTCCGGATAGGCCTTTACGTCAAAAGTGGTACCCAAAACCTTAATATCCATATAGGAAAGATCTACGACAAACGGCCTGTTCTTATTTTTCGCGACCTCAAACCAAGCTTCCCCTTCCAGATAGACCTTCCGTTCGTAAAGACCAAACTTTTTCGGATACCGTATCCGGCTCCCTGAATTTAGATGCACCTTGCTCCCATCTTGAAAAAGCACTTGCATGCGCTCACCATTAGGGACATAAACCTCATCGTATCCATCATCCGCCAATAAATCCACTTGTGAGTTAACACGCATGAAAAGACCGATAAACAAGACCACCGGTATCAAAATGGCTGCCGCATACGCAATAAGACGGCGTATGCGCTGGCGATGAAGCTGGCGCACGATCCGCTGATACATCACGGCCGATGGCACCGGATGGTCGATCCACTCCTCCTCCTGCCCCATGTGAATGGCTTTCTCATCCATATCCATACGCTTAGCAAGCCAAGCTTGCCCCTCTGGTGTCTTGAACCAGCGAACCACCTCACGGGCTTCCTCGGGAGTCGCCTCATTATCCAGTGTTTTTTCTATAATTGACAGATCCGGTATTCTCATATATATCTTCCTTTTTTAATTGACACGCCAAACGATCAATAGGATGAGTTCCACAAATATAAAAGAAATAAAAATAACCGTTCAAAATGTGTCCGAAGTATTTTTATCGCTTGGGCATAATGAGTTTTAACGGTTGGCACCGAGATACTCATCTTATCGGCGATTTCCTGATTCGATAGATTTCCTTTCAACTTATATAAGCAGACTTGCCGTTTTTGCTCGGGTAAGTGTTCGATCACTTGGTAGAAATGTTCCATCATATCCTTCTCTTCGATCTTGGCCAACAACTCATCCTCATATTCCGGCGAAGATTGCACGATCTCATAGTTTTTCTCTAATGCGCTATTATTATTCCGGATCTCATTCAACACATGGTTTTTCAGCATCGTATAGAGATAGTTCCGCAAGTTTACGTTTATCATCAACAAGGAATGCGACTCCCACAGCCTCAAGAATACTTGTTGCACGGCATCTTCCGCGGCGAATGAATTTTTCAGGTATTTATACGCTAGTACATACAGTAATTTATGATACCGCTCATAAATAACCGTGAACGCATCCTCACTTCCCTCTCTCAATGCGGAAAGTAGATCTTCATCACTTCGTATGGATTTTTGGAAAAAAGGCATCACCCTATATTACATACGACTCGCTATTCAATAACCGTTCTGCCTCTTTCTTCATGACATCCGGTATTGGCGTGACAGAACCTTCGCTGATCGACCGAATAAATTCCGGATACTCTCTGCGATAGACCTCAAGCATACGGTTCGCGAAGACGAACATCATCGTATATTGTATATTCGCCAACCGGTCGCACATCTTTATGAACGACGCGAATCTCGTATCCCGTATCCCCTTATAATAGGTCTCATTAGCACGTTCTTCCCTGTTGCGCCCTTTCTCATTAGTCAAGGCATATACGATTTCCGGAACTTGCTCTTCCACCTTCCGTTTGATCTCTTCCGGCAGTACCAAACTCCCTACTCGAAAATCATCGATAAATTTCACGATATCATTGTAAGTCATCCGTGCGTCTTCTATCGTGTCATGCAGATAGGCACCCGCATACAAGATCAAGATGTCCGCCTCACTTTCCGCGACCAAATATCCATACCGTGATACGAACGAGGCCGCCATTTTCAAATGGAAACCATAGGGTAATACGTGGTCGTATTTCTGGTTTACGTCATCGTGTATCTGGAACGCAGCTTTCTCCAAACAGCTGATCCAAGTATAATAACGTTCTACAATAGAGATAAATAACTGTTTTTCCATTCTTTTCGGTACTTAAGATTAATCTTTGCGCACGGCAATATTAACAATTAATTAAATAAGGCTCACCACAAAAGTAGTTATTTATTCAAATATTCAAAGAAACCGCCTTTATAACAAAGGCAACCACACCCAAAGCAATGAAGTTAACTCACTTAGACAGGGTTAAATCGAGTGAAACATACGACTTCCTTTCTTTATTATGTTATCATGCGTTCTTTGTGGATAAAAGAAAACAGTTTGGGCGGAACGGTTCTTTCGCTAGAATGTATTGACCCTCTTGTCTGTAAATGTCAGAAAATAAGTAAATCCGAGTAGTCACTATCCGCTACTGAAGTTAATAATTTACGATTTGACAGGTAAGTCCCTTATGCGGTAAAAAATCGAGCAAAAAAAGTAAGTTAACTTCGTGGGCAAAGTAAGTTAACTTACTTTGGTATTTTAACTAGCTTACTTTGCCAACGGAGCTAGCTTACTTTGGAAATGGAAATAGGATATTCGGTTTTGTCCTAAAATCACCTTATCTTGCCAACCGAAAAAGGCTTTCCAAGTGATAGGTTATTCACTTCTCAAGCCGTAAGTTAGCGGCTGTATATAGCCGCTAGTTATCCACTTGACAAGCCGTAAGTTATTCACTTGACAAGCCGTAGATTATTCACTCCAGCAGCTTATAACACTCTGTAAAACAGACAAAAGAGGATATCTATCACAGACATCCTCTCCACTCATTGACAAACACTTATGACAACATTTCACTGATAAGTGTTATTAGATAATTAGATTGTTAAACAAAAAGCTCAAAACATGATACCGATACCTAAACATCCCTCAAACATCTTAAAACTATTTGTCTGTATGCCCAAAGATACCGCTAAATTATTGACACGATAAATACCTCCTACCTCAGCCTCAATACCTAAATATGAGATCTCTTTGTTCTTTAGCCAAACAGACTCAACAGTTTCCCAAGCCACATTTTTATACCCATATCCTGCACCGACATACAAATAGAGAGGGGTCAACACACGTTGCAACAGACCTCCAGTTATTGCTAAACGACTATATTGTTTATTGCCATCATACCAATAAGTATCTACAGTGTTTTTATCGACCTTTGCTTGAGTGTTTTCTGGTGGGCCAAGTTTTGCAAACGTAAAGGTAGTATCTTTGTTGCTAGAGCAAAATCAAACTTTTAGTTCAACTCAAACGCAGAAAACGCCGTTTACCAGAAAATATCTTATCTAATGCTATTGGTGAGTTGACTGTACATAACAGTTCAAAGCATATCCAGACTATATACGCATATATACTCTGCCATTATAACATATTGTCTTGTGGCAATTATCCAGCATGATCTAAAACTGGACTGATCTACATACGAAGTCTTGTTAATCCTTAGTATATCACTTACAGATAAAACTCTTTTGTCCGATTTCTTCAACAAAGCTAATTTCAAAAATGACAAAGAGCGCAACAGTTCCAGTAAACCAAATTCATTTAATTTTTAACCGCTCGCTTTTTAGTGGGCACTCATGTGATACAATCAAAACATAAATCCAAGTCCAAATCCAAACGCATAATATTCAAACTGATTTGTTTGAGCATTAATAGATAATGCTATATTCATAATTCTAAGGATACCTCCAATCTCCATCTCTATACCAGAAGAAGAATAATTCGTAAGTTTCATCACTTCTGCATTTTCCATGTTATCTTGAGTACAAACATCAGCGATCGCATTAACATATCCATATCCAATACCCGCCATAATATATATACTACTTGACAGACGTATAATACCTCCTCCTAATACAGCAAAACGCTCAATTACAGGAATGTCATAAGATTGAATACTTGGATCATCTGATGCTATAGAAGCTTTAGGCGAAGCCCAATAAAAAGTTGTTCGTAATCTTGCATATCCACCAAATTTTCGGACAAGACCAATCATTATGTTATATGATACATCATTAATCTCTCGTCCTCCTCCCCCTTGCACTGCCAAAAAGTCAAATCCTACTGTGACTATAGATCGGAGACGTTCTCGTTTATTTTCGACAAAGCGAAGATTCAATTCATAGACACTTTGCTCCTCTAGTTTTTCTGGAAACTTATAGCATAACATTCCTGCATTTTTATCTATTATTGTTATATTTTTACTACCAGAAACTAGATATAATAATATTTCTCCATCTTTATATTCCAGATCTCCAATAATATTTCCACTAAACTGTAGGTCTTTCTCCACTGATAGAACTCTGATCACTGCACAATAATTTCCATTTAAGTCAATCCTAGGTTGTATACGAGCAGTTAAATCCATTGGTAACCGAACAAATGATTTCACTTGCATTAATTGAGCTGATACAGTCATGCCTTCAAGCATTAACAAAATAAATATCACTATTTTTTTCATCATACTATTACACTATTTATTCTCCCAGTTAAAAGGCACAGTAAACACAGCAAAATCTCCTCGAAAAGAGGAAGAATGATTTCCTCCAGGTATATAGCATTTCATGTATGGAATAATTTTATATGCATCTCCTGCATCTAAGTCGTATCTTGTTAATTTATAAGAATATTGATTATAAGCTAAACCAGTATCTTTTATACTATAAAGATTAAAAACAGATTGTTTATTTGATTCTAGATTTAACAATATAAATCCACATTCGTTATAATCATACCCACCATAGTCCTCTACAGTCGCAATCAATATAAGTTCTCGTTCCTGTTCGTTCACCTCCAAATCAATCCGAATTATTGGATCACAAAACTCCTCTGTTTTAAAATATGAAACAGAATTTTGTGATCCTATATCCGTATGTACGTAATATTCATACTGAGTATTAGGCAAAAGGGGCGTAAGCTTAACCGAATAAAATCCCTCTTCTTTAATATAAGTAAGAGGCTCAGTCATCCAATCGCCATTAGGTATCCTATACGAAATAAAAGCCTGTCCTTCAAATATATTACCCCAAAGGTCTAGCCTATGAACAATATCGAAACTAAGATCTGCCAACGATCGACCGACTATTGAACTTTCTTTCCATTGCACAGTAATTTCATTTTTAGTTAAAGGATGATCAGGCCACTCTTTACAAGAAAATAAAATCAACCCTAAAAAAACATATATAATCGAATACTTTTTCATAACTCAATACATTATTCCGATACCGAAATTGATTTGACAAATTTTAAATTGATTCGTTTCCACACTAGATGTTATGGCCAGATTTCGATATCTATATATTCCTCCTATTTCATATTCCAATCCTTCAAAACTGCGACTTTCCTGTTGTCGCCAGCAAGTTGAAGATAAAGTCCCATCATAAACTTCGCAGTACAACTTTCGTCGTCCATACCCCACTCCCGCATAAATATAAACCGGTTTCCATAAACGTTGGAGCAAGCCTCCAGTAAAACAAAGCAGTTCTTGTTTAGTTTTTCCCGTAAATAAATCAGCATTTGTCTTTTCATCAACGTACCCACTCCCTGTTACAGAAACAAAGCCATTCATAAATTTTAAATAAAAACCTGTTCTTTTTACTATTCCAAGCATTATACCAAAAGAAGGAAATCCTGAACAGATGCCAGCCACAGGCGAAACTAAAGTCCGAATTTTATCATCTAGTTTTGATTCAATGAATCTCAGTGTAATTGCATAACAAGCTTCCTGTTTCATAGATACAGGAAATAAATAACGTAGCGTACCATATTTTCCGTTACGTATTAAAATTCTAGAACTTCGTTGAGGCATATAAATCCAGATTTCCTCATCTTGATATATAGGTTCACCTATTACATTTCCCTCGAAAACCAAATTCTTTTCCTTTGATTTAATTTTAAGAATTGAACATTTATTTTCATTCAAATCCAATCTAGGAAACATTATAGCACTTGAATCATTTTCCAATACCTTAAAAGATGTTACTTTTATCTCTTGTGCATCTAGAGTTAATACTGCCATCCATAAAAACATAATTAAAAGCAATATATATCTCATCATATCTTTATTTATTAAAAGTAAAATTCCCCGAAGTATCCATAACAAATTTTATTTCATTCCCAAAGAGTTTCCTATTCCATCTTAAATCCCACTGTTCTTGAATAAGGCAAAAAGCCCTAATACTATATTGGGTATCAGGTTTTAATCCAGAAACAGTTATCATTGCCGTGTGATCTATAGAAGAAAAACTATCAGGATAAATTAACATTTCATGCGCTGTAGCTTCTTCTCTTACGATGAATCCACGAATAGACTCACTGCTTATAGCTGATAAAACCAAAGTCCCCATAGAAGTATCAACAACCTTACAATCTGGTATATAAGGCATATTATCATCTCGAAGCGTTGTAAATTTCTTTTTTTCACTAGAGAACGATTTTATCACAAAATAATATGAATATGTCATTCCTGAAATCAGATTCTTCAGATTAATACTATATTTTCCAGTTGTAGACATACTACAATTCTCTTTGATAGCATCAAACATCTTTAAAGAATCTTCTATTACAAAATAGACCTCATCAAAAGAGCTATTTTCAGGGAACACTTCTGCAGAAAGAGTTACACTTGTTTGCGTTATATCTGTCGCATCACCCAACTTAGCATATTCTAAGACAAAAGGCATATTTTCATTATCACAAGAATATAGCAAACAGATAAATAATAAAAGAATAATTCTATTAATTATGCTCATACTCTAAAAAGTAATTTAATTAGCGTTAAATATCAAAATCTTCAACTCTAAATATTTCCTCCTCCGGCAGCTTCGTATACTGATCCAGCATCTCCGGCTGCCAAGTACGGACATGGATCTTCGGGGCATCCTCGTTCGTGAAATCCCATAATAAGAATAAGTAACCCACGTCGCTGTAGCGATCCGATGTATAGCCTTGCTTCAAGGTCACTCCATAGAAGTTGGGTTTAGCCGGATGGCGGATTACATTGATATCATCAAAGATGACATTGATTCGTTTGTTTGTCTTAAATATGCTTGTAAGGTTAGTCAGGTATTCTTTCTTTGTCTGTTTCGTGTAAATAATCTTAGGATCAGACATAAACTTATTCATATCCGTAGGAACTGCCTTAACCACTTTTCCCGTTATGATCAGCGCATCATCACTAAAAATTTGGTTCAAGAATTTGATATCTTTCGTATTATAAGCCGTACGGAATTGCTCCACATAATCCAATATCATTTGGCGATAACGAAAATCAGATACGGCTTGGTTGCTTTTCAAGACTTTCGTATACAAGTTTGTTGCTAACGCTAAATGGAAATCAGTAATCATACCGTTATGATCAAAACCGATTACGGCCTCTTGATACTTATCTTGAGTGGAACTCTCGTCTTTGATCGTCAAGAACAATGGGATATTACGAACCTGAAACTCCTTGCCATTCTTCAAGCAACGTTCTATCACCTCCGTCTCGCCACAACGGAACGGCGTATTATCCCACAACATCATAATCGTATTTTGGGCATCCTTGGATATGCTCAACCCCGAGAAATAAGGCTGCGAATCATTCGCCTGTGCCGTGTTTATCTCCGTCAGCAACTTACCGATCGACTGCTGTACCTTTTCCTTTAACTGCGCATCGCTTAGATCCGTCAAATAAAATTCCGTGGCGTACTGCGCCCGGGCTACCCACGCGAATTGAAAACATACGATCAATAAGATCGCTTTGGTTATTAACTTCTTCATATAGATTGTTCTTTATCGTTTTTTAAAAAATCTGGAACCAAATCACACCATGTCCCTTATAATTATTCAAAGAATCTTGCGTATTCGTCTTTAGGTTCAAACGCTCTTGATCCCCTTTCCCCAGAATCGTGATAACCTCACTTTTCTTAAAGACCGCCAGATAACATCTATCCGGGGAACGCATGGTCTTGATACGTCCATAAATAAGGACGCCTTCCTCTTTTTTCTGGTCTAACAAAGAGATCAGCTCTTTATATGTTTGGGTTTCCAATAATTCTTTGACGATTGGCTCTAAGGCCGGAGTAGACGAGTTCACAATCGGAGTCTCTTCCGTCTCAGTAGCAACAGGCTCCTCAACTTGGGTAACAGGAGTTGCGATCACGGTAGTAGCAACAGGTTCCTCAGCCGCAACAGGGACTGTAACAGCGACAACAGCCTCCGTAGCTACTATTTTTTCATCCACTATTTCTGAAACTACATCTTGAGTCGCATTTTGTAATGCGGTCATAGATTCATCAACCACCTGTGTTCGCGAAAGTTCCGGTTGAGCAACAACATCCGGCTCGGCCGTGGGCACGAAATCCATAATCTCTTTTTGTGCACCAGCTGGCAAAGTATCATTCATCAAAGCCTCCGACATCTCCTCTATCTCATCTGGCAAAATCTCGTCTTTACCTGACTTGACTTCAGCTAACGCCTCGTTTTTATCCTTCTTTTTCTTCTTTCCGGGGAATAGATAATCCTTCATTATATAGGTAAATACCCGAAACAGATCCCCCTTTTTAATGGTTACATTCTGGCACTTATCCTCGATCACATCCCAGATCTCTTCCACATCCTCCTTGGGCATATGGAAACGTTCAGCGAAAATAGCGTTCACGTTCGCACGAAGCAGATCCATTGAGTTTTGCTGAGCTTCCGATAGATTATCCTCCGTCACGGCATCCGCATACACATACTCTTCACTCAACTTGATCTCCTTGATTTTCTCCTTGTTTTCCTTGTCCTGCTCCGGCACTTCCTGAGCGAAAGCGACAATCGGCAAAAGGAGTAAGATTAATAAGTAACTCAGTTTTTTCATACGCTTATTATTTTATTTGTTATTCACTCTATTTCTTGCTGGAATCACCATATAAACTGCTTACATTATGCATAGGAACAAAGGCATACAATTGAGCCGTCACGGGATAAGATTCCGGATTATCCCACATGCGCATATCTACATTGAAATATAAAATATGATTATATCCCAATGACCGATTCACCATTATAGCCGTACCCGCTACAGAATATTCCTCCTGCCTCTCAATACCAACAAATATCTCACAGCCGTTTTCTCTGCAAAAAGACAAGAAATCAGTAAGGGAAGCCGTGAAAAGCTCCCGTTTACCCCCGTACATACGTTGAGTGATTTCTATTTTGATCTTTGAGTCGGGATTAGCCGTAAATAAGTTTGCCACCGATTCTACCGGGTTCGCGCGATTATAGATTAAATAGGCTTGATTTTCCGCCCTTTTCGTATAATATCGATAAGACGTAATATCTTCCAAACCATAAAAATCCCCTTCCGAGCGATAGCAACTATCCCGAACCAAACTCAACTCGGTGGGAGCCGCCTCAGCGGGCAAAGCCCTTTCTTTTGACAAAAACACCTTCAAGTCCTCTTGAAACAGGCTCTCCGCCTCCTTCTTATTCATGCCCCAAATCAACTCATACTGTATAGGAAAACTTATCGACAAGATAGGTCGATGGTCTTCCAGCCAAGTTACGGCGTATTTACTATTATCCGTCGTTATTATAAAGGATTGATCTTGTTTGATCTCCCGAAGACTTTGCTTCAAATTCGGATATATCTTATCATTCAGTTTCATTCCGAATCGAAATACCACCCGGTCTTCTTTCAAACGTTCCTTGATCGCGGATTCATCTTTCATTAATAAAGCCCACAACAAGTATCTCTCCACAAACAAATAAACAGGAGAAGGATAATCGGCGATGATCCGGCGATCGAACAATTTAATCCCTACATGATTAATGGCCCCCTTAGAATCAGTACCCAATATCAAATTTTTCCCCGGACATGCCGAACCTAACGAATACTCACCCGCAGCCTTGACGTCTAAATGGTTCTTTTCCATTAACTCCATTATCTCTTCGATCTTCCTATTCTCATATCTTTCATTGTCACTCCGTATATCCGGTAGACAGGTAAACATACATATCAGAATGATCCCGAGAGAGACATATTTCCTTTTTTCTCTCTTCATCAGCATCCCATTTTTATTATTAGAAAGCCTCTAAAACAAATATTCACAAATTCAAAACTAGGAGTAAATCTTCGGATATCAAAGATGGAGTTCCTTCATAAGCGGATATCCATAGCGTTTGCACGTTTAAGCGATCAAAAATCATGTTTATATAAAGAAATGAAAGAATCAAAGTATTGATGATTATCAATAACTTTATTGCGTAAACCAACATAAACAGATATGAAAAGCACGATAAGACTTATTATCCTTTTATTATTCTGCGGCTTCACATCGCTATCAGCGGAGAAACTTCCGGCGATAGACTATAAAAGTATCGCGGCGGAGATCACGAATGGATGTTCTAAAAAAAATGATCAAGCGAGGGCTATCTATCGTTATCTGACACAAAACATAGCTTATGACACAGACTATAAAATCCGTGATGCCGATGCATGTTGGAGACAGAAAAAAGGGGTATGCCAAGCGTTTGCCGATCTATTCATAAAGTTATGCGAACCTTTAGGTATCAAATGTATCTTGGCAACCGGATTCGCCAAGACATACGATCATATACCAGGTACTCCTTTTGAACGCCACGCCTATGTATTAGTGGAAGGAGACAGGCCCAATCGCTACTTTTTTGTTGATGCCACTTGGGGTTCCGGAACCGTCAACAACGGTACATTCGCCTGTAGCGATGATGATATGTCATGGTTCCATACCTCACCCGTATGGATGGCATTCTCACATTTTCCCTATGAAGAAAAATATCAAATGCTAAAAAAACCACTATCTTTCGAAGAATTCCAAAAACTTCCCGGTCTCGTACCCGACATGGAGTATATGGGCTTTGATGGAGAAAAATTGTTAGAAGGATTACGTAACGGTACCATCCTTTCCCTCCCTAAAATATATCCCCGGCAAAAACTTCCTTTCCGGGTGGTACAAATACCGATGACACGTACGTTGAAATTAGGAGAAACGTATGAATTTACGATACAGTTGCCCGAGCCTACGAAACTGGCGTTGACACAAAACAACGAATTTCCCTTTAATAAAGTAGTCCAAGGAACTCAGAAACTCGTATTTACGCCATTCCTACCCGGAGAAGTATCGATCAGTATCGCTCCACCTAACCGGAAAACGTATTCCACCGTACTTTCATATTCGGTACCCGAACCGTCAAAAGAAGAGTATGAACAACTGATCAAAAAAAATCCTTACTATAGTCCGCTTATACAAGATATAGATGGCTATTCATCCAATATTCCTTTACTTGGGTTTGATGGACGAGAATTAATCAAGGCTATCCAATCGAACCAAATAGAGGCGCTGCCTCAAACATTCTCTTATGATAAATTTCCACTCAAAGTAATTGACGTACCCATTAATCGTGATCTGCAAAAAGGAAAGAACTACCGGTTCATGGTCACTCTCCCTCCCAATATAAAGATCGCTTTATTCCATGGGACAGCGACTATCACCGATTGGGAAACGAGAGGTAAATTACGGAGCATAAATTATACTCCTAAGACTGAAGGTAAATTGAGTATAGGAGCATTTGACGCAAACGAGAAAAGATATTATATCATACTTTCTTATAAGGTTAAGTAATCATCAAATAATATCCAACCGTTCTCTCAGTTGTTTAAAATAGCGATGCGAGGCGATCCTCTCCTCCTCTTGGAAGGGGGGATAGAACTCGCATCGTAAGGTCTTATTCTCGATGAACATCAAATAAGTCAAGTTCACAATGCAATCTTGGCTTATTTGAACAAACGTATTATTGATAGACAACAAATCTTTCGCTGTCGTGCTCATTTTTAGTTTATGAGTTGTACGGGAAGTCAAGACAATCTGCCAACAACGCTGGTCTCCCAAGAACTGAAACAGGAATATCTCCTCACAACGGACTAGCAAAAGACCCGAAACGGTTTGGATCGCAAATCGACTATCCCGATTCAATATTTTCCGCAAAGATCTCTCCATGCAGGCAACATCCGCAGGTTCTGTCGTATGAAAACGTTCGATGAGTGCCGCTAACTCATCAATTAAATAAGGTTTTAACAAATAATCAAACGCAGAGGCACGTAAGGCATCCAATATATATTTATCGTATACCGTATAGAAAACGACTCTCAAGTTCGGAAGAATATCATCTCGTATATCATCCAGCAAATCAAAGCCAGACATGTCCGGAAGTTCCACATCCAAAAACACCAAATCCGGTTGATACTTAAGGATATGCCTCTTGCCCAATTCCGCCGTTGTCGCTGTATCCAATATCCTTACCTCCGAGAAGGCCAATAGATCGTTTTGCAATTTCTGGATCGATCCAAGGTCATCATCTATGATTATTACTGTTATTTCCGGTTCCATACACGCTTCCATTTTCCAACAAAGTAAAATATTTATTGTTAAGATAAAAAATCATAGAGTACCCACAAATAGGGCTTTTTACGTATAAGTTGCAATATTCACGTTTATCCTATCGTTTTTCATGCTTATCTGTCATTTTTTATTTTAACAACAAAAAGATAAGGCCCCCTATTCTTATGATGAGAAAAGGGAGCCTTTCGCATTTATCCAATAAATGTAGATGCCATTTCTATCTTTTAATCATTTTAAAAATATAGATTTTATCTTCTTGAATTATTTTCACGATGTAATGTCCGGCTCGTAAATCCGAAACATTTACAGAAGATGGAATCCCTTTTATCATTTTAACGACTTGCCCTAAAGAAGAAATCAATTCAACTTGTCCATCTACCCGTAAGCCTGAAATAATAAAGGAAGAAGATACGACTGTTGGATAAATATATACAGATTCCGGACCAATCTCTTCCACGCTTGTTACTAAATTGACCGTGATATAACTATCCGCTTTAAAATTCCCTTCTTCCGTTTTTACTGAAATGACAGCATTACCCACTTTATTACCAGAGACCAAGCCTACTTCATTCACTGAAGCCACAGAAACATCACTACTGCTCCATGATACTTTTTTATTTGTCGCATCCGATGGCTTCACCATGGCTGATAATTGGATAGTCTCACCAACGTTTAAATTATAGCGATCTGGGGTTATTGTCACACCTGTAACTTTTACCGTCGTCGCAGGAGGTGTAGGAGGGGTATTACCTTTCGTAACCGTAACTGAGCAATTTGCGGTAAAGCCACCATCCTCTGTTTCCACCTTGATAGTCGTAGTTCCTTCTTTTACGCCTGTAATTATTCCTGAGGAGGATACAGTAGCCACGCTTTCATCAACACTACTCCATTGCACTTTTTTATTTGTCGCATCAGCAGGTAATATGGTAGCGGATAATGTAACAGTCTTTCCCTCCTCGACAGAAAGGGCTGTAGAGGATAGCTGGACACCGGTTACGGCAGTATACATTGTGATGGATATAGAAGGAGAAGATGCGGTAGCTGTATATAGATAAGCCTCAAAAGGCAATATATCCCGACTATTATTCTCAAAAGCATTTCCAGCCTCATTGATCGCATATACACCGTTTGATCTAGAGACCTTTCCAAAAATACCAATCAAATTATATTGTGATTGCCCTAATCTATAGGAAGGCTCAGTAGGTGCGATTAAGACCTTTTCACCTGTTATATCCATTCCTGCAATAAAAGTTACCGTACCTTCTATCCGACTACCGGTGGCAGAAACCATATTAATCAGATAAGGAGTATTAGCTTTCAGATAAGGTTCCTCCGCTCCTCTATTCATAACACATTCAAAACCTCTATCTGTTAAGGTCGCCACATAAAAATCTCCCGACTTCGTATCCCCAGATAGAGAAACAGGCTTTAACTCCTTTTCTCCCATTCTGACAAATGCCACGTCAAAAGGTAAACAAATAGTTTCCCATTTGTCTAGGGTAACGGATCTTAAAGCTCGGTTTTCACGGAAAGTCCGCTCATATGAGGCCCGTTCCACCGTTAAGGTAGCTGGAGTATGGAATGGGTTATGCTCCCTCAAGACCAACTGGCTCGCCTTTTTGCCGATTACAACATTCACATCTTTGCTCCATTGTTCCGGCACAACAGTCCCTTCCCCTACAAAAATAATACAATTCGGATTCGTCCCGCAAAACGCATTCTCCGATAAAGTATTTACCTTTGATAAGTCCGGCAATATCACAGAGGTCAGTACCACATTATTCGCAAATACACTTTCCAAAGAAACATTTTCTTCGAAGACGACTCCGCTCATATCAATCGAAGACAAGTTTTCATTATCTTTTCCCCCTACCGGATGAAGCTTCTCCGCCAGTCTAACCATCTTATCTTCTGTCCATATACCAGTCAACTGCAAATTTTCAGTTGTCTCATCCACCCCTTCTAATGCGCTATCATCGCTAGAATCAATTACAATAGGTAATATCAACACCCACGGTTGACTGGGATAACCCACTTGCCGTAAGTTTTCAAACGATAGACTTCCGGAAGTAACCAATTCTTTATTAGCCATTTGATCATAGACCTTGAAATAAACAGAATCTCCACTTAATTCATTACTCCGTACCCTTAGATAATAATATGAAGTCCCCTTTGCCGATTGAACTTCCGCGATTCCCCTGCACTCATCCCCGACGAATGCGGCAACCATAAGATTCCCCGTCATAGGTTTATTTTCCTGTCGCAAAACAAGATAAACACTCATATCATATTGAAAAGCATGGATATCACAATTCCAATCCGGGTTGTTTGCCGCTCTTCCCGCAAATGGGAAGAGTAGGCTAATTATCAAACATATTATAAAATGAGAATATTTCATATGCTTACATTTATTAGATTATTTATCGATTCGCAGTAATTGATTTTATAATTTTGTGATAAACCATACCTTTTTCCGTTTCCAGAACCAATACATATACACCGTCCGACAAAGAAGAGACATCCAAGGTATTCGCCCCGTCCATCATTCGCCGGAGCAATGGACGTCCATTCAAATCCAAGATGATCGCCTCTTTCACCAAATGATAGTCACCCCCGATATTCAATAAAGAACGTACCGGATTTGGATAAACGGTCAATGACATGCCATCCAAGGTCTCAATCCCTACCGTAGAAGAACTCGTCACATGTAACGTATAAGGCTGAGTTAGGCTTCCCAGCGTAGCTTCACCAAAACGAACGGTCTCTTTTACAGATAGTTCTTTTCCGGTAACATTCTCCAAAGCCTTAAACGTAATAGTCTCGCCTTTCGAACCTCCATGTATCGTGATAAACAGATATCCTTCTACATAAGTCCCTACTCCTCTGCATTCATTTCCCGCAAAAGCGCCAATAGCGTATACGCCCGGCTCAGCTTCCATTTGGTCATCATAAACCTTAGCGATCATACTCATGTTATCCGGATATTTATATGGATCATATCCCCATGGGTTGCTTTCAACATTTCCACTCATCTTAGCGTTTCGTAAAGAAGTAGCCTTTGCTGTTGAATAATGGAAAGTCTTCTCTTGTACGGAATAATACATATATCCTTCACCCGGTTGGAGCATTTGTAACGTACCGACCCAGCGGGAACCATCATAGCTGGCAAAACCTACTTGGCTCTTGATCTCATCTCCTCTCATCGGTTGAGCATCCATGAACGCCACATCCGGGCTTAACTCTACGATCGGCACATACCCCAGCCAGTTCCAACCTCGTCTCAAGGTAATCCCAACCGCATCCGCAGCTAACACTTCTCCTCCCCATTGGAGAGATTCGTTACCGGACATCTTCAATTTATAAGAAGACTCCGGAAGAAGTGCCTTCAATTCTCCGACCAAACCATAAGTCGGATCTTGTGTCAACTCTTGTGTCTGACTCAGCAAGCGTTCGGTTGAACCTTGTACCGGGCGTAAGAACGCTTTCGGATCAGTCATTTCTTTTAAATTGACGGAAATCCAGTTCCAGCCCTCTCGAAGATTCCAAGAAATGCTTTGTTCACCGGAAAGATCTACATAATAGGTATCCGAAGGCTCAGACTCGCATCCGCCATTGGAGACCACGACATAATAATTACCGGAGACAGTCGGAGTAAAACTTTGATCCACCGCCCCATCAATCGCTCCATCTTCATTAAACCATTGGTTTCCAGTCAACGCAGAGGAAGTGAGTATAGCCCCGGCAACCGTCACGATCGGTTTTGCCGGATAAGGATTTACTCGCAGGTTCAATACATATACACTATCGCACATATAGGTATTCTCCTTTCTATGATAATAGATACCCGTTTGGTTATAAGGTGTACCAAAGAAATCATACCGCTCGCCCTCACAAATATCAATATTCAACGTATCCGGTTCCGGATGTGTCAGTACATTCGTCATCTTCAACGTAAATGACCTAGAGTAAGACAATCCACCGACATCCGTTGTCTGAATCCTGATCTGATACAAGGTGTCTTTTGCGCATCGGAAAGTAGCTCCGGCCAATAGATGAGATCCTTCTACCAAAAAAAGATCATTATGAATAGCACCATCTCCTTCCGTCAAAGTATAGGTGAAAGATTGGTTATCCTCCGTATCTTTCGAGGTCAGCTCTCCAATAAATCCTCCGGCTTCGATATCATCCTGAAAAGTTGTATCCGACAGGAATAATCCGGTAGGAGCCAGATTGGATTGAATCGTAAACTCCGCCTTTTCCTTTAAAGCCTCCCTATTACCGGTATAATCTTCCGCTTGTGTATAAAACGCATACTCAGCCCCCTTTTCTGTCTCGAAATCCCAAAGGCTATCCGGAGTACAAATAGCAAATTCAGTATAGGCTTCTTTGTTCTTTGAAAGATATACGATTACATTCCGGACACCGGAACCTTTCACATCATCCTTGGCTTCAAACTGGAATCGATACGTACCGGAATGATCTTTCAGAGTCTCCGCCTTGAAGGTACTGGTAGGAGCGACCGCATCCAATCGATTTTGCCAAACATTCGTCGGGATCGCTTCATTGGTATCGAACACAATAGAAGCTTGCGCCTTGATAGAATCACCAGAAGTTACGCTAGATTTCGCTTTCATTACAAAGCTTACGAAACCCTCGCCATTATGCTTTTCTTTATCATTAACCGGTAAGAATCCTTTATCCACTTCCAGCGGAGGTAAATTTGTTGCCGGATCAATACTACTGAATAGCCAGAAGACTTCCCGCTTCGTCACATCGATACCGGCCACCACATCTACATAAATACCCAACGAATCCCGTACATCCAAGCGTTTTTGATAAATCGCCGGAGCATCCTCCACAGAGAAAACAAAACTACCAAAACCGAAAGTTCCCAAACCAAAGGAGTAGATATCCGCATTCTCATCTAAAGTATACCGCACCTCTACCTTTTGTGCATTCGCTGTAGCGAACTCCGGATCATTCTCGAAATAGATCGTATAGCCTAACGGCGCAGATGTGCTTACCCAATGCAAGGAATCGTCGTAGCCTTGGGGGCCGATGATTTCATTGGGGTCTTTGGGTTGATAGACTGGGATATCTAATCCATCGCCTTTTGTTCGATCATTAGGATCGGTTTGTTCGATACCACCGGAACCTTGAGGGCCGGATTTGTCGCCTTGGTTGCATTTGATCCTATTATCAGCAAAGATTAACACACATACCAAAGACAAGATTATCAATAATAGACTTTTTTTCATATTAATATTATTTATCACAATCTTTTTGAGGAAATAAGTCTTTCAAAAAACCATATTCATCATCCACATATCCTTCAACTATATCTTTATAAATATCACTAAAATCTGCATCATACTGATTTGCTATCAAAGCAGCACTAATTCCTCCTATACCTAACACAAGAACAACTTCTGTTAATGCCGCTGCTGGATTTTTCTTTGCAACTTGTTTTGCAACTTGCTTTGTTACTTTTTTCTCTACCTGCTTTGTCCCTTGCTTTGAAATTTTTTCTCCAATTTCAGAAATAGCATTCGGATTAAATGGATTATTTGAACTGTTTGGTTTCACATTTTGTCCTATTTCAGAAATAGCATTCGGATTAAATGGATTATTTGATTTCACATTTTGTCCAAACGGCTTTTTAAATAAGGAATAAACTGAAGAAGAAGAACCTTTTGATAGTCTCTTAGAAGAAGATTCATTAGTCTTCGAATACGCTTTTCTTGCAGCCTCTTGATTTAATATTCTATTTGCATTTTTTAGCGTTTCCTGAAAATCTTCCCCCATAGGATCAACCAATGAAACAACGTTATTCCCTACATAGCTCAAACAATTCATTCCATCTACATATAACATTGGATCAGGTTGCATAAACCGCCCAATACTTAGATTCATTGTTCTAGCCCGATAATCATAATTTTTAGTTTCTGCATTATAACTTCGTCCCGTAAACAACACCTCATTTCCTATGCCCGATTTAGCCAACAACACGTTTTCTCCATTATAGAAAGAAACCTTACCAAATGGATCATACTCATATCTTTCTTGAACTTCACTAGAACGATCCGTAACACCCATAACAGACCCTAAATGATTCGTATGATAAAAATACTCATTCCCCTTCCGATTCATTTTAATCATATCATCAATGCCATTTCCTAATAGATAGGTCGCCAACAACGCCTTCGACCGATCTTGTTCCTCTATCACGTCATCTCCAGCATAATAGAACAACACGGTTCCATCCGCAGTCGTTTTACGAATCCTACGCCCTAAAGCATCATAGGCATAAGAGGCCGTTTCTGCATCGACTTGCACTAATTTGTTGTTATAATCATATTGATATGTATGCGAATCATCATTCAACATATTTCCATTCTGATCATATTGAGGAGTGAAGTTTAAGCCTCCTTGAATGGAAGTGTACTCATTCTGAGCATTAGCGGTATACGTCGTTGTCACCCCATCCTCTTGGACTGATAAGCGATTTCCTAAAGCATCATAACGAAAAATTTGGGTACGGGCAGGAGTAGTAATAACTCCATTCTTCACCTCACCTCGTTGAAAAGATGTCAATTGCTGGATCTTATCATATCCATACATCTCACTTCGATCCGGATGTAATTGATCCAAACGAGCTAACATATTCCCGGTCTTATCATACGTCATCAAGAAATCCAATATTTTGCCATCCGCTATTTTCGAGAGCCACCCATTTTTATTATACTCATACTTTGTCGTAATGCCATTATTATAAGCACGTGTTGCTAATTGCCCTGCTTTATTATAGGTTTGGTTCACAACAACAGTCCCATCTTCCTGTATCTCCACAATCTGATCACGAACATTCATCGTTTGCATGACTTTCTTGCCACTCGGATAAGTCAATATGCGTTTACGATTCGGTACATCATACGAATAAGCTGTTACTTGGCTATTCAAAGTCTCGGCGGTTAGCCGACCTGCTTTATCATAAGCAAGCGTTACGGTCGCATTCTTGTTCACGGCAGAGATTAATTGGCCAATCTCATTATATCCATATTTATCAGTTGTGCCATCCGGATATAACTTTTCGACCAACTGATCCAATGCGTCATACGCAAATTTGATTTTCGCCCCATCCCGCTTTTTTTGTTGGATTACATTACCCATTTGGTCATACGCATATTCCAAAGTCGTACCATTGGCAAACGTTATATGCGTATTCTGCCCCAAGGCATCATACGTATAAGTCGTCTTATTTCCCTTCGCATCCGTAGCGGCGATTAAATTACCCTCTCCATCATATTGATAACGTGTTTTATTAGACAAAGCATCCGTCACCTCGATCAGTCGATTCAAGGCATCGTATCCATACGCTTCTTTATCCCCGTTCCGATTCGTAAAAGAAAGCTGGTTTGAATTGCGATCGTATGTATAATACTCTATATTCCCACTCGGATCCGTTGAAGATACCCTCCTGTTTAATCCGTCATATTGATAAGTAACCGTTCGTCCCTCTCCATCTGTCTGCGTCAATACATTCCCATTGGCATCATACGCTTGGGTGCTTATCACGCCTAAGGCATCTGTTGTTTCATTCATCAGATCATTGGCTGTATAACTATAGGTTATACTATTCCCATTCGGCAAAATCATGGACAGTAAATTACCCTTCGTATCATAAGCAAATGAAGTCACCTCGTTTGCGGCGTTCACCATCCGGATGACCCTATCATGCTCATCATAGTCATACTGAGTTACATTTCCGGCCTCATCTTTTATTTGGATAGGTTTACTCTTCCTGTTATACGTATAAGTGATCGATCTTCCTGCCGGGTTGATCATGCTCAACGGATTTCCCAACGCATCATACGTATTCGCCGTAATCCGACCTTTCGCATCCTTTATACGAACCACGTTTCCATTCCGGTCATAACTAAACTCAATCGTACCCTTCAAGGCATCCGTCAGCCGTATTAATTCATTTCGGGCATTATAAGTATACTGCACTACAAACTGACGGGCATCGGTTGAAGATACCATATTACCCGATCCGTCATACGTAAACCGACGAGTATTCCCTGCCGCATCCGTTTGAGATATTTGCAATCCTTGATTATCATACTCATTTTGCGTAACATTCCCATTCGCGTCCGTAATAGTCAACGGAGCACCCATCGCATTGTAAGTATATCGGTTGGAAAAGCCCTCCGGGCCGGAAATAATAGTCAAATTCCCTACATTATCGTATGTAAAAGAATAACCATTTCCGTTCTTATCCCGATAAGAAGCGACTTGATTAAACTTCGACTCATATGTATAAGTTTCCGTATGACCTTCCGGATCTGTGGCTGTCAGCATATTTCCATTAGAATCATACGTATAAGTCCGGATATTCCCGTTAGCGTCCGTACGCTTGATTACATTATCATCCGTATCATATACCAGTTTTTCTTGGATACCGCAGCAAAGACCACTCTTCTCGATCACACGTCCTTGCTCATCCCAGATATAATAAGAGAATTGAGCAGCAGGTTCCGTATAATCAATAATTACAGTCCGTTTATTAGCCACCTCATACCGAATGACTTTATCACTCACCGCCGTCTTCACCCGATAAACAGCTCCTTGATTGGTATAACCAACCTCTGTTATATTACCCATCGGATCTGTTACCGAGGTTAATTGATCTTGTTTATCATATCCATAAGAAAGCGTATAACCCATCGGATCCGTCACCTTGGTCAATCGTCTACGACTATCATACTGATAAGAAATCTCCCCTTTTACAAAAGAAGCGATCGCTTTCGTCAATAACCCGTCCGTATACGATAAAGAGACAGAGCGTCCGGCCTCATCGGATATGCCCGACAACAGTCCATTCGATTCATAACGCAAAGTCGTAACGAAGCCATTCCGGTTTTCTATTTTTGTAACCCGCTTATGGGTCGCATCCTCAAACCGATAGATTGTTCCGTCCTTCATTGTCAAGACAAATTGCCCATCACCCGATTGGCTCAGTTGATCGAATACCCCTGTCGGAGCCTCATACGTCTGGTTTTTCTTTATATACACATCGCTTCGACCATCACCCCGCTCTATCGATACACTATCACCCGACAGGGTATAGCGCATCTCCTCTCCCATCGAGAAGCCTGATCCATATCCGTAATTCCGATCCTTATACGAACTATTATAATAGAACTGAAGTGAGATCGGTAACACCGTATTCTTCATCTCCGCATCTACCCGGGTGAAAAACAAAACCCCGTTATAACTATTCACCCAAAGCCCATTCGGACAAGCGATCTTAGGCTTGGTGATATTCTGGGCTTCCAACGGGAAAACGCTTACCGCACAAACCAGTGCGGCAATAGCCCATTTCATGATTCTTCTGATCGTTACCATATAGTAGTGTTTATTATTTAATAATATAAAGTTGTAAAGAAATGGATTCCATAGAATTGGCATGCGTAAAAATCGTAAACGAGCCTTTTCCTCCCGGAGCGATCGAAGCCGGTTTATTCGTCCCTGGCTCAACGATCGGAAGATGAAGCTCTGTCTCGCCTTTTCCCGCTTCTTTCGCTGTCAAACCTATCGGATGACCATTCTCGCTCACCAATAAGAGTTCAGACACCACCACATCCGAAAGTCCATCATTCGCATACTCAACCGTAATAGGATTCGTTGTACTAAAACGGACACTGGAAGAAGCGACAATCTTTGTCAACAGTTTATTCGGACTATCCTGTACCACCGTATAACCCGATTTCATTTCTTTCTTTACGCCTCCATTTTTCTCGATCACCACATCATACGTACCAGTCGCTAGCTCATTCAAATTAAAAGTAACCAAGGCCTCCGATGTGTTTTGGAAATAAACCGCCTCTGCCGGCAAGAGCTTTCCATCCCGCTTCAAGCGATAATCCATAATACTATCAAACTTGGCACCCATTACCGCAGAAGTAACCGAACCGCCATTTCCTCCTTCCGGTTTATCCATACGGGAAATACCAAACTGAAGCAATTGGGAAGACAACGTCATTCGCTTTCGTTCCACTTCCGGACGATCCCCTCCCAAAGTGAAATTACTCTCGACACCAGAAACAAACTCTTGCTGTTGGGCCAGTATATAATACGAACCTTGTTTCATCTCCGCAATCAAGATTTCTTGATACGGATTGTTCGGTTGGGCAGAAGAATAATCATATTCGGTAACGGTCGCCACCTTGTCATGAGCCGTAAACAAACTAAAGCCTTTTTCCGTACCATCCGCCTCCAGATGAAGCAACAAAGATTCTCCTGGCTCGGCAGTCAACTTGAAAAAGCCTTGTCCGTCCACCGTCACGCTACAGCAAGAGGCAAAATCATGGAAACCTCCCTTACAAACAACGCCAGCCGTAGCAGCATTATTAGTATAATCCGTCTCTTTAATCGCATTGAGCTGGTTCGTACGGATGATCACATAATAACTTCCCGGTGTTACGGAATTGATAATTCCGGTAGCAGTCCGCTTCACGCTTTCTCCCGGTTGGATAGAAACAGAACCGGACACCGTACCAACTAACATATCCGACACATCCCATTCCTCATCCTTCGACAGATAAACAGCGTCTTTCAAATCTCCTACCGCAGCATATAGATCTCCATTTTGTATCGTCCAGCTAAGTGAAACCTCATCGCCTACCGTATATGAAGAAGGAGCCGTAACCTCTTTCACCGTCAAATCCGTAGAAATAGAGCCCGGAGATAGTACCGAGACAAATGCCTGCATCACGTTATTTCCCTTCTCTTCCCCCTCATATAGAAGATCATTTTGATCCACTTTCAAGAACAAGTTATAATTCCCCACATATTCTGAAGGAACCTTAAACGTGATCGATCCCTTGTAAGAATCACCGGAAGCCAATTTTTCACGAACCTGTTTTCCACTGATCGCATCCGTCAATGAGTTTGCTCCCGTTAAATAAACTTGGTCAGTCCACTCTTCGATCCGGGTATCACCGGCACCCTTATTTTCCACTTCATACGTTAACGTAGCATTCTGTCCTGCTACAAGTGCGGTAATCTGCATATTCTTTATCCGCAAATCCGGTAATGGTGCCGATTTCACGAGGATAGGAACCCGAAGCATATTATCCGCAGAATTAGCATCCGATACATACTCTCCTATTTTTGTCTCAAATATCAAATGGGTAGCCGCAGCATACTTATCTGGTATAGAAAGCGTAGTCTCCCCTTTATACAAACCGCCAATCTCCAAGGAAGTTCCTTGTATGGTTTCCAATAATACACGCCCATTATCCTCTAAATAGATGGAGGTAGTCCAAGAGGAACAAGCCTCTTCTCCTAAGTTTTCCACTCCCCAAGAAACCTTGAAATCAGTTGATGTTGTCAGCAAAGAAGTCGGAGCGAAAACAGAGAGAAGCGATAAATCCTGTATCGGTGTCACGATTGGATTTCCCTGTTCATCCATTATCGGATTACCATTTTCATCCGTTTTATAACGGGTATACTGAATAGTCATTGCCGTAGACGTATTATTTATTATTGATTTTTCCGGCAACAATCCATCATTATTTACTTTCACGGAAAGTTGATATTTTGTATTATCCGGCAAAACGGGGACATACAATTGGGTCTCATACGTAGTAGAGGCTCCTTTCTTCAAGGAAAGCGTATGACTAGCCGTCACATTACTTATTTCCATCCCATTTAGATCAGAGAATTGGATGAGATCGGAAACCGTGAAATGTTCCACATCAGCCCCATTATTTTGGATTGTCCAAGAAATTGGATAACGGCATCCCGCATTCAATACCTCAGGAATAGTTACATTCGTAACCGTTAAATCCGCATGTTCCACTTTCAGTGTCGAAGCGGAACGAATTACGTTATTCCCAAGATCGCTGTCTGCAACCCGACCGTCACCATTTACCTTTATATAAATATAATAATCACCATCCGTCAAATCCAAGCAAGAAACAGACCCGCTTATATCATATTCCTCTCCACGTTTAACAAACCCATAATGTTGGATCTCCCCTATTTTCTTTGCGGAAGCATCTAATGCTTCGCCATTCCGGGAAGCAAATACATAATCCGTCCAATAGGAAACATCCGTATCCATGAGCCCAACATTTTTTCCTTTACCCTGTATCGCCAATGGAGCAGCACTTCCCCCTCCGGAAGGTAAAGTCACCGAAATCGCTTGTATGTCGGAAGTCGGTGAAGCTATCACATGAAGAGTCTTCTCACTTACTGTCATATTATTCTCACTCAACGCATGCTCATAGACCTCATTATACGTATTTGTCTTTACAAAAAAGTAATAATCTCCACTAAAACCCGCAGGAACCGTAACCTCAAAAGGCACTGTATATTGCTCATTTTTGCCCAAACCGCCTTGATGGTAGATCTTATCCAACGATTTTGCCGTTGTCTCATCAAAAACATTAGTTGGACTAATGAAAATCTCATCATACCAAGAGGCATCTGCTTTTGTCGCGGCTCCCCCCTTATTTACGATCGTAGCCGCAACCATCACTGATTGACCGGACAAAGAGTTATCCGGAGGGATAACAGACAACACCTGCAAATCCGGCAAATCCGGGACTTGAATAGAGATCTTCTTATAAAAGAAGTTATCACTCCATCCTTTTTCTTCTCCGGCCTCTACCACATTACCACCCCAGAAAGATGCAGTTAAATAGGGATAAGGCGTTCCTGTTAAAGAAGGAGTATAAGGATCCGGGATTACGTTTCCGGCCGGAGACCAATCAATCGTATTCATCCAATCTATATCCGCAGCCACCACCACATAGTAATCTCCGGCGATACGCTCATCAATTTGGAGTTCAGTTGTATTTGAATAAAACTCCCCGGAAGAGAGAGCCTTTATATTCGATACATTTTTTAGGGGACTATCAGATATACCTCCTGATAAATCAGAAACCAGCCAAATACAATCTTTCCAAGTAGCCTCCCCTGTACTTTCCTTTCCATCATTCTTCACTGTCCAAGAAACGTTTAAGGTTTGTCCGGCCCAAGCCTCTCCACATTCAATGCCCGTCACGTGTAAATTCGCCGTAGGTCTGATCGTGAAAGTTGATATTTCACTCTGGCTATTAAGCTTCCGGTTCCCGTCATACCCTTCCACTTTCCAGCAATATCGATTATCATAATCGCAAAAAGAAGAATTCTGATAACGAATCGCTTGCAAATTGGATACGACAGGTTTCGAAGGTTCCGGATCACCCTCTTTCCATAGATATATGTCATAACTTTTTGTAAGTTCATCTCCTTGCCAAGAGAAAACAACTGTTGAAGAAGATAACAACGCGTTATTTTCCGGAATGGTATTCTTGATCGTTGACATCATCCGGATAGAGAAGCTCAATACATTCTCAATGGATGCAGCCTTAAAGCAATCACCTTCCTCAAAGACGACAGATACATTATAATCCCCCGCCGCCGTCGGAGCCTCCGTAGATCGATTGCCTTGTTTATCCACATAGTAAACGGTATAGGCACCCAATCCTTCTAAAGCGTCAAACACGATCGGATGCGGATTACCGTCATAATAAAATACACCTGAAAAATCTTTGATAGTCAAATCAGCTTTTTCCACCTCTTTTTTTACGATCTCGAACGAAGCGGACACTTCACCTTTATAGTTTCCACAGCCTTTCAGGGTAACCGTTGCCGTTCCTGGATATTTATTGTTGGTGTAAACAAATATGTAATCAATATTTTCTTTCAAATCAGCATACTTATCGTCTACATATTGGACTGTCGGCGTAATCTCTGCTCCGGTATAAACAAAGTTGGTTACAGGTAATGTAAGATTACCGCTAAGTGTGGTCGGTAATATATTGAATGAAACGATGTTCTCACCAATCGAATAAGGATAAACTCCTTGTACATGAATAGAAGCTTGTCCCGCATTCACGTTGTCAGAATAATAATAAGTGTATTGCTTATCCGGCTCAAGTGTAACCGAGCTTTGAGGATCCCTGAATACAAGGGATGGCAGCGTAATGGGTTTACCCGTATATTCTACCTCTTCAAGACCATTAACCAACAAAGAAGAAACTTCTTTATAACTTGTTGTATAAAAAGGAGAATAAGCTCCCGCTTGATCCTTGGCGCAAACCCGGATCGTATGAACAGGCAAACCGGAGGCAAATGATACAGTGAAGGTCTTATTGATCTCTGTTTCGGAGGCTAAAGAGTCCGTCAATTGTATCCAAGTACCATTATCTATCGAATAATAGATTACCCCTTTATGAGCTGCCGGACTGAAATAGGTACCAGACAATGTATACTGACGAGAACGAGACACCTCATTCCATTGAATAGTATCCTTTGCTGATATATCCAAATTTTGAACCATTGGCAAAAGCGTCACGTCACCAACTCCGATCAATACAGAATAGACAGTCGTACTATTGGGAGGCAAGACTTTATTTTTCCAACACCAGCCCAAACCACTATCGTACGACCCATTTTCTTCGTAAAGATTATCGCCTGTCTCTACATAGTTTCCAACAACCTGTTCTAAATCGGAGTTCAGATAATAATAGCCAAACCAATAATTATCCACCGGAACAACACCATCCATTCCCGATCCTAATAACAATACTAAAGAAGATGTAAATTCTGAATGATCGTAAGCCATTTGTAATCCGTAGGTGGTACCATCCAGATAATTCTTACGGGTAATTGGGGCACGATCGTTATCACCAATCATTACATCAGCCCGACTGCCTAAAGAAAACTTTTTCTCTGTATCATTTGCATTCGTTACAACATAATTAAATTGCGCAAGCCCATTGTATTCTTCTAATGTAATTTTCACAGTCACTCCATCACTGGTCGTTCCGTCAAGGCTATTAATATCAATGGCCCAATTATCACCCACTTTCATAGCACTCCTGTATCCATAGTCTCCATACGTAGAAGAATAGTATAATTCCGAGAACTGCCCGATAAGATCTATCGACTCTGAATTTTGCTTATAATATAGAGTAGAGTTACCCAATTGAGTATATCCATAAGGAAGCGAATTGGAGAGAGAGCGTAACACTCCTTTCTTTTTAGGTACTGTTTGAGCATCACTTTGAGAAGAGAATAAACCCATACAGAAGATACAAAACAAAAGTTCACACATCCTCCTTCCGAATTGTCGCAAAAGCGTAAATAGTAATTTCATAAGCATTTATATTTGTTAATTGTATTCTAAGCTATCACTTCTCTCTAAATTTCTCTCTAGCTTTATTAAATTTTATAAAGAAAAACATTTTTATCTTTCAGCACAACCCTCCAAGTCCATCTAACAGATAAGCGTCCGATTTCCACGGATAAAGTATTATTTTTCGTGTTCATCCGTTTACTTTTTGCAAAGAAACATTCTTATTAAATTGCAATAATCTTGCCTTTCATGCCTATCAGTATCAAATATCCACCAACAAGGGGAGACTTATTGTATATTTCTACATCCCCCCTTGTTCTTTGTTGGATGACTTATAGAAAACACGTACGTGTTTCCCTAAAAACATGTACGACTTTTCGCAAAAACACGTACGTGTTTTACCCAAAACATAATCATACTTTTAGGACACTAATGTTCAGCGACTTACAAATCCATAAAATTCGCAGGCTTATTGTCTGGAATTCATCTTGGAATACAGTGTATTACTACTTAGCCCCGATCTATATTGGGTGAAGTGATATTTGACACAGTTACCCGGTTATTTTATTGAATTACGAGAAATTTCAATTCGTAAACCTTATCTTTGCCTCCTTAGTTATATAGGGAACAACACCGTTACATTATATATTATGTCACAACGAAAAACAAGTATCATCATATTCCTCTGCCTCTTCGTATTTGCGGTATACGCTCAATACGTACCCGATATATTGGGGAATGGTTATTTACGCCGTACCTTCCAGATGCCGGATGATTATGAGGGGAAGGTAGTTTGCACACTGGTTAAGAAGCCTCAGTTGGATAGTGTAAAACAAGCTATTTTATATATCCATGGTTATAACGATTATTTTTTCCAGAAACAATTAGGGGATAGCGTAAACGCTCACGGATATAATTTCTATGCGATGGACTTGCGGAAATACGGACGTTCGATATTACCCAATCAAAACCCGTTCTTTTGCAAGAGCCTAAAAGAGTATTTCGCTGATATCGATACCGCTTTAGCCACCATCCGGTCTGAAGGCAACGAGCGGATATTATTAATGGCGCATTCTACAGGCGGATTGATCACACCTTATTATTTGAATAGTAAAAAAGGGGAGTTACCGGTAGACGGGCTTATCTTGAACAGCCCTTTTCTGGATTGGAATTTCGGATGGTTTATGGAGAAAGTCGTACTGCCAACCGTTGCGTTTGTCGGGAGGCTATTCCCGAATCTTACCGTACAAGGACTGGGTGACCCGAATTACGCTTATAGCTTGCTTAAGCAATATAAAGGAGAATGGGAGTTTGACACGAACTGGAAAATGATATTCGGGCATCCGAAAAAAGCCGGATGGATCAAAGCTATACAAGAAGCACAACAGACGGTACAAAAAGGGTTAAAACTGGATTGTCCGATACTAGTGATGTCTTCCAACAAATCTTTTCCGGAAACAGAGACATGGCACGAGGAATACATGACCTCCGACATCGTCTTGGATGTTCAAGACATTCAAAAATACGGGGAAAAACTAGGAGACAAAGTCACGAGAGATACCATTCCAAACGGCATCCACGATCTGATCCTATCTCAAAAGCCCTATCGGAACGATGCCTATCAAACTATATTCGAGTGGTTAAAGAAACAATAATGGTTGCACCAAACATATAAATCCTTACCTTTGCGCCCAGACAAAACATTTATATATACATGAAATCAGTGCGATCAATTTTTATAGGTCTGACTTGTCTGGGGATGGCAACGGCTAGTTTCGCTCAAGAAGAAGAGACAACTCCGGAAGCGACTACCTACAAGGCCGAAATATTCGGATCGGTAGCTAGTGGCGACAATACCCCTTTCTGGATGGTTAGCAATCGATACGGAATTGTTCCTTTGGAAGCGAATAACGGATATTTGAATGCGGGAGTATTCCATAATCAAACTTTTGGCAAAGGTTTTCGCTGGGGAGCCGGATTAGACGTAGTGGCCGCAGTTCCTCGTCATCGCAATTTCTTTATCCAACAAATATATGCCGAGTTAGGTTACAAATGCTTGCTATTGAGTGTAGGAAGCAAGGAACGCTATAATTCTCTTTGGGATCGTTGGCTTAGCTCGGGCGATATCGTGCAATCCGCCAATGCCCGCCCGATTCCGGAAGTGAACATCAGTATTCCTGAATTTACCGTCGTTCCTTTAACGAAAGGCTGGATGCAAGTCAAAGGAGACTTTGCCGTCGGTCGTTCTTTCGACAAGGATTATCTGGCTAACTTCACAAACAATAAGCAGACTTATGTAGATAACGTTTTATGGCATCATAAATCATTATTCGTACAGATTAAGGATACACGCAATGACTTCCCGTTATCCGGTGTAATCGGAGTACAGCATTGGGCACAATGGGGAGGAACCTCAACCAATCCTAAGATCGGAAAGCAACCTCAATCCATCAAGGACCTGATCCGGGTTATTTGCGGTAGTGAAGGTGGTGACAATGCAACAGTATCCGATCAGATCAATGTATTGGGTAATCATTACGGTTCTTACGATTTCAAATTGGCTTTTACACAACCAAACTGGCAAGTATCCGCCTATTACCAACATTTGTTCGAGGATAAATCCGGTATGATATTCGTAAACAATACCGACGGATTATGGGGAGGACAATTGGATTTACCAAAATTTCCGTGGTTGCGTAAGGTGGTCGTGGAGTATCTGGTTACAAGAGACCAAAGCGGACAGTTCCACTTCATCGATTTTGATCACGACCTACATCCCGGCGTAGGTGGCGGTGGTGATGATTATTATAACAACGGAGAATACACTACCGGAGCCTCTTATTTTAACCGGGCGATAGGTTCTCCTCTGATCACAAGCCCAGAGTATAACGAGGCCGGTTCATTAGGATTCAAGAACAACCGTGTTCGTGACTGGCATTTCGGTGCTGAAGGCGCTATCTCCTCACAAGTATCTTATCGGGTATTAGTCACCGTGATGAATAGTTGGGGTAGACATGTCACCCCTTTCCTTAGCAAGAAAAGAGGAGCTTCCGGACTTTTAGATATCTCTTATCAACATCCCCGTTTATCGGGATGGGAATTTACAGGGTCTTTGGCAGCTGATGCCGGTTCCATGTTCGGCGATAACTTCGGATTCAGCCTGAAAGTAGCGAAACGTGGCATCTTGAAAAGCTGGAAATAATAACCTAAATTATTTATATTCTTCCCACAAGGCAGATGCTATGATTTCTTGAGTCTGATCAGCGAACGCTTGCATTCCTTTGTGGGAAGTGTCTATATTCTCGGTAGAAACCGCCGGATGGATCACCATCTCCATCCGATGACGATGGACATTCAACGACCCGATCGGCAAAACATCAAACGGCCCGTTTAAGGTGATCGGAATAATAGGCAAATGCTGATCCAGAGCCATTTGGTAAGCCCCTTTCTTGAAACGAATCATTTTTCCGGTATACGTACGCGAACCTTCCGGGAAAACAACCACGGAAGCCCCGTTCCGAAGACAACGCTCCGCCTCCAAAACACTACGAGCGGCAGCCTTCGGCGTAGAATTATCGACAAAGATAAAACCGGCCGCACGGCAGGCGGTCCCGACAAATGGAATTTTAGCGATACCCGCCTTCATCACCCACTTAATGGGAACGCCTAAGAAACCATATATCAAGAAAATATCAAACGCACCTTGATGATTTGCTACGAAAACATACGACTGTTTCCGGTCTATATGCTCACGCCCTTTTACCGTCACCGGACAAAGCGCCAGATAGCAAGTCAATCGAGACCAGATCATACCCGGATAATAAGCGAAGATTTTCTCTCCCCCCAATAGACAACCGATGATAACCGTCACAGCCGTAAGTATAGTCAGTACCAGAAATACAGGTACAAAAAACAGCCACAAATAAACTATGTAAAGTATTCTTCCCATACGTAACTATATTATAACACAAATATAGAAGCTAATTTCAATCGTTTCATTATTTTTCTCCGAAAATATTTTCACGATCGGGTTATTATTGCTTTATTTGCGGTAGAAAAGAAAATAATTATAAAATATCTATAACCATGAATGAGTTAATTAAAAATCTAGGAGTGATCGTACTCATTATTGGTGCGGCAGTTTTGGCTGTACCGTTTTTTACCGGTGGTATGACAAATAGTATTCTACTTACAGGTCTGGGATTGGTTCTCCTTGGCTATTTTGGTCATATCGTAATCAACAAACGAGTAGAATAATACACGCTACTTAGATTTAAAAGGAAATGAAAAAGGATGTGCCTCATTGTTACGCACATCCTTTTTTTGAATCATCACACAAATTGAGAGATATGCCCAAATCGTTATTGAGTTCCCCATTCCTTGTTTGGTTTATCGCCAAGCCATAATTCCAAAAGGCCACCTTGCTCAAATACGGTATGCGGCAATTGATATTTATGATACATCTCTCCGTTCAAAGAAGCTTTCTGGATATAACAATTCTCAGGGGAGTTATCATGTACTTTAATCTTAAACTCGTTCCCTTTATAATACCGAGAATCCAATCGAATCGTAATCTCATTGAAAACAGGGCTTGTAATATCATACATCGGATTATAGGCAGAGCCTCCATCCAAACTGAATAATCCCATAGCCATCAGTGCACTTATTCCAGCCATCTGTCCTTGATCTTCATCATTTTCGCCGTAGCCTCGCTCTGGCGTAATATCACCATAGGTCTGTTTAGCGACCTGACGCACCCAATATTGAGTCAGCCAAGGCTTTCCTACATGTGAGAAAACGTGCGCATTCGAGCAACCGGGTTGATTGGCATAACTAACATAACTAGACAGGAATCTTGCATTTTTCGACATCTCAAACACATAATTCAATTGAGTAGCTAAGCTGTCATTACCTCCCATCAAGCGAGCCAATGTTTCAATGTCATGAGATAATCCAAAAGTAGCCTGCCAAGCATTGGCTTGTACAAACCCACGCTCGGACAAAGGATCCAAATGGACCCACTCTCCTGTTTCTTTTCTAGGCATCATCAACCTCAAATCCGGATGCCAAGACGCAGGCCAGCCCAAGGAACGATTTCTATAATAATTATAATCCTTGAGTTTTCCCATAGCTTTCGCCATTTCTCCCAAAGCCCAATCCTCAAAGGCCCATTGAATAGTCAAGCCAGCCTCTTCTGGGCAATATCCATGTTTAATATAGAACTCCAACTCTTTATCCATATCAAAGGCAAGCATACCACCTTTCTCATGATTCCTTTTCATAGCCGCATATCCCTCCTTGGACGACCATTTATGAAACAACCCCCGCTGATAAGCGGAAGTAATCAAGGAGGTAGCCGGACAGCCCGTCATAATATAAGTATAAGCCCCTATGGACGGCCCACGAGGTAATAGACCTCCATTCTTGTCATATTCGATAAAAGAAGCGGAAAACTCGTCTAAAACAGAAGGATACGCCAGTCCCCACAACGTATTTAAATTCCACTGTGTCAACCATAGAGCATCTGAATTATACATATGAAACCTTGATTTTCCTGTTTTATCTTTAGGCAAAGTCCGTACTTGGAATTTAGGAGCAATCGTATGTATCCTTGTTTGTTTTCCGACACGTTCTCCTCCGGACAAATAATCCGGATACTCGCCATTGCTATCATCTATCTTATGACGCCCCAACAATATGTGCCACAAATCGGTATAAAACTTGGTCTTTTGCTGAAAAGAACCACCTTGCACATCAATTTTTCCCAACCACTCATTCCAAATACGCTCGGACGCACTCTTAACTTGATCAAAATCCCAATGTTTACATTCCCGCTCTATATTCTCACGGGCGTTTTCCTCACTCACATAAGAGATAGCGGTCTTCAACAACAGCTCATCACCAGCCTTAAAAGATCCAAAACAAGCTTCTACGCCAGAAGAAGGAGATTGTTTAAAAGAGGACTTAGGCACGGTAATTAATTCGGAAGAACCCGTAAAATGTCCAACTCCCATTTCCTTCTTATCGCCCACCCAACCATTCAATGCCTCGATTGGCTTATTGAATTGAACGACAAAATACACTTTCGCAACATCCACACCGCCCCATACGCGACCGGCTGTATCAAAATATCCGGAGATCTCCATATCACTCACTTTAGTCACATGAGCATTCAACAAAGTAGAAGTAGCAATATGACCTCCCAAGTTCACCAAAACCTTCGCCAAACCATCTTCCGCATACGTAAGACGATAAAGCCCCACTCGATCCGTAACGGTCTGTTCCACCCATATCTTGTAGGAATCCAAAAATAAACGATGATAGCCGGGTTGAACGATCTCACCCTCATGGGAGAAAGAAGAACGCCAAGCCTTATCCCCTCCACAGACATCTACCTCGTCTTTTACTGGCATCAGAGACAAGCCAGAAATCATCCAATTATGAATTTGCGGAAAACCTAATACCGTTGTAGAGTTATAATTATAACCTCCTCCTCCCTGATTGATATTACGGGTTAACGGAGCGGAACTGATCATTCCAAAAGGCAAGCTTCCTGTAACAAAGAAAAAATACCGCCCCTTAGCCGTCTCGATATACGGATTAACCCATGAGACATAATCTGTATAAGATTCCGGTGCGGGATAAACCTCTATCTCAGACAAACCTAAATCTCGTCCTTCCCCATCTGTCGCCTGAAAACGAAACCATTCTATTTTTTTAGTCTCAAACGTCACCACTTTCGGTGCTCCATCATTAGGAATCTGGTTGACCGTGATTGAGCTTCCATCGCTAAAGAACAACGTACCGGCCGCCGTATGGCTGTCCTTATCTACCCGATCATATAATATGACTTGATTCGTATAAATGGGCTCTTCCCAATCCAATTGAATCCAAGGATAGGGATACACCCGCCCCCGGAAGTCCAACTTTGTTTTAGCGACCCACTCTCCTTTTCCTGCAATACGAATCACCTGATCCACTACATTCTCACAACCTTGTTCCTGCGTTAACGCAGAAGAGCAAGAGACTTTCGCCAAAGAAGCGATATTATGGGGAGTCGCAGATAGCTCACAGCAAACAACCCAACTCAACAGATATAAAAGAAATCTCAATTGTTTCATCTCCATACAAAAATAATAAAAAAGGCAGCCCCAAACGGGCGCTGCCTTTTCTTTCAACCATTCATAAAACTTTAATAACCCGGATTCTGTTTCATTACTTCAGCGCCACAAATATCTATAACAGATTGAGGTATCGGAAAATACTCATGCTTTCCTTTTACAAAGCGGGCATTCTGCAAGTGGGAACGGAATGTTTTTTCTTTCTCAAAATACACATTGAGAACCTCATCCGCAATACCCCAACGCACTAAATCAAAGAAGCGGATACCCTCATGAGCCATCTCTAAACGTCTTTCCATACGCAATGCTTGCACAGCCTCATTTTTCGACTTAAATGGCTCGGTATAAATCTCCACCTTATAATTAGCGGCATCTTGCGACTGATCATCCCACAGCTTGACATGCTGTGTATTCTTTGCACGCTCTCTAATTTTATTAATATACTTACGTCCAGTCTCCAAATCACCGGTCTCGATAGCGGCCTCAGCTCTCCACAACAGCAAATCCGCATAACGAATCACGTAAAAATTCAACGCATTCACATATGGCCATATCGGAGAGTAATGGGTAGAGTTCAACGATACCAAACGTTTCTTCGGGCTATACGGGCCATATACGCTAGCCTCTCTTGGAGTCCAATCATACACCTGTACATCCATAAACGGAATATTTGGCCGAGCCAAGGTATGATCCAAACGAACATCCACATAGTCGCTTTCCGCCACATCCTTACCATCATTATAAGGCAAGCCGTTTTCATTCGTCTTATAAGCATTTACCAAATTCTGGGTCGGCCGCAAGAATCCATAAGTTGGATAAGGACCTCCCGGCGGTAACAAACGATCGCCATAACTTCCGTTTTGATTACTGGACGCTCCATCGTTAATAGATAACTGAACCGCAAAAATAATTTCTGAGTTGTTATCATTCTCCGGCAAGAACACTTCCCTGAAATCAGGATACAGCGTATATTTCCCGGACTGGATCACCTCATCACAAGCACTTAGGCACTCTTTCCATTTCGACTGATATAAATACACCTTAGCCATATAAGCTTTTGCCGCCATTTTGGTAGGACGTCCATAATCTGATTGGCTTTCCGGCAAGACTTGATAAGCGGCAGAGAATTCCCCCAAAATCTTTTCCCATAGCTGGTCGGACGTAAACTCCATATTCGATTTCGTATGATACTCATTCGGATCAACCACCGTCTCATCAATCCAAGGGATCAAATTATAGATGACTTTCAAGTTGAAATAATAGTGTCCTCTCAAGAAACGCATTTCTGCCAAACGTTGCTCTTTGTTCTTTACCGTACTATTGCTCAACAAACGAATCGCTTGATTACAACGCTTTACACCCTCATAAAGAGCAGCCCAACGAGCCTCAAAATCGATACCCGTCGGATTGGCATTAAAGATTTCCATCAAGTGAATCTGGTTTTGGTCACCGGTACCTCCACCCCCTTTATAGGCATCGTCAGATACGACATCCCCAAACTGCCAATTCGAACAACCGGAGTTGATCGCATCCGAAGCATAATATCCATCCAATACCGCATAAGCACCGATCACGATTCCCTCTATGTTTTCCTCACTTTCTACCTGCTCGGGCATAAATTCTCCTACAGGCTCCTCAGAAAGAAAAGAATCGGCACAAGAGCACATCACTAAAGCCGCAACAACTAAACTAACTATCTTTTTCATCGTACATCAGATTTTCAATTAAAAATTAACATTAACTCCTAAGGTGAATGTCCTTGGCAACGGGTATACGCCACGATCAACACCCATATCCAAATTTCGGTTCTCGGAAGAATAGCTCTGTAAACCCACCTCCGGATCAATACCATTATAGCCCGTTATCGTAAACAGGTTCTGTCCTTGTAAATAAATATAGGTACGTTTCAATTTCAATTTAGATGCGATCCGATCCGGCAAGGTATAACCAATCTTCAAATTCTTCAAACGAACGAAGGAAGCGTTATGAATATAATAAGTAGAAGGCCGGATATTATTATTCGGGTCATCCAATGTTACACGTGGTATATCCGTATTCGTATGATCCGGTCTCCAAGCATCCAGAATCGTAGAGTTTTTATTATACTGAGCTTGATTATAGAACTCACCCAAATAATTTGTCAAATTATAAACCTCGTTACCAAATACCCCTTGGAAGAACGCACTTATATCAAAGTTCTTATAATTGAACCCAAGCGTTAGACCCATACTGCAATCAGGCAGCGGGCTACCTACAAAATCACGATCCTCGCTATTGATTACTCCATCACCGTTCAAGTCCTTAAAGCGGATATCGCCAGGTTTAGCGTTCGGTTGCAACAGCTCGCCCTTATCATTCTTATAGTTTTGGATCTCTGCGTCGTTTTGAAACAAGCCATCTGCCTCATACACGAAGAAAGAGCCGATCGGTTGTCCTACCGCCGAACGAGAGGTCTCTTGGTCAAAGTTTCGTCCATGAAGTTCGCTGCTGGAAAGACCAATATAATCCACGCCATTCAGCTCTGTCATCTTATTCTTGATGATAGAGAAATTATATGCTACAGAGAAGCCAAAATCTTGATTGATCTGTTTCTGATAATTCACCTCCATCTCAAAACCCTTGTTATTCATCTTTCCGACGTTATCCCAAACCGTCATGTTCGTTCCTCCGATCGAAGCAGGTAAGGCTCTACGCCACAACAAATCCTTGGTGTCCTTATTAAAGAAGTCCAATGTCAAATTCAAGTCACCGCTTAAGAAACCTAAGTCCAAGCCAACATTGGTTTGAGTGGTCGTCTCCCACTTCAAATTAGCGTTACCATTACGAGTCTGCACAAATCCTAAATCCACAGAGCTTTGACTTCCATCAATCGGATAATTCGAGGTAGATGAACTACTCTTATAGGAATCGATCGTTGCGTAAGAAGGAACATCAGAGTTACCATTTTGTCCCCAACCGACACGAAGCTTCAAGTTATTGATAGCCTCCACATCAAAGAATGGCTCATTACTGATACGCCATCCCACCGAAGCGGCCGGGAAGTTACCCCACTTATTATTCCCCAAACGGGAAGATCCATCCCGACGCAAAGTGAAAGCGACCAAATAACGATCGTGATAATTGTAATCGATCTTGCCGAAATAAGAGACCATACTATACTCCGTGGCAGACCCTGAGTTCTTTTGGGTTCCTACATCGCCCGCATCCAAGAAATGGAAGTTAGGATCATCCGAAGGGAAACCATCTCTCGAAGCCGTAAAATACTCATACCGGTTTCTCAACGACTCCATACCCAACAATGCATTGATCGTATGATCGCCAAATGTCTTGGTATAGTTCAAGGTATTCGTGAACACCCAGTTGAAGTTCCATGCATTCCGGTTAGACAAACCACTTAATTTCTCAGAAGCGTTGATCTCATCATATTTAGGGCTAAAAGAACGTCTGTATAGATTATTATAGTCTGCACCAAAAGAAGTCTTGAACATAAATCCGTCAAACAAGTGCAGCTCTGCGTACAAATTACCCACCAAGCGGCTCTTCTTATCCTTGTTATCCTTATTTCTATGCAACTTTCCCATCGGGTTAGGAATATCCGAAAAGACATTTCCCGCATATTCATCCTCCAAGTTCTTCACCGGTGTGATCGACTGGAACTTATAGGCCTCATACAAAGTTCCTCCCAACGCCGCATTATTGGAGACACTAGTACCCCAAGAATGAGAAAGAGAAATATTCTCCCCGATACGAAGATGGTCATCGAACAATTTATACTCGGAATTAAAGCGACCGCTCACACGCTTGAAATCGCTTAACTTCACCAATCCCTGCTGATCATAATACCCCAAAGAAAACAATTGATTGGATTTCTTATCGGCTTTCGTGAAGGAAAGGTTATAGGATTGAACGATAGCGGCACGCAAAATCTCATCTACCCAATCCACGTCATCAGAAAGAATCTTATGATCTTTATCCAGATATTCGGGCACAACCGCTTGATCACCGTTTCCATAAACATCGTGTGAAGGTGTCTTTCCGTCGTTTTTCATCGCTTGCCACAACATATCGCCAAATTGCTGCGCATTCAACATCTTCAATTGTTTAGCCGCTTTTTGTACACCGAAGTACGCATCTAAATTCACATTGAATTGTCCTTCTTTTCCCTTTTTCGTATTAATGATAACAACACCATTGGCGGCACGCGCTCCATAAATAGAAGCAGAGGAAGCATCTTTCAATACTTGCATGGACTCTATATCATTCGGATTCAAGAAATTGATTCCCCCATCCACGGGAATACCGTCAATGATATAAAGAGGGTCATTGTTACGAATCGTACTATAACCACGGATACGGACAGCGACACCACCACCCGGCATATTATCCGGCATCACGTTCACGCCAGATAATTTACCTTGCATCATTTGGTCTACGCTGGATACCGGTGTATCTTTCAAGTCATCGATCTTCAAGACCGAAACCGCACCCGTCAAGTCCTTTTTACGAGAAACGCCATAACCTACCACTACAACCTCGTCCAAGTTTTGCGAATCCTCTTTCAAAGATATCGTCAGATCCGTCTTCGAGCCCGGAGTCAGCTCCATAGACAAATAACCGATATAAGAAACGACCAGTACCGCATTATCAGGTACTTCCAACGTGAAACGACCATCAATATCCGTGATTGTACCAATAGAGGTTCCTTTCACCAAGACATTCGCACCAATGATCGGTTCTTGACTCGGATCCAACACGACACCCTGTACCTTACGGCCTTGTTGCTGTACGACAGGAGCGGACTCCACCTTACGCGACAAAATGATTTGCCTATCTACAATCTTGTATTCGACCCCCATATTGTCGAAAACCTGTGACAAGACCACACTTATATCCTTATTGCTAGCATTCAAACTGATAAGACGGTTCGTGTCTAGGACATGATTGGAATACAAGAAAGAATAACCAGTCTCCTGTTCGATCCGATCAATCGCTTGTTCTACCGTTGCGTTCTTCAACGACAAGGAAAGTGTCATTCCTTGCGAAGAAGATGTTCCCGCATATAGCTGGAAAGCTGTCAAAAATGTAAATGCCGTACTAAGTTTCAGTATACGGCCCGAATTAGGTAAACACCGCGCAAGATTTCTCTTACGTAAATGAAATGTGCTCATGAGCATACAGATTTAATGATTACACAATATATTAGTATAGATTTCCAATTATCTTTGATAAACATCGATCCTCCGGCGAACAAACGAGGAATCCAAACGTTGCGAAGGCTCTCGTGATGTCCATTCGATAGGAGCAGTCTGTTTCAAATAATCCAAAATCTGTTCCAAAGTCTCCGTAGTAAAGGTCGCCCGATATTTATACTCCGCATTCCCGCTCTTATGCAATACGATCTCCACGTTATATCGTTTCTCCAATCGTTTCAACACCTTATCCAAAGAAGTATTCCGGAAAACTATCCGTCCTCCTTTCCAATCCATTTTCTCCTCCAGGTTGGCCGCAGAAACACTGAAAGTACCGCTCTCCTTATCCAATACTGCCTGTTTGTTCGGCTCCAATCGGATACGTTCATCATTCCGGATCACGTCAATCTTTCCTTTTTCCAACACGGCCTCTATAAAAGGTTCGTCAGCATAGGCATTGACATTAAATTTTGTTCCATAGGCCACCACCCGTAAACCTTCGGAAGTTGATACACAAAAGGGATGTTCCGAATCGGCCTCCACCTCGAAATATCCTTCGCCGGAAAGTAACACCTTGCGCTCTTTCTCCTCGAACACCGACGGATAGGTCAATTTACTACCCGAGTTCAACCATACGACAGACTGGTCTGGCAACACAAACCGAGTAATCGTTCCAGGCAGGGAGTTAACCTCAGCATAAACGACAGGCTGGGACTTCTCGTCATATCTTGTGGCATAATACAAATAGGAGAAAAGTAACGAAGAAAATAACAACGGAAGCACCAATATAACTGCCGCACGAGTAAAAAGCAGCGACAAAGTTCGTCTGACAGCTTGCCGCCCTACCCGACGTTCCATTCGTAGCCATGCCTTTTGCACGTCAATCGACCGATACTCTAATATGTCCTCAGACAAGGCTTTAATTTCCTCTACCTGACGTGACACACTTTTATGTTCTACCTTTCTTTCCATATATTTTCTTCCTTTACTTATAGAGACACACTCTAAAGAAAAACACGACAGCGAAAATGAGTTTTTTTAATTTTGTTCTCTTCAAAAATATATACCTTTGCCCCATCATGGAAAGAAATCATACCAAGGCTATTAATGTCGATTTACTTTTAGAACAAATTACGACTGAAGATAATAGGCTCGCCTTCCACCGCTTATTCGAGTTATATTATCCGGCACTTTGTATGTACGCCAAACGCTTTATCACAGATAAGGAAACAAGAGAAGATATCGTGCAGGACGTGTTTTTCGCTATTTGGGAAAATCGCAGCCGTATCTCAGTAAAGACCTCCGCACGTAGCTATCTCGTCACTTGCGCCAGAAATCACTGCTTAAATTATCTGCAACGCAACCATGAAAGATATTACGAATCGCTCATCCAAGAACAAATCCCGATCTATGCGGAAAGTAGTGAGGAACTCTACACATGGGAAGAACTGCAAACGTTATTAAGACAAGCCCTTGACAAGCTACCGGAGAACTATCGGCTCGCATTCGAGAAGAATCGTTTCGAGAATAAGAGCTATGGAGAAATCGCAGAGGAAATGCAAATATCCATACGAACCGTGGAAAGATACAAGAACAAGGCAACAGAACTTCTAAAGACAGAGCTAAAAGATTACCTACCTCTATTTATCGGCTGGCTTTTTTAACAGGAAGGGGTTCCCCCCTCCCCTTCATAGTCGTTTATCGTTGGTCCAACCAAATCTTTACCCCCTCAAGTAAAAGCTGGTTCTCATCAGCTTTCTGGGTAGAGAGCCGTAGATAAGTCTCATCCAAGCCCCGGAAATTCGAAGCGTCACGGATCAAGATTCCGTAATTATCTAAAAGGAATTGCTTTAAATCAGCGGCTGTACCCTTCTTCAAACGGACAAGGAAGAAAGTCGTAGAGGTCGGGATTACCTCCAAGCCATCCAATTTACTTAATTGGTAAATAAAATCCGCGGTCTCACGCTGCCATTTACGGATCGGCAACGTAAATTGCGCCGGATGAATCAAGATATATTTACTTGCCTCGATAGCGATAGCATTTACCGACCAAGGTATGATATACTTGTTCACTTTCTCCGCGATCTCCGGAGAAGCGACCAGATAACCGATACGCAAGCCGGGGATATTATAAGCCTTCGAGATAGACTGGACAAGGATTAAGTTCTTATGCGTTTTCACGTCACTCGGCTTTAGCATGTCTTCCGTCGTAAAAGCCACGTATGCCTGATCAATAATGAAGGTAGTCTGCGGATTCGCTGAGATCAAACGGAGAAGCTCCGTACGGTGGATCAGCTTTCCATCCGGATTATTCGGATTACAAATCCAACAGAAATCCTGTCCCTCCAAGGATAACTCTGATAAATCGTCCGATGTCGGGAAGAAAGAGATCTCATGCTCATGCAAACGGCAAGCGTCCTCATATTCAGAGAAAGAAGGAATAGCGATCATGGATTTCGCGCCTCGCCAAGCTTGCGCTAACAAATAAAAAGCGGTGATCGAACCATTCGTCACTACGATATTCTCCTCCTTGATCTCATACCGGCGGGCCAACAATCTTTTCAAGGTAGCGGCATCCGGCTCCGGATAACGAGTCAGCTTATCAAAATGCTCGATCAAATGTTCCTTCAGTTTATCTAAATTAGCTCCGTGCCACACATTCGAGCTAAAGTTTATCTTTACCTCGTTCTTTGCGTTATAAAAATCATCACCGTGTCCGTATAACATATACCTGCTTTTTAATTAATACCTTATCTGTTAAAACTGTCACAAAATTACGAATCTTTTTGGCTTTTCCTATCAATCGCCTTATAGATCGCATCCTGTATGCGAGTACGTATATCAAGCGATCCCAGTTTATTATTTGCCCGGCTAGGATTCACCCGGTTACTCAAAAATATATAAATAAGCTGGTTATCCGGATCTATCCAAAAACAAGTACCCGTAAATCCTGTATGTCCATAGACCGAGGCGGGAGCCAAAGCCCCACAAGGCGAGGCTTTCGGATTACCAATCACCGGCTTATCAAATCCTAGCCCTCTACGGCAAGTCGGGCTCTTGCTTTGTGTAAACAAACGGCTGGTTTCCAAAGAAAGATAGCGCTCGCCGCCATAAGTCCCTTGGTTTAGCATCAATTGGAGCACCTTCGCCAGATCATTCGCATTCGAAAATAATCCGGCGTTTCCAGAAACACCCCCTTGAAAAGCGGCCGCCTCATCATGCACATATCCGCGAAGCAATTGACGGCGGACAAATCCATCTTGCTCCGTAGGTACAATTTGCAAGGTATCCATTCGCTTCAACGGATTATAAGTGGTATGCCAAGCCCCTAACCCGCTGTAGAAATCATCCCGAAGAAACTGGTCCATCGGAGATTTCATCAGATTTTCCACCATCATTTTCAGCATAATGAAATTCACGCAACTATATACGTACCTACCTCTCGTACCCAAACGGGATTTCTTGATATCTTGAAGGATCGTATCTTTAAAGGAATCACTCACATAGAAATTACGGGCTACCTCAGTCGTAAATCCGGGTTTCCGGGTATCCGAAACTACATCTGGAAGATATTTAAAATCATTCCGGACATACGTTTTAGCGTCAAAACGAACCGGATGCGTAGCGTTCTTCGCCGAACTATATAAACTGCCTTTATAACTATCCTTATCAATGGCATCCAGATAGAAATTAATAGTTGGAGTCACTCCCGATTGATGGTACAGTAACTCTTTTATCGATAAATCCTTTTTATTAGACTCCTTCAACTCCGGTATAAAATCGGAGATCTTATTGTTCAAGGTGAATTTCTTCTCATCATACGCTTTCATGACCGCCAATAAAGTTCCCGCCGCCTTCGACGCCGAGGCCAAGTCATAGACCGATGACTCCGTGACCGGCTGCCTACTTTCGTAATCAAAATAACCGAACGATTTATTATAGATAATCACGCCGTCCTTCGCCACCAGCACTTGGCATCCAGGATAAGCCTTCTCATCCAATCCCTCTTTAACGATCGACTCAATTACATCCAGACGGTCCGGATTCGCTCCCACCTCTTCCGGCTGGTGATATCCCAAACGAGTCTTTTCCGTAAAAATACCAGTACCCGCATAATACAATCCCGGAATCGAAACCGGAAGTTTCCCTTTCGCCGCAATACCACCGAATATCACTTGGGCCGCATATTCCTGCGCTAAGGGAGTGCCCTCGTAAGCCAACACGACCGCCTTCGCCCTCTCGATCGACTTCTTATATTCCTTACAAGCATATGGTAAGGTAAAGAAAGCATAGACCAACTCTTTCTTCGCGGCCAACTGCCTCAACGCTAAACTCTCGGGAATGCGAATCGTATGTACGCCACAAATGATCACGTCGTATTTTTGCAATTTATTATAAACCTGCTGGACTTGGGCAGCCGTAGAACGCCGTCCAATGCTAAAGCAAGCGATCGAATCATATTCACCCAGCATTTTCTGGAATTCATTACCAACCCCGTCTCCAATCGAGAGCGCCGCGATCTTTTTCTTATTCAACTGTTTAAGAGGTAAGATCGTATCCTCATTCTTCAAAACGGTAATAGCCTCCGAATTCAACTTCGCCGCCATCCATGCCGCATGCGGAGAGTTCAAACGTTTCGATAAGCCTTTTGTTTCGACCGGCTTATAGGCATTCAATCCAGCGATATATTTGTACCTTAATATTTTCAAGCACTTGGCCTCGATCGCTTCCAGATCCAATACCCCTTCCTCGATAGCCTCTTTCACGGCCGTAAAATCATTGATTGGAGCGGCCGGAGCGAGCAAGATATCATTCCCCGCAAGCAAAGCCTTCACCGAAGGATTATCCGTTTTCTTTGTGGAAGCCCCTTTCATCGCTAAAGCATCCGTAAAGCACAGACCTTGAAAACCGAGTTCTTTCTGTAATAGATCCGTCACTACCGCCTTAGAGAAAGAAGCCGGCTTATGACTTTTGTCCAATGCCGGAACATAAAGATGTCCCGTCATTATCCCGGCGAACCCATCATATATATAACGTTTAAAAGGAAGAAGTTCCACGCTATCCAAGCGGGCCCGGTTATGGCGCACGACGGGTAATGTCTCGTGCGAGTCCTCAGAAGTATCTCCATGTCCGGGGAAATGTTTGGAGACAGACAAGATGCCCGTACTTTCCAATCCTCTTGCGTAAGCAATACCTTTCTCCGACACAGCCTCCGGATTCTCGCCAAACGAACGCAGGCCGATCACGGGATTATCCACATTGCTATTCACGTCCATATCCGGAGCGAAATTTATATGAATTCCCATTTCCCGGCACTGCCGTCCCACCTCTTTTCCATATTCCTCGATCAAGGCATTGTCCTCGATAGCGCCTAGCATCATATTTTTCGGGAAACGGGTGGTTCCGCTTAATCGCATGGAAAGTCCCCACTCCCCATCCAAAGAGACCAACATCGGAATCCGGGAAGCCTTTTGCAAACGATTGGTCACCTCCGCCTGCGTCACCGGATCCCCTTTATGGAATAAGATGCCCCCGATCTTGATATCGTTCACGTAACGCATGAGCCGTTGCATATTCCGGTTATCGGATTTAGGATTCGCTATAACCATAAATAACTGCCCGATCCGTTCATCATAACTCATAGCGTCAAACACGGAATCAACCCAATGATTCATCTTTTCCTGATCCACCGAACGATAAAGGTTCGGAACGGTTTGAGCTCCACCCGATAAAAGGGAAATACAACACAAAAGCAAGATACCAATCTGTCTCATCACAACATTATCATTATTACTCTCCAAAAATAAGAAAATATCGCAATAGTAACGTGAATTGTGATAGGGGTTTTTACTATCTTTCCTGTCTCGTAATAAAAAATGAAGTACTTCATGAAGTTAATACTACTCATAATCTTGATTATCTTCGGCTTTCAATCAAGCGCTTGGGGACAAGCGCCGACTCTCAGTATCGAGGCTAAACAAGAGCCGATCCAAGAAATCATGAAAAAAATAGAGCATCAAACAGGCATGACATTCTCCTACGATCCTTCTATTCTCAAAGGCATTTCCCGGATTACATTCAAATCTGATAACCAATCCATATCGGAATGCCTTACCCGGCTATTCCAAAAGCTCCCTCTGTCTTATCAGATAAACGGTACCCACATCATCTTGAAGAAACGCCCCCGCTCAGTAACCATCAGCGGATTCGTACGGGATAAAGCGACTACGGAGTATCTAATCGGGGCCTCCGTTTATGACTCTCGCACACAAAGGGGCACGGCTACCAATAACCACGGTTTCTTCAGTCTAACCTTACCGGTCGGGGCAGTTCGTTTGGAGACTTCCTACATCGGATACGGACGTTTCTCACATACATTCCAACCGCTCGAACGGGATACCGTGATGGAAATTCTGCTGGAAAGCGGTGAAGCATTGGCCGAAGTTGTCGTTACCGGTAGTAATGACACACAAAACCCGATACAAGCCCCTCAGATGGGAACGATTAAAATAACCCGGAAGATGATCAAGACCATCCCGACCTTATTCGGTGAGGCCGATGTGATCAAAGCCCTGCAAACCCAACCCGGCGTATCAGCCGGAACGGAAGGATTAGCCGGGATGTATGTCCGTGGGGGGAATGGAGACGAGAACCTGTATATGATAGACGGAATCCAACTGTATCAGGTCAATCATCTCGGAGGGCTTTTCTCCGCTTTCAACGCCGAGGCTTTGAAAGATGTGGATTTTTATAAATCCGCTTTCCCCGCCCGCTATGGGGGAAGGCTTTCCAGCGTAGTGGATGTGCATACAAAAGATGGCAATATGAAAGTGTACCATGGTAGCGCCATGCTGGGATTGACCTCCGGTAACTTAAATTTCGAAGGGCCGATCATTAAAGACCGGACTTCGTTCAACGCCTCCTTCCGTCGCTCTTGGCTGGATGCCTTGTCCGCACCGGGTTTGGCGATCTACAATAAAATTCAGAAAAAAAAGGGGGAGAAATTCAGCGCACGCTATGCTTTTACCGATCTGAACCTAAAAGTGAACCACCATATCAATGACCAGAGCCAAGCTTACGTTAATTTCTATTTCGGACAGGATTTCCTAAAAGGAGGAAGTTCTGAGTTCTCCGTAGGTGATGATATAACCCCTTTCGAGAACAAGGACTTTGGAAAGATGCGCTGGGGTAACATCGCATTATCTTCCGGCTGGTCGTATGTGTTTAACAACAAGATGTTCGGTACCGTCACCTTGGCTTATTCCCATTATCAATCCAAACTAAAACAAGAGACTTCACAATACTACGGAACCGAGGGTGACAAAGATTATTCTTCACGTTTTATCGAGACCTCAACCCGAAACGGTATCAATGATTTCGGAGTCCATGCGAACTTCGACTATATTCCTACCCCGGCACATCATATCCGTTATGGCACCGACTATCTTTACCATCGTTTCAGCCCGGAATATATCGAGGAAAAGACCTCCGAGAATTTGTCTCCGACCCAACGAACTACCGGAGACGAGCGTCTTTCAGCGAATGAGTTGGCTGTTTTCGCCGAAGATGACTGGGCGATATCTCCCATTGTCCGGGTTAACGCCGGATTACGCCTGAACATGTATAATATACAAAAGAAGACATATGTCTCCTTAGACCCTCGTTTATCCGTACGCTTCCTGCTCACGAGGAATCTAAGCCTTAAGACCTCATACGCCCGGATGAATCAATACGTACATCAGATCAGCGAAAGTTATATGAGTCTCCCTACCGATATGTGGATGCCGGTCAGCAAGAAGCTGAAGCCATTGGAGAGTGATCAAGTATCCGTCGGCGCTTATTACAATTTACACAAAGACTATTCCTTCTCGGTGGAAGGTTATCATAAATGGATGAATCACCTACTGGATTATAAAGATGGTTACAACTTCTTACCCTCGTTCGTCGGTTGGGAGGAGAAACTGGCCGCCGGTAAGGGGTGGGCCTACGGAGCGGAGTTTATCGCCCGGAAAGAGACGGGGCGTATAACAGGATGGATCGGATACGGACTAATGTGGAGCGACCGGCAGTTCGACGAGATTAATAATGGCAAACGTTTCCCCGCAAAATACGATAACCGCCATAAGCTGAATATCGTCGCAAACTGGAAGATCAACGAGAAATTGGAACTGACCGGAAGCTGGACTTTCATGACCGGAAACCGGGTTACGGTGGCATTCGAGAATTACGAGGATTTGGGCCTCACTCCTGTCCCTCCGCTCTTACCGGAAGGAGGCTTGGATTATTTCACGGAGCGTAATAACGTACGTCTCCCCGCTTACCACCGCTTAGATCTGGGGATTAATATTTATCGACCTAAAAAGAACGGCCATCTCGGTATCTGGAATATCAGCGTATATAACGCTTATTGCCAGATGAACCCGATAACTATCCATAAGCGGTCTTGGATAAACTATAGCCATTATTTCGAGACGTTATCGCTCTTACCGATCATTCCGTCTATATCATATACTTATAAATTCTAAAGAACATGAAACCTATATTCTATTTATCAATCTTATTATCCAGCCTGCTCCTAACCTCCTGCTACAGGAAGTTTGACCTAGAGGAATATCGTACTACACCGAAAATGGTGATCAACTCGGCCTTCTCACCGGATACGGTCGTAATGGCTAGCATATCCCGCACATGGTTCCATTCAGAGAGTAAGCCGGACGTGACGATTCGAAACGCCAAGGTGGAATTATATATAGACGGGATCTTCAAGGAGGAGATGCCTTGGAAAGAATATTCCTATTGGAAATCTTCTCGTTGGCTCGGAGAGGATCGAGGTGGATGGGTAACAGATACGCTTTATATATCGAATACGGTTCCACAGCCCGGACAAACCGTAAAGATAGTAGCTTCTACCCCGGAATATGGAACAGCCTCGGCGGAAGATAAGATTCCTTCCAAGACCGAAATCAAAGGCCTGCGCATAATTCCCCGTAAAGAAGCTACCGGCAACGGCGGTACCCTTGTCGATGGAGATGGGAATATCTCCTACATAGAAGAAAACGATGTACTTATCTATCAAATCACTTTCCAAGATACCCCGGGTAAATCAAATTACTATTCTCTACAGATATGGGGAGATGACGACCATCTTGGTGTCCTGTTGGACTTCTCCGTAGATCCCGTATTCACGCAACAACAAGGTATCTTGGATGAGGTTTTCGGCTCTTCGATGGTAAATTGGCGAGGACGGGTATTTTCCGACGAGCTGTTCGACGGGAAGGAATACACGTTGCAAGTAAAAGAACAACTTAGGTCCGATACTAAATATTATACCAAACGCCATATTCGTTTATATTCCCTGTCCGAACCCTATTACCAATATCTGCTATCTTTACAAAACATCGAGAATGAAGGTATCATGGGCGGACTTACGAATGTAGGTCTGGCCGAGCCTGTCCGGATCTACAGCAATGTGGAAGGAGGAACGGGAATCGCTGGTGGATGTCAATGGTTTGAATCCTTGGTAGACATAAAAGATTTGATCAAATAGCGAGCAAAAAAGCATATATCTATTGCGAATCAAATATTTATTTCGTTACTTTGCACCCGCTTTACGTAATCTCTGTCGGGAAATGTAGCCCGTTAAATTGCGTTTCATTATAAATTACAATTAAAAAGCTATAAACAATGGATTTAATTAAGATTGCAGAAGAAGCGTTCGCTACGAAGAAGGAACTTCCTTCATTCAAGAGTGGTGACACGATCACGGTAGCTTACCGTATCAAAGAGGGTAACAAAGAGCGTATCCAGCAGTATCGCGGTGTTGTTATCCGTATCTCCGGTCACGGCGACAAAAAACGTTTCACAGTTCGTAAGATGTCTGAGAACGTAGGTGTAGAGAGAATTTTCCCGATCGAATCTCCGTTTATCGAAAGCATCACGGTTAACAAAGTCGGTAAAGTACGTCGTGCTAAATTGTACTACTTGCGTGCCCTTACCGGTAAGAAAGCAAGAATCAAAGAAAAGAGAGTCTAATCTCTCCGATTCTATTGCCATACGAAAAGCCATCCAGCGGAATGCCGGATGGCTTTTTGTTTATCGTTTCTTACAATGCCCATCGTAAGCATCTAACAATGCCCATTCAAAGGGGCTTACGATGGGCATTATAAGAACCTTAGAATGGGCATTGAAAGAATCATATATCCAAATTGCGCCACGGACTACCGTCCGGAGGATAATTTACAGACGATACGAGTACCATCCGTTGCCTCGATAACGAGAAGTAAGGGGCTACGTATGGATAAGCGATAGATATCACCTTGTTCCATTTGGCCGTTAGTACCTAATAAGTCCCCCTCGAACGAATAAACCATCAATCTACGAATCGCTTGGCGAGCAGTCACGCAGAGTTGGTTCCCGGAGAAAGCGATCGTGACTAGTTCCTCTCTAGCGATCGTCTCATTGGCTACCGTACCTTTGGTATACACCGCACGAATAGCGGGCAAGGCCGCACGTAGGATATTGACATCAAAATCATAATTCAACGCTTTCGACAATAACTGATCTAGCAAGTACCATCCCATAAAGGTATGGTCTACGATCGGTTCAGCCTTCAAGTTAATGACATCACCTCGATAGCGAGTCACTTCCGCCCAACCGTTCTCTCCACCCTCTACTTCCAAGTCAACGGGTAATTCCCGGAATTTAGCCTCTAGCTTACCCATATCTTTACCGATCAAGATCTCATGGCTCATCTCCGCCTCCGGGATAAACACGCCATCCAAATACCAACCTTCAAAAGCATAACCCGGTTTCGGCATCGCGATGATCTCGACCGTTTGGCCGGGAATGGCTTCGCCTATCACTTCCACCTCGCCGCCTTTCTCCGTAGATGAAGGATCATCCGGATTCGGCCCGGGTACGATCTCCACCTCATCCACCGGTGCCTCTCTCTTCTTGAAACGAGCCTCGATCGTAGTGGTTCGCTTACTAATAGTCAACGTATAAGAGATGTCGGTAGACAGGCACATACCCGCCTCATCATACCAGCCGATAAAGTCATAGTCTTTCGTAGGCGAGGCGATCACGGTCACCTCATCCCCTAACTCATAGATACCGTTTCCGCTTTGCGATACATAGCCGGCCTCCGGATCGGAAGTGTTTACGTAAAGGCAATACCCGATCTCCGGCTCGATAGGACTTTGCGGCTTCCAGTCGTACACGGCCCGCAGGTACACATGCTTGCCCGGCATGGTGAAGCGATAGGTTGTCTCTTCCGATACATTCTTCCCATCGCTCTCCCAATGGTCGAACACATAATCGGGATAAGCATGGGCGATAAGTGTCACCTCTTTGCCATTCTCATAAATACCTTGGCCACTCTGTTCTACCCATCCGGCCATGGAAGGAGCGACGGTCGTAATCAGATTATAATAACCATCTCCCGGCTCCGATGGATTCTCCTTCGGGTTAAAACGTAGCTTGGCAATCAAGCGAGCGTTTTTCTCCGTAAGGGTGAAGGTATATTCCGAGAGGCCGGACAATTCTTCTCCATCAGCGGACTGCCAAGCCACAAACTCATAATCCGTATGCGGATAGGCCCGTACCGTTACTTCCGTACCCGTATCATAAATGCCGGAAGGATTCGTTTGCTCCAAATAAGCGGATCCGTGGGGATCCGTGGAGAGTAAGAGCGTTAGTTTCCCCGGCTCCGGTGGAGGAGTCGGATTGAACTCATCCTGCGCATAGACTTGCCCGATGGATCCTCCGAGGAAGATCCAAAGAGACAAAGCCATCGTAATATATCGAAACAATCGTTTTCTCATAGCGATTACCATTTAATGGAACGAGTCTGACGCTCGCCCGCCTTGGTTGTCCATGTCATATAATAAATACCAGACTGAGGTAGGGCGATATGCACCTCGCCATCCGTCACCTTACCAGCGAAGTGGGTACGACCCACCGCATCGCATACGTTCAAAGTTTCCACATCACGCAAGCCGGACACGATCAACAAGCCTTCTCGCACGTTCCAGCGAATCGACGCATCGATTGCCTCAACAGAAGTCACCACATCGCTTCTCAGCTCAAAGCGGTCAGAGAGGGTTCCAGCCTCGGCCTCGAAGGTATAAGCCTCTTGGTTCAGGTCGCATACGGCACCCGTCTGCTTATCCACTAACTGAATACCTTTGCCAATCTTCTCTTTCAATGAGATCGTATAGCTTCCCTTAGCAGGCAGGACACATCCAAGGCGTACCACGCCATCCGCTACCGGACGCTCGTTGATAGCCAATCGATTCCCTTGCGTATCCAAGCTATAGAAAGAGGCGGCCTCCGCATTCGGACTGCCGAACTTGGCAGCATCAAGACCGATCTCATACTCCAGCGAGGCAGCCTCGTTGAATACCACACGGGTACGGTCGCTTGCCTTCTCGCCTGCCAACAGCAGGTTGACAACTTGACGGTTATCCACACTACGTAACGCTGAAGCTGCTTGCGTTTCCCTCGGCAGGGCAGCCACACGGCCCTCCGGATTGAATACTAAGTTGGAAGTCTTCTTTTGTACGAAGAAGGCCGTAAGCGGTGCCAAGTAGGCTTCCTTATCATCCCCCGTATAATACTCGTAGTTATTCAAATCGGGAGACCAAACCGTCACCGTAGCGTCCAATCCATCAGCGAACAATCGCTCCACGCTATAATAGGCGGGATACGGATTCCCCACGAAGTTCCAATTGGCATTCATGGCATTATCCGAGGCGTAGGTATTCAACGGAATCGCCACGCTCGCCCGATTAAGGAGGGCTTTCATATCACCGGTCTGGGTAGTAAATCCATCGGCCATCGTATCGTCGCTATTGAATTGGATAATATATCCCTTATTTGCCTTCAAGGTCTCCGAGTCGCAAAGCTGTCGCCAAGACTCACCCACTCCCTTATCGGCACGAGACTTGCCATCGTATTCCCGTACGACAAAGCGAGCGTCGCTGCTTGTCAGCTTGATCTCGGACATCTTCAAGTCGTAGGGGAAGGATACGAAATGCCAATAGTTACTCCTAGCGTTCCAATTGAAGGAGATCGCCTCGGTCTGTATCTCAGCATCCACCAGCAAGGAGGCATCCCGATAGTAAGCAAAGCTCTTCGGTTTCCAAATCTCATTACCCTCAACGGTGAGGCTACCGTGATGCAAAATTACAGCAGGTCCATCCACCTTATTCTGATCATTTACGATGACATTACCACCGTTAACAACCATAAGTCCATCGTCGAAGAAACGAGCCTCCAAGGATCGGTCTACCATACCAACTTGCACCGTCAACTCTTCTTCCTTGGAAACACATTGATCATTCTCATACCAACCAGCAAACAATCGAGGATCATCGGCAGGCATCTCCACCCTCACCGTAATGGATTTACTATCATTTCTTACCATTTGAAGAAGGTCTGATGTATTAGGGAAACTTATACGCACGAATTTACCGACAAATGCTTTGTCCTCCTTACCTGCCTTATAAGTATATATAGTATCATCGGAGACTTTTGTCTCACCATCATACCAGCCAAAGAACAAATTAACATATTTAGCCCAATAATAATCTTCCCAATTTCCATCCTGACAAACCGCCTTCAAAGTCACTATTTCCCCCTCTTCATAGGCACCGCTACCTTCTACCCATCCATAATTTTCATTATTAGAAGTTGCCGTAATCAACTGCCCAAACTCCACAATGTTATTTCCGAATGGAGACCAATAGGTGTTTGCTTTATAAGTATCCTTCATGCCTTTCGGGACGTAAACTTTACAGGTGGTCTTATCTACGGATTTAAAAACATCAGCTCCATCCAAACGTACCATCTCTGTAGACTTCAACTTGATAGATGAGACCTTTGCGGAAGCGAAAGCAGAATTGCCTATGGATCGTAAGGTACCGGGGAAAGATAATGTGCCGGTGATCGGACATGCATAGAATGCATTGTTGCCTATATAAGACAAGGACGTATTCAAGAAGTCCACGGAAGTAACACCAGTATTATTAAAAGCGTAACCGTCAATCCGCTCCAATCCATCCGGAAGTTTCAATGAAACGGGCACGCATGAGCTGGAAGAGAAAGTAGAGTAACCGACCGCCTTCAAGTGAGACAATAACGATAAATCAATTTTTTGTAAGCTGGAACAGTCCGAGAACGCAGACTCCCCGATCCTTTCTACAAACTCGGGCATATTCACTTTCCGCAATGCGGATAAACCAGAGAACGCAGAATTACCTATCTCCTTTATCGTATTCGGAAGAATAACATCTTCCAAATAACGCAACCCTCCAAACGCATAATTCGGTAATCGATCCTCTTCCATCGTAGCCTTGCTCAAATCAGCCTTTTGCAACAGCTCTATTTGCTTAATGACCTCGAAGTCACTAGCGTTCATCGGACCGGTGATACGCAATTCTAAGATAGTAGCCAATGGAATATTCAGTTCCGTCAATTTCGCACCCAGCGAACCAGCCGCCTCCAAGGTCACTACTACAGGATCCGCATCAATCTCTACAATCTTGCTTTCTTTCCAAAAAGCAGCCTCACGATAGGCATTAGCAAAACCTTTCGGTACATATACCAACGTATTCTCCAAACCGATCGATTGCGACAAGCCGATCGGCTTCTCAGCCTTCATGATTACTTTCGCTCCTCTTCCCGAGAAAGATCCGTTATAAAAAGCCTCTCCTTTTATAGTCAACACAGATTCCGGGATCGTCAGTTCCATCAATGATTCGTTATAAGGAAACGAACGCTCACCAAGCGTCTTCACCGTAGAAGGAATCGTATAAGCCTCATTCTTCTTTCCCGCCGGATAGAGTAATAAAGTAGCCTTGTCCACCACAAAAACGACTCCATCGATAGAGGTATAGAAACCGTTATTGATTACGACTTCCTCCAAAGAAGAACACCCTTCAAAAGCTGCTAGATTCAACGTATTCAAGGATACACAATTACTCAGATCTACTTTTTTCAGGCTTTGACAAGAACTAAACGTTCCCGAAGATATAACTGAGAGCTGTGTGCTTTTACTGAAATCGACGCTAGTGATATTACGACAACCAGAAAAGGCGTTTCTACCCAATTGGGTGATTCCGGATGCAAAAGCGATATCACCAGCCAAGGCTGAATTACTAAAAGCACTTTCGCCTATATCTTTTAAGGCTGTCAATTGAGAGAAATCAAAGTCGGATAGTTGGGAGCTAGAATAATTATTATTAAACGCTCCTTCTCCAATCGTAGTCAATGCTGTACATCCCGCCAAACCAACGCTCGTTAAATTCGAACAGTCGGAAAATACATAAGACTCCAAAGTTACCAATGCCGAACAATTAGACAAGTCTACTGTCCGCAAAGAGGAACAATATTGAAACGCATAGGATCCTATACTCGTCAACTTTCCGCAACCCGAGAAATTAACCGCTTGTAAATTACTACAACGATAAAAAGCATTGCTCCCTATTCCAACTAAACTCGTACAGGCCGATAAATCAAGATCTCGCAAGCCGGAACATTCATAAAACGCTCTATGTCCTATTGATCGCAATTGAGTGGCTTTCGAGAAATCTATTTCCGTAAGGGTATTGCAACCCGAGAAAGCCTCTTGGTCTATCATTTCAAGGGCTTTCGGGAATATCACTGTCTGAAGTGTCAACTTATTTTGGAATGCCTCTCCCGGAATACTTTGGAGTTCTTCCCATACACTCTCATTCCAACGTCCAACTTTCGGTAACTCCGTCACCCCACTCATATCCAACACTTGGAGCATATTCATCTGCTCCTTCATCGTCTGAAAGTCCTCCGCTCCCAGCGGGCCATTTACTTTCAAGGTCGTAACCTTCCCCACATCCGTACCTAGCTCGGATGCCAGCGTATTGGACGAGGTCAGTGTTACCTCCTTCACCAATTGCGCATATACACTACTACTTATCCCAAGTCCTACGAGAAAAGCAAAAAGAAAGAAAAGTTTTTTCATACTCATTCTATTTGAATTAATAATTGATTTACCCTACAATCATCAACCACTCCTTATCATCCACACAAAGAAAAAGCGCGAGGCTTAGCCATTGTCACCCTCCTTTAGGTATCCCCATACCCTGCCCGGATAACAAACAGCAGCCCCACGCTTCATTATAGGATGCTCCTCTCGAAGTAACTATAACAAGCATGGGCGTCTGTTGTTATTATTCCCGGGCACGAAATTGGGGATTTCAAAGAAGGGAATAATATCTTTTAACGCCTTTTCCACGAAAACGAACCCGCCGAGCTTCCACTCTAACGGCTCGGTACAAAGTACGGAATTTCCCATGAATCCCGCAAACATCCATGCGAATATTTAAGATTCCTCATCCAATCCATAAGGACAAAAGCCGAAACAAACCGAAACAAATGTTTCTTGAACCCTATGTAAATTTCCGCACTACCTAATATATACTTCATTCAGCGACAGCGAACGTTCGTTCGGCGGCGGTGAATATATATTCGGCGACAGCGAATGATCGTTCGCCGCCGCCGAATGAAGAATACAAGCTTATTTTTTAGAGAATAAGAAGGCTATAAAGCAAGAATACAAACAATACCTTAAAACTATCGACAATAACTCTCTAAGCAGAGCGACAGCTCCCCTGTACATTCCTCGATAAGTGTCCTTTTGTATAGAAGGAACCGCACGCAAGTTAAGACACTAGCCCTGTTTATCCTGCAGCTCTCGTATGATTTCGTCAAGAATGTAGAGATCGCTTTTTAAAAGCAAATCTCCATTCCGTAATGTCAGGCATTTATAAGTATCACTATTATAAAAAAGGTCTAATGCTTTATCGGCAGAAATACGCAAACGAGACGCAAGCAGTTCGATAACTCCCCTATATTTACCCTGCATAACCGTATCAGCCGCACCAGGGACAACAAGTGGAGCAGGTGTTTTAGGTAAAAGAAACGCTTCCGTAAAGCAGAGGCAACGATCTATGATCTCTTGGTTAATTATGCAAATCTGGTTATTAGGCTCTTGATGGATAAGACGAGCCAAGGCCTCCTCGCGTGTATAATCCCCACGCATATAAAGGTCAATCGTACGAATCACACGGTCATCCGCTATACCTCCTTCTATCATGTCATAAGCTGACCACAAATTTCGACCTTGACGACAGGCCACTACAAAGTCTAACCAATCAGCATCATAAGTTTCGAAACATAAATAGCGATATGGCAAGACACGACAGACATCCATATCCAAAGAATAAACATTCAGCCAAGCCTCATCCTTATGACGTACCTCTGCTGTACGAAGCGCCCAACGAACTGCCTGTTCTTTCAAGTCCGTAACATAGAACCCGATTCCAAAATCCAGATTAGGCCGGCAAACCCCAGCCAAAGGCTCCTCTATGCGGCAAGTGGAACCATGATAAACCGTCAACATAGTGTTTTCCCTTTCTCTTCAATACTACGGAAGGGTTTATATCCGTCCGGGAGCCATTGAGGATCACGATAGTAAATATATTCTAGGATGGAGTCTACGATATATGATTTCCCTTGCGTATGCAAGGTATCGTAATAAGAGCGGATATAGCCATTGATCGCTCCTAGTTCCTTCAGTTTATTATATACATCCGAACCATAACGCCCTAATCGTTCCGCAGTACTCTCTATGCAATAAATCATAAATTCCAGTTGCTTCTCCTCTATAGTCATAACCCTATCCTTTTTCTGGTTATAGATAACAAAGTTAGCAAATACTTTCAGTTATACAAAGACATCAAAAGTCATTTTCGTAATATAACACTCCCTTCCCTATAGGAGATATACTTCAATACCTCACGTATGAATGTACAGTAACTTACTTCCGACTATTCAATATACCCGATTCATTATCTGAATTATATAACTTACGATCCACGGATTTGTATTTGCGACCGAAATCTAAGTGGTAAGAGAATCCAATCTCGAAGCCCGGATAAATATCACCAAAACGCTGATCGGTCACATAGGGAGCGATCGCTGAATGGTTCTTACTCCGGTAACGGGCGGATGAGGTAAATTGGGTAGAGAAAGAAGCGCTTAACTGAACCTTCCCGATTCTATAACCGATACCCAACCTATTAAAACGATCGGCCTCACGACTGGTCTCACCCGAAAAACTATAGCTTCTCTTATAAATCAACAGGTTAAAATTAAAGTTCTTCACATCGCTATTCAAAGAGATCACATAGAAGGGATCCGTGTATGTATGCGAATAGCTATTTCCATTCGATTGGAAATGGTTCAAGCCTCCGGAGATATTCATGCGCAGATAATCGCCGAAGGGTGAATAATTCAAATACAGTTCCGGCGTAAAACGATGGAAACTCCGTTGGTTATCGTAGGTACGGATAAAAAGTCCCCGGCTAACGTCATACAGGGTCTCTTCCATGACCATGCGGGACTGGTATTGGTAAGAGAAAGTAAAGCCGGCCTTGACCTTTGCCGTATTCACATGAAATTCCACGGCGTTGTTATGATATAAGAAAGGGGATAGACCCGGATTACCTCTACGAACCTGTAAGGAATCAATCCATTGCTCCACGTTACTCAACTCAGACAAGGATGGGTTTACATTGCGCAGGGTATACCGATAACGAGCGGATAATACCTCATTGATAGTATAAGTAAGTGTTACCTGCGGGCGGAAATACCACCGATTATAAGAGCCCGAGTTTTCTTGCGATAGATAATTACGGGAGGCGCCCAAACCTACGTTATAAACCAACTTCTTCCAAGTTCCTACGTATTGCGCATACATATACGATTCAGATTCCGTCATATGGGTCGTATAATCACCGGAACCGGAATATACGTTGTCCGTATAAGCCTGCGTATGTTTCAAACCGGCGGAAATACGACCGGTCTCTAGCTCTTTCTCGTAGATACCCTCTCCGATTACCGAATAGCGCTTTCCATCTACTTTCGTATAAATATCTGTCAAAGGAATACTTTCCAGTTCTTCCCGGTAGGTATGACGGCTATCGGTATTCGAATAAGTTCCCACGACATTGACAGCCAATGATTGTTTACGTGGTAATTTCCGGAAATAATACAAGTCGAGCGAGGGACGGGTATTCAAGGATTTATTATTATCGATAAGATCGGTCGTCATCTTGCTCTCGCTATTCCTTAAAAGGGCACTGCTATAGTTATGCGGATAGTCATAATAATAAAAATTCAGCTTAGCGTTCAAGAAATAATCATCATCCTTCGTGTAGTTATAATTCGCCGTCGTAGTCCAATACATCTCATAATCCCTCCCGGGGATTCCTTCCTGTGTTCGCTGGAAGGTACCATCTGGGGTATGAAAGATTTCCGTCCGGTCTTGCCATGCCTCTTTATACCGGTGTCCGTTCGCAAAGCTGGATAAAGAGAATTCCGAACGTCCTCGGTTATACTTACCATATATATAATCTGCCATCCAAAACGTGTTTAATTGATGGCTTAAATCCACGCCGAGATTTCCTCCGGAAGTCCGCTTGATCGTTATATAATCCAAGACGATATCGATTCCTTCCCCATATCGCAAGCCGGGGTTATCGTGATATTCCACCCGTTTGATATCCTCCGGCGAGAGGGCTGCGACTTCTAAGGAAGAAGCCAACACGCCATTTATACGCAACTGAACGTTTCCATTCGCCATAGAGATACTTTTCGTATTCGGATCTACCCATAGACGAGGTAAAGACATCCACCTTGTCAAATCCAAGCCATCCATCGAGCGCTGCACTTGGTCTTTAGAGGGGAATATAAGTTGACGGTCTTTCTTCCTTATAATCGAAGAGGCTTGAATGGTAACCTCATCCAAATCGATCGTTTTCTCCTCTTGCGCGTTTACCAAAAAGGCAACGCAAATCAATCCCACAAATAATACTTGTCTTCTCATAAAATTCAAATTTGATTCGAGACAAATGTAAGGAGGGAAACAGCTAAAATCGATTTATACAGGCAAGAAACTAAAGTGCAAGGCATTATGCATATACACTGATTTACAAAGTATTAGCGAACGACTTAGAGAGAAAAGTTTATATTTGCCGTTTGAGCACTTATATTGCCGATGATATCCTCTTTCTCGTCCATACCCAGCTTATGGCGGATGTCCGTCTTGCGCTGATAGATCGTACGGACGCTTTGTTGGGTGACTACACTGATTTCCTTGGTAGAGAAGCCGGCGCATAGCAAGCAACAAAGCTGGATTTCTTTTTCCAGCAAACGCCCATCAGACAATCGGACCAGATGCGTATGGAAATTATCATAGACCGCATCGATAATCGGATACAGGTCATCCCATACCAAAAGCGTATCTACCGGGACATCCTCATTCGTGATACGAGTCATTTGCTGGAGCAATTCCTTATTTTGTTGCGTGGGAGTAGTCGCCATCAAGCGGATAACACCCAATTGCTGCAACAAGACCTTACGGAAAAAGGCACTATCGGGTTTCTCCTCCTCCGCTACGGATTGCTTGGACTCATTCAAGAGCTGACGCAAGGCTTCCAAACGCTCCTCCATATCAATCAAACGGTTCCTTCGGTTACGGATATATAAGAAAACTCCACCAGCTACCAATATGGAAAGCAAAGAAACGATCACCAGGATAGAGAACGTACGCTGCCGGCTCATCTCCAAGCGAAGATTTTCTCGGCGTAAACGATTTTGATCGACCAATCGTTCCCGCTCAGCCTTCTCCGTTTGGGATTTCACGGTATACAAAGAATCGCAATATTGCCCTAATCGGGAAATATCCACCGGTTTATTTTCCTTTACGCCCAATATAAATTGATAGGCATAATTCAGCGCATGCGAGGCTATATCATCACTGTGACTAAGTTCCAAGCCTAACGTATTCTTCTCGATATACTTCCGGGCAGAATCCAATTCCCCTAGATTGATCCAAGGCATAACATAGGATCCCGGGGTCTCTCGCTCCGGATATCGTTCTTCCAACAAACGTAAATAGCTGATAGAAGCCTTGGGATTAAAATCATACAAGAAATCCGCATAATTACGGGCAAAATGATGGGCATACCATTCGATATTCTTAGCCAAGGCCGAGTCCGCAGCCAAACGAAGATAATAATCCGCCGAGTCCCTCATTCGCAAGCGGCTATAACTCAACCCGGCCATATAATAGGCCATCTCCTTAAATCCAGCTTTTGGCAAGGCTTCCCATTCCTTCGAGTCTGCGATCGTTTCCCGATACAACCCCTCACCAAAGCTCAAGGAAGTCAATCGGTCATAAAAACGTACAAGGTAGGTCGAATCCGAACGGGAATAAGCGGAATCTATCGCCTCTCGGTACAAAGCACGTCTTTGTTCCAACCCCTTCCGGGAATCACCCATATAAATAGCCTTTACGAAATAAGCGGAAAGTAAAGGCTCCGAGGCATGCTCCTTATAATAATCCACGGAGTAGTAGATGAGCGAGTCGTTCACCAAGCTGCGCCCCTGCAAGAGATGAAGCCAAGCGAGCCTCCGTCCATACTCAGCCTTATCGCTATCCGAAAGAGCGGAAAGCGTTATTTGTTCCTCCAGCAGCCAGGCGGCGCTATCTAAGTTATTCTCGTTTACCAACCGGTCCGCCTCCGCAAATTTTTCCCGGACGGATTTACCGCCACAGGAAAGCAACAGGCAGACACTGGCCAGAAATATGTAGACAAACCATTTCGTCATAGCGACAGAGATCCTAATTTCCGGCAAAGGTACATTATTTTCGGAAGCCCGGGCGATTCACCGATATTTTTATCCGTTTCGTCGATTCCTTTTCCCGCTCGGATAAAGAAGCCCTATCTTTGTAAGCAGACAAAGGGTTTATCTATGTTACAATTAAAAAGAAACGACTTATTGATCGGCTTCACGATATCCGTCTTGCTTAGTATTTTCGTGAACTTCGCCCTTCTGATGCGTAAATATGAGTTCGAGACCGGAAACCCGAGCATGGGTATCCAGCCTCCGGATCGCACCATGTATTATTTGCTAATCTGGTTCTTCGTGTTCTCTTTCATCTTATTTATTGTCAACAGCTTGATGTATAAGCTCGGGGACAAGCTTTTCCGCAGGAAAGAGTATAAAAGGGTATTGCTGGTTTGCGTAACTTGTATCAGCATCGCCTACGGCATGTTTCATCTATCGCCGGTTTTGTACACGGCCATTTTCGTTGAATGGCTTGGGGAAGATGGGCCCCAGCCAGCTACCCAGGATATCATGATCCGCATCGACCGGGGCAGGATGGCTACACAAACCATCAGGTCTGCCGAGCGCCGGGGCATACCGGTACCTCCCAAGCCTTTCACGGTCCCTAACTCTTTCATGACGGAGCATCTTTTCGTCTTCCTTACGGTTATGCTAAGTTCCGTACTAATCCGCCTGTTAAGCAGCAAGCAACAAATGAAACTGGAATATGAACAATTGAAGACCGAGAAGTTACAGAATTCCTATAACGCCTTGATGGGACAAATCAACCCACATTTCTTCTTCAACTCCTTAAATGGATTGAACGCCTTGATACAGAGCGGAGAAAAACAACAGACGTTGGCTTATCTGGATGAGCTATCCAACGTCTTCCGGTATATCTTGCAAAGCAACAAGAAAGAGCTGGTTACGCTAGCGGAAGAACTTCAATTCGTAAAGGCGTATACCTATCTGCTGAGCGTGCGCTACGAGGGAAAACTATTCTTCTCCATCCAAGCGGATACCCCTTACTTACTTTGGTATCTGCCGATATTGAGCGTACTCCCCTTGATCGAGAACGCCGTAAAGCACAACGTTATCAGCAAGCAATACCCGCTACAGATCGATATCTATACCACCCATGAGGACAAACTAATCATATCCAATAAAATACATCCTAAGTCGGAAGATAGCAAAGGTAGCGGTATCGGATTGAAGAACCTATGGGGGCGCTACCGGATGCTTACCGGAAAGGACATCCAGATCTCCAACCGCAAGGAATATTTCAAGGTCACGCTTCCTTTACTTAATAAACCCATTCACTCATGAAAGCAGTTATTATAGAAGATGAGACTACCGCCGTTAATAGCTTAAAGGCGATCCTAGCGCAAAATACGGTTACCCCGATCGAGGTGATCGCCGAGCTGGAGAGTATCGAAGAGAGCGTGGAGTTTTTCCGGACATCGCCTCATCCGGATATCATCTTCATGGATATCCATTTAGCGGATGGATCGGCGTTCAAGATATTCGAGCAGGTGGAGATCGATGCCCCGGTAGTCTTCACTACCGCCTACGATGAGTACGCATTGCAGGCTTTTCAAGTGAGCAGTATCGATTATTTGCTGAAACCTGTCACGCTGGCCTCGCTGGAAAGGGCCTTGAATAAATTACGGCTGTTCGATACCGAGGAAAGGCTGGCGCATATCCGGCAAACGAACCGTACGATCCAGAGTCGCCACACGATCAAGAGTCTGTTGATCATGCTGGCCGATAAATTCTATCCGTTACCGGTTGAGGAGATCCTTTATTTCTATACGGCCAACGAGAAAGTTACCGCCTATACCTTCGACGGAAAACAACATCCCGTAGACCGTACCCTCGACGCGTTGGGAGAGCAACTGGACGAGAGGCTTTTCTTCCGGGCCAACCGTCAATTCATCATTTCACGCAACGCCATCAAGGATATAGATCTTTGGTTCGGGAGCCGCCTGTCCGTCAACCTCACCTTAGCTGTCCCCGAACGTATTATCATTAGCAAAACCAAGACCCCGATCTTCAAGAAATGGATTCTGAGGGAGGAGGAATAATGTCTTTTCACCCCCTTCCGTAAGGCGATTCACCGACCCGATTATACCACTAATCGGCGCTTAACCTTTCTTCACCGAACTTTCCTGTTATTTTGCGGTACAACAAATAAAGGTAAAAACACTATGCTGAAATGTATCACTTTCGACGGAGACACCTCGACCCTGAACACGCTCATGGGATATTTCGAGAAACTGGACAAGGCTTTGGCCGATGTTCACCAAGCGCTGAGCAAGGAGCAAACAGAACGCCCCATCTTCGTCCGGGAGGGTAGCAAGATCATCCGCCTCCGCCGGGAAGAGATCCTTTTCCTCGAGGGGTACGGCGATTATGTAAAGGTACACCGTATCAATGGCAAGCCCCTGCTCACGCAAGTCAGCTTGAAGCGGTTCGAGGAGTTTCTGGACAGGAATCGTTTTTGCCGGGTACATCGCTCTTACATCGTATCCCTCTCCCACATTAATTATATCGAGCGCAAGCGGATACGTATCGGCGAGGAACTGATCCCTATCAGCGACTCGTACCTGCCAGCCTTGATGAATAAACTGTCTCTTCAAGAGTAACTAAAGTTTCACTTGATAAAACTTCTCGCTTAATGTATAGGTCACCGTAAAGCCCATGATATCCCTTCGCAACGCATTCCCTTGCAATTGGAGGCGATCGTAATAAAACGCCGTATTGATACGGCCATTCAAGACGGGCAACCCCAAGCCAACGCTTACCCGATACGCCCCGCCGGATTGCCCTTTCAACCTCAGGTAAGGCGTGGAAACGGAAACACCCGCTTTATAAGACATCCGTTTCCAATAACTGCTGGAGCTAAATCCATTCGGGAAATAGCATACGCCCAAGCGTAGCTCATGCGAATCCCGGAACTTTACCCGGCTATCGCCCGAGTTCAATACCCCGTATTGCCGGAACAGATAGTCCAACGCATACGTCCATTTCTTATGCACCAATGAGCTACCGATGCCTATATATTGAGGTAGATATTGTGTCACCCTTTTCTGGTTATAAGGGGTTTCCGTGCTGCTTCCCGTCACCGTCACCGTGTTTTTCAATGAGATCCGTTGCTTATAACCGTAAATGGCGCCGACCGTTAGAAAGGTTTCCCGGGCGATCGGACGATGATATTGTAAACCGAAATCGGCGTAAAAAGAGCGGCCGGACATCTCCCTTGACACTGTCATCGCACTTTGTATCTCATTCTGCGTCATATTTCCAAAGATAAAATTAAGATTCATACCGACCGATAGATGCTTGGTCAATAAAAATCCCTGGGAAAGGAAAGCCTTGGAAAGCCCGCCTGTCCCCGAAAACGTACTGGTTACAAAGGTTCCGGGAGATCCTTCCAACTCTTGCGAGGACTTAAAATAATACCCAACGAAACTATAAGGAGTTACCCCGGCGGACATATACCACCGTCGCATGATACGCCCTCCCAATGAGAAAGCGGAGAAATTTCCGGTGAATGCGCTGCTAGAGCTCCCGTCTGAGCGGTATCGCTCATTCTTCACGAAGGCAGATGCCTCAGCGAACAACTTACAACTATCCAACGCCGTCAATCCGGCAGGATTCTCTATATTCATCAGCATCCCTTCCCGCATGCCGACAGTGACACCCGCCATCGAGGTATTTTGACCATATAAACCGGAAGCCATCTCACCCAGTCCAAACATCGAGTAAGGTGAGGAAGTCATCGCATTCTGCGCGGATGTGCTTGCCGCCATCAAGAGGCAAGGGTAAAGAAGGTATCTAGTAACTTTCATAGACCTTATAAATGAGTTGTAGGGTGACCGGGTTACGTCCTCCCTGATCGTTAAACGTCAAGTTCTTGAACGTGCCGGTGTAATCATCACTATTAAAAACCAACTGAAGATTATGCTTATACATGCCAAAGGCACCTAGCTCCTCTTGCATGAATTGAGTCACGTCGAAATAATAATAGGTGTTCTCGTTAAACGTATTGTCTTCCGATAGCGTACCTCGTTGAACCTCGGAACCGAGATAATCGGTCACGGCATCCGTCACCACATTATTCTCATCGGCGATATATAGGTAGAGGCTGTCCGGCAAGGTATTGTAATCCGAATAAGTACCTTGCTCGGGATAAATCTTAAGTAAAGCGCTCTCGATCTCCACTTGCGTGCCTTGTTGCATCAGATTATTCAAATACGGGAATTCCAGACGGGTATACCAACCCAAGCCTCCGAATAATACGCCCCGGTTACTAAGCTCAGCCGAAGGTATCTCCACTCCTTTCATCGGATATCCTGCCATATCCGTTCCACTACGGTCATGGTCGATATGATTGAACTGGGTATCCGTATTTGGGAAGAACCATAATTCCTTCTCCGTGGAAAGCTCATCGGATAAATGATAATGCAGGACTAAAGCGGCGGAGGAATCGGCTACCGTGAAAGTCAGCAGAGACTCGCTTCCCGCCAAGTCCGGCACGATCGCCACCCCCTTGAAATAGTCCTCAAAGCGATCCTCGGACACCGCTTGATCCTGCGCATGAAAACGGGACAAGAGGTCTTGCCCTAGCGCATCGGGAAGACGGACTTCCAGTTTCTCCCCGCCCTTCGGCTTCGGTTTAAATGAGCAGACCGCCAAAGCCTCGGGAGCGTAAGAGACACTGCTATTATTATATAAGTACCCGTTATCGTTTAAGACAATCTTCTCCGTTAGCTGATAAATCGAGAGGGTTTGTTGGAGGGTCGTGTCTCCTACAAAGCGACCATCGAAAGCGAGAGACAGGACTAGCGAGTCCAGTACGACCGTCTCGTCCGGATCAGTCCCATAGCTCGGTCTCTCATAAGCGATAAAGCTATGCGACGAGACGACTCCCCATAATGAATGTTTGTACCGGCCTACCAAAGCGACGTTCTTACCGGATGTCTCCAACGAGTCGATCAATACCGAGGTCACTACGACCGTGCTGGTATCTATACGAACGTTACGGAAAGCGGAGTCCACCAGATCGCTGCCATACGTACCGTTCTCGTCATAACAGGAAAACAGTCCCAGACAGAGCATCAAGCACCCCAAAGCAAAGAATGTTCTAACCATACTTCTTATTTAATAAGCGAATAATCTTTTATCAATCCGATGGCAAAGAACGTATTTAGCGCAAAACCCGGCAAGATAAACCCATGAACCCACCGGTTTCCTCTGTAAACGGCCCGATACTGAAGATGAAACCGATTTCAAAACCATTCGAGGCCCTAACCTATAAATCCGGCTTATTCACCGATAAAAACCGTATGTTTACCGATTTAATTTGTGGGTCTCGTAAAACCCTCGTTCTTTTGCTTCCGTAAAAACAAAACACGTAGTTAGAATGATACACAAAAGGATTCTTGTATTCTTGATCGCTTTTCTTCCTGTCATCATCAGCGCTTGCAGTGATGATGATGACGATGATTTGATCGGTAAGTGGTACCGTGTCTCTGACATGGACGGATTGGCGCGAAATTACGCCTCCTCTTTCACGATCGGTAACAAAGGATATCTGATTTGCGGAAACGACGGAAAAAATCGTTTATCGGATTGTTGGGAATATGATATGGAACGAGATACTTGGACGCAAAAGGCGGACTTTCCCGGAACCGCCCGCAATTCGGCCGTAGCTATGGCGGTAGATGAAAAGGGATATCTGGGAACCGGATACGACGGTACCAATTACTTGAATGACTTCTGGGAATTTAACCCGACCACCAATACGTGGGCACAGAAAGCGGATTTCCCCGGCTCGGGCCGATATAGAGCCGTGGCCTTCGGGGTAAACGGTAAAGCGTATATCGGATGCGGATACGACGGGAATTACCTAAAAGACTTTTATGCCTTTAATCCAGTGGCAAATAGCTGGACGCAAACGATCAGTATCGGCGGGACAAAGCGTCAGGGCGCTACCAGCTTCGTGATAAATGGAATCGCTTATGTATGTTGCGGACAAAATAACGGCGAATATGTAGACGATTTCTGGAAATTCGATCCCAGCACGGAATCATGGACCCAACTTAGGGATATATCGGATTCCTCGGACGAGGATTATGACGATGATTATACGATCACACGTACGAACGGGGTTGCTTTCGTGATTGATGGAGCCGCTTATCTGACTTGCGGTGAGAGCGGAAGCCTACGTAGCGACACTTGGAAATATTATCCGGCCACCGATCTATGGGAAAAGGTGGCTAAATTCAAGGGAACTGCCCGTACGGCGACAGCATCTTTCTCCTCTGGCGAGAAAGGATTCGTAGTATCCGGCAAAAGTGGTACCACTCAATTTGATGATATTTGGGAACTTCACCCGAATGAATATGACGATGATGAGTACTAAGAAAGGACGGGCTTGGTTCGTACCGGGCCTAGTGGTACTGCCGGTATTACTGTTTTATTTATCTTTTTTCCGGGGTGAAGAAATGGGGTCTTCTCCCGGGCGGCAACTGGAGTTGCAAACGTTTCAATCGGGGGATGGCTGGGGGTACCAGATTAGGATGAACGGAAAGGTGTTGATTTACCAACCCACCATTCCCTCTATTGATACGGTAATTGCGTTCCCGGATAAGGAAAGCGCAGAAAACATAGGCACACTCGTATTAAATAAATTGGCCGGGAACAGGAACTTCTCGGTCTCTAGAGAAGAGATACAACATTCACTCTCTTATTTAGGGCAATAGATTTATAATCATTAAATGTTAGGGGCAGGCCGGCTATCGATTAGTAGGCTTGCCCCGTTTTTTTACTTCTTATAAGTCTTATAACCATAAACAGCTAAGGAACCCAATTCCTCCTCGATACGAAGCAACTGGTTGTATTTCGCCATACGATCGGAACGGCTCAATGAGCCGGTCTTGATCTGTCCGCTGTTGGTAGCTACGGCGATATCTGCGATCGTAGCGTCCTCTGTCTCACCGGAACGGTGGGAAGTCACGGATGTGTAGCCATTACGGTGGGCCATCTCGATAGCGTCTAATGTCTCGCTCAATGTACCGATCTGATTTACCTTGATCAAGATGGAGTTTGCGCAACCCTTCTCGATACCTTTCTTCAAGAACTCTACGTTTGTAACGAACAGGTCATCACCTACCAACTGGCATTTTCCGCCTAGCGTGGAGGTTAGCATTTGCCAACCGGCCCAGTCATTCTCGTCCATACCATCCTCGATAGAATCAATCGGGTATTTATTCACCAACTCACTCAGATAAGCGACTTGTTGCTGGGCGTTACGCTTAGCGCCTTTCTCACCCTCGAATTTCGTATAATCATACACACCATCGTGATAAAACTCGGAAGCAGCGCAATCCATGGCTATCGTCACATCCTTGCCCGGCTCATATCCAGCGGCTTTGATAGCGGCCATAATAGAATTCAAGGCATCTTCCGTACCATCCAATGCCGGAGCGAAACCGCCCTCATCACCTACAGCCGTGCTCAAGCCACGATCGTGCAATACTTTCTTCAACGCATGGAAAACCTCTGCGCCCATACGAAGCCCCTCACGGAAACTCTTCGCACCTACCGGACGAATCATGAATTCCTGAAAAGCGATCGGAGCGTCAGAGTGAGAACCTCCATTGATAATGTTCATCATAGGAACCGGCAACACGTAGGTATTTGTTCCACCGATATAACGATATAAAGGCAGATCCAGATAATTAGCCGCTGCCTTCGCTACGGCAAGCGATACACCTAACATAGCGTTAGCTCCTAGATTTGATTTTGTCTTTGTACCATCCAAATCCAGCAACTTATGGTCTATCTCTCTTTGATTCAAGGCGCTCATTCCTAAAATGGCGGGAGCGATTACCTTATTTACATTATCCACGGCACGGAGAACGCCTTTGCCACCGTAGCGATTCTTATCGCCATCGCGTAACTCGATAGCCTCGTTCTCACCAGTAGAAGCGCCAGAAGGTACAGCCGCACGACCGAATGCACCGGAAGCCAAATGTACGTCTACTTCTACTGTCGGGTTACCACGTGAATCAAGGATCTCTCTACCTACTACTTTTACAATTTCCATATTACTATATTTGTTTTATTAGTTGTTCAATGATGTCTTACTTTTCTTTTTCACAAATATAACAATAGCCAAGCAAGGAATGTTCCTTATAACTCATCAAATTTATCAATTCGCTAATAAACAAAAAAAGCGATCCGTGTGATACGGATCGCTTTTCTTATATGATTATAAAAAACTTGCTTATTCAGCTGCTTTTTCCTCGCTAGCTGCTTCAGCTATAGGAGCTTCTGCAACCGCTGCTGTTGCTTTTTTACGAGAACGTCTTGTTTTAGGAGCTTTCTTAGCGGCTGTATCCTTCAACATATTTTCGTTATAGTCTACTAACTCAATAAAGCACATAGCTGCGTTGTCACCTAAACGGTTACCAGTCTTGATAATTCTGGTATAACCACCCGGACGATCACCGATCTTCTGAGCAATTTCCTTGAACAACTCTGTTACAGCAAATTTGTCTTGCAAATTGCTAAATACCACACGTCTAGAGTGAGTTGTATCCTCCTTAGACTTCGTGATAAGTGGTTCTACATACTTACGTAGCGCTTTTGCCTTTGCTGTCGTAGTAAAGATTCTCTTATGCTTGATCAAAGAACAAGCCATATTCGAAAGCATTGCGTCACGGTGAGTATTTGTACGACCTAAATGATTGAATTTCTTATTATGTCTCATCGTTTACTTACTCTTTATCTAATTTATATTTTGTGATATCCATACCGAATGAAAGGTTCAAGCTCTCAAGCAGTTCATCAAGTTCAGTGAGCGACTTCTTACCAAAGTTACGGAATTTCAACAAATCATTCTTATTGAACTTAACCAACTCACCTAGTGTTTCAACATCTGCGGCCTTTAAGCAATTCAATGCACGAACGGAAAGGTCCATATCAGCCAGCTTGCTCTTAAGCAACTGACGCATATGAAGTACTTCTTCATCGAACTCTTCATTGCCTTCAGTATCCGCTGTCTCGATCGCAATCTTTTCATCTGAGAACAACATGAAATGATGAATCAGAATCTTCGCTGCTTCCTTCAACGCTTCCTTCGGATGAATAGAACCATCTGTGGCTATTTCAAGAACCAACTTCTCGTAGTCCGTCTTCTGTTCAACACGGAAGTTCTCGATTGAATATTTTACGTTACGTATCGGAGTGAAGATAGAGTCAATAGCGATCACATGTATATCTGCGTTCGGGTCTCTGTTCTCATCTGCGGGTACATAACCGCGACCTTTATTAATAGTCAATTCAATCTGGAAACTTGCGGTCGGATCCAAGCGGCAAATAACCAAATCAGGATTCAAGATCTCGAATCCAGTCAGTTGCTTACCAATATCACCGGCTTTGAACACTTCCGAACCCGAAACAGTAATACTCACTTTTTCATTCTCGATGTCGTCTACGATATGCTTGAAACGAACTTGCTTCAGATTCAAGATAATGTTTGTTACATCCTCGATAACACCCGGGATTGTACCAAATTCATGGTCAACCCCGTCGATCTTAATGGATGTAATAGCAAAACCTTCAAGTGACGACAGGAGAATACGACGTAAAGCATTACCTATTGTAATACCATAGCCGGGTTCCAACGGACGAAATTCAAACTTTCCGAAGAAATTGTCCGCTTCCAACATTAATACTTTATCGGGTTTTTGAAATGCTAATATCGCCATGGAAATCAATTATTATTTAGAATACAATTCTACGATCAACTGCTCTTTAATGTTTTCAGGAATGTCAGTTCTTTCCGGCAGATGCAGTAATTTTCCGCTCATTGAAGACTGATCCCACTCAATCCAAGGATACTTGCTGTGGTTGAAGCCTGACAATGCGTCGGCAATAACCTCCATGGATTTAGATTTTTCTCTAACACCAATAACCTGACCGGGTTTTACAGAGTAAGAAGGAATGTTTACAACACTTCCGTCTACTGTAATGTGACGATGAGAAACCAACTGACGAGCTGCGGCTCTTGTCGGGGCCATACCCAAACGATAAACCATATTGTCAAGACGGCCTTCTAACAATTGAAGAAGCACCTCACCGGTAATACCTTTAGAGCGTGAAGCTTTTTCGAATAAGTTTCTAAATTGCTTCTCCAATACGCCATAAGTGTATTTTGCTTTTTGCTTCTCACGAAGCTGGATACCGTATTCAGAAGTCTTTCTTTTTCTGGAGTTACCATGTTGTCCAGGAGGATAGTTCTTCTTAGAAAGAACTTTATCCGCACCGAATATTGCCTCACCAAACTTACGGGCAATTCTTGTTCTTGGTCCAGTATATCTTGCCATTTTTTTATTTTTTTAAATGTTCTGTTTGAATCTGGAACCGTGCAGCCGCGATTACAGAGAGGATAAGGTCAATATGCAATCTATTCACAATTCCGGATTCAATGTTTAAGAAACTATAATTAATTATACTCTTCTCTTTTTCGGAGGACGACATCCGTTATGAGGAAGCGGTGTAACATCAACGATTTCTGTTACCTCGATACCTGCGCCATGGATCGTTCTGATAGCGGACTCACGACCGTTACCCGGACCCTTAACGAATACTTTCACCTTTCTTAAACCAAGATCATAAGCTACTTTAGCGCAATCCTGTGCTGCCATCTGAGCTGCATAAGGAGTATTCTTCTTAGAGCTTCTGAATCCCATCTTACCAGCGGAAGACCAGCTGATTACTTGTCCTTCGCTATTCGCTAAAGACACAATAATGTTGTTAAAAGAAGAATGAATATGAGCTTGACCGTAAGCGTCAACTTTTACGTTTCTCTTCTTTGCTGCGACTGTTTTCTTTGCCATATTAACTCTTATTATTTAGTAGCTTTTTTCTTATTTGCAACAGTTTTCTTCTTACCCTTACGAGTACGAGCGTTGTTCTTCGTGCTTTGGCCTCTCAAAGGCAAACCAAGGCGATGACGAACTCCTCTGTAGCAACCAATATCCATCAGACGCTTGATGTTCAACTGAACTTCTGAACGAAGGTCACCTTCAACCTTGTACTCAGCGCCAATGACTTCACGAACCTTTGCGGCTTGATCGTCTGTCCAATCCTTAACTTTGATATCACGATCAACCCCAGCCTTATCTAATACGGATTTTGCAGCGCTACGACCAATACCATAGATATAAGTCAAAGCGATTTCTCCTCTTTTATTTTGTGGCAAGTCTACACCAACTATTCTTATAGCCATATTACTTACTTAGATTATTTTGCAAAAATAATAAATTATCCTTGACGTTGTTTATACTTAGGATTTTTCTTGTTAATTACGTATAAGCGACCCTTTCTTCTTACTATCTTGCACTCAGGTGTACGCTTCTTTAAAGATGCTCTTACTTTCATATCGTGTTTAATTTTATTTGTATCTAAAAGCAATTCTACCTTTCGATAGATCATACGGAGACATTTCTACTCTTACCTTATCCCCCGGAAGGATCTTAATGTAATGCATACGCATCTTTCCTGAGATATGAGCGGTAATTTCATGTCCGTTCTCCAATTCTACACGAAACATCGCGTTTGACAATGCTTCTACAATTACTCCATCTTTCTCTATTGCTGATTGTTTAGCCATATAAATCCAATTAAATTGCGTTTTCTCCTAGAACTTCCTCTAAAAACTTAAATGAAGATAAGATCTGGGGACCATCCGGACGTATAGCGATACAATGCTCGAAATGAGCAGAAGGCTTTCTGTCCTTTGTGCGAACCGTCCATCCGTCTTTCTCAAATGCAACGTTCTTGCTTCCCATGTTGATCATCGGCTCGATGCAGATACACATTCCGTTACGCAATAACGGTCCGCATCCACGTCTGCCATAATTAGGCACTTCCGGTTCCTCATGCATTTTCCGACCTATACCATGTCCCACCAGCTCTCTTACGACAGAGTAACCTTGAGACTCGCAATAAGTCTGAATCGCATTACTGATATCACCCAAACGGTGACCTTCAACAGCACATTGGATACCTAAATAAAGTGAATCCTTCGTCGCTTTCAACAATTTCTTCACTTCCGGCGCAACCTCACCTACACAGAAAGTGTAAGCGGAGTCACCGACAAAACCATTCAATATCGTCCCACAATCCACAGAGATCACGTCACCCTCTTTCAAGATCATCTTAGAAGAAGGAATACCATGCACCACCTGATCATTCACTGAGGCACATATTGAATTAGGGAAACCACCATATCCCAAAAAAGCCGGAACAGCACCATTATCTCTAATGAACTCTTCCGCAATCTTATCAAGTTGAAGTGTGGAGACTCCGGGGACAATATGCTTAGCTACCTCGCCAAGTGTCTTACCCACCAGTTGATTAGCCTCACGCATCAACTCAATCTCTTCATCTGTCTTTAAATAGATCATTCTATTAATAAGCGGCAACAGAGCCTGTACGGCCTTTAATTCTTCCTGACTTCAACAAACCGTCATAATGACGCATTAGCAAATGACTTTCAACTTGCTGCAATGTATCCAACACCACACCAACCAAAATCAACAAAGATGTACCACCAAAGAATTGGGAGAACTCCATACTTACACCGGCAATTCTAGCGAAAGCGGGCATGATAGCAACCAACGCAAGGAAAAAAGCACCCGGCAAAGTAATACGGTCCATAATGGTATCCAGATAGTCTTTGGTATTCTTACCCGGTTTCACACCCGGAATAAAACCATTGTTTCTCTTCAAATCATCTGACATCTGGGTCGGATTGATCGTGATAGCCGTATAGAAATACGTAAACAGGATAATCAACACCGCAAACACGAAGTTGTACCAAAATCCCGTATTATCCATGAAAGCAGCCCAAAAACCGCTCTGCTCTCCCGTACTAGAGAAACCTACAATTGAGATAGGAATAAACATGATCGCCTGAGCGAAGATGATAGGCATTACGTTAGCGGCATTCACCTTCAAAGGGATATACTGACGCGCGCCACCATATTGTTTATTACCGATAATCCTTTTTGCGTATTGCACGGGGACCTTACGAGTACCTTGTACCAATAAAATCGCACCAGCGATAACAAGCAAAAGGAACAACATCTCAAATAAGAACATAACCAGACCACCGGTTTTCTCACTTGTTCTAGAAACGAATTCTTGGAACAAAGAGTGCGGCAGACGGGCTATAATACCAACTAAAATGATAAATGAAATACCATTTCCAACACCTTTATCTGTAATTCTTTCACCTAGCCATAAGATAAACATACTTCCCGCAGCCAAAATGATCGTAGATGAGATCGTGAACCAAATACCACCCGGTAAAGCAGCGCCGGCAGCCTTAAGCTGAACGCTTAAATTCACCAAGTAAGTAGGACCTTGGAATAACAAGATCGCTATCGTCAAGTAACGAGTCCACTGATTGATTTTTCTACGGCCACTCTCACCCTCTCTCTGCAATTTTTGGAAAGAAGGAACTGCGATGGCTAACAACTGCATAACAATTGAAGCGGAGATATATGGCATGATTCCCAACGCAAAAATAGATGCGTTAGAAAAGGCTCCACCTGAGAACATATCCAACAGTGCAAGCAATCCGCCTCTTGTCTGCTCCTGTAAAGCGGTCAACGCTTTGGGATCGATACCCGGAAGCACTACATACGTACCAAAACGGTATATAGCCACCAATAAAAGAGTGGTGAGGATCCGATTTCTCAGATCCTCAATCTTCCAGATATTCTTGATTGTTTCAACAGCTCTCATGACTTAGAGTTTAACGACTGTTCCACCTGCGGCTTGGATAGCTGCCTCTGCGCTCTTAGAGAAAGCGTGAGCCTCAACCTCTAACTTAGCGGTCAAGCTACCGTTACCAAGAATTTTAACCACTTGAGAAGAAGAGATGAAACCAGCCTCCATCAATTCATTAATACCAATCTTAGTCAATTGCTTAGCCTCTGCCATTTGTTGCAAAGTATCGATATTAATAGCTTTATATTCTACACGGTTAATATTCTTGAAACCGAATTTAGGCAAACGTCTTTGAATAGGCATCTGACCACCTTCGAAACCAATCTTGTTCTTGTAGCCAGATCTAGACTTGGCACCTTTATGACCTCTTGTTGAAGTTCCGCCTAATCCTGAACCCGGACCACGTCCGATTCTTTTTCTGGTCTTGGTAGATCCTTCAGCCGGTTTTAAATTTGATAAATTCATATCGTATAATTTATTTTTTCAACCAATTATTACTTTTCTACAGAAACCAAATGTTTCACTTTCTCAACCATACCTAAGATCGCCGGATTAGCTTCATGCTCTACAATCTGGTTCATCTTTCTCAGCCCTAGTGCGTCAAGCGTTCTCTTTTGGTCTTTCGGGCATTTAATTCTACTTTTAACTTGCTTTACTTTAATAGTTGCCATAAACTTATCCTCCCTAATTAACCTCTAAATACTTTTTCAACAGCAACACCTCTGTTCTGAGCAACATCGAACGGGCTTCTCAACTCACCTAGCGCAGCGATAGTAGCTTTCACCAAGTTATGAGGGTTGGAAGAACCTTTAGATTTTGCCAAAACGTCTGTAATACCTACGCTCTCCAATACGGCACGCATAGCACCACCAGCCTTAACACCGGTACCGTGAGATGCCGGTCTAATCAGCACTTGAGCACCACCGAATTTAGCTAATTGTTCGTGAGGGATCGTACCTTTGTGTACCGGAACCTTGATCAAGTTCTTCTTAGCTGCTTCTACACCTTTAGCGATAGCTGTCGTTACCTCACCGGCTTTACCTAATCCCCAGCCAACGATACCATCCTCGTTTCCTACTACAACGATAGCAGCAAAACTGAATGTACGTCCACCTTTTGTAACCTTAGTTACACGGTTGATTGCAACCAGTCTGTCCTTCAACTCTAAGTCGTTGGTCGATTTAACTCTATTATTTGCCATCTTCATTAAAATTTAAGGCCGCCGTTACGTGCAGCATCTGCTAATTCTTTAATTCTCCCGTGATACAGGTAACCATTACGGTCGAAAACCACTGTCTGAACGCCAGCTTCCTGAGCGCCTTTAGCGATTAATTCACCAACCTTAGCAGCGATCTCCTTTTTCGGAGCCTTAACATCTAATTTCAAAGATGAAGCAGCGGCTAAAGTCTTGCCTGTAGTATCATCTATCACCTGTGCGTAGATTTGCTTGTTGCTTCTAAACACAGTCAGGCGCGGACGCTCAGTAGTTCCTGAGATTTTGCCGCGTACGCCTGCTTTTATTTTTAATCTTCTTTCTAGCTTCGTTGTCATGATAATTTCAGTTTACGTAGATTACTTACCTGCTGACTTACCAGACTTTCTACGAATCTCTTCACCCACGAACTTAATACCCTTACCTTTATACGGTTCAGGCATTCTGAATGAACGGATCTTCGCACAAATCTGACCTAATAATTGTTTGTCAGCCGATTCAAGGATAATAAGAGGGTTCTTATTTCTCTCAGATTTCGTCTCAACTTTCACTTCCTTCGGCAACTGCAAATAGATATTGTGAGTATAACCTAAAGAAAGATCCAATAACTGACCTGTATTTGAAACACGGTAACCAACACCTACTAACTCAAGCTCCTTCTTATATCCCTCTGAGCAGCCAACAACCATGTTGTTGATCAAAGAGCGATACAAACCGTGTAACGCACGATGATTCTTATCATCAGTAGGTCTTGTTAAATGGATAACTCCGTCTTCCAAAGTAACGTTAATATCAGGATTCACTTCCTGTACAAGTTCACCTTTAGGGCCTTTAACTGTTACTACATTATCCTTAATTGTAACTGTAACACCAGCCGGTACATGAATTGGTAATTTTCCTATTCTTGACATTCTTCTTCCCTCCTAATTAATAAACGTAACATAATACCTCGCCACCGATCTTCAGATCGCGGGCCTCTTTGTCAGTCATCACACCTTTAGAAGTAGAAAGAACAGCAATACCTAAACCATTCAATACTCTCGGCATTTCTTTGTAACCAGTGTACTTACGCAAACCGGGCGTAGAAACTCTCTCAAGTTTCTTAATCGCATTAACTTTGTTTACTAGGTCATACTTCAAGGCGATCTTGATCGTACCTTGAGGACCATCCTCTACAAACTTAAAATTAAGAATGTAGCCCTTGTCGAAAAGGATCTTAGTGATCTCTTTCTTTAAATTTGACGCCGGCACCTCAACAACTCTGTGCTTCGCTTTGATTGCGTTACGCAATCTTGTCAAATAATCTGCAATAGGATCTGTCATATAAATAATTAATTAAATTGATCCGGCCACCCGGACAATATTTAAACTAAAAAAACTCTTACCAACTTGCTTTCTTTACACCCGGGATTAAACCATTAGATGCCATTTCACGCAATTGGATACGAGAAATACCGAACTGGCGTACATACCCTTTCGGACGTCCTGTAATCTTGCAACGGTTGTGCAAACGTACAGGAGAAGCATTTTTAGGTAAAGCCTGCAAAGCCTCATAGTTACCTTCTGCCTTAAGCTGAGCTCTTTTAGCGGCATACTTAGCAACAAGCTTTGCTCTTTTAACCTCACGGGCCTTCATTGATTCCTTAGCCATAACTACTTAGTCTTTTTTTCCGTTTTTAAAAGGCAATCCAAATTCTCTCAAAAGAGCATAACCTTCTTCGTCTGTTTTCGCAGAGGTCACAAAGGTAATATTCATTCCCAATATTTTGGTAATATTATCGATATTTATTTCAGGAAAAATGATTTGTTCCTGAATACCGAGTGTATAATTGCCTCTTCCGTCTAACTTACTCTCAATTCCCTTGAAGTCGCGGATACGAGGAAGAGCGACACGAACAAGTCTCTCCAAGAACTCGTACATCTGCTCACGACGTAATGTCACCATCACACCGATCGGCATCTTCTTACGCAACTTAAAGTTAGAGATATCCTTTTTAGATACGGTAGCGACAGCTTTTTGACCGGTGATCGTAGACAACTCGCTGATAGCGATATCGATGATCTTCTTGTCAGCCGTAGCCATACCTAATCCCTGATTAATCACGATTTTCTTCAAAACAGGTACCTGCATCACGGATTTGTAACCGAACTCCTTCGTTAAGGCAGGAACAATTCTGTCTTGGTATTCTTTCTTAAGACTGGCAGTATTGCTCATTACTTAATTTCCTCCCCTGATTTTTTAGAATAACGCACTAAAGCACCCTTCTCATTCAACTTACGGCCGATACGTGTAGCTTTACCAGATTTCGGGTCAACCACGTTAAGGTTAGAAAGATGAATAGGAGCTTCCTTCTTTTCGATTCCTCCTTGAGGATTCTTCGCATTAGGCTTGGTATGCTTTGATACCACATTAATACCTTCGACAATCGCACGATTATCTTTTACAAGTACCTGTAAAACACGACCTGTCTTACCTTTGTCCTCGCCGGCATTAACAAATACTATATCGCCTTTTTTGATATGTAATTTACTCATTACTTTAAATTTTACGAGATTAAAGCACTTCAGGTGCAAGTGATACAATTTTCATGTTTGTTGCACGAAGCTCTCTGGCAACCGGACCGAAGATACGGCTACCACGGATATCGCCACCGGCATTCAATAATACGCAAGCGTTATCATCGAAACGGATATAAGAACCATCCGGACGGCGGATCTCTTTCTTAGTACGAACGATGATAGCCTTAGAAACAGCACCCTTCTTAACGTCGCTAGCTGGGATTACGCTTTTGATTGCTACTACGATCACATCACCTACAGTGGCATAACGCTTTCTCGTACCGCCCAAAACACGGATACACAAAGCTTCCTTAGCTCCACTGTTATCTGCTACTACTAGTCTTGATTCTTGTTGTATCATCTTACTTAGCCCTTTCGATTATTTGAACTAATCTCCATCTTTTAGTCTTGCTCAAAGGACGAGTCTCCATAATCTTTACGGTATCGCCAATGTTGCATTCGTTATTTTCGTCGTGAGCATGATATTTCTTCGTCTTACTAACGAACTTTCCATAAATGGGGTGTTTTTCCTTCCATTTAATGGCAACCGTGATGCTTTTATCCATCTTGTTGCTCGTTACCACGCCCGTTCTTTCTTTTCTTAAATTTCTAGTTTCCATCAGGCTCAATTATTTGTTGTTAAGTTCTCTCTGGCGCAATTCTGTTTTCATGCGCGCAATCAATCTGCGTTGCTGTTTAATCTGAGAAGGATTATCCATAGGCGAGATGCTATGGTTAATCTTCTTCTGATCATAGGCCGCAACCTCTGCATCTACTCTCTCTAGCAACTCTTTCGTGCTTAGTTCTCTAATTTCTGCAATCTTCATAACAATTACGCATTTTGATTTTGCATGTCATAATCACGTCTCACAACAAACTTGGTTGTAACCGGAAGTTTTTGTGCGGCAAGGCGCAACGCTTCCTTAGCGATATCAAAGGGAACACCTTCGATCTCGAAAATCAGACGACCCGGAGTAACAGGCGCAACAAATCCCTCGGGATTACCTTTACCTTTACCCATACGAACCTCTGCAGGCTTCTTCGTGATTGGCTTATCCGGGAAGATACGAACCCAAACCTGACCCTGACGTTGCATATAACGTGTAACGGCGATACGGGCAGCCTCGATCTGACGACCGGTAATCCATTTATTCTCTAATGACTTTATTCCAAAAGAACCGAAGGCCAGCTGGTTGCCACGTTGAGCTTCGCCCTTCATGCGACCTTTCTGCTGTCTTCTGAACTTGGTTTTCTTTGGTTGTAACATCTCTACTTAAATTCTAACGTTTAACGATTAGCTCTTTTTCTCTTGAAGTTCTTGTCTCTGTTGCCACCGGCATTGTCGTTTCTACGGCCTGTCTCCTTGGTAGCAGTGAAAGAAGGAGCAAGATCGCGCTTGCCATAAACCTCACCACGGCAGATCCAAACCTTAACACCCAGCAAACCAACTTTTGTCAAGGCCTCAGCCAAAGCATAGTCGATATCTGCTCTAAGAGTGTGCAACGGAGTTCTTCCTTCCTTATACATTTCCGAACGAGCCATTTCAGCGCCATTCAAACGACCAGAGATTTGAATCTTTATACCCTCGGCGCCCATTCTCATGGTAGAGGCGATAGCCATCTTTACTGCGCGACGATATGCGATTTTACCTTCAAGCTGACGTGCGATGTTGTTTGCTACGATAACAGCGTCCAATTCAGGTCTCTTCACCTCGAAGATGTTGATCTGCACTTCTTTATCAGTGATCTTCTTCAACTCTTCCTTCAACTTATCAACTTCCTGACCACCTTTACCGATGATGATACCCGGACGCGACGTACAAACAGTGATCGTGATCAACTTAAGCGTACGTTCAATAACGATACGAGATACACTAGCTTTTGCAAGACGGGCATTCAAATATTTACGGATTTTGCTATCTTCCAGCAAAGTATCCCCGTAATTCTTACCGCCATACCAATTGGAATCCCAACCACGGATAATTCCTAAACGATTACTAATCGGATTAACCTTTTGTCCCATCTACAAATTAATTTTGACTATCGTTTTTACTAAGTGTATCAACAAACAGAGTTACGTGGTTCGAGCGTTTACGAATTCTGTAACCTCTTCCTTGAGGAGCCGGACGCATTCTCTTCAACGTAGTAGCGCAATCAACGCTGATTGAAGATACGCATAACTCTCCTGCTTCTGCTTTACGTTCATTTTTCTGTTCCCAGTTTGCGATTGCTGAACGAAGCAATTTTTCTACTCTTGCTGCAGCTTCCTTGTTAGAAAACTTCAAAACACCAAGCGCACGGAATACTTCCATACCGCGAATCATGTCTGCTACCAAACGCATCTTACGAGGAGAGGTAGGAACATTGTTCAACTTCGCGAAATACATGGTCTTTTGGGCTTCTTTTCTTGCTTCAGCTGATATTCTTTTTCTAGCACCCATTTTATTCGATTCTTTTTATTTTCAGATTCCTGAATTCCTGTTACTACCGATATTATTTCTTCTTGTTACCGGCGTGACCGCGGAAAGTACGTGTCGGTGAGAACTCTCCCAACTTGTGACCTACCATATTCTCGGTTACGAAAACAGGAATAAATTTATTTCCATTATGAACTGCAATAGTATGGCCTACGAAATCAGGCGAAATCATTGAAGCTCTTGCCCATGTCTTAACTACGGCTTTCTTTCCTGACTCATTCATTGCCAGAACTTTCTTCTCAAGCTTTACATTAATATACGGGCCTTTTTTTAGCGAACGACTCATAGTTTACTTAATTAATCAGATTATTTCTTTCTTCTTTCAATAATATACTTTGAAGAATGCTTCTTAGGAGCTCTAGTCTTCAAGCCCTTAGCATATAAGCCATTACGGGATCTAGGATGACCTCCGGAAGAACGACCTTCACCACCACCCATTGGGTGATCAACCGGGTTCATAACAACACCACGGTTACGAGGACGACGACCTAACCATCTAGAGCGACCGGCCTTACCTGATTTTTCAAGAGCATGGTCTGAGTTGCCAACTGCGCCAATTGTAGCCTTACAAGCCGCAAGAATCTTTCTAGTTTCACCAGAAGGCATCTTAATAATCGCATAAGCGCCTTCCTTTGAAGTCAGCTGAGCGAATGCACCTGCGGAACGTACCATTTTGGCACCCTGTCCAGGACGAAGCTCAATATTGTGAATAATAGTACCAACGGGAATATTTGCCATAGGCAAAGTATTACCTACCTCAGGAGCGGCGTCGCTACCTGAAACCACTGTTTGGCCAACTTCCAATCCGTTCGGAGCGATGATATAGCTCTTTGCTCCGTCAGCGTAATACAACAAAGCGATACGAGATGAACGGTTAGGATCATACTCGATAGACTTTACTGTCGCAGGAATGCCATCTTTGTTTCTCTTGAAATCGATAATTCTGTACTTTTGTTTGTGACCGCCACCGATATAACGCATTGTCATCTTACCAGTGTTGTTACGTCCACCTGTACTCTTCTTACCTACTACAAGAGACTTCTCTGGTGTACTTGCAGTGATTTTATCAAATGCACCAATAACTTTGTGTCTCTGCCCCGGTGTCGTGGGCTTTAATTTACGTATTCCCATTTCTCTTTTTAGATATTACTAAAGAAATCAATTGTTTCTCCTTCTTTCAACGTTACGATCGCTTTCTTGAAAGCAGCTTGCTTGCCGTTGATGATACCTGATTTTGTATAACGGCTTTTACGCTTTCCAGAGTAGTTGATGGTGTTAACATCAACTACTGTAACACTGTACATGTCCTCTACAGCTTTCTTTATCTCCAATTTGTTGGCATCAGGAGAAACACGAAAACCATAGCGATTCGGAAATTTCTCTGTGATCGCTGTTTGTTTCTCAGTTACTATAGGCTTAATAATAATTCCCATTATTCTACTCCTTATGCTTTAAAATTTTGTTCAACAACAGCGACTGAACTTTCCGTTAAAACCAAATTAACAGCGTTTAACACAGCGTATGTATTTAGTTCAGAAGCAGTTATTACACTTGCCTTCTCTAAATTTCGAGCGGACAAATATACTAAATTATTCTTCTCCGGTAAAACCATAAGTAACTTTTTATCAGCCACTTTCAAGTTTTTAGCAATTGTTATAAATTCTTTAGTCTTAGGAGCTTCCATTGTGAAATCCTCTACGACAACAATCGCATTGTTCTTTGCCTTGTAGCTCAATGCTGACTTACGAGCCAAAGATTTTACTTTCTTGTTCAGCTTGAACTCATAATCACGAGGCTTCGGACCGAATACACGGCCACCACCAACCAACACCGGAGAGTTGATATCACCACGACGTGCGCCACCACCACCTTTCTGACGGATCAGCTTACGTGTACTACCAGATACTTCGCTTCTCTCTTTAGACTTATGCGTTCCCTGACGTTGATTTGCCAAATACTGCTTTACGTCCAAGTAAATAGCATGATCGTTGGGTTCAATGCCGAAGATCGCATCGTTCAAAGTTACCTTTCTTCCGGTATCTTCACCTTTAATATTAAATACGCTCAGTTCCATTACTTTTCAATTAATAAGATTGAACCTTTTGCTCCTGGAACAGATCCCTTTACCAATAAAAGGTTGTGTTCCGGCATTACCTTGATCACTTGAAGATTCTGAACGGTTACACGTTCGTTACCCATCTGGCCGCCCATTCGCATGCCCTTAAATACCTTTGCGGGGTAAGAACAAGCACCGATAGAACCCGGCTTACGAGCACGGTTATGCTGACCGTGAGTAGTCTGACCTACACCACCAAAACCATGACGTTTTACTACACCTTGGAAACCTTTACCCTTTGATGTACCCACTACATCCACGAAACCTGCGTCTTCCAAGAAGTCTACAGTGATCACGTCACCCAACTTGTACTCAGTTTCGAAATTCTTGAACTCGGCCAAGTGTCTTTGAGGTGCTACACCGGCTTTCTTGAAGTGACCCATCTCAGGCTGTGTCGTGTGCTTCTCTTTCTTCTCTTGGAAACCCAACTGTACAGCTTCATAGCCATCTTTCTCCAAAGTCTTGATCTGTGTAACCACACAAGGACCCACTTCGATAACAGTGCATGGAAGATTTTTTCCCTCGGCACTGAAAACGGATGTCATTCCGATTTTTTTTCCTAATAATCCTGGCATTTCACTAATTGTTAAAAACTTACACTTTAATTTCTACTTCTACACCGCTAGGTAATTCTAGCTTCATCAAAGCGTCAACTGTCTTCGCAGTTGAGCTATAGATATCGATTAATCTCTTATAAGAAGAGAGTTCGAACTGCTCACGAGATTTCTTGTTAACGAAAGTAGAGCGGTTCACTGTAAAGATACGTTTGTGCGTAGGAAGAGGTATAGGACCGCTAACGATAGCACCTGTAGCCTTTACCGTCTTTACGATCTTCTCGGCAGACTTGTCTACCAGAGAATAATCGTAAGACTTCAATTTAATTCTGATCTTTTGGCTCATATTTATTATATGTTTCTAAATATTATTTGATCAAATCAACGCGACCTTGCACCTCTGTCAATACTTGCTTAGCGATAGAAGAGGATACTTGAGCGTAGTGTGAGAACTGCATTGAAGATGTAGCGCGACCTGAAGTAATCGTACGCAAAGCTGTCACATAACCGAATGTCTCAGCCAATGGAACCTTAGCCTTCACGATACGGGCTCCCGTACGGCTAGTCTCCATACCCTCAACTTGTCCACGACGCTTGTTCAAGTCACCGATAACGTCACCCATGCTCTCTTCTGGAGTAACAACCTCCATCTGCATGATCGGCTCCATCAATACAGGACCTGCCTTGGCGGAAGCGTTCTTGAACGCTTGGATAGCGGCGATCTCGAATGACAACTGGTCTGAGTCTACCGGGTGGAAAGAACCATCGATCAAAGTCACTTTCAACTTGTCAAGCGGATAACCTGCCAACACACCGTTCTTCATAGCCTTCTCGAAACCTTTCTGTACGGACGGGATGAATTCCTTAGGAATGTTACCACCCTTCACCTCATCGATGAATTGCAAAGTACCCTCGAAGCTCTCGTCTGCCGGCTCCATACGAACGATGATATCTGCGAACTTACCACGACCTCCAGATTGCTTTTTGTAAACCTCGCGAAGCTCAACCGGCTGCGTGATAGCCTCCTTATAAGTAACCTGCGGACGGCCTTGGTTACATTCAACCTTGAACTCACGACGCAAACGGTCGATGATGATATCCAAGTGAAGCTCACCCATACCGCTAATAACGGTCTGACCTGTCTCCTCGTTTGTCTGTACGCGGAAAGTAGGATCCTCCTCGGCCAACTTAGCCAAGCCCATACCCAACTTATCCATGTCTTTCTGAGTCTTAGGCTCTACTGCGATACCGATAACCGGTTCCGGGAATTCCATAGACTCCAATGTGATCGGATGGTTTTCGTCGCAAAGTGTATCACCTGTACGGATATCCTTGAAACCAACACCTGCGCCGATATCACCACAACCAATCACCTCCATCGGGTTCTGCTTGTTAGAGTGCATCTGGAACAAACGTGAGATACGCTCTTTCTTTCCGGAACGAGTGTTCAACACATAAGAACCAGCGTTGATAGAACCTGCGTATACACGGAAGAAGCACAAACGACCTACATACGGGTCGGTAGCGATCTTAAATGCCAACGCCGTCAATGGCTCCTCGAACAAAGGTTTACGAGTGATTATTTTATCAGGATCTGAAGGATCCGTACCCTCGATAGCCGGCGTATCTTCAGGAGAAGGCAAAAACGCGCAAACTGCGTCCAATAGAGTCTGTACACCTTTATTCTTGAAAGAAGAACCACAAGTCATCGGGTTGATCTGCATAGCCAACGTACCCTTGCGGATAGCAACCATGATCTCCTCTTCCGTGATCGTAGAAGGATCATCGAAGTATTTCTCCATGATAGCGTCGTCGCACTCAGCCAAAGCCTCAAGCATCTTGTCGCGCCACTCCTCAGCCTCAGCTTGCAAGTCTGCCGGGATCTCCTCTACGCTATACTCGGCACCCATAGTCTCGTCGTGCCAGAAGATAGCCTTCATCTTGATCAAGTCGACAACACCCTTGAAAGTCTCCTCAGCTCCGATAGGGATCTGGATCGGACAAGGATTAGCTCCTAATACGTCCTTCAATTGGCGTACTACCTCATAGTAGTTAGCACCCGAGCGGTCCATCTTATTAACGTAACCGATACGAGGTACATTATATTTATCAGCCTGACGCCATACAGTCTCAGACTGGGGCTCAACACCACCTACGGCACAGAATGTAGCAACAGCACCATCCAATACACGAAGAGAACGTTCAACCTCAACCGTGAAGTCTACGTGTCCCGGAGTGTCAATCAAGTTGATTTTATAACGGTTGCCCAAATAGTTCCAGAATGTAGTCGTAGCAGCGGAAGTAATCGTGATACCACGCTCCTGCTCCTGCGCCATCCAGTCCATTGTAGCAGTACCATCATGAGTCTCACCGATCTTGTGTGTCAAACCTGTGTAAAACAAGATACGTTCAGAAGTCGTTGTCTTACCAGCGTCAATGTGAGCCATGATACCGATGTTCCTAGTGAACATCAATTGCTTATCGTTGTTTGCCATATTCTTTTTATTGCCTTAAAAATTAAAATCTGAAGTGAGCGAACGCACGGTTAGCCTCAGCCATACGGTGCATATCTTCTTTTCTTTTGAATGCGCCACCTTGGTTATTGAAAGCATCTACAATCTCTGCAGACAACTTGTCAGCCATAGTCTTACCTCCACGTTTACGTGCGAAGATAATAAGGTTCTTCATAGAAATTGACTCTTTACGATCCGGGCGGATTTCAGTAGGGACTTGGAATGTAGCACCACCTACACGGCGTGACTTAACTTCGACTTGAGGAGTAATGTTATCAAGCGCAGCTTTCCAAATTTCGAGAGCGGACTTTTCCTCGTTAGGCAATTTGCCCTTAACGGTTTCCAAAGCGGAATAGAAAATTTCGAAGGCAGTATTTTTCTTGCCATCATACATCAAATGGTTAACGAATCTCGTAACCTTTACATCACCGAAAACAGGATCCGGAAGGATCTGTCTTTTCTTTGGTTTTGCTTTTCTCATTTTGTTTTCAAAAATTTGTTCTTGTCGTTGGTTGCCTTTAATTTGTCTTCAACGGTTCCGCTGAACCATTTACTCAACCTTATAGCCTATCCAAATAACTCAAACCTGTTTTAATACTTAAATTTAAATCTCAGTTTGAAGGCATGTAATTAATTACTTCTTCTTACCTTTTGCGGCAGCTGCTGCTTGACCCGGTTTCGGACGCTTAGCTCCATATTTGGAACGTCTTTGCGTACGGCCGTTAACACCCGCTGTATCCAACGTACCACGTACGATGTGATAACGCACACCCGGAAGGTCCTTTACACGACCACCACGTACCAATACGATAGAGTGCTCTTGCAAGTTGTGTCCTTCTCCCGGAATATAGGAGTTAACTTCCTTACCATTTGTCAAACGTACTCTCGCTACTTTACGCATTGCAGAGTTAGGTTTCTTCGGAGTCGTAGTGTAAACACGTACGCAAACGCCACGTCTTTGAGGACAAGCGTCCAATGCGGGTGATTTACCCTTCTCCACCAAAGTTTCCCTTCCTTTTCTAACTAATTGCTGAATTGTAGGCATTTCTTTCTTTTTTTAAACTTTGAATGTGTTATTATTATTTATCTAATCTTTTCCTATTTCGAGCCGCAAAGTTACGCATTATTTTCGGACAATCAATAAGTTGTGCCTGTTTTTTTCGTATACTCCGCACTAAAAACGGTGCAAAGGTACATATTTGTTCCCGTTTGGCAAGGTAGGCTCTTGTCGTATTTATTAATATTTAACATTTACCATCTCTATTTACCGATAAGTTTCATGCGTCACGGGCTTCACACAAACTCAATCCCCTTAAATCAAACGAGTTCCTGTGAAGCCTGTGAAAGCAATGGGATCGGATCGACGATTTACCTAACCAGCACGTAAAGCGACTGGTGACGGGTGCCGATATCACGCAATTTACCCGCCTCGACGAATTGATGCAGACGGCGGCTGGCCGTACTACTCGTCAGTCCGCAAAGCCGCTGGAAAGCGACACGGGTCATATATTCATGCTCGGCAAAATAGCTTGCGAGCAATTGGTCGATGCGCTCAGGTCCTAATTGGCGGGAATGGGATTTGTACTTGGCTCGTTCCAGCGTCATCGTCTTCAAGCTATCTTTCAGCTCTACCTCGGGACGGAAAGCCACGGACTTGAAACGGATGGACTCCGCACGTATCTCGTGCGTGGATTGTACGGCCGGGCATTGCAACGTGACTTGCAAATACCCCAACCCATCGATATGTACACGTTTTCCTTCACGCAAATATTCCGCTGTCACCTCGCTTAAAGAGATAAGCACGGCGGCCACGTCTGCCGGCGTGACCGTACATCGACCATGGATACGTTTGGCCAGATCATCCGTATCGATCGTGCCAGATGATACGATACGTGCGTGAAAACGAGGACGTTTCATGCTATCCTTCGATACCGGAGTCTTGTAAAAGTCATATTTTGCTGCCATATATCTAGTATGAGATTAAAAGGTTATTCATAGGAACATCGTATGCTATTAGTCATTTCACAAGGGTGATATGATCTTTTCACCTATGTGAAACGATCGTTTCATGATTGTGATACGTTCTTTTCACATAGGTGAAAAGATTATAAGTACTTAACAAAGGTACTACATCCATACCACTTAAACAATAGTTTTCCCTAGTATTTCGCACAGATTACTTTTATTTCAAATGACAATATAAACATTTGGAAAACCGCAAGTTAACAGCTTATATTCGCAAAATGAAACAGTAAAAACAACCTCTAAAACATAGCGTCATGAAAACTGTATTGGATTTTTTAGGCCAATTATGGCTTCGCTTCTTAAAACCGGACGGGTCGATCACCGTACCACACCCAAACGAAAGTAAAGCGAAACGATCGAGCGACAGCAACTCTATCCTTCAAAAGAGTCTGGAGACTTTCCTCCAAGAACGGATCGAATTCCGCTTCAACTTGTTGAGCGAGGAGACTGAATATCGATACAAACAATTGGAAACGGATCGCTTCTATCCGGTGACGTAACGTGATCTAAATAGCATTTGCATGGAGGCAAGACGGACGGGGATCGATTGCTGGGATCGGGACGTGAATCGTTTCGTATATTCAAAAGAAGTAAAAGAGTATCATCCTTTCCGGCAATATATGGAGCGGTTACCCGAATGGGACGGGAAAGACCGAGTAAGCGATCTGGCACGACGGGTCTCCTCAGAACCGTTGTGGGTGGAGGGGTTTCATCGCTGGATGCTCGCCTTGGCCTCGCAATGGATGGGTTCGGACTCATCAACCTCGATGAGTTCGACCGGTTGCCCGACCGTAAAATGGCTTTGCTGAAAAATTGGATGCAGATGGCCGGGATGAACGTACGCAAGGCACACGCCAAGCATTTCCATCCCCTACCCCGCCTAGCCTCATTTATTGGCACTACGAACCAGAAGAACCTATTAAGCGACCCCACGGGAAGCCGCCGTTTCCTATGCGTGGAGGTGCAAAGCAAGATTAATTGCGAAGGTATCGAGCATGATCAAATCTACGCCCAGCTGAAAAACGAGTTACAAAAAGGAGAGCGCCATTGGTTCACCTCCGCAGAGGAGGAGGCGATCATGCGATCGAATGAGGCTTTCTATAAACGTCCGATCGAGGAAGATGTGTTCCACGCCTGCTTCCGGGCCGCATGTCCGGGAGACCTAAATGTACATCCACTATCAGCTGCCTCCATTTTCCAGATATTAAAGGAAAAGAACCCAGCAGCCATGCGCAGTAGCACGGCAAGCAATTTCGGAAAGGTACTGACCGCCCTCCATATAGAGCGTAAACACACCCGCTATGGCAATCTTTATCAAGTAGTGCCGCTCACCCTTCACACGTTTCACAGGATTTAGCTGTAGCACAAGCAAATGCGGCCAGTGAAACCTATGTCATCGAAATCATCCCTAGCACTTAAATCTTCTCTCCAGCTCCTCATCTGTCAGCATGGAGATAATCGTCTTTCCATCCGGGGTCAGATTCGAGTCCGGACAAGAGAATAGGGAGGCGATCAGATGATCCATCTCTTCCGAGGATAAGGATTTGCCGGGACGGATAGCGGCGGCTTTCGCTAAAGACAAGGCGATGGCTTCGCAGATCTTCTCATGCACCTCGCATCCGGTCTCGATCGCCCGGTCCACGATATCCTTTACCAAGTTCACCGGATCAAGGTTCTCTATACCAGCGGGCAGGCCATTGATCGCGTAATTGTCATTTCCCAGATTGCTCAGATCAAAGCCGACGAAGCGCAAATCCTCCAATAAGGAAGGCAGTACAGCCGCCTCGGCAGCGGTAAACTCTACGATCTCCGGGAATAAGACTTGTTGGGATACACCTTGCTGCTGACGGATATTCGACAGGTATTGGTCAAACAAGATACGCACATGCGCACGATGCTGGTCAATAATCGCCAGACCCGATTTCAAGGATGTCACGATATATCGTCCTTTATATTGATAGCAAGGATTGCTTACCTCCGTAAACAGGTTTTCCGGGTTCGAAGCCTCGGCCGGCAATTCCTCGATCGGGGCATCCTCGAAACTCTCGGACTCCAGTTGGGCAGCCACTCGATCGTTCTCAAACCCTTGATATAATTTAGACCAATCGAATTCCGGTTTTTTATAGGAAGTAGTGTCAAACGGATTATAACTGGAATCCACTTGCACTTTCGGGGCCTTATAAGTACTAGGCTCACTTTTCTTGACCGGGTTGTAAACAGGAATATCGATCGCATCCTCCACGTCGAAATCAATCGTAGGGATAGCGCTCGATTTAGCCAACGCCTCCCGGGTAGCGGCCATCAAGATCTGCCAGATCGGTTGCTCGTTCTCAAACTTAATCTCCGTCTTTGTCGGATGGATATTGACATCGATCGAGGAGGGATCCAACGTGAAATAAACAAAATAATTCGGCATATCCCCGGCAGGAATCAATTGCTCATAGGCCTGCATGATCGCCTTATGGAAATAAGGATGCTTCATATAACGACCATTCACAAAAAAGAACTGCAATGCCCCTCGCTTCTTCGCCGAGTCCGGACGCCCCACGAAACCGGAAATAGTCACCATGGAACTTTGGGCATCCAGAGAGAGCAACTTCTGGTTTAAACTCTTACCATATATATTAATGATGCGCTGACGTAACCCCGACTCGGGCAGATTGAATATCTCCGCGTCATTATGATAAAGAGACATACCCACCTGCGGATTCACCAAGGCGATTCGCTCGAACTCATTGATGATATTCCGGAATTCCGTCTCATTCGACTTCAAGAATTTCCGGCGGGCGGGAACATTAAAGAAAAGATTCTTTACCGAGAAGATACTTCCCTCGTTACAAGCCTCCGGCTCGATACTCTCCAAGTTAGACCCCGCGATGGACAGGCAGGTACCAAGCTCCGCCCCCCTAGCCCGGGTACGCAACTCTATATGGGCGACAGCGGCGATAGAGGCCAATGCCTCACCCCGGAAACCCATCGTATGCAAAGAGAATAAATCCTCGGCCGTAGAAATCTTAGAAGTAGCGTGCCGCTCAAAAGCCATGCGAGCATCCGTCTCGGACATACCTTTCCCGTCATCGATCACCTGTATCAATGTCTTACCCGCATCCTTAATGTTCACTTGGATATTGGAAGCGCCAGCGTCCACCGCATTCTCGACCAACTCTTTAACGACAGAGGCCGGACGTTGAATCACCTCTCCCGCCGCGATTTGATTGGCGATATGATCCGGAAGTAAATGAATGATATCGCTCATTACCAGAACAAATACCAAAAGAAAGCAGCCAAGACAGCCAAGGCTACCGCCAGTTTCACATTCTTATACTTACGAGCCCGGGAATCCTCGCCCCGCCCCACGCTTCTCTTCAAATGTGAGGTGCCTTCAATAAAAGTTCCCTTGATATGCGGCTTATATTCCTCCAACGATTCCTCTACACCCATTTCACGTTTGACCTTACTTATACGTTCCTCCAAGGCTTCCTTATGGGGGTCCCAATAAATAGGCTTATGATCATATTGACGCGGTTTACGCATGTTATAAAACGAGAAAAGTGCCATAGCTTTACCTATTAATTATGAATACGACGCTAATGTACGAATTTATTGCTTCTTTTCGGAGCATCTTGAGCTTTTCTTTTCACGACCTGATAAATATCATCCTTATCTTTCGGACGGATATAATCAAACCAATAAAAGTCTTTCAAGTATTTCTGGTCGGGCTTCAAATCAGGAATAGGGGTCATCGTACCTGTTGGAGTCGGCCAGATCTTCAGTTTATCCAACTTATTGTCTTTTAGCCAGATCGTAAGGAAACCGCTCTTGGTCTCGTTCATGCCGACCATCGAACCGTCCTTCTCCAATGGGAAGAAAATCGATTCGGCGTTGCCCGACACATCGATCTGATTCACGACCTGTCCCTCGAAATAAGCCTTCAAGTCATTTCCCTTTAATTGATTGAACGCAGTAGAATCGATTTGCTGTATCGCGAAAGCGAATTGCTTCACGTGAGCGAAATCGATCGAGCTATCATTCATAAATATCAAGATCGTATCCCCATAGATCTGATACTGTTCATTCCAAACGATAGGGTCCGTATACATATATAATATAGAGTCTCTTGTATTAAACTGCATCGAATCGCAAACACCTTGCATATCCGTCCGATAGAAACGGACGCCGTAATAAGCTTTTACTTCCCGGTAAAGGGAGTCCACCGTAGTCATCTTCAAGGTATCACCATGCAGAAACAATGTATCCCCTTGGCTGAATTCCAAGAAACGGGCGCTATCCGTAGCGAAAGCATACTCGGTCTTCTCATTGTAAAAGCCATATTGGCCTTCCAGCATGACATGCTGCGCCGTGTCTTGCAGACTCATATTACCGAACGCTTCCCCAAAACCCAGTTCCCGGTTGTAGGCGATAGAGTCGCCCGTCAAGATACGGTCGCCGGAAACCACCTGAGAACGATCCAATAGCAAAGAGGTATTATTCACGGTATCGTACCAACCCCTGGAAGAATAGATCGTGCCGCTATCCGACACGATAATGGATGGTCCGAGTATCGTGGCGATCTTCGAGTCCGTATTATAATGCAAGGTATCGGAATACAACGTGAATTGCTCATTCTCCAGACGGACGCTATCATTGAAGATAGCCAATTTCGTACTAGGCGAATATTGCCCGTAAAAAGAAGAGAGCTGATTCAAGGAATCGACAATCAGACCTCCGTCGAAATAATATCCGATATCCGGGATTCGCTCATAGTTCAAGCTATCTGTAAACAAGGTAACCTGCCCATTCTCCATGCGGACATTCTCCCGCAAATAAGCGATCTGGGTATTTCCATCGTAAAACAGGTAATTTCCATACACGAACAAGGTATCCCCTTGTTCCATCCGGACATTACTAAACGCCTCCAAGGAATTGGTCTGCTCGAAGAAATATGCGCTATCGCAATACATATACGAACTATCATGGCGAAAACAAACATCACCATTCAGTACTTGAGCCTCGGCGTTCCTCTCCTTATCGAACGAAAGCGTATTCGCATGCTCCAAAAAGACCTTCGTCTTCTTGGGAGCGACACGATCTTTGGCGGCTACCACCGTGCTATCTTGCGTTTGCGCAAATACGCCAACCGATAAAGCACACGATAAGAGCGCTAGAAATAACCTGTCAATTAGTCTCATTCCTTAATCCAACCCGGATATTTGAAATCACAGTTCCTCCAACCGTCGCTAATACGCACGTAGGTTGATTTTTGCTTCTTCGTGATCCAGTCGTTCAATAACTCCTCACGTTTCTTAGCCTCCACGATCGCTTTCAAAGCTTGGAAGTCATCGGCCAAATTCGCCTTATGTCCTTCCGTCCGAGCTTTCAGCTTAACAATAGCTACTACCTCTTTCTGCTTGTTCGTCAACATGGTAAAAGGCTTGGAGATCTCTCCGACTTTCATGTCATATACCACCTTACCGATTTCCTGTGGAAGTTCTTGCATCTCGAACTTAGGGGTTCCCATATTGCTGCTCTCGTAATCTTGGTTTACCATCAAACCCTTATTATTACGTGTATCCTTGTCGTAAGAGACGAATGTAGCGGCTTCCTCAAACGTGAACTTATTCGCCTGCAAATCATTGTACAATGAATCCAGACGAGTGGTAGCATCCGCCAACTCCTTATCGGAAACCTTCGGTTTCAATAAGATATGGCGGCAGTTAATACGGTCTCCACGCTTCTCGATCAATTGGATGATATGGTAACCATACTCCGTCTGTACGATCTGGGAGACACGTTTCGGGTCTTTCAAGTTGAACGCGACGTTCGCGAACTCCGGCAACAGCTGTGTCTTGCTCATGAAACCCAGCTCACCACCTCGAGACGCCGAACCCGGATCTTCCGAGTACAAACGAGCCAACGTGGAGAATTCCATCTTGCCGGAATTAACCTGCTCCGTGAAATCACGTAAGCGGGCCTTGATAGCGTCTGTTTCCTCAAACGGAATCTTCGGTTCCAAGGTAACGATTTGCACCTCTACTGTCGTAGGGATGTTCGGCAGGCTATCCTGAGACAACTGGCTGAAATATTTACGCACCTCGGAAGGTGTCAGCTTGATCTCGCCGATCAATTGATGCTGCATCTGTTGCACTACCTGCTGCTCCCGCACCATCTCCTTACGCTCATCCTTGATCTGGGAAAATTTCTTACCGAAATATTCCTCCAATTTCTCGCGAGACCCGATTTGGTTCACAGCCATGTTCATCCATTGATCCACGCTCTGGATCACTTGGTTCTCGTTCACGGTGATACTATCGATCTTTGCTTGATTCAGATATAGTTTCTGTATCGCCATCTGCTCCGGGATCACGCAATACGGGTCGCCATCCAAACGGACCCCCTCGTTTTGATTATACAAACGCTGCGTCTCAATATCCGAACGTAAAATAGCGTCATCTCCTACCACCCACACAATTTCATCGATCACATTGTCTTGCGCCATTACAATGCAAGAACAACAGGCAAGAAAGAATACACTTAAAATCTTTTTCATCATGTCTACCCATTTATAAAATTAGAGATCACGGCTCGGAATGGAATTCCACGTCACCGCTCCGGATCGCATCGTTATATAACTCGTCTTCAAATTTTTTCAAGAATTCAACTTTTCGTTGGTTGACCAGCATTTCCGTGACGTGCGGACTGGCATAATCATATGGCTCCACACTGCCGGAAGGTAAATATTCCTTGATATTCAACAGATAACAATAACTGCTATCCGCCACCTCAACATACTTATTCGCCTTCAGAAACGCATTCGGATTCGACACATGGATCGGTATATTATCCATTACCTCATCGAAATCAACCCATTTGTCGTAAAAGTACTCATAAATCGTGGCATTTTGCACACTATATTTCTCAATTTTTTCTAAAGAGGCCACATCTGTGGATTTGTACCATTTTTTGACGTCGGTAAGTCCCGGGGCATCAACCGGGATTTTCAAGAATAATCCCTTGATCAAGCCTTTATCCAAGATAAACTTTTTCTGGTTTTCCTCGTAATAGTTTAATTTATCACTTTCCCGGATATCAGTTTTCAGCTTCTCCTCCACCAATCGTTCCTGATAACGGTAACGAACCAAGGAACGCCTGTACTCCTCTACCAATTTATCGACCTCCTCTTTCTCATCCCCCAAGTTACGCAAAGCCACATCGTACACCAATACATCCTTTACCCATTTCTTGGTAAAGCTCTCGGCCAGCAACAGACTATCTGCGGAGGAAATCCCCCGGGGTATTAGCTTATTCACCTCCGAACGATTTAGGGTACGTCCTTTCACGCTAACCAAGACATCCGTAGTATCAGCTGGCTGAGAACCTTTACAGGCACCCAACAACACAACGAACGCTAGGAACATGAAGACTATCCTCATATCTATCTTTATTTTATTTCTTTAGTTTCTTCAATAATTTCCAGTTGACAGTCACCGGATATTTTTTATTCAAATCCGCGATCCACTTCGCTTCCAACACCTTCTGCTGGGCGGAGGGTTTGCTCCAGATCTCCCGGTTGCTGACCTCAAACAACAGAATCCCATCCCGGTACTCCTGCATCAAATGAGGGATCTCCGGATGTTTTGTCTCCAGATTCTTACGCTCGGCGGTCGTTACGATATCGCGGATAAACAAATCATAGACCTCTTGCATAAAATCACCCGCATACGTTTTTGTCGAGAACGGGCAACGTTGGATATAATAAGCGAACTCCGCTTGCGGGAAATCCTTTCCATCCAATTGCATAAGCGTCTTGTTCATATCCTTCGCTTTCTCATAAAACGCCTCGTCCGTGGGGAAACAATCATTACATAATGCTTGCAGCTCCGCATAGGCTTCCGGATAGAAAACGTATCCGTATTCTTTTTTCATACGATCGTCGAAAGCTTTATATAACTCGAAGTTACGTTCACCCTGCCCCATACGTCTCGACAAGGCTTTTTCCTCTTCCTCAAACGAAGGGCGTCCCTTCTTATCGATCAACTTAATGATATGGTAACCAAAACGAGTTTCCACCACCCCGGATAAATCACCCGGCTTGCTCAACGCAAAAGCGGCTTGCTCAAAAGGCTGGACCATCTCGCCGATCCCGAACCAAGGTAATACCCCCCCCTTTTTAGCGGAAGCCGCATCCCCCGAATACTCTTTCGCCAACTCACCGAAATCCGCACCCTCTTGTACTTGCTCATAGATAGCTTGCGCTTTTGCCAGAAAAGCCGATGAGTCCTGAATAGCTGAATCTTTCGGGAAGGCGATCAAGATATGAGCGACATGTACCCGCCCCGGATTGGGTTTACGACTATGGACTTTTATCAAATGAAATCCTAATTTCGTGCGAACCGGTTCAGACACCACGCCAATCGGCAAGGAATAGGCGGCATCCTCAAACACTTTTAGGGATTGCATCGGGAGCAAGCAACGTACATATTCGCAAGCGACATGCTCCTTATCCTTCTCGGCCAAAGCTTTTCCGACTGTTTCCATATCCTCTCCTTTCTGGAGACGTTCGTATACTCGCATGGCCTCTTGATATACAGCTACCGTATCTTTGGAGACCGTCTTCTCCGGCAAACGGAATAAGATGTGGGTCAACTCTACTGAGTGATCTCCCCGGTCATATACCGCACGGGCAGCCGCTTTCTCACCCTCCTTATCCGACATATAGCTATCGATCAACTGAGCCCGGTATCCATCCAGCTCACTTTTGAATGAGGATGTCTGGTCGATCCCTAAAGATTCCGCCTCCGCTACTTTTAGCTTAAAATTTTTAAATAGCTCGACATAGTTTTTGACGGACTTTGTATTCGATAAATCCACCTCTCCATTCTTCTCCGCGATAAAAATAAATTCAGATAAAGGCACTTGTTTTCCAGCGACCGTCATAACGACCGAATCGGATGCGATTTGAGCGTTAACTGTCACACAAGCGAATACCCCTAATGAAATAAGTAACTTTTTCATCAAAAATTCTTTTACCATAGCACGAATATACATTACAAAAATAACACTAATCTAACGGAGAGCCGACAAGAAAAGTATGCTACCCCATTAAATTAGTGTTTTTTATAAAACGTAAAACTTGTATTACTATTCACCGCGGCTATAATTCGGAGCCTCTTGCGTGATCGCTACGTCATGCGGATGGCTCTCTTGCACACCTGCGTTGGTGATTCGAGTAAAACGAGCTTTATGCAACTCCTCGATATTATGAGCCCCGCAATAACCCATTCCCGCACGTAAACCACCTACCATTTGGTAAATGACCTCATACAAAGAACCCTTAAACGGAACACGGGCAGCGATTCCCTCCGGAACCAGCTTCTTCACGTCGTCCTCCACATCTTGGAAATACCGATCCTTGGACCCCTTTTGCATAGCTTCCAACGACCCCATTCCACGGTAAGACTTAAACTTTCGGCCATTGAAGATAATCGTATCGCCCGGCGACTCCTCTACACCCGCCAACAGAGATCCCATCATCACGGAAGATCCACCAGCGGCGATCGCCTTCACGATATCACCGGAGTAACGCAAGCCACCGTCGGCGATCAAAGGCACACCAGTTCCTTCCAACGCCTTCGCCACATCGTAAATAGCCGACAACTGGGGAACACCCACACCAGCGATCACACGAGTTGTACAAATCGAACCCGGACCGATACCTACCTTCACGGCGTCCGCCCCGGCTTCCACTAAATATTTAGCAGCCTCGCCCGTAGCGATATTACCGACCACACAATCAATATGCGGATATTGCGCCTTAATCTGTTTCAAGACATCCACCACACCTTTTGAGTGACCATGTGCCGTGTCGATCACCAAAGCATCCACCCCGGCATCCACCAAAGCGGCTACACGCTCGAAGGTATTGAACGTAACGCCTACACCGGCAGCTACACGCAAACGACCTTTCGAATCCTTGCAAGCCTTCGGTTTATCTTTCGCTTTCGTTATATCTTTATAGGTAATCAAGCCGATCAACTTATTATGGCTATCAACCACCGGTAACTTCTCGATCTTATGTTCCTGAAGGATCTGAGCGGCGGCCTCCATATCCGTAGATTGTCCGGTTACGACCAAATTCTCTTTCGTCATCACCTCGTCGATAGAGCGGTTCATGTCCTTCTCGAAACGCAAGTCACGGTTCGTCACGATACCTACCAAATACCCGCCTTCATCCACCACGGGAATACCGCCAATCTTATATTCAGCCATCATTGCCAAGGCATCCGCCACACGTTTGCCCTTCGTGATAGTCACCGGATCATAGATCATTCCATTCTCCGCACGTTTAACGGTCTGGACCTGCTTTGCCTGCTCGGCGATCGTCATGTTTTTATGAATCACACCAATACCTCCCTCACGGGCGATAGCGATAGCCAACTTGGCCTCGGTAACCGTATCCATAGCGGCCGATACCATCGGTATATTCAATGTGATATTACGTGAAAACTTTGTCGTGAGATCGACATTACGAGGAAGAACTTCCGAATAAGCTGGGATTAACAATACATCGTCAAACGTTAACCCATCCATAACGACCCTGTCTGCAATAAATGACATAGAACTTATGCTTTAAAAATTATTGCGTGCAAATATACGACTTTTCACGCAATAAATCGATACGGGAGAAATTAAAAATTCGATTCAGAAGAAAATAAACTTTCATCCGAACGAAAACAAAATTCCTTCCGAAGGAAAAATAAATCTCTTTCGGAAGGAACAATAAGCTTCTTTATTTGTTTTTTCTTTAGAGTGGAACCGGGCCACCCTTCCATTAGTTTGCCATTTCAGACAAGAACTTGATACGGACCAAGCGAATCTCCTCTTCCGTATAGTCACCGCCTAATTCCTCGATGGCGTCTTCCAGACCGTCGGTCTCCGAGTCCTTGAAATACTCGTAAATATCCTCGATATGATCCTCATCCATCACATCATTCAAGAAATAATCGATATTGATACGTGTACCGGAATATACGATCGCCTCGATCTCATCCAAAAGCTCGGTGAACTCAAGTCCGTTAGTCAACGCGATCTCGTCCAGCGCCACCTTGCGGTCGATCCGCTGAATGATTGAGACCTTCAACTTGGACTTATTAGCGACCGTACGTACGCGCAAATCCTCCGGACGCTCAATCTCGTTCTCCTCTACATGTTTCTTGATCAACTCAATGAACTCCTTGCCATAACGTTTCGCCTTACCAGCGCCCACTCCCGGGATATTCTGCAACTCGTCCAACGTGATCGGATAAGTAGTAGCCATAGCCTCCAAAGAGGGATCTTGGAAAATCACGAAAGGCGGAACTTCCAACCGCTTGGATAATTTCTTACGCAAATCCTTCATCATGGAATAAAGAACCGGGTCTACCGCACAAGAGGCTCCCCCACGAACCGGAACTTCCTCTTCCTCTTCCTCGAATTCATTGTCCTCGGTAATCTTGAACGATACCGGCTTCTTCATGAACTCCTTACCTTTTTCCGTGATTTTCAGCAAACCATAATTCTCAATATCCTTCGCTAAATAGCCAGCGATTAAAGCCTGGCGAATAACGGCGTTCCAAGTTTTATCATCCTCGTCCTGTCCGGAACCGAAGACCTCTAATTCATTGTGCTTGTAATTTTGGATTTCGGAGGTTTCGTTACCTACCAAAATATTTACGATATAATCTGCCTTAAACTTTTCTTTCAACGTACTGATAACCTCCAGTACCGCACTTAACAATTCCTTCGCTTCCACCTGCTTCTTTGGGTTCAAACAATTATCACAATTACCACAATTATCTTCCAGGTATTCCTCACCGAAATAATGCAATAGCACTTTTCTCCGGCAGACGGAAGTCTCGGCATAGGCCGCAGTCTCTAAAAGCAACTGTTTGCCGATTTCCTGTTCGGCCACGGGCTTTCCTTGCATGAATTTCTCCAATTTTTGCAAGTCCTTATAAGCATAGAAAGCGATACATTGGCCTTCTCCGCCATCCCTACCGGCACGACCGGTTTCCTGGTAATAACCTTCTAGGCTCTTCGGGATATCGTAATGAATCACATAACGGACATCCGGCTTGTCGATACCCATACCGAAAGCGATCGTAGCCACGATCACATCCGCCTGTTCCATCAGAAAGGCATCCTGATTGGCGGAACGTACTTGCGAATCCATTCCCGCATGGTAAGGCAACGCCTTTATCCCGTTGGCTTTCAAGATGTCGGCAAATTCCTCCACCTTTTTACGGCTCAAACAATATACGATACCCGATTTACCCTCGTTGGCTTTAATATACTTAATGATCTCGCGGTCTATATTCGTTCCTTTCGGACGAACCTCATAATACAAATTAGAGCGGTTGAAGGATGATTTAAAGACTGTAGCGTCTATCATACCCAGATTCTTCTGGATATCGTGCTGCACCTTAGGTGTGGCGGTAGCGGTCAGAGCGATTAACGGACGTTTACCGATCTCATTGATGATCGGACGGATTCTTCGATATTCCGGACGGAAATCATGTCCCCATTCCGAGATACAATGCGCCTCGTCCACCGCATAGAAAGAGATCTTTACCTGACGCAGAAAATCCACGTTCTCTTCCTTGGTCAAGGACTCCGGTGCTACATACAGCAACTTGGTACGTCCTGATAATATATCCGATTTCACCTGGTCGATAGCCGACTTATTCAAAGAGGAATTGATAAAATGGGCGACCCCATCTTCCTCACTGAAATTCCGCATCGCGTCCACCTGATTCTTCATCAAAGCGATCAACGGAGATATCACGATCGCGGTTCCTTCCATTAGTATGGATGGTAATTGATAACAAAGGGATTTACCTCCCCCCGTCGGCATTAATACAAAAGTATCCTTCCCGGCCAGCACGTTCTCAATAATAGCCTTCTGGTTCCCCTTAAAGGTACCGAAGCCAAAGTGCCGATTTAGCTCTTCTGTTAAATGATCCTTCTTTGCCATACTTCGTATTATTTATAGTAAACCGCCTACGTTTACGCGACCTGTAAACGGTTCACGTCCGATTTTTCAAATTTCTCTTTCGCATACTCCAACGTTACATGGAGTTCCTTTACTTTTTGAGATGGCATACTGTACATAGCGTCCATCATCACGGCCTCTACGATTGAACGTAACCCACGGGCACCCAGCTTAAACTCAAGCGCCTTATCCACGATAAACTCATAGACTTTCTCATCGAACGTCAGCTTAATGCCATCCATCTCGAACAATTTGACATATTGCTTGATAATGGAGTTCTTCGGCTCGGTCAAGATGTTACGAAGCGTATCACGATCCAGCGGATTCAGATACGTGAGGATAGGTAAACGACCGATAATCTCCGGGATCAAGCCAAACGACTTCAAATCAGTCGGGGTGATGTATTTCAGTAAATTATTCCGGTCTACGGTAGCCGTACCCAAACTAGCCGAATAACCGACCACACGGGTATTTAAGCGTTGAGCGATCTTCTTTTCGATTCCATCGAAAGCACCACCGCAAACGAACAGGATATTCTTCGTATCCACCGCGATCATCTTTTGCTCCGGATGCTTACGTCCCCCCTGAGGAGGCACATTCACGATCGATCCTTCTAGAAGTTTCAGCAAACCTTGCTGTACACCCTCACCGCTGACATCCCGAGTGATAGACGGATTATCGCTCTTACGTGCGATCTTATCGATCTCATCGATGAAGACGATACCCCGTTGGGCCGCCTCCACATCATAATCCGCCGCTTGCAATAGCCGGGTCAAGATACTCTCGATATCCTCCCCCACGTAACCTGCCTCGGTAAGTACCGTAGCGTCCACGATAGCGAACGGGACATGCAATAACTTAGCGATCGTACGGGCTAACAAAGTCTTGCCCGTACCGGTAGCGCCCACCATGATAATATTAGATTTCTCTATCTCCACATCGTCGGCGGTAACCTTTTGAAGTAAACGCTTGTAATGGTTGTATACCGATACCGACAGATAACGCTTCGCGTCATCCTGCCCGATCACGTACTGATCCAAGAAAGTCTTGATATCTTCCGGTTTAGGCAGATCTTTCTGCTTCAAACCAAAAGAAGTTTTCTTACCTCCTGTCTGCTCCTTTACGATCTCATACGCCTGCCGGGCACAATCATCGCAAATACAACCAGAGATCCCATTGATAAGCAAATTAACATCACGGCTACTCCTGCCGCAAAACGTACATGTATCGCCTGTTGTTTTGGCCATAGTTTCTTATTGTTGTTTTTGTTATTTACGTGTTAAAACATCGTCGATCATGCCATACTTTTTCGCTTCCTCCGCAGTCATCCAGAAATCACGGTCGCCATCGCGCTCGATCTCCTCATAGGGTCTACCTGAATGATCCGAGATTATGGTGTACAGTTCTTTCTTAACCTTCAAGATCTCGCGAGCGGTAATCTCGATGTCTGAAGCCTGTCCTTGTACGCCGCCAAGCGGTTGATGGATCATTACACGGGAGTGCTTCAAGCCGAAACGTTTTCCCTTGGTTCCCGCCACCAATAAGACAGACGCCATAGAGGCGGCCATACCCGTACAAATCGTAGATACGTCGCTGGAAATAAACTGCATCGTGTCGTAAATGCCGTAGCCCGCATATACAGAGCCACCCGGCGAATTGATATAAATAGAGATGTCCTTTCCGGGATCACTGGAATCCAGATACAACAACTGCGCTTGAATCACGTTAGCGGTATAATCATCCACTTGCGTGCCCAAGAAAATAATACGGTCCATCATCAACCGAGAGAAGACATCCATTTGAGCGACATTCAGCTGTCGTTCCTCTATAATTGTCGGGGAGATATAGCTACTGGAGATGTTCATATAACTATCCAGAGCCGTACCACTCATACCTAAATGCTTTGTAGCATACTTTCTAAAATCTTCCATATTTTCTCCTATCTTTTATTTACCGAGAAGACGTAAAAAGGGATTTCCCTCTGTGACTTAACGGAAAAACAAAGTTATAAATAAATTTCTGAAAGAAACAATTTATTTCGCTATCCGCTAAGATATTTTTAGAGAGAAATCCCTTTTTTGATATAAAACAACCTCCTAAGAGGCCGAGTAAAGATCTTTTTATTCAAAAAGTTTGTTGAACTCGTCAGCGGTTACCTCCTTAACATCAAGTTCCACTTGCTCTTTCAACCAAGCAGCCAATTTCTCCTCAACCGCACGGTCGATGATGTTCTGAAGTGTTTGCTTATTTTTCAACATGTCTTTAGCGTAGTTGTCAAGTACATCCTCAGGTACAGACAACATGCCGTATTGAGCGAACTGAGCCTTAGCCACACGTTTAGCGAAGTTCTCGATGTCAGCGTCCTCAACCTTCAAGCCGTTCTTCTTAACCAAGTTCTCCTTGATCAACTGATATTTCAAATCCTGAAGGATCTGAGGGAAGTCCTCGTCGATCTTCTCTTTCGTATTCTTCTCGTTAGCGGCAAGCAACCAGCGTTTCAATAAATCGTCAGCGAAATTCAACTCGCCAGCTCTCTCAACCAACATATCACGAGTGTCTGTCAAGAACTTGAAGTCACTCTGAGGAGCGAATTGCTCAGCCAAAGCTTCCTTGATCTTGTTCTTGAACTCTTCCTCGCTAGTAACCACGTTCTCGCCAAATACCTTGTCGAACAACTCTTGGTTCATCTCAGCATCTTTATGACGGGTGATCTCCTTGATCTCGAAGCTGAAGTCGCCTGTAGTCTCAGCCACTTTCTCCTTATCGATCTTCAAGAAAGAAGCGATCTCTGCCTCAGCACCCTCATAAGCCTTATTCGGGTTGAATACCACTACGGCATTTACTTTAGCACCGATAAACTTAGCTTTTTCTTCCTCATCCTTGATATACATAGGCATCAAGACAGCGTCCTCCACAACGATACCACCTTCTTTCGGGGCACCATTCTCAAGCTCGGCTACCGTACCTTTTACCATATCTTTTTCCTCAACCTCGTCTACCTTGTCGTAAGAACCGAAGTTTGAGCGATAAGCGTTTACTTGGTTATTTAGCATTTCTTCATCGATAGCGACTTGATAGAACGGAAGTTTATCGTTCTTGCTCAACTCGATATTGATCTCCGGAGCCAAAGCCACGTCAAAACAGAATTCGAAATCCTCTTCCTTATCGAAATCCAACGGCTTTTGCTCTGTCTCGTTAGGCATCGGCTCGCCTAAGATATGCAAATCGTTCTCACGGATATACTTGAACAGATTCTCAGAAACTAATTTGTTTATCTCCTCTACCAGCACGTGCTTTCCGTACATTTTTTTAACCATGCCCATAGGAACCATGCCCTTACGGAAACCCGGTACATTGGCTTTCTGACGAAGGCTACGCAGGCTCTTGTCTACCTGATCAGCATAGTCAGCTTTCACTATTTCTAATTTCACGATACCGCTTACGGCATCATTGTTTTTAAGCGAAACGTTCATTCTGAATGATTTATTTAATTAATAGTCGTATCGAATTTTAGGTCGCAAAATTAGACTTATTCTTTTAATCGTGCAAATTTTGATCTGTTTTTATTCTTTTGTTTATATTTGGCGGCAATTATTTACCCTTTGAATGAATCATTATGAGAATAAAAGGAATATATGCTACCCGTCCGGCGGTAATCCAACTTTTGATCCTCCTGCTATTCTTATTGGCTGGAGCCGTTTTATCATCTATTATATCCACGGGCTTATTACTCGCGACCCACGGTTTACAGGCTGATATAACCCAAGACGCTAATTTAATGAGGCTCATTCAGTTCATCTCGGCGATCTGTACCTTTTTGCTACCATCTATCGCCATGGCTTGGACATGTAGTGACAATCCCCGCCATTATCTATCAGTCAAGAAAATCACAGACGGCAGGATCTGGATTCTCACCTTAGTTTGCATGTTCTTATTTTCTCCGGTTATCAATTTGCTAGGATTGCTCAACAAGCAGATGGAGTTACCCGCGTTTATGGCTCCTATCGAGGAATGGATGCGGGCGCAAGAAACCCTCGCCGAACAACTGACGACGATCCTGTTATCCAGCGATAGCGTTTGGGTAATCCTGGCCAACCTTATCGTTATCGCCGTTACGGCCGGGATAACCGAGGAGTTCCTGTTCAGAGGAGCCTTGCAACGAGTGATCGGGAAATGGACCTCCAACCCTCATACGATCATATGGGTCGCCGCCATACTATTTAGCGCCTTCCATTTACAATTTTACGGATTCTTGCCCCGGATGATACTCGGAGCCTATTTCGGCTATCTACTCTATTGGAGCAAAAGCATCTGGATACCGGTGTTCGCCCACTTTGTCAATAATGCTTTCGCCGTAATAGGGATGTCGGACAGTCGTCTCAAGGATAACGAGTTTATCACAGGCAATATTCCCGCCGAGCATCTTTTGGACTTTTGTCTTATCGCCGCCTTATCTTTCCTGCTGTTCATACTGGTAAACAGGCGATTGAAACGGCTGCTATAAGTCTTTCTTACGCAGCACGAAGTCTTTTCCCAAATATTTCTCGCGCACGATCTCGTTCTCGGCTAGTTGTTCGGCGGTTCCTTGGAAAAGGACTTTTCCCTCGAACAAAAGATAGGCCCGGTCACAAATACTCAATGTCTCGTATACATTGTGGTCGGTAATCAAGATTCCGATATTCTTATGTTTCAAGCGAGCCACGATTGTCTGGATATCTTGTACGGCGATCGGGTCTACACCAGCGAAAGGCTCATCCAACATAATGAACTTCGGATCGATCGCCAGACAGCGGGCAATTTCCGCACGACGCCGCTCTCCACCCGAAAGCTGGTCTCCCAAGTTTTTACGAACCTTATTCAAACCGAACTCTGAAATCAAACTTTCCAGTTTCTCTTTTTGGTACTCAACGCTACGTCCCGTCATCTCCAAGACCGAGCGGATATTATCTTCCACCGTCATTTTCCGGAAAATCGAAGCCTCTTGCGCCAGATAGCCAATGCCGTTGCGAGCCCGCTTATAGACCGGGAATTTCGTAATCTCCATGTCATTCAAGAAGATCTTACCCTCGTTAGGAGTGACCAAACCTACTGTCATATAAAAGGTGGTCGTCTTTCCCGCTCCGTTCGGACCAAGCAAACCAACGATCTCCCCTTGTTTCACGTTAATCGATACATGATTCACGACCGTACGAGTCCTATATTTCTTTACCAAGTCCTCCGTACGGAGCACCATTCGTTGTTCGTCTGACATAAGCTACTTAAAAATTTAACGCGAATGTACGTGATAATCCGCAGATCTACATCACATACATTCGCAAAAAAGCGATAAGAGAATTTAATAACTCCACTCAGATTGCCACTCGATCACGGGTTGCTCCCCCTCGAATCGGATAGGAAGCCAGATATAACGTCCGTCTATAGCGTTCTCCGGAGTCCAACGATCTCCCATATAAATAAAGCGATCCGCATGGCCGGGTACAGGCAATACGTACGTGCTCTGAGAATAAAACGACACCTCCGAGTTCTCTCCCCTAAACGGATTTTCCAATTCCTTCCAAGGTCCCCAAATCGAGGTAGCGACCGCCGATCGTCCCGCATTCGGAGCCCAGCCCGTACAGCCGGACATAATCAAATAATATTTCCCCTTCTGTTTGAACAAGGCTGGAGCTTCCATGAAACGCCCCGGGAAGAAACGGGCGTACTTACCGGAATAACTCGTATAATCATCGGTCAGCTGCGATATATGCAAGGTACTATTCTCTTCCGAGGAATAAATATGATAAGCGATGCCATCGTCATCCACGAAAAGGTTCATATCCCTAGCCATTTGTCCGGAGATCTGGTCACGCCCCAATAAATTCAAGCTATCCGGATGGGCTGGTAACTCTCCACCGCTAAAACGTAGATCTGCGGAAAGCGTACAAGGTTGCTTATGTAGTTCCTGTACATTAACCGGCCAAAAACCGGCATTCGGACGGAAAGCGTTTACGAACGAGTAAGGCCCCGCCACGTTTTTACTGACAGCCACTCCACTCAATGCTCCCGAATAGCCAGCACCTCTCGGCTCTAAATGAAACCACATTACATATTGATCATTCTTTTTATTATAAATCACTTTCGGACGCTCCAACACGCATCCCTTAGCAATATGGCTCGTCGTATCATCCGGCACGACCGATAAGGCGATTCCCTCGTCTTTCCAATTATATAAATCTTTCGACGAATAGCAATGAACGCCTACTTGAGCCAGATTTCCAGCCGAGCCCTCCGTTTTATGCTCACCAAACCAATAATAAGTATCCCCGACCCGTAGAATACCGCCACCATGAGCGTTTATATGTACCCCTTTATCATCCGGCCAAACTTCCCCCGGCTTAAAAGAAAGATCCTTCCGCTGGCAAGCCACACATAAACACAGCAAGCCGATCACTCCTAAAAGAATTCGCTTCATAAAAGTATTTTTTAGTATTTAAGAAAGCAAACATAGTTAAAAAAGAGGGATGTGGCAAACTTTAATACCATAGGATTTACAAATAAAACCAATCTTGTTTCTAAGATGTTATATGGTTATTAGTGGATTTTACGCTATCTTTGCAAATTGAAATCAGAAATTTATCAAGATAAAAATGAATAAAGCATTACACAGAATGGGTGAGTATACCCTACTGATGATGAAGAGTATAACACTTCCAGACCGGTGGAGTATGTTCTTTAAGCAATTGATCAAAGAGATATACAAGCTAGGCGTGGATTCTCTTTGGATTGTCATAATCATCTCGGTCTTTATCGGTACGGTTATCGCCATCCAGATCTCCTTGAATATCAGTTCCCCCTTGATTCCTAAGTTTACGATCGGCTATACCACCCGTGAGATTATCTTGCTGGAATTCTCTTCCTCTATCATGGCACTAATCCTAGCGGGTAAAGTAGGCAGTAATATCGCCTCCGAGATCGGAACCATGCGAGTCACCGAGCAGATAGACGCCATGGAAATCATGGGTGTTAATTCCGCCAATTTCCTGATCCTTCCGAAAATGCTCGGTTTGATGATCTTTATTCCGGTATTGGTTATCTTCAGTATGTTCACCGGTATCATGGGCGGCATATTCGCCAGTTACTCAACGAGTACGGGAATGACTCCTTCCTCGTTCGAGTACGGTTTGCAATTCTACTTCAACGAGTTTTACATTTGGTATTCTATTATCAAATCCGTAGTATATGCGTTCATCATCTCATCCATCGCCGCCTATTTTGGCTATAACGTAAAGGGAGGCGCCCTAGAGGTAGGTAAGGCAAGTACGAATGCCGTGGTCATGAGCAGTATCATGATTTTACTTGCCGACGTAATATTAACCCATTTAATGCTTACTTAAAAATGATCGAAGTTAAGAATATAACGAAGTCTTTCGATGGACGTGTCGTCTTGAAAGATATAAGTACGACGTTCGAGGATGGTAAGACGAATCTGATCATCGGACGAAGCGGTTCGGGTAAAACGGTAATGATCAAGAATATCATCGGGTTAATGAAACCTGATACCGGACAGATATTATACGACGGCAGAGACTTGATCACGATGAACAAGCATGAGTTAAATATGCTGCGTCGGGAAATGGGTATGTTGTTCCAAGGTTCCGCTTTATTCGACAGCATGACGGTAATGGAAAACGTAATGTTTCCTTTAGATATGTTCTCTAAAGACTCAACGAAAGAGCGCAGGAAACGTGCGGAATTCTGTTTGGAACGTGTAAACCTGTCCGAGGCCGGACATCTATATCCTTCCGAGATCAGTGGAGGTATGATGAAACGTGCCGCCATCGCAAGAGCGATCTCCCTAAATCCTAAATACCTGTTCTGCGATGAGCCGAACTCCGGACTAGACCCCAAGACTTCTCTATTGATCGATGATTTGATTCACGACATTACGGTGGAGTACAATATGACGACCGTTATCAATACCCACGACATGAACTCCGTGATGAATATTGGTGATAATATCATCTTTATTAAGGAAGGCGTGAAGGAATGGCAAGGAACAAAAGAGCAGGTAATCACCTCTAATAACCAAGCGTTGAACGATTTCATCTTTGCGTCCGACCTGTTCAGGAAAGTAAAAGAAGTAGAAATGCTCCAAGAGGAAGGGTAAGTTAACATACTTGGCAAAGTATCTTAACTTCATCGGCTAAGTATCTTAACTTAAATGGCAAAGTATCTTAACATACTTCGCCATTTAAGCCAGCTTACTTTTTCCACTTATTTTTTATAGACCAAACACGTCCTTGATCTTATCTGCATAATCCAATTTCTCCCATGTGAATAACTCCACATCACAAGTAACCGGCTTCTGCAAATAACGGGAAGAGAATGTCTTCGTCATCGTCTGGGGTTTGCGTCCCATATGACCATAAGAAGCGGTCTCGAAATAAATCGGGTTACGCAATTTCAAACGCTCCTCGATCGCTTTCGGACGCATATCGAAGATATCCCAGATCTTAGCGGCGATCTCTCCGTCTGTCATATTCACCTTCGCACGGCCAAAAGTATTCACGAAAATATTCATCGGTTTAGCCACACCGATCGCATAAGACACCTGTACCAGCATCTCATCCGCCACACCGGCGGCAACCATATTCTTAGCGATATGACGAGCGGCATAAGCAGCCGAACGGTCTACCTTAGAAGGGTCCTTTCCAGAGAAAGCACCACCGCCATGAGCACCTTTGCCACCGTATGTATCCACGATGATCTTACGGCCGGTCAAACCGGTATCACCGTGAGGACCACCGATCACGAACTTACCGGTCGGGTTCACATGATAAATGATATTATCATTAAACAAAGCCTGTACATGAGCCGGATATTGAGCCTTCACACGAGGTATCAATATCTTCTTCACGTCTAAGGCGATCCTCTTTTGCATAGCCTCATCCGCTTCCTTCTGTGAAATACCTTTCGGACCGATAAACTCATCATGCTGCGTGGATACCACAATCGTATCGATACGCAATGGCTTACCGTTATCATCGTATTCAATCGTAACCTGACTCTTAGCGTCCGGACGTAAATAAGGCATCAAATCCGGTTCTTCCTTACGGATCTTCGCCAATTCCCATAATAAACTATGAGATAAGTCCAACGCCAAAGGCATGTAATTCTCAGTCTCATTAGTAGCATAACCGAACATCATACCTTGGTCGCCGGCACCCTGCTCATAGGGATCCGCACGCTCTACGCCACGGTTGATGTCGCCACTCTGCTCATGGATAGAAGAGAACACACCACATGACTTCGCTTCAAACTGGTACTCGCTTTTCGTGTAACCAATCTTCTCGATCACGCCACGTGCCACTTCCTGCACATCCACATACGCACTTGATTTAACTTCTCCAGCCAAGACAACCTGTCCGGTTGTAACAAGGGTTTCGCAAGCAACTTTCGAATTCTTGTCATACGCCAAGAACTCATCCAGCAAAGCATCCGATATTTGATCGGCTACTTTATCGGGGTGCCCTTCAGACACCGATTCGGAGGTGAATAAATAACTCATCGTTTTAAATTGAAAAGATTACTAATCTACAACTGAATTGAACTTGGAAGGATTTTTCTGCCGGACGGCAACGAAAAGGATATGTTTTTAGCATTTTTTCCCGTGGTTGCAAGCAATACAAATCTATCCACGTCAATTCATTCGCAAAGATACGCAATAATTGAGAATTGAAAGTTGAAAATTGAAAATTATTTCTTCTTTTTGGAATTACGTAAGGCTTTTTTATATTTAAAACCGGCCTTCCATTTCGCTGAATCAGAGCCATGTGTCCCTTTCAAGAAATCAGAGAACTTGATTTTCTTACCATTCGAATCTTCCGCTTCGCCTTTCGCTTTCTTGAAGACGATCCCTTGCGTCATCGCTTTATTAATTTCTTTATTCATAACTCAAATCTCGTAGTTCATAATTAAAACTTATAATTCGGATAAAAGTTCACGCATCGTCTTGCCAAACACAGGATGTTTCACCGACGGAGCTACTTCTGCCAACGGTTCCATTACAAACGACCGTTTGTGCATCAGAGGGTGCGGTAGCGTCAGCCGCTCCGTATGCAGGATTTGCTCATCCACCATTAACAGATCGATATCGATGATACGGTCATGATACGCACCGTCACTTTTTTCGATACGTCCCATCTCGATCTCGATCAAACGGGTAGCGTCTAATAATTCCATAGGGGAAAGTTCCGTCGTCATAACGATCACGGCGTTCAAGAAAGTGTTGTCCGATTCAAATCCCCAAGGCTCCGTCTCATACATATCAGAAAGGGCAAGAACATCTCCCACCCTTTCAGCCAACAGCGCCGCCGCTGTCACCAAATTTCCTCGTTTATTACCTACGTTCGTACCTAATCCAAGGTAAGCTGTCGCCATAGAAACCGGATTAAAGGATTAGCATAGCGTCGCCGTAAGCACCGAAACGATATTTCTCTTTCAAAGCGATATCGTAAGCGTCCATGATCAACTCATAACCACCGAAAGAAGCTGTCATCATCAATAATGTAGACAACGGCATGTGGAAATTTGTCACCATGCTGGTAGCCACGCTGAAATCATACGGAGGGAAGATAAACTTATTCGTCCAGCCCTCGAACTCTTTCAGATGACCATCCGTACTTACGGCCGTCTCGATCGCACGCATCACGGAAGTTCCGACCGCACAAACCTTGTGCCCCTCATCCTTTCCCTTGTTCACGATATCCACTACATCGGCATTTACGACCATTTGCTCAGAATCCATCTTATGCTTTGTCAAATCTTCCACGTCGATCTCACGGAAATTACCCAAGCCCGAATGCAATGTCAAGAAAGCGAACTGGCAATCCTTGATCTCCAAGCGTTTCATCAACTCACGGCTAAAATGCAATCCCGCAGCAGGAGCCACAACCGCACCTTCTTCCGCAGCAAAAATATTCTGATAACGATCCTCGTCTTCCGGTTCCACCTCACGTTCGATATACTTAGGCAGCGGAGTCTCGCCCAAGGCATACAAAGCCTTCTTAAACTCGTCGTGGTTCCCGTCATATAAGAAACGGAGCGTACGACCACGCGAAGTCGTATTATCAATTACCTCCGCGACCATGGAATCATCCTCGCCAAAGTATAACTTATTACCGATACGGATCTTACGAGCCGGATCCACCAATACGTCCCACAAACGTAAGTCCTCGTTCAGCTCGCGCAACAAGAACACCTCGATACGCGCCCCTGTTTTCTCCTTGTTACCGTACAAGCGAGCGGGGAACACTTTCGTGTTATTAAAGATAAACACGTCACCTTTTCCATAATAGTCTAGAATATCCTTGAATTCGCGATGCTCGATCTCACCTGTATCACGATGAACGACCATCAACCTCGACTCATCTCTGTTCTTCGCCGGATGTAAAGCGATTAATTCCGACGGTAAGTTAAATTTGAATTTCGAAAGCTTCATAATGCACTCTATTTATTTTTCTTCTTCTATTTTTACCACATTCTTCTCTAAGAAATCATCGATCTCCTCCGGAGACATACACATATCCAAGGTTACCTCTCCGATGCGAGTCCGTTCCAAGCCAATCAAATGAGCGCCGGAATCCAAGGCCTTCCCGATATCACGAGCCAACGCACGAATATAGGTACCTTTGCTACATACCACCCGTATCTTTATAACAGGCAAATCGCACTCCAGCAACTCCAGTTCGTCTATAACCAATGTCTTGGATTTTAGTTCAACCTCCTCTCCTTTCCGGGCTAGCTCATAAGCACGTTTACCTTCGATTTTGCAAGCGGAGAACACCGGGGGAATCTGTTGGATCGTACCCACGAATGTCTTTAAAACCTCCTCCACGAGCTCACGGGTTATATGTTCCGTGGGATACACGGCGTCTATCTCTTTCTCCAAATCGAAAGACGGGGTAGTCTCTCCCAACTTCAACGTAGCGATATATTCCTTCGTCTGATATTGAAACTCATCGATCCGCTTCGTAGCCCTTCCGGTACAAACGATCATCACACCTGTAGCCAAGGGATCCAGTGTCCCCGCATGTCCAACTTTAATCTTCTTTACCTTCAGTTTCCGACTTAGCTTATAGCGAAATTTATTAACTAGGTCAAAAGAAGTCCACGTTAGCGGTTTATTAAAATATAAAATTTCTCCAGCTATAAAATCCATTCTTTATTTCAGTAATGTACAAGCAATTGTCACCAATCCCGCGATCGCGCAATAGATAGCGAAATAAATCAGTTTCCCCTTTTTCACGATGTTGATCATCCATTTACAGGCCACGCAACCGGAAACAAAAGCGGCCACGAAACCTACCGCTAATGATAATGCGGGAATGCTCCCGGCCACATCTTCACCTTTCACCATCTTCATCACATCCAACAACGCCTCTCCCAAGATCGGAGGTATTACCATCAAGAAAGAGAACTGGGCTAGTTTCGCCTTATTATTTCCCAATAACAAACCGGTAGCGATCGTTGATCCGGAACGTGACAAACCCGGCATCACGGCGCAAGCCTGAGCCAGACCGATAATAAAAGCATCTTTCATCGAGATCGACTCTTTCTGGCGTGGTTTGGCATAATACGAAAATGCCAGCAAAGCCGCCGTCAATAGCAGCATACAACCAACGACCAATAAACCTGATCCAAAGATTTGTTCTACCGTATCTTTAAAGAATACCCCAACGATCCCGATCGGAATCATGGAAATCAAGATATTAATCACATACTTCGTCTCCGCGTTCATCTGAAATTTAAACAAACCACGGAATATCCAATCGATTTCCTTCCATAAAACCACTAACGTACTGAATACGGTCGCCACATGTACGACGATCGTAAACGCAAGATTCTCCTCTCCCTCTATACCAAACAAAGCTGAGCCAATCGCTAAATGACCGCTACTGCTCACCGGCAGATATTCGGTCAATCCCTGTACGATACCCAGTATCAAGGCCTCAAACCAACTCATTCTGTTACTTCTTTATCTTTGCTATTCTTCAAGATTCCAAAAATCATCATCACGAAACCAATAACCGTAACCACCGGAGCTACCACGATACGGCGGGCGCTGAATATATCGGGATTGAACGTATTATCCCCGGAACCTCCACCACTCATCAATATGAAACCAAGCACGATGCAGGCAACCGCTACCGCAATCAGTATAAAATTCTCTTTTCCGAAAGCAAAATCTCTTTTAGCCATCTTTCTCAACTCTTTATTATTCGTACATTAAATATAATACAACTTATCGACCCCCATCCGCAAATATTTATTCACGGCAAAAATGGTCGCGATCACGGACAAGACAATACCTAAAGCAAACACTGCCACATAAACCAATAATAATGTTTGCATATCCAATATCTGGATAAAACCTTTCAATTCATTTTGCAAATAATATAACGCTCCGGTTAGCATCAATATTGCCAAGATAGAGGCGAAAATGCCACTTACTATGTTATATTTCACAAAAGGCCTACGTATAAAGCCGGAAGTAGCCCCCACTAGCTTCATCGTATGAATTAAGAATCGTTTGGAATAAATCAACAGGCGAATCGTATTACTGATCAACACGAACGAGATAATCATCAGTACCGCAGCCAAGGTTAGCAGGATCAAGCCCAACCGCTTCATATTATTATGGACCATCTCCATCATATCCTTTCGGTAAAGCAGCTCCGAGACCGACGTATAGTTTCTAATCTTCTTCTCTATCACTTGGAGGCTATCGGGGTTGGCGTACTCCGAATGCAGTTTCACCTCAATCGAGGCCTGTAAAGGGTTAAAGCCTAAGAAGGTTTCCGGATTCTCGCCCAGTTCTTCTTCCAACTCTTTCGCGGCTTGCTCTTTCGATATATACTCGGTTGATTTTATAAAAGGAAGAGCATCCAAGCTCTTCTGCATTTTCTTTATCTCAGTTTCTTTTTGGTTATCTTTCAGCACGATGGAGAAAGATAAGTTCTCTTTCACATAAACGGAGAGTTTATTACCCAACATCCCTATCAATAGAATGAGTCCTAGCAAGAATAGTACCAAGGAGATACTAATAACAGACGTAAGCCGGGAGTTAAAGAAAGAAACAGAACTAACTTTTTTATTTTCAGCCATCAGACTCTCACTTATTAACGTTAAATAAATTAAGGAGATGCGTACAGAGAACACACCTCCCAATTTTCTTGCAAAAGAACGAATAAAATAAGTAAGCCGAAAGGGTTTTAGAATATTTAACCTCTACAACTCTAACAAAGGCCATTCGTACATATACAATATATAGATTATTTCTGATTGAATACCAAGTCCAACCCTTGACTTCTATAGAATCCGAAACGGGTATCACTTGATATAAGCGGTAGATGTTCCGTTATGGCATGCGCAATAATTACGTGGTCTGAGGGATCTTTGTGTCCCTGCGCCTCATTGATCTCCATATGCGCATACGTTTGCATATGTTCTTTTTTCAATGGCAATATTTTCACATAAAACTCCTTTTCTATGGCGACGATCATCGCTTCTGCCGACTTCCATCGTTTAGAACACAGTCCTTTATTTCGATAAGCGACAATCAGCTCACGTACGGACTCGGCACTTATATAAAGAAGGGTTTCCGGTTCTTGGATAATAGCATCTATATCCCTATTTAGATATTCGGGATCAGATGCCATATATACAAAAATATTCGTGTCAATGAGATATCGCATTTACAGTAAAAATTTAGGGTCATTTACAATCAGACTTCCCTTTAACCGCTGCATAGCTTCCCATGTCTTACTTACCTTTCTTTTTCCAGTCTTCGCCACAGTTGTTTTAGTTTTGGCATTTTCTTCCTTTTTCTTTTCTTCATTTTTTTCCATAAGGCTTTCTGTTTTAATTTTCTATGATACAAAGATAACGTTTTATTTAATTATATCAGAACAAAAACAGATAAAGTAAAGCTTATAGGATAAAAAAGAAGACCGCCGGAACTGAGTATTCCTAGCGGCCTTCCCCAACATTAAAGACTCAAGGGTTAGTTTCTTAAAATAAGGTTGTTAGCGAACGTTCACTTTCACTGTTATACGCTTACCATTCTCGTTGATCTCTATCAGATAGATTCCTGTCGATACCGGGATACGGGTAGTTCCGATAATTGAGTCGCCATACAGGCTAACTCCAGTCACCGCTATGATACGGATCGAGATTGGACGGGCCGGATGAACGGTTATCGCACCTCGCTCGCAATAGATTTGATGATCGTTGATGATTTGCTCGATACCTACCGTGCCGGAGACAGTTACCACACAAGACGCCGTCTTGTTTCCATCATCGGTAGCCACGGTAATCTTGCAGGTACCGATCTTCAGCGCGGTAACGACACCATCCGCGTCAACAGTAGCCACCGTCTCGTCGCTGCTGCTCCAAGAGACAGTTTTCATCGTAGCGTTATTAGGGGTAACTTTCGCTTGCAAGGCAAAAGATTCACCTACGGCCAATGCCTTGGACGTGATATTCAAGGAAACTCCCGTAACAGCCACATCTGTTCCCGGAGGTGTAGAAACCGGCTTGAACTCTGCCATAATAGCCAAGGACTTATCGACTTCAATCTCTACAGGCGAAGTCGTATACTTCTCTTCGCCTATTTGAATAACGGCCAATTCATAATCCGGATTGGCTTCCGCCTCAATGGTTAGCTTAGTCGCTTTCGCCACAGCGGTTCCACTCGTTATCTCGGTCTTCTCGCCCTCACCCTTCAACATATAGACTTTCAAAGAACCATTTTCCGGTTGAGCGAACGTGACAACTAACGCATCCGAACTTTTCACCGTAACCTCCGCTTCCGTAGTCGCATCCTCATAATTCGGATCATACGACGTGAAGATCACTTCCTTTTTCTGGCTATTGCCGGGTTTCAATATAGCTGACGCGTCAGCCCATTCAAATTTACCGGATATGGTAGTCCCATCGGCACCTTTCGCAACACCACCGGATAATAGGGATTCCGACAAGGACTGACCTTCCGTGATCGTAGATGCGGTAGGAGCCACTACCTTTACGACCTTCGCTTTCTTTATCACTAATTTCTTGGTTGCCTCGAAAGATCGCCAGTTCTCATCCCCGGTACGTGTTACAGTCACAAGATAAGTACCTGCGTTCAATGGAGTAGCAACCGATCCATCCGTATTTGAATATTTAATATTTACATCTGTCGGATAACTACCGCTCAAAATGTCTTTCAATTCCACAAGCCTTACGGAACCATTATAAACAAACTCCAAATCTGAAGGATTCGCCGTTATTTTAGGTTTATCCACAAAATTCGGGGTGTATGTCGCATCAGCCGCCAAAGTAACCGTTATCTCTGGTTTCTTTCTATCGGCGCTTGAGACATTATCACTCCAAGAATCAAAACGCTGATTCTCGCTAGGAGCTACCGCTCGCAACTTTAAAACCGTATTCTCCGGAACTTCCGAATAATCGCTAATAACCAAGCCTCCATTCGTAACCTCCGTATTTGAGGTACTTAAAGAAAACGTTTTTACTTCACCAACCGGCATTGAATAATCTACCGATTCATAATTACTCTTGTCAAGTGGGGTAAAGCGCAGAATATTTACCTGATCCTTTGTCGGGATTCCGGTCACATTCGCACGAAGCGCCGATTTTTGTGTAGAAGGATTCCATTCCACATCCTCGAAGTCTTGAGTAAGTTTAGCATCAACCTTTTCATAATTATCCCCTCCTATAGTCGGTACTTCCAGCAATGCCATACCAGCCTTCTTGATAATCAGCTCGGCAGTTACATCCACGGCTTTAAATAAATCATCCTCGCCACGGGTAATCCGAACTTTATAAGTTCCGGCCGATTTAGGATTCTCTGTCATTTCTACCCCACTCCGGGAATATGCGACCTTAAAGTCCAAACCGGAATAGCCCGTAATCTTAACCTCGAAATTCCGGTATTGCTTATTATAGACTACCGTTTGCGTCGTCTTATCAATCAGCGAGGCCAAATCTTTCTTCTCCACATAATTAGCGGTAACAACCATAGGGCCGGAAACGGTGAACACATCTCCATCCTTGATCTCGGAAGAGTTCACCATCATATTCATAAAACGATATCCCGTTTCCGTCTCAACAGAAGCGGTCAATTGAGTCATATAAGGAACCTTAGAACCGGAAGCCACCTCTTTACCGGCCTTATCTTTCAATACGACTTTACCCGCATTGGGGATATTCAACGCCGAGGTTATTTGATATTTCACCAATTGGAAACTTGCGCTCACCGTAACATCTCCGGTCCCAACCATAAATGAGCCATCAGCCTCATTATAATTCGCGCCTTCCACTTTCACGGATGCCAGCTCATAGCCATAATCCGCATTTCCTATCACCTTCACTTTCACACCTTCAGAGATAGCCTCACCGGGAGTAACAGGCGCCTTCGTATCCACCTCGATCAGATTAACGCTACCATTCTTCAACTCCCCAACCTTGACCAAATGTTTATCCGGTTCTTTTTGCAGGAAATCAGCCGATATATCAGCGGCTTGTGTCAAAGTATAAGAACCGTTATTCACCAAAGCCCCGTTCACTTTCACGGACTGAACCATATAGCCCGCATCCGGAGTCGCCGTGATAGTCAATAAGGTTCCCTGCAAAAACTCAGCACCATTCTTTACCTCCACGCCATTCGCGAAGACCTTCAAGGAACCATTCATCGGATCCGTAAACGTCACGCCATAAAGGACTGGATCAAAACGGGCTACGATATCCAAGTTCGCATTCGCTTGCAACTCCCGTGTAGCCGATGTATTCCCATCACTCCAACCGGCAAACCGGTAATTCTTATCCGCGACGGCTGTCGCTTTCAAAACCGAGCCTCTCGCGTATTTATCATTTGCGGTACGCCCCTCCAAGATGACAGTACCGAAATTACCAGCGGTAACATTCATAGAATAAACAGGAATTACGTTCAAGGTTATAAACGTATCTTTAGCCGCATAGAGAACAGGATCATTCGGCTCGAATATCAAGTCGTACTTTTTCTTATCCGGAGAAGCGATCTCGTTCGGAGCTTTCCAGATAAATGATCCGGAAGAAGTACCATCGATCAAGGTACACGCCGATAAAGCCTGTCCTTCCTCAATACGACCCGGAGTAGGTAACACCAAACTCTCCACCTCTTTCTTGCTCTCCACCACTAACGTAACCGTATCAGAGAGGCTACGGTATGTCAAGTCCTCCGCACGGCTCAAACGGGCCTTATAAGAACCCACAGCCAGCGTGGAAGGCAATGTCGTAACCCAAGCCGTACCGCTCAATTGATATTCGATCTTGATATCCCCGACAGCGCTTGTTACCGTGACCGGCTTGATGGAGCCGACCGTCTGGACAAGGTTGTTAGCCACGAACCTCACCGTATCCTTGGAGACGAACGCAAAAGTATAGCTATCGCCACTCATCAGATTAGGAGTCGTGTACGTGTAAGAGGTATTTCCATTAGCATACGTTCCCTTGATCTTCGAGATATCCACGTCCGAAGAGGCTTGCTTAATAGCCCCTAGCCTATAGTTGGCATTTGATACGATCGAGAAAATGACCGGCTTACCGTAAGCGATCTCACCACCGCTCATGATGTCCTTGTTATCCATCTTGGCGGTAACCGTACCCTGTCCACCATCGACAGCGTAAGCCAAGGTATTGGCATTACGGATCGTAAACGTTTTAGAGGAATCTTCTAACGCGGCATACTCCATGGTCTCCGGACTAAATAAGACGATCTTATAAGCTCCGACTATCTGCGGTAACGTGGAAGTCTCCGAACCATCGGTCGCACGATATCGAACCATTTGTCCCGCTATTTCCGGCGTAAACTTAATAACCGGCAAATTCTTCCCGGCCACGATCTCGTCTTTTGTCGCCGAAGAACCTGTTACATTCACAGCAATCGTTTTCTTCGCGGCGAAACCTACCGACAAGGTCGTAGAGGCGGTTAACGAGGCGGTCGTATAGGTATAAGAGATGGTGTTATCCTTGTTAAGCGCACCTTTTGGCAAGGCTGATACCGCGGTTCCATTCACAACAATCTTATTCAATAGAAATCCGGGGTTAGCGATAATTGTAAATACGGCAGGTTGCCCGTTAATGATCTCGCTACCGCTTGCCATGTCCGTAGAGCCCATCTTGGCGGTAACCGTACCTTGTCCGGCCGTTTCCACGTTATAATTTAATACATTCGCTTTAGATACCGTGAACTTCATGTTCTCATCCTTCAAGGCGGCATATTCCGCGGTCTCGGGACTGGTCGCGACGATCGTGTAAACACCATCCGCCGCAGGAAGTTTATCGGATAAAGCTCCGGAAGCGTTCTTATATTGAACCTTCTGCCCCGCTATCGTATTGGGGGTAAATGTGATAACCGGAAGATTCTTACCAGCCAAAACCTCATCCTTCGTGGCAGATAATGGATTGGCTGTTACAGATACGGTTTTCTTCGCGGCAAATCGCACGTCAATAACCGTAGAAGCGGTCAATGCCGATGTCGTATAATCCGCGTAGGAAGTCTCATTCGTAGAAGAATTAAAAGTTCCTTTCGGCAAAGTCACCTCATTATTATCTACAGTAAGTCTGCTCAACACATAACCGGGCTTGGAGGTAATCTTCAATACGGCTGGCTTATTATAAACGATCTCATCACCACTGGCGATAATGGAGCCATCCATAGAAGCGGTTACAGATCCTTGCGCCTCCTCAAACGAGTAGGAAAGCGTATGGGGCGGTTGTACCTTGAATAGAATCTCCTTGTTTATGGCGGCTTGCGTATCAGTCTCCGACTTGGTTACGACAACATAATAAAGTCCAGCCTTTTCGGGTAGCTCATCCGTCAAAGCAGCAGAGCCATCCTCCCTGTATTGTACTTTATACCCCGTAATAACCGGGTCAAAAGTAACCTTGGGCAAATTCACCTTCGCCCTTATCTCATCCAAGGTGGCATACTCAGGAGAGATCGTGACCGTCACCTGCTCTTTTGCCTTGAACACCGCCTTGATTTCCGTACTACCGGTTAAAGCGGTGGAAGTATAGGAATAAGTGGTCGTATTATCATTTTGAAAAGTACCGCTCGGCAACGTGCCAATAGTAGCCGTATTCATCGTTATATCCGACAGGACATATCCGGGCTTCGCCGTGATCGTGAAAACGGGTTTACTATTATATGCCACCTTGGAACCTGTGGCTACCGTACTGGTTATGGTTCCTTGATCCGTATTCGCCGAGCTATAATTCAACGTCACCTTGAACGTCGGAAGATCCGGGGCGGAACGTAAATCTGAATCTTGCGCATGTACCTGTGCCATCGCGATGACAGCAAGGAATATCGCTAATATACTCTTTTTCATGTTTATCTTTGTTTTAATCGTTATTTAACCCTTACTAATTGACCGTTCACGGCATAGATGCCCGAAGAAAGCATGATCCGCTGTCCGTCCGTAACCTCGCCACGATAAGCGACCTTGCCATTCATTCCGATGATCACCACGTCCATAGGCTCCGGCGTGTGGATCACGATAGCGCCACGATCGGTAGTCACGTAATAACCATCTACCGGCTCGATCGTCTGGTTGCCCGTAACCACGCCATCGCCGATACGTAAAGAGCGAAGCGTACTCAATGTCTTGGCGTCTGTCAAGACAAAGCTTTGGAAAGGCTTGATCTCCGGGTTTGCCTCTTGCTCGAAAGAGGTTCCATCCGCTGTCAATATATAAGCAGATTGTTTCAAGGTAATCGTAAATGTATTCGGATTCGAGCACATCAAGAAAGTACCTGTTTCAGTTGGAGCGGCAGGTTCTTCCAAGGTCTTGAATTCAAAAGCTCCTTCGGAAGAGATCGTATAGGTATCGCCATTAGCCGCCCATAATCCGGCTGCGCCAAAGTTGTCGGTCTTCACCTCAAATATAGGAGTCTTATTATTCTTCAGATCCGCAAACCAAATACCATTATCAGCTTCTTGAGCGCTTGGTGCTGATACGGATGCACCTTTCGAGTCTTTTACTTCCAGAGACGTAAACGGTACACCTAGCGCTTTCCAGTTATTACCGGATAATTTTGGAGCGAAACGAAGTACCTTAGCGGTTACCTTTTGGTTGACATCCGTAAGCGCAGATCGCAATTGGGCACCTTCTTCCATTGTAACGGTATCTAAAACCATTGGAGTAGAGAGGGTCAGAGTCGCTCCATCCAATACATTCACCTTCCTTTCCGAATAAGGAGTGGCCCACGTAGTATCATTTTTTATTTCAATAGCTACCGCATAATCTTTTATAGAAAAAGACTCCTCACCTTGGTTTAGCCAATAAACCCTTTTATAAGGATTGGCGATAGCATACGTTTTAGCCGCACTTTCCTTTGCCACCAAACAACCGTCCTTACAATCAAAAATCACACTATCCGGAATAACATAAGGTTCCCAAATGGCAGGCGTTGTACCTTGATCAGAGGGAACAGTAGGGGCTTTAAAGAAGGTATATTCCGCCGCATTTAAAGCATCAAGCGTTTCTGCTATAGTCGTATCAGGAATCATTATTATATCTCCCGCATAGGCAATGCCTTCATGGTAATATGTACTCCCATACAATTCTCCAAAATCGATTGCTGTTACTATAGAGACCGCTGCATTCCTAAATGAACCATCCGGTTTATTAATGATTACACAAGGTTTCCCGTTCTGGTCTTGCAATTGCACATCAGTGCCTTCCAGCATGATTACATTATTATATTTATCAGGATTCATACCATAACCCACTATAGTTGGATTCTTTATGTTATCAGTAGTTGAGACAATTGTTTTTCCTTTCAGTATAATCTTATTATCACAAGGAATAGGAGTAAAACTACCATTTATTTTAATCGGAGTCATTGCCATTGTCTCTTGTTCAGCAAACTTATTCCCGATATAAGAATCCTCAATCACAATCTCGTTATTGGAAGCTCCCACTGTAGAATTATTTGTTGATATCGCTATAGCCGCAAAACTATCGGAAACACCCTTATTTTTTGTCTTACCAGTTAAGGTACTCCCTCCCGAAACATGAACGTTCATATCTGAGGTCTCATACAAATAGAGAGCACCATATCCTACGATGTTCGATTTATTCTTTATTGTCAATTTTTGATCGCCGGCGTTATTAGCATAAATACAATAATGGTTATTTAGCAAGATTGTCGTACTATCTACCGTCACTGGCGTTTTTTTATGGTGAATATATACACCAAATTGATTCGAACCGTTCACCTGTCCCTCAATCTTTGTATTAACAAGAGAGACATCCGTCAGTTCTCCATCAATAACAACTCCAGATTGTGCGTTAGCCGCCAAATTTATTGTAGTATTTTCAACACGTACAGTCCCCTTTGCCGTTGCTCCCAGAAGAATCGCATTTTGTAATGCTTCCGCTGGATTTGAGTTCTTACGATCACCATAGCCTTGTGTATTATTATTCATAATACAATTATCTATCAACAAATCCGCATTACCGGTTACCTCTATAATTGGAGTACATTTTCCAGAGGTAACTTTCGTTGGCGTATAATCGATACTCAATCCTTTTATTTTAACATCGGTAGCAGTATTATTGGCAGAGCCATTAACCAAGATCGCACCTTTTATAATAGTCTTGTCCTGCCCAGCTCCTTGAATTGTGATAGATTTATCTAATGGTAGAGTCATTGGTAAAGTATATTCTCCTTCCGGGAAAACGATACGATTTTGATCTGTCAAATCTACCTCAGAAAGTAGACCAGACATATCGCAAGCCGCATTACGTAATGAACCATCTTGGTTGAATACAGTAATCGCTGATTTCTCATCCGCGATCTGGTACTTAACCGTATTGTCGCAATTAAAAGTATTCGTTTTATAGTCCTGTATCAAAACCCCTACATTATTTTTATTCACTTTCAGTACAGAGCCCTCACCAATATTAAATGTATTACCCGTACTACGAACAGAAATAGGATATTGCAGAGCTGTACTTTCCATAAAAGCAAACAAATTAGTATTTTTTATATCAAAGGAATTGTTAATCGCATTGTCTTCTTCATCTTTATTTAATACAATCGTAGCAAAATCATTTGATCCTTTAAGTTGATAGTTATGAGACTCCAATGTTGAATTAGCTATCTTAAACTTATTATTAGATGACCAAATATTGAGTGCCGCCCATGAATCTATTTTTGAATCTACAATTGAAATCGAAAGATTATCATTTAGCGCTGTTACATTTATTGCATAATAAAATCCTTTGATAGTACTATTATTTTTCATTTCTATGGACGATCCATTCATATTTGAGAAACTTATTCCTCTACTATAAGTACCATTCTTCGGATATACCGCAGAAAGAATATGAGAATTATCCAATACAATAGTATTTTTCACCTTAGTCGTATTTCCAAACGAAGAGAACCCTCGATTGTAAGACCCTTCTAAATAAATACAAGAATTCGTAAGAGATACATTCACATTATCACAAATACTATTAGAATCATAGCTTTTTCCCAGATTAACAATGCCCATAGAACTTTTACCCCAACCATCACCACTACCTGCTGTTAGTTGATGAAGATGGACCCCAGACAAATTCAAATTCACATTCTTAGACATCACATTAATAAGGCCTTGGCTTAATGTTGTAGCTTTTGTAATCTGTAAATTCCGCAAATTGACATTGATTACGCTCTCTTCCTCATCCCGTTGAATATCTAGCTGCCCTTCTATAATACAATTTGTCGAATCACTGCCAATAATTGTAATAGACTTTGGAATAACAATAGGTGAAACTTGGGGATAAATTCCCTCTGCCACACGAATGGTAGCCCCATCTGCGGCTTTTTCAATCGCTTTCGCAATTGTAGCCAAAGGAGCTTCCACACCACCTCCGTTACCATCAGAACCCGAAGTGCTGACATACAAATCCGTCTGTCCCCACCCCACACTCGTTGCCACCATAAACACGGCGAACAAGAAAAGTAGTCTTCTTTTCATACGATTAATTTTTATAAGTTAGTAATATTCAATTATTTAAAACATTTACCCTATATTCATAAACTCTGTAGTTTCCAGCACATCAGTCTTCTCATAATCATCATTTACAAGCAGTTATGCGAAATCATCGGTTATAAAACGACTAGTCTAAACGATCATTTTATTCTGGCGTTTTATTGAATTCAACACATAAGCGTCCATATTTACGTTTATGCGTTGATAATCAATTTTTAAAAGTTTCTCTGGATTTTGTTTTATTCAAAAATATAGCCTATCTTTAACGCCTAGAATAAACGATCGTTTAGACTAGGCGTTTTTATCTATTACAGAATACTTATAGATCAAATATTTTTACGTAAACAAAATTTTCTACCATAAAAACTTTATATCATCACAAGCCATAAGATTCTCTTCTTAAAGCATGTGGAATAGCATAACTAACCAAATATCAGACTGCAACTATACATAATCGAGATAAAAGGAATTCTACAATATTGATTTTATGAAAACATCTACAATATCTACCACTACGCCATGTATGCTTTATAAATCAAAGCATTACATATAGGTTGTAGATAGCCTGACATCTACAATTATCATTCAACATCTACCACTTATACTTGACATTGATACTTTTTCTTTGCATTGGATAAGAAAACGTGTTATTTTTAAAAGACATCGATGGGCAAAGCGACAGGGTTAATAAGAGTTTGCCTTAGGCGAACAAATAGTTTCTTCTAAGGAAAACTAAAGTTTCATAAGCACGAACCAAAAGTTTTCCGCTATGAAAACTTTTGTTTTATGCCTTTAAAACTATAAATACCTATTATTCAATATTTTAAATCAACACACAAGGTATACAAATAACCAAGCAGGCAGCCTGTTGGCATACCCTCGCAGAACGAGTAATGTGGTTAGCGAATAGTGAACGGCTGCATTTAGTGGTTGAAAAGCAGTAAATAGTGGTAGATGCAAGCTGATAGTGGTAGATGTTTATTATCTACCACCATTCAACAAATTTCTTATAATTAGATACTTATATAGATAATGGCAGATATGGTAGATGATTTAGTTTTTTTCATTTCTATATATAACCCCATTCGCAAGAATGTTGCAGCAGTTTATAATAAACAAGACTTTATATAATCTTCTATTTCTTGAGCAGTTACAGCATAAGTCGGTGCAAGTTGTTCAAAATGGGAGTCTCTTGTAAAACGAGAGCCGTTGGTGAGCATAGCCAACAGGTTTTTGGATTTCAATTTATGTCCAGAGTAAGTGAGGGCTAAAGATATCAAATCATTGATAGGTATACCAGACTTTAAGATGGAATAAATATCATAATAATCGCGAAAATTACTCCTGCGCAGCAGCACCTCCATCTTCATAGCTCCAATAGACTTTACATCTGCCAATCTGAGATTATTCAGATATTCCACAGGCATACTGACAGGAGAATATTTGGGGCAGGCATAAAACGAGAACTTTACTCCAGACACTAAATATTCCACATGGTCTATATCTAAAATGTTCTTATGCAGAGTGTCACCTATTGCAGCGAGCTCTTTCTCTATCTGATACCATGCCACTTCCATTTTCTCCGTTTTAGAAGTACGCCATTTCATAAAGTCCAAGTCCTCACTTTGCCGAGTTCCCATTTGCAATGACAAAGCAGTGCCACCTACCAAGAGATAGGGTTTGATGCAGTCCAGCTTAGAGACAGCTTCAAAAACTTGCAGCGTGTGTGGAGCTAAACCTTTCATGCAAACATTTTATTAAGGTGGCGAGTAGCCATAGACTTTATATAAGCATCTGGCTTCTTTGCCTTGAAATAATACCATGCGAAGAAACGATTCAACGTGTAGAGATATTCCGCTTGGGGAACAAGATAATCCAGCCACACCTGCTTGATTTTTTTGAAAGGATAAATTAGAAACAGTTGGTTTATTTCTTCCAAGTCAAGATGCAACAAAGTTTTCTCTATCAGCATATCATCTGGAATATCCTTGATAGAGTTTTCATTGTACGACCAGAAGCAGTGTTCTTGCTTCAGTTTCGCCAATAGTTCTTGTTTTACCACATCTCTTGACATAACTTCCTGTTTTAGAATAACACAAAATTAGTGATTATTCTTGTCAGAAGCAAATCACAATAGAGAATGTTACATTGTGAATAAGATTTTCAAATAAGAGAAACGCCAATATCGCTCGAAATGGAACGTATTGGCGTTTTCTTTTTCTTATTCCTCCACAGGTTCCCCGAACAGGGTAGCCGAGGAAGCCTTATGAATCTTGACTTTTATGAATTGACCTACATGATAGTTCTTCTTGTCAAAGATGACCACCTTGTTTTGGCTGGTTCGTCCGAACAACTGCTCACGGGAACGTTTCGAGAATCCTTCTATCAGAACCTCGAAAGTCTTGCCTATATCCCGCAAGTTACTTTCCTCGGACAACTTATTTTGCAAATCGATCATACCTTGCAAACGACGTACCTTCTCTTCTTCCGGTACATTATCCTCCAAATGGCTAGCGGCATATGTACCCGGACGTTCGGAATATTTAAATAAGAAAGCACTATCATATCCCACTTCACGCATCAAGGATAAAGTCTCTTGATAATCCTCCTCGGTCTCGGAATGGAAACCGCAGAATAAATCAGTCGAGATAGCGCAATCCGGTACGATACGACGGATCGCCGCTATACGGTCCAGATACCATTCACGAGTATATTTACGATTCATGACCTTCAAGATGCGACTGCTGCCAGATTGGGCAGGCAGATGGATAAACTTACAGATATTGTCGTTCGCGGCAATCACACGTAAGGTATCATCGCTCATGTCCTTCGGATGGGAGGTCGTAAAACGAATTCGCATATCGGGAACCTCTTTCGCCACACGATCCAACAAGATCGGGAAGGTTATGGTCTCACCTTCTTTCTCGAAAGAATAGGAGTTTACATTTTGTCCCAACAACGTAACTTCCTTAAAGCCTTTCTCGTGCATATCCCGTATCTCATTCAAGATACTCTCGATATCCCGGCTACGCTCGCGTCCTCTTGTATAAGGTACGATGCAATACGTACAAAAATTATTACAACCGCGCATAATAGACACGAAACCGGAGATATGTACGCCCGGTAACTTCAAAGGAATAACATCCTTATAGGTCTCTTGGGTAGAAAGCTCCACGTTGATCGCTTTCTCTCCGTGCTCTACCGCTCCCACCAAGTTCGGCAAGTCCAGATAAGAATCCGGTCCTACCACCAAGTCGGCATGATGCACATGGATCAGGTCTTCCTTCACTCGTTCGGCCATACATCCCAATACACCGACAATTAATGACTTCTTTTTCCGTTTTAAAGACTGGAAATACTGTAGCCGCCCATAGATTTTCTGTTCGGCGTTGTCGCGTACGGAGCAAGTATTCACGAAGATGGCATCCGCCTCCTCGATATTCTCCGTCATACTATAGCCATCCATCTTCATGATAGAAGCTACAACTTCGCTGTCCGCCACATTCATCTGACAGCCGTAGGTCTCGATAAACAACTTTCGTTCATCGCTTTGGGTAGCGGATTTTAAGTCCACACCGTTTTCTTGATTTACCATACTATATGTTAATAGAATTTAAATAAGCAAGATTCTTAAAAATAATTACGCAAACGCTTGCATAGTTCGAATCCCACCGTTATATTTGCATTCGAAAAACGTAAATTTTTTCATAGTTAAGGTTTTGGTTAAATCGAATAAGGGTGGCTGTGAAGTTACCCTTATTTACTTTTATACCTATCTGATGTTTTATATACTCCCATCTTTTCACTTCTCAATTATTCTTCTTACATTTGGAGGTGCAAAAATAATCAAAGTTTATGGATAACGTAGGAGATTGGTTATATATTGTTTTCCTGATTATCGCCGCCGTCAGTGGCTTATTCAGTTCGAAAGACAAAAAGAAGAAGAGTCGCCCCGATATATTGGGGCAACCCGACAGGGAAATCGTGCCTAATGACCAGCCTACAGAAGGAAAAGGCTTCTGGGAGATACTGGAGGATATGCAAAAGGAAACGCAAAAACCTAAGCCCGCTCCCCGACAAAAGCAGGTAACGCCAAAGGTTGAGAAACCGCAAGTCGTAACCTCATCGCCTGCCTCATCTCCATTCCTTTCCGCCGAGAAGAATATCCCGAATCATATCGCGACCCGGCCATCCGTAAGGATGAGTGCTATCGAGGAAGAACCGGGGCTTATGCCGGAAGATACCTTCAGAGACATCGAGGAATTGAAGAAAGCGATCATTTGTGCGGAGATTCTAAACCGGAAGTATTAATTTACGCCACACTTATATTCGATTCAGCGTAATTTTATGTAAGTTTGCGCCCGAAATATTGAACAGTAAGTATTTACCTAAAAACATAAAAACTAATTATCATGGCATTAAAATTCATTACAGCTGAAGAAGCCGCATCTTATGTGCATCATAATGACAATGTTGGTTTCAGTGGTTTTACACCCGCAGGATGCCCGAAAGTCGTTCCCGGAGCTATCGCCCGGAAGGCAGCGGAAGAACACGCTAAAGGTAACCCTTTCCAAATCGGTATGTTTACCGGTGCTTCTACCGGTGATAAGCTAGACGGAGAATTGGCTCGCGCTAACGCCATCAAATTCCGTACACCGTACCAATCGAACAAAGACTTACGTGCCGCATTAAACGCTCATCAGGCACAATATTTCGATTTGCACTTGTCTGAATTGGCACAAAGCTTGCGTTACGGATTCTTGGGTAAGATCGATGTAGCGATCGTAGAGGCTGCCGATGTTACTGAGGATGGTGAGATCGTTCCGACTTCAGGTGTTGGTATCTTACCTACTATCTGTCGTATGGCAGACCGTATCATCGTTGAGTTGAACTGCCGTCACCCGAAAGAAATCCGCGGTATGCATGATATTTACGAGCCGGCTGATCCTCCTTTACGCCGTGAGATCCCTATCTACACTCCTTCTGACAGGATCGGTAACGATTGTGTAAAAGTAGACCCGGCTAAGATCGTTGGTGTGGTAAGGACCGATGAGCCGAATGAAGGTGGAAAATTCTCTCCGCTGGATGATGTTACGATGGCGATCGGTAAAAACGTTGCGGACTTCTTGGTTAGCGAGATCAAGGCCGGCCGTCTTCCGAAAGAATTCGTTCCATTGCAGAGTGGTGTAGGTAACGTGGCTAACGCAGTCTTGGGCTGCATGGGAGCTAATGAGTCTATCCCCGCATTCAATGTATATACTGAGGTTATTCAAGACGCTGTCATCGAGTTGATGAAACAGGGCCGTGTTAAATTTGCCAGCGGTTGCTCTTTGTCCGTAAGTAACGAGGTGATCCGTGAGATCTACGCTAACCTTGATTTCTTCAAGGATAAGATCTTGCTTCGTCCGCAAGAGATCTCTAACAATCCGGAGGTTGCCCGCCGTTTAGGCTTGATCGCTATCAATACGGCTTTGGAGGCTGATATCTTCGGTAATATCAACTCTACGCACGTATCCGGTACTCGTATGATGAATGGTATCGGTGGTTCCGGCGACTTTACCCGTTCGGCTATGTTGTCGATCTTCACGACTCCGTCTACGGCGAAGGATGGAAAGATCAGCGCGTTCGTACCGATGGTATCTCACTTGGATCATAGCGAGCACTCCGTGAAGATCATCATCACTGAATATGGTGTAGCGGACTTACGCGGTAAATCTCCGATCCAACGCGCTCGTTGTATCATCGACAATTGTGTTCACCCGGATTACAAACCGTTATTGGAAGAGTACCTCGCTATGGGTATCAAGGGACATACGCCTCAAAACCTGAAATGCTGTTTCGCTTTCCATGAGGAACTAGCGGCCAGCGGAGATATGCACAATGTGGATTGGAGCAAGTATAATAAGTAATACAAACATATTACATACTTATCTCAAGGCCATTCCGAATAATTTCGGGATGGCCTTTTGTTTATCTAAAAACTATTCATATCTTTGTTATATGGGAAACTGGGAGAAACAACAGGATGAAAAAAAAGAAAGCAGGGAAAGAGATCAATCCCGTAGAGAAAACCTGGGAAAGTTCTTCTATGATTTGGCTAAATTAACTTTTGCGGGTCTGGTTATTGGAGGTATTGCTACTTTTGATACAGAGCTAAAAGAGTCAATATTTATATATAGAGCTATCGTTGGTGGAATAGCAACAGTGATATTCGCCTGGATTGGAAATAAAATTTTTAAATAAGGTTTATTATGGATATGCTAAGTTTAGTTTTCACGATCAGTGCTATTGTTGGAGGTGGATTCCTCGTATGGCTATATACCAAGCCTGGTAAAAAATGGCTAGAAAATCTATAATCTCCAATATATTTTGAGGCTCCGCATAACGGAGCCTTTTTTATTTCAATTGTATATATTACAAACTCGTAATATGTTTGTAATAATTCTTTCAAACAGGCTTAACAGCTTCTTAATATGGATATCCTTTCTTTGCATCAGAATAAATAGGCAAAGATTGTGAGAAAGTTTATTGAAAAATTAGTGGAAGGAGGATTCTTGATCAGTGGAAGCGTCAGTAGCTTTACGATCTTGTTGATCATTGTCTTCTTATTTAAAGAGGCCGCAGGTCTTTTTAACAGCCCGGAGGTAGAGGAAGGATATATATTGGCCGTGAATCAAGAAAATCCGGTCGAACATTTGTCGCCCGAGCAAATCATGGATGTCTTCGATGCCAATATCACCAATTGGGAAGATTTAAACGGAGAAAATCAAGATATACTTGTCTTCCGGTTCTCGGACCTAACCAACTATTATACGGAAGAAGAGCTAGGTGAAGAATTTCAATATGTTCCCGAGAAAATCAATGAACTTATCCATAAAGAGCCCGGGATTATCGCATTCTTTCCGGAACAATACAAGTCGGAAAACTTTACGGGAAAAATCATATCGGGAGCCACGATCAAACCTTCGGAGTTCTTTGGAGGGACGAAATGGTATCCTACCTCCGCTCCCGCTCCGATCTTTGGGCTGATCCCTCTATTACTAGGAACGCTGTTGGTAAGTATAGGCGCAATCGCCTTATCCCTCCCCTTCGGAGTAGCGGTAGCGATCTATATGGCAGAGATCGCCAATACAAAAACCCGTAATTTGCTAAAGCCTATTATCGAGTTATTGGCAGGTATTCCCTCTGTCGTTTATGGTTTCTTCGGATTGGTGGTGATCGTTCCCCTTATCCAAAAGACCTTAGACCTTCCGGTAGGAGAGACCGCTTTCGCCGGAAGCGTGGTTTTAGCGATCATGGCGTTGCCGACCATCATCACGGTAGCGGAAGATGCCATGCGAACTACACCACGAGCCATGAAAGAGGCCAGCTTGGCATTGGGAGCCACGCAATGGCAAACCATCTATAAAGTAATAATCCCCTACTCCATATCCGGTATCACGTCCGCTGTCGTATTAGGTATAGGACGTGCGATCGGTGAGACGATGGCCGTATTGATGGTAACCGGAAACGCCGCCGTTATCCCTACCTCGTTCTTCGAACCGGTACGGACAATTCCTGCCACGATAGCGGCGGAATTGGGTGAGGCTCCCGCAGGTGGAGCACATTACCAAGCCTTGTTTATGCTGGGAGCCGTGTTGTTCCTCATCACCTTGGGGTTGAGCATCGCCGTAGAATATATTTCATCCAAACGTAAAATTTAATTAAAGATATGGCACCTATTCAACATTTAGGGAATATAGACAAGAGGAAACGGGCCTCTCAACAGGTTGCTTTCGGTTTCTTTTCTTTCCTGAGTTATTTGGTCGTAGTGATCTTATTCGTAATACTGGGATTCATTATCTTAAAGGGAGCGAGCGTGATCAGTTGGGATTTCCTGACACAAGCACCCCAAGAGGGCATGACCTCCGGGGGGATTTTTCCGGCTATCGTAGGTACACTCTATTTAGTGATCGGAAGTAGCTTGATTAGTTTTCCTATCGGCATCATGAGTGGTATTTATATGAACGAGTACGCCACGAACGGGAAACTCATCCGCTTCATCCGTATCATGACGAATAATCTAAGTGGTGTCCCATCCGTTGTTTTCGGGTTATTTGGTATGTCTCTATTCGTAAGCACCTTGGGATGGGGAGACTCTATTATAGCGGGTTCGTTTACCTTGGCGCTGATGTCCTTGCCACTTATCATCCGTACGACGGAAGAGGCTTTGAAAAGTATCGATGATTCTTTCCGCCACGGTAGCCTAGCGTTAGGGGCTACGAAATTGCAGACCATCCGCAGGGTCGTGCTACCGATGGCGTTCCCCAATATTATTACGGGATTGATTCTTTCGATCGGGCGTGTGTCCGGAGAGACCGCTCCTATCCTTTTTACGGTGGCCGCTTATTTCTTGCCACAATTACCGAAAAGTATTTTCGACCAATGTATGGCATTACCTTACCACTTATATGTTATCTCTACAAGCGGTACGGATATCGAGGCTTCCCGGGGGATGGCTTATGGCACGGCACTCGTACTGATTGTCATCGTATTATTAGTAAACCTTTTGGCGAATGCCTTGCGTAGTTATTTCGCCAAGAAGGTAAAAATGAATTAAAAAAATAAGATAATTATGATAAAGATTGATGCTAAAAACGTAGACTTTTATTATGGGGATTTCCATGCGTTGAAGAACATTTCCATGAAGATAGAGCCGAATACGTCCACCGCTTTCATCGGACCGTCCGGTTGCGGAAAGTCTACTTTCCTCCGCCTGTTCAACCGCATGAATGATTTGATTCCGGGCACTCGCATGGAAGGTCAGATCCTGATTGATGGAAGAGATATCTATACGAAAAGTGAGAAAGTGGATCGCTTACGTAAAAACGTGGGGATGGTTTTCCAGAAACCGAATCCTTTTCCTAAGACGATTTATGAGAATGTCGCTTATGGCCTGCGGGTAAACGGTGTCAACGATGAGAATTATATTGAGGAGACGGTGGTCAAGACTTTAAAGCAGGTCGTCCTTTGGGACGAGGTAAAGGATAAACTGAAAGAATCGGCATTCGCTCTTTCCGGCGGACAACAGCAACGTTTATGTATCGCCCGTGCCTTGGCGATCTCGCCCTCTATCCTATTGATGGACGAGCCGACTTCCGCGTTGGACCCGATTTCAACCAGCAAGATCGAGGATTTGATACATGAGCTGAAAAATGATTATACGATCGTAATCGTTACCCATAATATGCAACAAGCGGCTCGTGTTAGCGACAAGACCGGATATTTCTATTTAGGGGAATTGATTGAATATGATAATACCCGGAAGATTTTCACCAATCCGGAGAAAGAGTCTACACAGAATTACATTACCGGACGGTTTGGGTAATTGAAAATTAAAAATTGAAAATTAGAAGAGTATGAAGGTTATAGAGCAGGAGATTCATTCTTTAAAAAATAGTATCAGTGAGATGTGGGCATTGGTTCACCAGCAATTATACAACGCAGGGGAGGCTATGCTTACCGGAGATAAGGAACTCGCTTATAAGGTAATCAGCCGGGAACGCCGGGTAAATGCTTTCGAGCTAAAGATCGACAGTGATTGCGAGGATATCATCGCCTTGTACGCACCGGTAGCGATCGACCTACGTTTCGTATTGGCGATGTATAAGATTAATACAAACCTAGAGCGTCTGGGAGATTTCGCAGAAAGCATCGCCCGTTTCGCAGGAAACCTTCCCGAGGGGGAACCGATTGACCCGCAACTGGTCAAGGAAACCCGGGTAGAAGAAATGCTGTCGGAGTTATTAAGCATGATCTCACTCACCAAAGAGGCTTTTGAGAAAGAAAGCTCAGAGATCGCTTCCCGTATCTTCTTGAAGGATAATTTGATCGATGAGATCAATCATAATTCTACCGCTATTATCGCCAAATATATAGAGGAGCATAAAGGTAGCGCGTTGGCAGGGTTATATATGGCCGGTGTTATCCGGAAAATGGAACGTTTCGGAGATCATTGTACGAATATAGCGGAAGAACTCATTTTCTATCTGGACGCTAAAGTCATGAAGCATATGGGCAAAACCGAGCAATAATTCGTATCTTTGCGGCCACTTTAATAATTAACATCAGTAAATGAAACGACTCACAGTGGCTTGGCTGTCGGCCTTCTTATTTATCGGTTCCGCGTTAACGTCTTACGCTCAGACAAATTCTCCGATCCCAGAGCGGGATTCTTCTTCGGTATCTCTTTTTGAATACGCAACTAAGATTCCGAAACGCAACAAGGTTTTCAATCTGGACTTGGAGATGCATGCAGGATTCAACGCGGACTTTTTCTCGGGGAAGCTGGATGAAGCCGCCTTTCGTTTCAGGGATGTCAAAATTGATGTTACCGGAGAAGTGAACGATCGGTTATTCTATTGGTATCGCCAAACGCTGAATGGCGGTTATGAGGGACAAGCCTTGGAGAATTTGAATGAGTCGATCGAATATGCGTATATTGGCTATAAACTGAATGAGCGTTTTACCTTAACCGCCGGAAAACAAGATGTGTTCTACGGTGGTTTTGAGTACGACGAGAATCCTTTGCTTATTTATGAGTATAGCGATATGAATGAATACTCCCTTTGCTACCTTACGGGAATCGGGCTGGGGTATCAGCCGAATGAGTCACAAGAGATCCGCTTACAGGTGACGAACAGTCGTATGGGATCGATGGAAGATGAGTATGGACGTCTGCCGGAAGGATTTAAGAAACCGAGAGTTCCCTTGTTTTACACATTGAACTGGAACGGTAACTTTCTGGATGAGTTGATTCATTTACGGTACTCCGTATCCGCCGCGGAGCAAGCCCAAGGGAAATATATGTATAGCGTCTTTACCGGTCAAAGTATAGAGGCCGGACCGGTCTATGCTTATTTCGATGTCATGTATTCACGAGGAAAATTAGACCCGTTAGGATTATTGACCGAATTGACCCAGCCCGAAGTCTCTGGAGAGGAGGAACCGGAACCACCGGTTCGTATGCAAAACATCGATTATCTTTCGCTAGTGGGAGAAATACAATATCGTTTCCATCCCAAATGGCAACTATTCGCGAAAGGAATGTACGAAAGCGCGTCGATCTATAAAGCCTACGATGCTTACGAGAAAGGTAAATACCGTACGGCATGGGGCTATCAAGGAGGCCTCGAGTTCTATCCGATGGCCGATGATAATCTACATATCTTCTTGACTGCCATCGGTAAAAAATACAACCTCTCTGAACGAGCGAAGGCGCTTGATGCCTCTTTGGACGACACCGCACGCCTTTCGATCGGTTTCATTTATAGATTACCGTTATATTAAATTTTTCTCATTTGTTGTAGAAACGCAGCATGCCGCGTCTCATCCCCTCAGAATGGTAACTTAGAATTGCAACACAAACTCTTCCCCTTGTAGCAAGTCCACCGTTACTTTTCCATCTACTACAGGTAGGGAAACCGGCTTTTGGTTCTTTTTGAGGCTCATGTTCGCGGAATTCGCCGGAAGCTTGATCTGGAAAGAACCGGGAACGATCGCTTTCAATCGAGCTTCCGTCAACAGACCTTCCGTCCATTTAGCCGACACCTCCCCCCCATTCCGGACTTTCAAACCGCTAAAGCTTCCGTTTTTCCAAGCGGAAGGCAAAGCAGGCAAGAACTCGATCAATCCGGATTGACTCTGTATCAGCATCTCCGCAATACCCGCCGTGCCTCCAAAATTACCATCGATTTGGAAAGGAGGATGGGCACAAAACAAATTAGGATAAGAACCTCCTCCCTTCATCTCCTTCGTATACTCATCTACGCAGGGACGTAACAAATCACCCAGCAATTTATAAGCATGATCACCATCCTGTAAACGGGCCCAGAAATTAATCTTCCAAGCCATAGACCAGCCCGTGCTTTGATCGCCACGGACCTCCAAGGATTTACGAGCCGCCTCTGCCAACTCCGGCGTATGCTCTATCGAGATCTCATTCCCGGGATAAAGCCCATATAAATGAGAGACATGACGATGGGTAGGCTCTACCTCCTCATACGGCTCGAGCCATTCCATGATACGGTCGTCTTTACCGATCGTCGTAGGCATTAAGCGATCTCGTTTCGCCGCCAACTCAGCAGCGAACGCACTATCCACACCTAAAATCCCGGCGGCCTCAATGGTATTCGTAAATAATTCCCGCAAGATCTGATTGTCCATCGTCGATCCGGCACAAATACTCACGACACTTCCGTTTGGCATTTTATAAGCGTTCTCCGGAGAGGTAGTAGGTGCCGTCACCAGATATTTAGTCCGGGGATCTTGTACCAGCATATCCACAAAGAATTGGGCAGCCCCTTTCATCGTCGGATAAACATCCCTCAAATACGCCTTATCTAATGTATACTGATAATGCGTGTACAAATGCTCGCATAGCCATGCGGCGGATGTATTCGTCGCTCCCCACGACGGATGTTCGCCCGGGGCGGTAAACTCCCAGACATTACCTAAAATATGGGTAACCCATCCCCGTGCGTTATAAAAAGCCTTGGCCGTGCGTTCGCCGCTAGGGACTTGCTGTTTCGTCCATTCGATCAGCGGAAGGTGCAACTCGGAGAGGTTCGTGACCTCCGCTGGCCAATGATTCATCTGTAAATTAATATTTAGGTGATAATCCCCGTTCCAAGGCGTATGAATCGTATTACACCACAAGCCCTGCAAATTCGGGGGCAGTAATCCCTGCCGGGTCGAGGAAATCAATAAATATCGACCGAACTGGAAATATAAAGCCGCCAATCCCGGATCGTTCTTATCTTGAGCGAAAGCGGCCAAACGCTCATGGATCGGAAGATGATCCCTTTCGCCTTTTCCCAAATCCAAAGAGACCCGATCAAACAGGGAGCGATAAGCGAGTGTATGTTCCCGGCGCAAGGTGGAGAAATCCTTAGATTCCGCTTGCGATAAGTATTTTTCCAAGGATTGTCCGACGCCGTCTTTATCGAAATAATCCGTACCTAAACTTACCAAGATAATCGCTTCCGAGGCACTTCGCACCGATAAACTACTATCCGTTGCGGTCAAATCTCCCCCCTTCGGCAAGACGATACGGACACGAGAGGCGAAACGCATCCCTTTCATCTCCAACGTATCCACCCCGTCCGGCAATTGTCCCTGCATCAGCAAGTCCTTTCCGTCCAAAAAGATCGCCGCATGTTCCGGACGATTCATACCTAATGAGAAATTCAAGGCCCGATCCGCGTCCGCTACCAAGTGGATAACTCCCAGATCCCCGGAAAAAGAGGTAAACATTTCCCGTTGATAATTCACATTCCCCCTTTTAAAAGAGACGGAAGCGATAGCCTCGCTTAGGTTCAACCGCCTGCGATACTCAGCGATAGAATCCGATTCATTCGGATACGTATATCTCAGCACTAGATTTCCGAATAATTGGTAACTCCCATACGGAGCGTTCGCACCGTCACCCAGATTACTCCCGGTCCCTTTGCAGACGAAAGTTTTATACATCAAATCCTGTGCCTCGTCATTCCGTCCCTCAAATAAGAGGCGACGAATATTCGCCAAAGAGTAATACGCATAAGGATTGTCCGTATCTTGCTTACTTCCGGACCACAGGGAGATCTCATTCAGGACCACATTCTCCCGCTCAATACCACCATCCGGCATCATACCGATACGGCCGTTTCCCAAAGGCAAGGTTTCTTCCCATATCTGCGCTGGTTGGTCAAAATAATAAGAGACCTCCTTCCCGGTCTGCATATCCGGCAAATTACAACCGAAAAGGAACGATAACAAAATCAAATAAAGTCCTTTCATATTCATACGATCATTCCTTGTTATTGTTTTTCCATCAAAAGCCGAAGAGGCGATCCACTGCAACCCGGGTTGCAGTATCACCCTAAAAGCTTTGCATATCACATAGTCGTTTATAATAGCCATCCAAAGCCAACAACTCCTCGTGTTTGCCCCGTTCTACGATCTCACCCTCATGCATCACACAGATCTCATCCGCGTTACGGATCGTGGAGAGACGGTGGGCGATCACTACGGTCGTACGGTTCTTCATCAAGTTCTCCAACGCTTCTTGTACCAAACGCTCGGATTCCGTATCCAAGGCGGATGTGGCCTCATCCAAGATCAAGATCGGGGGATTCTTCAAGATCGCACGGGCGATACTGATTCGCTGGCGTTGTCCGCCGGACAGTTTTCCACCCCGGTCGCCGATATTGGTATCGTAACCTTTCTCACTCGCTATGATAAAATCGTGAGCGTTGGCGATGCGGGCGGCTTCCTCCACCTGTTCCATCGTAGCCCCTTCCACTCCAAAAGCGATATTGTTGAAGAAGGTATCGTTAAACAAGATAGCCTCTTGATTGACATTTCCCATCAATCCCCTAAGATCGAAAAGGGTGGCCTCACGGATATCCGTATCATCAATACGGATATTCCCTTTATTCACATCATAAAAGCGAGGCAATAGATCCACCAAGGTACTTTTGCCCGAACCGGATTGACCGACCAAAGCCACGGTTGTTCCTTTCCGGATATCCAGATTGATTCCTTTCAAGACCCAAGCTTCCTGATATTTAAACCAAACATCTTTATAACTGATTTTCTCTTTCAAGGCGATCTTCTTCGGATGTTCCGGGTCATGGATATCCGTCTCCGCCTTCAAGATCTTATCGACACGCTCCATAGAGGCCAGACCTTTCTGGATCGCATAAACCGACTTACTTAGATCTTTCGCGGGATTGATAATACTATAGAAAATAACCAGATAATAAATAAACGTAGGAGCGTCGATCGGGCTATTCGCACTCAAGATCAGCGTACCTCCATACCAAAGTACGATAGCGATCGTAACGGTTCCCAAAAACTCGCTCATCGGGTGCGCCATTTGTTGGCGGCGATAGATACGGTTTGTCAACCGACGGAAGGTATCATTGCTTCGTTCAAAGCGGTCTTGTATCTTCTTCTCGGCGTTAAATGCCTTGATAATACGGAGTCCGCCTAATGTCTCCTCGATCTGGCTCATCAGGAATCCCCATTGTTGCTGTCCTTCCAAAGACTTCCGTTTCAATTTCTTGCCGACTTGTCCCATTACGTAACCCGCCAACGGCAGCAGGATCAAGACGAACACGGTAAGTTGCCAACTGATAGCGATCATACCCACCAGATAGATCACGATCAGGATCGGGTTCTTGAATAACATGTCCAATGAACTCATGATGGATGTCTCAATCTCGTTCACGTCTCCGGATACACGGGCGATAATATCCCCTTTTCGCTCCTCCGAGAAAAAGCTCAACGGCAACTGCGTAATCTTCTTGTTAATCTGATTACGGATATCACGAACGACTCCGGTTCGAATCGGGATCATCGTATAAAAGGCCAGATACATGGTCGCCACTTTCAAGAAAGTCGCCACGATCAGGAAGATTCCCAACATAATCAAGGCGAACGAACCTCCGTGTACCTCTATCAGATCGGATACATACCAAAAAAAGTTATTTTTGATCAACTCCGGCAAGGCTTTCCACGACTCCCAGCTTCCCGCGTTAAAATTCCAATCCATAAAGGTGTAATTCCCCTCATCCATCTTAAACAAGATCTGAAGGATCGGGATAATCAAGGCGAAAGAAAACAGGTTCAAGATAGCGGAAAGTACATTGAACACGATGTTCAGAACCATATACTTTTTGTAAGGGGGAACGAAACGCTTTAAAATACGTATGAAATCTCTCATAAATTGATCTGTTACATTGAAGTGGCAAAGATACAAAAAGTCATCACATTTTCTTACGCATTCGCATGCAACTATTTTGCTGCCCCATTCATCAAATAAATAGAATCGTAAATAAAAATAATTTACACCATGAAAAGGATGCACTTGCAATTGTTGAAAAAAGCCAACTGCGTATTGGCGAGTTTATTAATGCTTTTAGGTTTCTCCTGCACTGACGACGAGGGAGAAGGTCCCATAATTTGTGAATATGGCACTCCTTACGCCAATTTTCAGATAAAAGGAAAAGTCGTGGATACAAACGATAATCCGATACCTAACACCCAAATACGTATCAATCGAAATGACGCAAGAATTTATCCTTACGGATGGCTGCATACCGATACCGTAAGGACTGACGCTAACGGAGAGTTTGATTGGAAGAAAACTGATTTTCCGATCCTAAAATACCGATTCATCACGGAAGACATAGACGAAGAAATGAACGGAGGACAATTCGCATCCGATACGACTCAAGTAATCTTCGACAGCGAGGAACTTACCGGAGGTGATGGATGGTACGAAGGTAGTGCCTCTAAGGAAATCAAGATCACACTTAAGGAATATGTAGATACACATACGGAACCTTACGCATTGTACACGATCTACGGAAAAGTAACTGATGATCAAGGCTATCCGCTGGCCGGAGTCGCAATCTTAACCTCACCGGCATATACCCCTACTCAAGAGGACGACCTTTCCAGCTTTCCGGCTATCACGGATGAGACCGGACGATATCAATTCACCTACGATAAGGCTACGGCTATCGAACATACCATCTACACAAAATTATCTTCGTATTGGAATGACCCAAACGCTTGCAAAACTGATTCTATTATCGTAAATTTCGCCGAAATTGAATTATCACAAGGGAAAGGGATGTTAATGGGTAAAGGATCAAAAGAAATTAACTTCCAACTAACACGCAAAAACTAGAAAATGGAAACAGTGTATCATTCCATATTAAAAGGTTTTAACTGGATTTTAGCGGGGCTTCTTTCTCTACTAGGCTTCAGCGTTACTTCCTGTGGCGCTACAGATGAGTATGGTAGCCCCTACGCAGAATACGAGTTGAAAGGAAAAGTTACAGATATGAACGGAGATCCCATCCAAGGAATAGAGATCAACTATGGGGGCATATATAATAACGTATTATCTCCCTCATATATAAGCGAAATATATAAATCGCCCCAAACCCAAAAAGACGGAAGTTACGATATAAAATTCGAGGATTCCCCAATGGGTATCGTACGCATTATCGCTAAAGATATTGACGGGCCTGAAAACGGATCATTCGAGACGGATTCGATAGATGTCAAGATCGAAGGATTTGAGGGAGGTAAATCTTGGTTCCATGGGAAAGCGGAGGTTAACATCCCCGACATCAAACTTAAAGAGAAAAAAGAATAAAATATGGACAAACGCCCAAACATCAAAAAACGTATCGCCCTAGAGCTTTTTCGAAGTATCAAGAAGAACAGGGCTAAATTACATGAATTGCGTACACTCTTTTGGGAGTGTACGCTTCGTTGTAATGTATCCTGCCGTCATTGCGGGAGCGATTGCCATGTCTCGGCCTCTGTCCCGGATATGCCTGTCGAAGACTTCCTGAAAGTCATAGACGATATCACGCCTTACGTCGAGCCGAACAAAGTGCTCGTCATCTTCACCGGAGGCGAGGCGCTGGTTCGTAAGGATATCGAGAAATGCGGGTTGGAACTGTATCGCAGGGGATATCCTTGGGGGATCGTCTCCAATGGTTATCTGATGACCCGGGAACGGCTCGACTCGCTCTTGGCTTCCGGATTGCACTCGGCAACTATCAGCTTGGATGGTTTCGAGGAAGCGCATAACTGGCTTCGCCGTAATCCTAAAAGTTTCGAGAAGGCACTGAATGCCATCTGTATGTTGGCCGAGGAAAAGGAGATCATCTGGGATGTGGTGACTTGCGTAAACCAACACAACTTCAAGGATTTGATGCTCTTCAAGGATTTTTTGATCGAGATGGGCGTAAAACGGTGGCGTATCTTTACGATCTTCCCAGTTGGACGTGCCGCGACTGAGACCGATTTGCAACTGACGAACGAGCAGTTCACATGGCTCATGAACTTCATCCGCTTCTGCCGGAAAGAGGGTAAGATACACGTTAGCTACGGCTGTGAGGGCTTCCTCGGGAATTATGAGGCAGAGGTGAGAGACTCGATTTTCCAATGCAACGCCGGTATCAATACGGCCTCTGTCCTCGCTGATGGCGCTATCTCCGGTTGTCCCAGTATACGGGCGAACTTCCACCAAGGGAACATCTATAAAGACGATTTCATTGATATCTGGAATAATGAGTTTAAACCGTATCGTAACCGCCAGTGGGCTAAAAAAGGGGAATGCGCGGATTGTAAGATGTTCCGTTATTGCGAAGGCAACGGGATGCACTTATACGATGATGAGGGGAATCTGCTCGTATGCCACTACAAGAGGTTAGTTGACAAGTGACAGTTGACAGTTGCGGCAAGCGGTAATTAAACTGTCAACTGTCACTTGTCAACTATCAACTAATTCCTATCTTTGCCCTAGTTAATATTCTAAAATAAGCAATCGTATGAAAAACACTTTCATCCTTTGTGCCTTTCTGGCACTAAGTTCTTTTACCGTAGCCCAGCAATCCGAGAAATACCCGCTAGGCGACTATACGGAATTGACCGACACGAAACCGCATGACAGCGACGAGATCTGGGACAAGTTATCGGCCCCAACCCAATTAAGCTGGGGCACGACCGATATACGATATCCGAAACTCAGTATTCCCGATGTCAAGAAAAGCAATCGCTGGCAGACGAAAGCATGGAAAGGGGAACGGGTAAACGCACAAGCCGTGTTATGGACCAAGGTGGGACTCGAGGATGCCTCTATCACCGTGAGCGACTTAAAGAGCGGTTCTTCCATCATCCCATCCTCCGCTATCACGACGAACTTTGTCCGTTACGTCATGACCGATGAGTTGAATAAAGACCGTAAAGGCGGTTGCGGCCACCGAGAGAATAAGGCGGAATGGGATTCCTCCGTCGTAGCCGATGTATTGGATATCGTAAAGATCCGTGATATCAAGGCACGCACCACCCAGCCGATCTGGATGAATATCTGGGTACCTCAATCCGCAAAAGCCGGTAAATATAAAGGGACATTGACCGTCACGGGAAAAAATGCCTCCCCCATGGAATTACAAATAGAAGTGGACGTATTGAATCGCACACTTCCCGCCCCGAAGGACTGGGCTTTCCATCTGGACTTATGGCAGAACCCGTATTCCGTGGCCCGTTACTACCAAGTTCCTCTTTGGAGCAAAGAGCATTTCGACGCTATGCGCCCGATCATGAAGATGTTGGCGAACGCCGGACAACGCGCTATCACCACTAGTATCATGCACAAACCTTGGGCCGGACAGACGGAGGATCATTTCGATAGTATGATCACCCGGATCAAGAAGATAGACGGCACTTGGGTATATGACTACGCCGTCTTCGACAAATGGGTGGAATTCATGATGAACGAGATCGGTATCGATGATATGATCAGTTGCTACACCATGATCCCTTGGGCTTTATCTTTCGATTATTACGACGAGGCGACAAATCGTGTACAATTCCTCAACACTAAACCGGGTGACGCCGCTTACGCAGACTATTGGGGTACTTTCCTAAAAGATTTCTCCCGCCACCTTCGCGAGAAAGGTTGGTTCGAGAAAACCGCTATCTCTATGGACGAGCGTCCGATGGAGGCGATGCGTGAGGCGATCAAGGTTATCAAGCAAGCCGATCCGGAGTTCAAGATCACGCTGGCCGGAAATTATCATCCGGAAATTCAATCGGACTTATACTATTTAAGTATTCCCTATGGGCATAAATTCCCAGAAGACGTAAAGGCTGCCCGTGATAAAGCGGGACAGATCAGTACCGTTTATACCTGTTGCGCGGAAGCGTTCCCGAATACCTTCACCTTCTCCGACCCGGCGGAAGCGGCATGGACGGTCTTGCACGCCGTAGCCGGTGGTTACGACGGTTATCTACGTTGGGCAGTTAATAGCTGGACCGCCGATCCTCTGCGTGACTCGCGTTTCCGCACTTGGGCGGCAGGCGATACATACAGTATTTATCCCGGTCCACGCAGTAGCATTCGCTTCGAACGTTTGGTCGAGGGTATACAAGATTGCGAGAAGATCCGCATCCTCCGGGAAGAGCTGACAACGAAAGGAGCTAAAGGCAAACTCGAGAAGTTGAACAAGACGGTTGCCAAGATCACTCCGGAAGGTTTATCCGAGACACAAGAATCCGCTACGCAGATGGTTAATGAGATTCATAAACTTCTGAATACATTATAAATAGTACCGGACGCCGACTGCGCAGTCGGCGTCCCCTAAATATATCATCAAACCCCTACAATGTTTGATATTCATCAAAAAACGAAATCCTTACCTCCGATACCTTTCTTTTTCTTTGTCCGCCTCGATTCCTTCGCCTATTTTTGGGGCACTGAAAAACACAAAAACCATTCTATATGAACAAACTATTAATGGGCGCATGCCTTACGATGGCCATGCAAGTAGGGCACTCCCAAACCTTGCCGCAATTGGGTAAAGATCCTATCGAGAAAATCGTAGCCGCCATGACTGCCGAAGAGAAAGTATCCCTGTTAGTCGGAACCGGAATGCCCGGGTTCGGCGGCCAATCAGCCGTAGTCGGCAGCACGCAAAATATAGTGCCGGGAGCCGCCGGAACGACCTTCCCGATCGAACGTCTGGGAATCCCCGCTATCGTAGTGGCCGACGGTCCCGCCGGATTACGTATCTCCCCGACTCGCGAGGGGAACGAGGCGACCTATTATTGCACGGCATTCCCGGTCGCTACCTTGCTAGCCTCCACATGGAACACCGCATTGGTCAAAAACGTAGGCAACGCCATGGGCGACGAGGTGAAAGAATACGGTTGCGACGTACTCTTGGCCCCTGCGCTGAATATCCACCGAAGCCCTCTCTGCGGACGTAACTTCGAGTATTATTCCGAAGATCCCTACTTGACGGGCCGGATAGCGACAGCGATGGTAAACGGTATCCAAAGCAATGGCGTGGGAACCTCCATCAAGCATTTCGCCGTCAATAATCAAGAGACCAACCGGACGGGAACGGATGCCCGCCTCACCCCTCGTGCCTTGCGGGAGATTTACCTAAGAGGTTTCGAGATGGTCGTAAAAGAGGCAAGCCCGTGGACGGTCATGTCTTCCTACAATAAGATAAATGGTGAGTATGCCTCCGAAAGCCGTGATTTGCTAACGGCCATCCTCCGTGACGAATGGGGTTTTAGCGGCCTTGTCATGACCGACTGGTTTGGCGGCAAGAACGCCCCCGCCCAGATCCACGCCGGAAACGATCTGCTGATGCCCGGCCGGCCAGACCAGAAAGAGGCCCTCCTAAAAGCGCTTGAGGACGGTTCTCTCTCTATCGACGACGTGGATACGGACGTAACCCGTGTATTACGACTGATTCTTCAAGCCCCCCGCTTTGCCCAATACGCCTATTCCGACAAACCGGACCTGAAAGCTCACGCCGAGGTAACCCGTGCGTCCGCTTCCGAAGGTATGGTTTTATTAAAGAATACGAATAATGCTTTGCCGCTGGCCCCGGGTATCAAGAAGATAGCGGCTTACGGTACCACCTCGTACGATTTTATCGCCGGAGGCACCGGTAGCGGCGACGTGAACGAGGCTTATACCGTATCCCTCGTGGAAGGTCTGGAGAACGCCGGTTATACCATGGACGCCGAAGTGAAAGCCTTATACGAGAAATACAGTACCGAGGAAAAGGCGAAACAGCCGAAAGACACGAGTCCCGCCGCCGCTTTCTTCAACCACCCTCGTATCCCGGAGTTCGTACCGGATGCCGCAGGGCTGGCCGCTAAGGCGAAAGAGGCGGATATCGCCTTCGTTACGATAGGCCGTAGCTCGGGAGAGTTCCAAGACCGGAAGATCGAGGCAGATTTCAACCTGACGGAGAATGAGCGAGCGTTGATCCAATCGGTTTCCGACGCTTTCCATAAGGAAGGGAAGAAGGTGGTCGTAATCTTGAATATCGGGGGCGTGATCGAGACCGCCAGCTGGAAATCGGAACCGGATGCCATCCTATTGGCTTGGCAAGCCGGGCAGGAAGGGGGTAACACGGTAGCCGATATCCTGTCCGGAAAGGTGAATCCTTCCGGTAAGCTCCCGATGACTTTCCCCGTGAGCATCGCCGACGTAGCCTCCACGAAGAATTTCCCGGACGCTTCGGGTATCGACCTGAAAGAAATGTTAGCCGGCTTCATGGGAGGAGGCCCGGAGCATACGGATCGTAAGAATATTGACTATACCAACTACGAGGAGGGTATCTACGTGGGCTACCGTTACTTCGATACGTTCGGCGTGCCCGTCTCCTATCCGTTTGGCTACGGACAGTCGTATACAACTTTCAATTATTCGAGCTTGAAAGTGTTCATGGGCGATACGGACTACAGCATCAGTTGCACGATTACGAACAATGGCCCGGTAGCCGGGAAGGAAGTGGTCCAGCTATATATCTCCGCCCCCGGCAAGAGCATGGATAAGCCGGCGAAAGAGTTGAGAGGTTTCGTCAAGACCCAACTCCTCCAGCCGGGGGAGAGCCGTGAGATCATCTTCAAGGTGAAAGATACGGATCTGGCCTCCTTCGACGAGAGCGCCAGTCATTGGGTCGTAGAGTCCGGTAAATATGAGGCGCAGATTGGCTCCTCCGCCGACGACATCCGCCTAAGGGATTCCTTCAACGTGAAGGGGCGGGTAACGGAGAAGGTTCATGCGGTACTGTTGCCCGGCGAGAGGATCGATCTTCTGAAAAGATAAGCCCGGAGGTATCTACCTAGTTATCGGGAGGGCGGGGTATCAACCTCGCCCTCTACTTATTTAATCACCCGAGTGTTCCGGCTTCCTGAAAGTAAGGTAGGTCTCCACACGCCCCTCCAGCTTCGCCTCCATGGTCCCTTGCTCCGACACGAAGAGATATTTGTCCTTTTTCTCCTCCTCGGTCCATGTATCGGGAGTGTAGGGAACGATCTTCCGGTCGCCGGCAGTCCTCATGAAATAGATAGCGGGCAGAAGGCCGTTCAGTTGGATCTGGTTCGGGCCGATATAGCGTTCCTCGTATTGTCGCGAGAAACGCGAGCTCACCCTCTCCAGCCGGAAGCGGTCGAGATTATTCATAAACAGGTAATCCGTGCCTTCATCTCCCGGCAGGGAGGTGTAGATCATAGATGAGACTTTCACGGCACCGGCCGGTGTCGTGTACAAATAATAGAAATATACGGTCCATGTATTCTTGGAGCGGGTCTGGAGGGTATGTGTCTCCTGCAAGGAATGCAAGGCCCAAAATCCCGGTGGCGTGCATCTCACCCTTTGTACGAATTTATCCTTCGCGATTTCCACTCTTCCCCGGATCTCCAGAAAGTCCTTATAGGCCACTGCCTCTATTTCCTCGTTTGTCATTGATGGCGTAAACATGATTATTTTTAATTTTTAAGGTAAAGAGACATAAAGGTACGATTATAAATGGGGATTCCAAGGGTTTCAAGGAAATGTGGATGAAAGAAAGACAAAAAAGAGAGGCGAACTCGTACCCTTATCTTTTTTATTCCATATATTCGTGATGAAAATCCCCTAAGACCCATTTAAAAGAGAAAAAGTTATGACTGAAGATATAGATTTAATATGCGTCACTGGCGTGGAATATGTCAAGGACTATACCATGCGATTGGAATTTAGCAACGGTAAGGTGAAATTAGTGAACTTCCTCCCTTTACTGAAAGGGAAACTTTTCGAGCCATAGAAAGACCTCCGGAATTTCGTCCAGTTCGGGCTCACCCACTGGGCGCTCGAATGGTACAATGGGGCAGATTTCGCTCCGGATTACTTGTACAGGAGTGGGGTGGAGGCTTAAGACAAGGCCTGTATTTGCTATAAACCTCCCTTTTGAGAAATGAAGCGTTCCCAAAGAGGAGGTTTAAGATATTGTTAGAATCGAACAAGCATATCCCCGGTTTGTACCGCTCCCCAAAGATCTCTCATAGTGTTAAAACAGGTTCGTTTTCTTGTACTGACGGTTAAGATTATAGACTCTCTTCTCTAATCACATTTTCCCAATACACCATATCATTATATTCATCAGCTTCTAACATTATCTCCATTTCCATATCACTCCAAGAATCTATATCATCTACAAAATTATCCTCTACTGGCACACCAACACCTCTCAAGTCTATTTGATCCATATTAGATTCATCAATTTCAGATTGAATTCTATTGATTTCATTCTTATAACAACAACCACAAGATCTAAACCCTAATTGTTCAAGCAATGAATCTTCCATTTTTAGATCCGGATTATTTTTTATCCGATAATATTCCTTTAAATAGTATTTTAACGGGAATTTAAAAAGTTTATTATACTCCTTTAATAGTTCTCTTATTTCGTCATCTTTGTAACCTGTATTATTAGAAGAGAAAGGCTTTGTTGTATACGGATTCCTCTTAGAATAATTAGAAAGTATAGATCTGTTCTTATCACTTTTATGATAATATTGACCAGATTCTCTTATCAATTGATCTATTTTAGCCTCTATATCCATTGGATTATTGCTACAAATTGTTTCTACACCAGAATTCTTAGCATCAAACTCTGTTATGCTTCGAATCATAGCTCCAGGAAAACGATTATTTACACGCATAAGAAAAATGTCCTTGTCTTTTTCATATAAGATCTCACCTTCAGACCTCCACCAATTCCTGTATTCATCAACATTCTTCTCCAATATCTCTTTTTCTTCCGTATTCAACTTCTTCATTACTAGAAATTCTCTATTTCCATCAAAAAAAATATTCCTAAAACGTATCGAGGTCGGAATCTTATAATTTTTAAAATCAGATTTCAAACGAGGACAAGCTAAATCAAAATGATAAGCAGGAGGATTATGCTCCTCATATACCCACCAAAACGTATCCTCTTTTATTGGAAGTTTTTCATATATTTCATTCATAAATTCTTCTGGGTTCTCCATCAACTTTTTGAATGCTAACAATTCATGTTGTTCATATTTGCTAAACATCGCTTTGAGAATCCTATTTTTCTCTTCTTTATAGAGATTTCCCTCAATCTCTATTTTACTCAGATTTAGATTCCTTATTATTTTACTCGCATTAGATTTCGTGATATAGACATTCATAATAAATTAAATTGCCCACCTTGCTCCCTAAGCTGGGGTTAACAAATAAAAGAAGCGTGGGAACCATCGCTTATCACTGTACTGAGGCTCTGGAATGCCCACTCTTCAATAATAAGACGATAGTCCCACGCTTTATGATTGTATATAATTCACCCATTGGGTTAGTATATAACAAACACAAGCGCAGGAGCTACATTCTCATTATCTTGAAGAGTAGAAATTTTCCAGATTTCAGTACAAGATAATATCGAAACGCTTCTACGTTATTTTTCCAATACGTCGCGAAGATCGTGTTTTTTTAAAACATTCGCAAAACAATCTGATTCTTAATGTCTCTTAGCCCTAAGAAATGCCCTCGAAGGGTGAAAAATGACTTCTTAGGGCTAAAAGATAGTTTTTCAACCGTGAAAAGTGATTTCCTTGGCCTAGGAAGGGACTTTCAAGGCCGCGAAACCATTTCTTAGGCCTAAAAAGCCTATTTTCACCCTTGAAAAGCCATTTCTTAGGCCTAAGATGATTATTCGCGCCATTCAATCCCCATTTTTTAGACCTAAGAAGCCCTTATTCAGCAAATATCCCTAACTTAGAGAAGTTTTTAAACTCTAAATCAAATTTACCATGAGTACTTACACAAAAATCAAGACACTTCCGCTCTCTCTTTTCAACAACGCCGAGTACCTCTCCTTCATGAACCACGTCCTCGACCTAGCCAACGGAAACAGCGGTGGCGGCGATTCCGAGTCCCCCGACGAGATCTCCCTGCTGACCGGCAGCGACGGCATCCCCGAGCTGGGCCTCACCAAAGAATTCCTCGATACCTACGAGGCAGACCTCCTCGCCATGGCCGACGTGGTGGACGAGAGCCGTACCTCGCAGGAGACCGAGCAAATGGCTTTGCACGATACCAACCGCGACAATCTCGCCATCTATATCATCACCCGCATCTCACGGGCCGGTACCCTCCCGTTGGAGGCCGAGCGTGACGCAGGCAAGTATCTATACAAGATCATCAAACCCTATAACGGCATCGCCCGCCTCCCCATGGCGCAGGAGACCGCCAAGATAAAGGGCCTCTTGCTGGATTTGCGCAAGGACGAGAACAAGCCGTACGTCACCACGCTCGGCCTCGACGCTTACCTCGCCGAGCTGGAGAAAGAGAATAACGCCTACGACCGCCTGTCGCAGCAACGCGTCCAAAACCGGACCACCTCCAAAAAGGAAAGCGGCGCCAACCTGCGCAAGCGGATCGACGTCTATTACGACGATCTCACCCTGCTGGCCCAGTCCCATAGCGTAGCGAAGCCGTCCGAGAAAGCGACCGCCTTCATCGCCGCCCTCAACCAGCTGATCGCCGAGACCACCGCCGCCTACAACCAGCGCATGGCCTCCGCCAAGAAACCGGCGCCCGCTCCCGAGCCTACACCCGAGCCTACGCCCGGCGGAGACTCCGAGAGCCCGGACGAGATCTAACCGTCACGTCCCTCCCTCCCGACGCGGAAGCGGGAAATAAAAAGAGAAGGAAAACAATTCCCCTTCTCTTTTTATTCCGTATATTCGCGAAGGAAATTCCTAAAACAGAACGATATGGAGACAACGACATCCTTAAAGACATTCGAGGTAACCATCCCCGAGAAATACGCCGACATCTTGAAGAAATTCATCACCTCGCTGGAAGGCAAGGTAAAGGCACAGAAGAAATCCGGATTGGACGAGGCCTTGGAGGACGTGAAGGCAGGAAGGATTTATCATGCGGAAAGTACAAAGGATTTGATGAAACAAATCCTAGGCTGATGAAATATTCCATCAACTATACCAAAAAGTTCAAGAAGAACTTGAGGCTATGCCAAAAAAGAGGATATGATATGAACTTATTCGAGCAAGTATCCAACTTGCTTGAAACAACCGGTTCCCTTCCCTCCCAATACCACCCGCATAAGCTATCCGGGAAATACGCGGGATTGTGGGAATGTCATATCCAAGGAGACTGGCTGCTGATATGGAGCCAAGACGACACGGAGCTAATCTTGCTTTTCACCGATACCGGAACGCATTCCGACCTATTCTAAATAGAAAAAGCCGCCTCCCCATTACAGGAAGCGGCTTTTTTGTATCTAGTATTTACTTTTCCCGGATAAATATATTAATCGGCGTACCGGTAAAATCCCAGTTCTCGCGGATCTTGTTCTCAAGGAAACGTTTGTACGGGTCCTTGATCCATTGCGGCAAGTTACAGAAGAACACGAAAGAAGGCACGCTGCCCGCCGGAAGCTGGGTGATATATTTGATCTTGATATATTTACCCTTCCAAGCTGGGGGAGGATAATTCTCGATGATCGGGAGCATCACCTCATTCAGCTTGGCCGTAGGGACACGCTTGGAGCGATTCTCGTAAACCTCCTTGGCGGTCTCCAGCACCTTCAGGATACGCTGCTTCGTCATGGCCGAGATAAACAAGATCGGGAAGTCGGTAAACGGAGCCAGACGCTCACGGATAGCGGTCGTGTACGAGTCGATCACCTTCTGGCTCTTATCCTCGACCAAGTCCCACTTATTCACGCAAACCACCAATCCCTTCTTATTCTTCTGCACCAGCGAGAAGATATTCATATCCTGGCTCTCGATGCCCCTCGTAGCGTCCAACATCAGCACGCAGACATCCGAGTTCTCGATCGCGCGGATCGAACGGATCACCGAGTAATACTCCAAGTCCTCGTTCACCTTCCCCTTCTTACGGATACCCGCCGTATCCACCAAATAGAAGTTCAAGCCGAATTTATTATATTTCGTGTAGATGGAATCACGGGTCGTGCCCGCGATATCGGTAACGATATGCCGATCCTCGCCAATAAAAGCATTGATAAGAGAAGACTTTCCCGCGTTCGGGCGTCCTATAATCGCGATACGGGGCAACTCCTCCTCCAGTATCTCCACCTTCTCCTCGGGCAACGTCGCCACGATCTTATCCAGCAAATCCCCGGTATAAGAACCATTGATGGCCGAGATGCAGAAAGGATCTCCCAAGCCAAACGAGTAAAACTCCGCCGAGGCCGGATGCAATTCGTAATTATCCGCCTTGTTCGCCACCACGATCACCGGCCGCTTGCAACGGCGCAAGATCTGCGCCACCTCCATGTCCAGATCCGTGATGCCATTCAATACATCGACGACGAACAAGATCACGTCCGCCTCCTCGATAGCCACTTTTACCTGCTTGTTGATCTCCTCCTCGAAAACATCCTCCGAGTTAACCACCCATCCGCCTGTGTCAATCAGCGAAAACTCCTTGCCGGTCCACTCCACCTTGCCGTACTGACGGTCGCGGGTAGTACCAGCCTCCTCGTTCACGATCGCCTGACGGGTACCCGTCAACCGGTTGAAAAGGGTGGACTTACCTACATTGGGTCTCCCCACTATCGCTACTATATTTCCCATAAATTCTCCTTTCGTATGCTATTATTAGTCCAGCTGATAACCGAAGTTCTTCAATATGTTGTCACGGTTACGCCAGTCTTTTTCCACTTTGACAAACATTTCCAAAAACACCTTCTTTCCGAAGAAACGTTCGATATCCTTCCGGGCCATAGCACCTACTTTCTTCAATGCTTGCCCTTGATGCCCGATGATAATCCCTTTCTGGGTATCACGCTCCACGATGATCAGCGCCTTGATATGGATCAGCTCATCATCCTCCTTGAACAACTCGACGACCACTTCTACCGCGTAAGGTATTTCCTTCTGATAATATAACAAGATTTTCTCACGAATGATCTCTGTCACGAAGAAACGGGCCGGTTTATCGGTCAAGGCGTCTTTCTCGAAATAAGGCGGGGAATCAGGCATCAACTCCTCCACCCGACGCTTCACGTAATCTATATTGAAATTCGAAAGCGCGGAGATCGGGATGATCTCGGCCTTCGGAAGCAATTCCTTCCACTGGGCCACGAGCTTCTCCAGCTCCGGCTGATTGGTCTGGTCGATCTTATTGATCAACAAGAGAACCGGACACTCTATGCTCTGTACCCGTGCTAGGAACTCGTTATTTTTATCAATCGTCTCGACGACATCCGTCACGTACAACAGCACGTCGGCGTCGCCTAAGGCGGATTGAGAGAAATTAAGCATGGATTCCTGCAACTTATAATTCGGCCGCAAGACTCCCGGCGTGTCAGAATACACGATTTGCATATCGTCGGTATTCACGATACCCATAATACGATGCCTTGTCGTTTGCGCCTTCGAGGTGATAATAGAGATCCGCTCCCCGACCAAACGATTCATCAACGTAGACTTACCTACGTTTGGGTTTCCAACGATATTGACAAAACCCGATTTATGCTTTTTTTCCATCATACCCCCATTTCAGATAAACCGCTCCCCACGTAAAGCCCGCTCCAAAAGCGGCAAGGATCAGGTTATCTCCTTTTTTCAATTGATTCTCCCATTCCCATAGACAAATAGGAATCGTACCGGCGCTTGTGTTGCCATATTTCTGGATATTGATCATCACCTTATCCATATCTACGCCCAAGCGTTTCGCCGTAGCGTCGATAATCCGCAGGTTCGCTTGGTGAGGAACGATCCACGCGATATCATCATGCGTCAAGCCATTCTTCTCCGCGATCTCAGCGGCCACGTCCGCCATATAAGAAACCGCGTACTTGAACACCACACGCCCATCTTGATAAACGAAATGCTCACGGTTATCCACCGTCTCGTGAGAAGGAGGATAAGCCGAGCCGCCCGATTTCATGATTAGATGCGGATAGCCTACGCCGTCTGTCCGTAAAATTGTATCCAAGACACCGAACTCCTCGGTAGTTGGCTCCAACAAGACCGCTCCGCAAGCATCCCCGAACAAAGGACAAGTAGAACGATCTTGATAATCTGTAATAGATGTCATCTTATCACCCGATACGACAACCACCTTCTTATAACGCCCCGAGCGAATATAATTAGCACCCGTCTCCAAAGCATACAAGAAGCCTGCGCACGCACCTTGCATATCAAAAGTCATCGCGTTCTTACAACCTGTATGATAAGCGATGATAGAAGAAGTTGTCGGGAAATGATGATCCGGGGTAGTCGTAGCGGTCAAGACAACCTCTACTTCTTCCGGATTCAGGTTCGTTTTCTCGAGCAATTGCTTCACGGCCCGTATACCCATGTAAGAGAGTCCTACGCCCTCCCCTTTCAATATCCTGCGCTCCTTAATACCCACACGAGTCATGATCCACTCATCCGTCGTATCGACCATTCTGGAAATATCCTCATTCGTCAATACATCTTCAGGAACGTATCCACCCACTCCTGTGATAACCGCATTTATCTTATCCATAACTTTAAAAATAAAAGGACTACTTATCCCAATTAAAAAAAAGCCCTAAAAAAACTTTTAGGGCTATTTCTTTTGTTCATCAAACCATATAAGTTGACAAACTTACACAGCAGCTTCTTTTTCAATCGCTAATTTACCTCTGTAATAACCGCACTCACCACATACAGTGTGATAGATGTGCCATGCGCCACAGTTCGGGCAAATTGCCATTGTTGGAGCTACAGCCTTGTCATGAGTTCTTCTCTTGGCTGTTCTTGTCTTACCTTGTCTTCTCTTAGGATGTGCCATTGTTTTATTTATTTAATTGTTATCATTCTCTAGCAAACCTTTCAGAGCATCCCAACGAGGATCGGCAGGACTAGCGTTTCCGTCATCTTCCAACGCCAAATCATCACCTCCCATGTCATCCTCAAAATCGTCTTCGGTCTCATCCGAACTTCTGGCGGTATGTTTCTTCAATTTAGACGACATTGCCTTATTACATTTACCCGGCGCATGTACATGCTTCATGGGAACCGCCAAAGCGATAAACTCATACAGGAACCACGCCAAATTAATAGCGCCCTCCTCTTCCGGTATCACGACAACCTCATCACTCTCCTCGGCATATTCCTTGCCGAATTTTACCACCAGACGATTGTGGGTATCAATAGGAATTTCCATATCGTCCAAGCATCTATCGCATGGAACAACAACAACCCCTTCTATCTGAAAGTTCATCTCAAACATCATTGACGACCGTTTTACGGTAAGATGAACCTTCACTTTGCCCTTCTGGACCTCGGTTCCGTCAATGTCCACAAAAAACTTGTTCTCCAAAAGATACTCGAATTCGTGTACTCCCGGAGAGAGATTTTTCAAATCTACATTATATAATTTAAATTTCCCCAAAGCCTTTTAGTGTAAAAACCTTGCAAAGGTACGAAAAAACTAAATACAAAAACAATACCTTTATGCTTATTTTTTCCTATAATACGATTTAACCCTTATATTTCTTCAATTTTATACGAAAAGTCGTCCCTTTCCCCAGCTCCGAACTCTTCACGAAAATCTTTCCTCCTTGGAAGGACTCGATAATACGCTTTACCAAGGACAAGCCTAGTCCCCAGCCACGTTTCTTGGTCGTATACCCCGGATTGAAAACCGTCTTGAATTTTGATTTTGGGATACCTTTTCCGGTATCAGACAAATCGATCAGCACAAACTTCTCTCTTTCCTCTACTTTTAGCGAAATCTCACCCTGCCCCTCCATGGCGTCCACCGCATTTTTCGTCAGGTTCTCGATTACCCAAGCGAACAGGGAATCATTCATTAAGACCAATATCGGCCGCTCCGGCAAATACGTATTAATTTTCACCTTCGAGGAAATACGGGTCTCCATATATCCCAAAGCCGCACGGATGGATTCCACGATATTTGTCGGAACCGGATCTGGATCTGAACCGATTTTAGAGAAACGCTCCGCTATCGTTTGTAAGCGTTTCACATCCTTATCCATCTCTGTCAATAGAGAAGGATCTATATCTTTCGTTCGCAAATATTCAACCCAAGCGATTAGCGAGGATATAGGCGTTCCTAATTGGTGAGCCGTCTCTTTCGATAACCCCACCCACACTTTATTCTGTTCTGCCTTCTTTGTACTAGCCAAGGCTAAAAAAGCGATTAATATAAAAACAAATACAACTGATAATTGCGCATAGGGATAAACAAGCAGTCGCTTTAAGATAATCGAATCATCGTAATATAAATATTGGTAAGTACCATCCTCCATGTCAATTACGATCGGAGGATTTTTGGTTCTCAGTTCCTTAACCTTATTCGTCATGAACTGCGCTACATTCTTTTCCGGAATCTCTATATTATTGTAAGAAACCACGCTATCCGTCTCGCTGCATAATATAACAGGAATAGAAGTATTCCCTTGGATGATTTTTAGGATAAGATTCATATTAAGGCTTGGATTCTCACTGGTCATGACCCGGGTTGCCTCACTCCAAACCTCGATCTTCTGACGCTCTTCTCGGGCCAGATCTTTAATCAAGAGATCCGAGACTACCACAGAAGCCATAGCGATCAATACAGCGGCAAAAATAAAGCCTAATTTCCATCTTTGACGAGAATCATATATGCTGCTCATAAATCAGAATCATTCGGTGAATTCTTAATATAACGGCAAGATACGAACTTTATTGTTCCCGATTCAGCAAACAATGAAATCTCACCCAATTGTAGAGACGTAGCGTGCAGCGTCTCATCCCTTCAAATGGTAACTTAGAATACCGTCAGACGATACGAGACGCTGCACGCTAAGTCTCTACGACGGCTGGTGTATATAATAGAAAAAGGAGTCAACCCTTACGGACTGACTCCTCTCCATCGGCTTTCGCCTTTCTCAAGACGGCGGCTACCTACTCTTCCACTGTTACGCAGTACCATCGGCGTGACGAGGCTTAACTTCTCTGTTCGGAATGGGAAGAGGTGGATCCCTCGTGCTATAGCCACCTTAATTTCATTATCAAGATTTTGACCGGACATCAATCCGAAGAGACCAGCTTCGCCTTATCGTCTTAAAATATATCAACCTTCACGTGAGGAAAGTCCCGGGCTATTAGTACCACTCGGCTCGGACGTCGCCGCCCTTACACCTGTGGCCTATCAAGGTCATCGTCTATAACCACCCTTCAGGGAGATCTAATCTTGAGGCCGGCTTCGTACTTAGATGCTTTCAGCACTTATCCGATCCGTACTTAGATACCCGGCGGTGCCCCTGGCGGGACAACCGGTAAACCAGTGGTACGTCCAACACGGTCCTCTCGTACTAGTGTCAGAGCCCCTCAAATCTCCTGCGCCCACGATAGATAGAGACCGAACTGTCTCACGACGTTCTGAACCCAGCTCGCG
>OGRY01000016.1_pt1 | contig 167297 bp, 146 predicted proteins | sample 1553551 | NCBI WGS metagenome assembly OGRY01 (sample SAMEA2580101, study PRJEB22360) | human gut metagenome | biome: human gut; feature: human-associated habitat; material: faeces | place: Denmark | collected 2008/2010
ATCCAGCCTAACTACCCACGCCTTGAAGAAGTCAATCATTCCCTTTCTTTGAGTCGCGAAGACTACAAGCGCGAGCTCAAAGAACAGCAGAAGATACTGAACAAGCTCGAACTCCAGATGTATATCCATCGCGTCCCCATGATGATCATGTACGAAGGATGGGATGCCGCAGGCAAGGGCGGAAGCATCAAGCGCGTAGCGCAAGCGCTCGATGCTCGCTCCTGCACCATCTTCACATCGCCTGCTCCTACGAAGATCGAGCTTGCCCATCCGTTCCTTTGGCGCTATTGGACACGCCTGCCGAAAGCAGGTCACGTAGGCATCTACGACCGTAGCTGGTATGGGCGTGTGCTCGTCGAGCGTGTTGAAGGATTTGCGAGTCCTTCACAGTGGGCACGCGCTTACGATGAGATCAACGAATTCGAACGTTCCATGGTTGAATGGGGTGCGATCTTACTCAAATTCTGGGTTGATATTTCCCCTGAAACGCAGCTTGAGCGTTTTGAAGCACGTGAGAACAATCCCGACAAGCAGTGGAAGATCACCGCTGAAGACTGGCGTAATCGTGATCGCTATCCAGAATATTATGCAGCCATTCAGGATATGTTCCGTCTTACCTCGACTCCCGAAGCGCCGTGGATTATCCTTGAGAGCGATGACAAGCTCTATGCGCGCGTTAAAGCGCTCAAGACCATCAACCAGGCACTAGAGGAGCGCTTGAAGGAATTCAAGTGACGCAATCTTTCGCTGTGAAGAGGAGAGAGGATCGGCTGTTCTATGTCCAAATCGAAGAACGATACCACAAAAACGCAACCGCAACCTAAGCGTAAGAAGACAGCGCTTATCATCGCGATCGTGTTGCTCGTTATTGCGCTCGTTGCTGCTGGCGTGCTCGTTTTTCGTTATTGGTCTCAGCAGAACGCCTACCAGGAGCTTGAAACCTATGTCGAGGTTGAAGAAGACCCGAATGTAGTGAAGCTCTCCGATCTGAGGGCAGACTGGGACGCACTGCGCAAGATCAACCCCGATATCGTAGGTTGGATCTATATTCCCGATAGCAAGATAAACTATCCCGTGGTGCAGGGGCCGGATAATTCGAAGTACTTGGATACCGCCTTCGATGGTTCCGATGGTTGGTTCTCAAGTGCTGGAACCATCTTCATCGACGTGAAGAATGCATCTGATTTCACCGATCGCAATACCTTCTTGTATGGGCATCATATGCGTGATGGATCGATGTTCGCAGCGCTTACCGACTGGGAAAACGACAAGGAATTCAACAAACATCGTGATATCTATATCCTCACTCCTGAGGGAAATTACTATGCAAAAACCTTCTCGCTCTTGAAGACAAATGGCTCTGAACCGATCGTTGTCACCCAGTTCGCTTCCGATGAGACGTATCAAGACTACATCCAGAAGATGCTCAATCGCAGCATGGTCAACCAAGAAGGCGATGTTTTTACGGCTGATATGATCAGGCAGTCATTTGCGCTTTGCACCTGCGAATATACGCGCAACGATGGACGCGATCTGCTTTTCGCAACGGTGGTCGCTACGACCGTGCCCAATGATCCGTTTGTTCCATACGACCCGGATGCGATAACGGGACTTGGTAAAGATCAGTCGGTTACCTTTGGAACCGATGAGTAATGCTCTACAATAAAGTACATATGTTTTGATCAATGCTCGCTAAAGACAAGGACGGATATGACAGACCGTATTCAAGTTGCGATCACCGATGGTGAAACAAAATGGCCAAGCTGGACGAAGCAGGGTGGGGGAACTACCTATGCTGATGCCGGAGTCGATACCGCTGAAGGTGCACGTGCGGTCGATGCGATCAAAGACGCTGTTCACCGTACGTATCGCAATGAAGTAGTGGGAGATATTGGTGGCTTCGGCGGGCTTTTCTCCATTGCTGCAGCCAAGCAGATGGCTGATCCGCTGCTCGTTTCAGGCACCGATGGTGTGGGTACGAAGACTCAGCTGGCAAAGCTTGCGAACAAGCATAATACGGTCGGCATCGATCTGGTTGCCATGTGTGTGAACGATATTCTTGCCACGGGCGCTGAACCGCTCTTCTTCCTTGACTATATCGCAGTAGGAAAGCTTAAGAGCGAAGCGGTTTCCGAGATTGTTTCTGGCATTGCGGATGGTTGTGAAATGGCGGGCTGTGCGCTTATAGGTGGCGAAATGGCCGAGCATCCTGGCGTTATGGATCCTAACGAGTATGACCTTTCGGGCTTTACCGTGGGCATCGTCGATCGACCTGCCATGATCGGACCTGCGCGCGTCCAAGATGGCGATGTGCTGATCGGGCTTGCATCTTCTGGACTCCATTCGAATGGTTATTCGCTCGCACGCAAGGTCTGCACAGAAGGAAAGACGCTCTACGAGCTCACCATTGCGCGTGATGAGCTTGAAGGAGACAGCGTGCTCGATGCGTTGCTCGAACCAACGCGCATCTATGTGAAATCCATCCGTTCCGTGCTCCTGCAGTGTCCAGGCGCTATCCATTCGCTTGCACACATCACGGGTGGTGGCATTACGGAAAACCTCAACCGCGCACTTCCTTCTACGCTCGACGCAGAGATTCAGGTGGGTAGTTGGAACATGGTTCCGATCCTGCCTTGGGTTTGCCGCGCGGCACACTTGAATGAAACCGAAGCGCTCAAGACCTTCAATATGGGCCTCGGCATGATCCTTGCTGTTGCGCCTCAGAAAGCAGACGAGGTCGCACAGTTGTTGGCTGATGCAGGCGAAGAAGTCTACATTGTTGGTCAGGTCGTACCTGGTGTAGGTAAAGTGGTCTATCTCAACGAAGAAGAGCTGTTCGCTGCATATTCCGAAGACGAAGAGGTTGAAGAAGGCTAGCGTATCTATCGGTTTCTTTGAACGTTTTCATTCTATGAAGGAGAACACATGAGTGAAGATCTGCAACCCGCTGGAACCAAGCCGCTCAAGATAGGTGTTCTCATCAGCGGAAGTGGCACCAATCTCCAAGCCCTCATCGATGCGATCGATGAAGGCACGCTTAATGCAGAGATCGTGATGGTCATCTCTTCGAAGCCTGAAGCGAAAGGACTTCTGCGCGCACAGAAAGCAGGCATACAGACGCTTTCGCTCAACCCTAGCGTGTATGAGAACGCGCGCGTTGCCAATGCGCTCATCGCTGAAGAACTTCAGCGTGCAGGTGCGCAGTACGTGGTCATGGCTGGCTACATGCGCAAGGTGACCGAAGAGATCCTGCATGCATTCCCTGATCGTATCGTCAATCTTCACCCAGCATTGCTGCCTTCGTTCGTAGGTGCGCATGCGATACGCGATGCGTTTGAATCAGGTGTGAAGGTTACGGGCGTTACCGTTCACTTCGCCAACGAGGAATACGATCGCGGCCCGATCATCGCACAGCGTGCGGTGAACATCGAAGAGGAAGATACGCTCGAAACCCTAGAAGAGCGCATCCATGAAGTAGAGCATGTGATACTTCCTGAAGTTGTTCAGCTTATTTCAGAAGGACGTGTTGAAGTACGCCCGAATCGCACAGTTCACATCGTAAGATAATCAGCATTCCAAAAGATTCTAAGGAGTTATTCATGGCAGATCCAATCATCAAACGCGCATTGCTCTCGGTCACCGACAAAACTGGTATCGCTGAATTCGCTTCAGCTCTCGTGAAAGAATTCGGTGTTGAGATCATCTCGACTGGTGGTACGGCACGTGTGCTCGAAGAAGCTGGCATTCCCGTCACGTCGATCGATGCAGTCACGGAGTTCCCTGAGATGATGGATGGCCGCGTGAAGACGTTGCACCCACGTGTACATGGTGGCTTACTCGCTCGTCGTGATCTTGAGAGCCACATGAACGAAGCGAAAGAGCATGGCATCGAAATGATCGACATGGTCGTGGTGAATCTCTATGAATTCCAGAAAACGGTCGCAAGTGGCGCCGATTTCGCTGAATGCATCGAGAATATCGACATCGGAGGTCCTTCGATGTTGCGCAGTGCGGCGAAGAATTTTGCGTCGGTTGCAGTGGTCACGGATCCCAGCTCCTACGATGCAGTGCTCGAAGAGATGCGTGCTCACAATGGCGCGACTACCTATGAAACGCGCCTTAAATTCGCGTTCGATGTGTTCAACACCACCGCGCAATACGATGGCGCTATCGCTGCTTGGCTCACGCAAGAGATCAACCCGGCAGTCATATTCCCTGAGATGAGATCGCTGAACCTCTCGAAAACGCAAGATCTGCGCTATGGTGAGAACCCGCACCAGAGCGCAGCATTCTTCCGTGTGGTCGATTACCCGAATGCAGCAACGAGCTTGGCGTATGCGAAGCAGCTGCAGGGCAAAGAGCTCTCTTATAACAACTACCTCGATCTTGATGCAGCATGGACGGCAGTTCGTGAATACGATGAGCCTGCTTGCGTGATCGTCAAGCACCTTACCCCGTGCGGTGTTGCGGTCGATACCGATGTGGTCTCTGCCTATGTTCGCGCTCACAAGGCAGATCCGATATCGGCTTATGGCGGCGTTATCGCTTTCAATCGTCCGATCAATGCCGAAGTGGTCGTCAAGATCTTCGATAACAAGCAGTTCGTTGAAGCTATCATCGCTCCTGAATTCTCGCTCGATGCGATCGATATGTACACTGCCAAGCCCAACACGCGTTTACTGCAGACTGGCGGCGTGAACCCCGCAGGTCAAACTGTTGAATATCGCTCAGTTGAGGGCGGCTTGCTCTGCCAAGAATCCGATGCAGTTGCTGAAGAGGCCGATACTTTCACGGTGGCTACGAAGCGCGTTCCCACTGAAGAGGAGATGAAGGATCTCGTCTTCGCCTGGAAAGCCGTGAAGTCGGTCAAGTCGAACGCGATCCTCATTGCTAAGGATGAAGTGAATGTTGGCGTAGGCGGCGGCCAGCCGAACCGCGTGAATTCAGCACGCATTGCTGTCGAGCAAGCTGGTGAGAAGGCGAAAGGCGCCGTTGCAGCATCCGATGCATTCTTCCCGTTCCGCGATGGACTCGATACGCTCGCTGAGGCAGGCGTTACTGCTATCATCCAGCCAGGTGGTTCGATTCGTGATGAAGAAGTGATCGAAGCAGCCAATGAACATGGCATTGCCATGGTATTCACGGGCCATCGCCACTTCCGCCACTAAAAGGCGCGAGTAGCCAAGAATGCCTAGGACCTGCTTAGCTTAATACTCAATAGCATTCAGAGTCTCTCATCACTCGTTTTCAGAGTGGTGGGAGACTTTCTGTTTGAGCGTGCCGATATGGCGCCCATGATCGACGAAGTTCTTGATATCGAAGCCGAATGCAATAGCTACGAAAGCAATGAGGATGATCCCAACCGGCCCATTGGCAACGGGCATGAAGACGAACGCAAGCAAGAGCAACGGCAGCACCAAGAAGCTGCTGAAGATGCCAAGCCGCTTGTAGACACCTTGTGCGATCGAGATAATGAAATAGAGATAGCATCCCAATGCAGGCACCGAGAAAAGGATACACGCTGCAAGGATAGCGATCTTCACCGCAAAGACCTCAAGATCGCTGCGAAGCGATCTCTTCTCTTCATCGAGCATTTGTTCGGGCGTGCGCGTTTGCCCGAAAGGGGAGAAGTCAAAGGGGATCGAGCCGGTGAAAGGATTCGAAGTACTGAAGGGGTTATCGGCGCGATTCCCACCAAAGGGGTTTCCCGCAGGCGAACCCTCTTCGCTGTTCGAGCGATAGGTATGGGGGTTGCCCTGAGCATCCCAGGTGGTCCACACGAAATCAACTCCCGAGAAGGGCCAACCAGCAAAGGGATTATCGCCTTGCGGACTCTGGTCGTTTCCGCTGGGGTGTGTATAGGGCTGATAGGTGAAAGGCGCCCCATAGGGGGTTCCTGCAGTGGAGTATTCAGGCGTCCATTTGCGCGAGAGAAGCACATCGCGCGCTTCATTGATGAGCTTGGTCTTCTCTTCTGCTTTCGCGCGGGCTGCTTCGTTCGCACCGAATTTGTCGGGGTGGTTCTCGATGACGAGCTTGCGATGAGCCTTCTTGATGTCATCATCGCTCGCATCGTCTTGCAGCCCTAATATGTTAAGTGCTTCAGACTTTTTCATACTCTTCACTATATCGGATAATCAAGACGAAAGACCTGCTGGAGGTTTTCTCCAGCTCGTTTCTACAAATACGTTACCGGCTCATGAGTTTGCTCTGGGGTAACACTCTTATGGCAAAACGCCTCTTTGCAAAGGCTCGCTTCGCAAGACCTCCATAATAAAAAGCAAGGTCGTGTAAAATAGAGGCGACAAGAACGGCAAGCGCTTCAGGCGTTATGCGCTTGCAGTCTGAAATGGTATTTAAAACGAAGCGAAGGCACCATGAAAAAAGCGATAATCATACTTCTTGTTATCGTTGCTGCATGTTTTCTTTGCGCTAATCTCAGTTACATTATGAGCATCATCGATGCGATGCAAGGTGGTGCGCTTATTCCGCTCGTCATCGCTTGTATCATCATGATCGCTCGCCATGTAGTGCAGGCTATGTCATACAATGAAGCCTTCGGTGCCGTTGGTCAGAAGACGGGACTTTGGCACAATATCGTGCTCATTTTCTCTCTTGTGTTCATCAACACCTTTTGTTTGTTCTCAGGTGCGACCGGTGTTGCATTTATCATCGATGATGCTCACCGCAAGGGTCTTGATATAGGCACTTCCACGAGTGGTGCGATCCTTTCGCAGATCGGGTATTTCGCAGCAGTCTTCATCATCTCGATCATCGGGTTCACCACAATGCTCATCTCGGGTACGATGAATGCGGTCTTCTTGATAGGCGGGCTTCTTCTTGCAGGTACCTTGCTCGTGCTGGTGAGCTTTTTCTTGCTCGGTTTCTACAAACCTGGTTGGCTTGTGAAAGTGTTCCGCATAGTCGAGAACGCGATCAATAAGGTGATCGGCATAGCAAAGCGCCATCTTCCTAAGAACTGGGGAAAGGCTACGGCGCAGTCGTTCATTAATTCAGCACTCGTGCTCGCGCATAACCCTAAGGGCGCCATCATCACGGTCTTCTATGCTGCTGCTTCTGCGCTGTTGAACATGGCGTGCTTGATTGCCATCGGCGTATCGTTCGGGTTCGATAATGTGGCAGCCCTTGTTGCAGCGTTCTCCGTGGCAGCTATCGCAGTTATCTTAAGCCCCACACCGCAAGGTGTTGGCGTGGTCGAAGCAGCTATTGCAGCCATTCTCACCAGTGCTGGTTGCTCGCTTTCGGTTGCAACGGCTATTGCATTGGTGTACCGCGGTATCATGTTCTGGATTCCTTTCTGCATCGGTGCTGTGCTTCTTTCGCAGTCAGGTTTCTTCAAGACGAAGAAAGACGCCACCACCGAAGGTAAGCGCAAGGATATCGGCTGGATCGCTGGTACGCTTGTGATCATCTGCGCGGCAGTGAACCTCATCATGACCTTCATGCCGAATGTGGCAGAAACTTACAGCTTGCTCACACAGTGGATCAATATCTCGAATGTAGTTGGCGGGCCGCTACTTATTCTTACGAGCATCATTCTGCTCATTCTTGGTGTTGGCCTTGTCTTCCGCTTCAGGCTTGCCTGGGTGTTTGCCATCTCGCTCATCTTCTTACTCGCTGGTTTCGAGTTCGTCTTCCAGGAGACTGTTAAGGTTGCGATTCCTATGGCGCTGCTGGGATTATGGCTCTTTTGGAAGCGCGATGCCTTCTCTGAGCCACTTTCTCGTGATCGGATCAAGGAGCGCTCAGAGCGCAAGAAGCAAGCCTTGAATGAAGGCACCCATCTTAAGAAGATCGAAGAGTCCACGTCAGATCCTTCCGAAGGAACCTCTGAAGAAACGAAGCTCTTGGAACCACCGGCCGAAGTAGGACCTGAAGTATGCGAAACGTCTCACGAGGTTGATGCGCACGATGAAAAGCCCACCCAAGCGAAGCTCAAAACGGACATCAAGACTGCTCTGAAAGATAACGCCTGATTTTGCTCCTTTGGTGCACTTGAAAGCGCTCTTGTATAGCACTTGCGCTATACTGATTTAGTTTTCCATTTGCACAGAAACTACCGCAAGAAAAGGAGCGCATATGGCACGTCCAATGACCATGGCTGAAAAGATTCTTGCCGCCCATGCTGGCCTCGATGAGGTCGTTCCCGGGCAGCTTATCGAATGCGACTTGGATCTAGTGTTAGCAAACGACATCACTGCGCCGATCGCTATCCAAGAATTCAAGAAGATCGGGGTTGATAGCGTTTTCGATCCCACGAAGATCGCGCTCGTTCCCGATCACTACACCCCCAACAAAGACATCAAAAGCGCCGAGCAGGCAAAGATCGTACGTGATTTTGCGCACGAACAAGGCATCACGCATTATTACGAAGTAGGCTGCATGGGCGTTGAGCATGCGCTCTTGCCCGAACAGGGTGTTGTTGGTGCGGGCGATCTGATCATTGGTGCCGATAGCCATACCTGCACGTATGGCGCGCTCGGTGCGTTCTCTACCGGCGTTGGCTCGACTGATGCGGGTGTAGGCCTTGCAACTGGCAAGGCTTGGTTCAAGGTTCCTGAATCGATTCTTTTCAACATAGAGGGCACGCTCAATCCTGGCGTGACCGGCAAAGATATCATCTTGCACATCATTGGTCTTATCGGCGTAGATGGTGCGCTCTATCAGGCGATGGAGTTCCGCGGTTCTGCGATCGAGAGCCTGAACATGGACGAGCGTCTTTCCATTTCGAATATGGCCATCGAAGCAGGTGGCAAAGCGGGCCTCATCCCAGTTGACGACGTTACGCGTGAATACCTGAACGAACGCGCTGAACGACCCTTCACCGAGTATCGTTCCGATCCCGATGCGGTTTATGCGCGCGTGATCGACATCAAGGCAGAAGACATTGTTCCCACCGTTGCTTTCCCTCATCTTCCTTCCAACACGCGTCCCGTCAGCGAAGCGCGCGATGTGAAGATCGATCAGGCGGTCATCGGCTCATGCACTAACGGACGCATCGAAGATATGCGCCAGGCTGCTGCAGTGCTCAAGGGTCGCAAGGTTCATCCTTTTGTACGTTGCATTATCATTCCAGCAACGCAGCAGGTGTATCGCCAGTGCATCGAAGAAGGCCTCATGGATATCTTCCTTGATGCGAACTGTGCGGTTTCGACCCCTACGTGCGGTCCATGCCTTGGTGGTTATATGGGCATCTTGGCAGCAGGGGAGCGCGCGATCGCTACCACCAATCGAAATTTCGTTGGCCGCATGGGCGATCCTACGAGCGAGGTATATCTCTCTTCGCCTGCAGTTGCTGCTGCAAGTGCGGTGCTCGGTCACATCGGTCTGCCTGAAGATATAGATTAGGAGCAATTCATGAACTATAAAGGTACGGTACATCGCTACGGAAGAGACATTGATACAGATGTCATCATCCCTGCACGTTATCTCAACACATCCGACCCTGCCGAACTCGCTAAGCACTGTCTAGAAGATCTGGATGCAACCTTTGTCGAAAAGATGAATCCGGGCGATATCATCGTTGCTGAAGAGAACTTCGGTTGCGGTTCTTCACGTGAGCATGCACCTATTGCCATCAAGGCTGCAGGTGTTGATGCGGTCATCGCGAAGAGCTTCGCACGCATCTTCTATCGTAATTCGATCAATACCGGGCTTGCAATTCTTGAATGCCCTGAAGCAGTCGACGCGATCGAAGACGGTCACGTTGTTTCGGTTGAAACGGAAACGGGCACGATCACCGACGAAACCACTGGTCAGGTGTTCACTGCACAGCCGTTCCCTCCCTTTATCGCCGATATCATCGAACAAGGTGGGCTTATCAATCGCACGCGCAGTGTTATGGGCAAAGAGTAGGGGAGTAGCATGGCTCAAACGTACAAGATCTGTCTTTTACCCGGCGATGGCATCGGCCCCGAGATCATCGCTGAAGGCGTAAAGGTTCTCGATGCGATCGCAGCGAAATACGGCATATCGTTCGAATACACTGAAGCCCTCATTGGAGGACGCGCGATCGACGAAACAGGCAGCGCGCTTCCTGAAGCCACGCTCGCCATTGCTTCTGGCTCCGATGCAGTGTTACTTGCTGCAGTTGGCGGCCCGAAGTGGGATACTACCGATCCCAGCAAACCACGTCCTGAACAGGGATTGCTCGCCATACGAAAAGGTCTGGGCCTTTATGCGAATCTTCGTCCAGTCGTGATCTTCAATGCGCTGGCAGATGCTTCGACGCTCAAGCCTTCCGTTATCGATGGTGTTGATTGCGTGATCGTACGAGAGCTCACGGGTGGTCTCTATTTTGGTGAACGCGAACGCACGTATGATGTTGCTGGTGCGGGTGCGAATGGTACTGTAGGCCAGCAGGCTTATGACACGCTCATGTACTCCGAATACGAGATCGAGCGTATCGTTCGCCATGCATTCGAAACCGCACGTAAACGCCGCGGTCGTGTCCATTCGATCGACAAAGCGAACGTGCTTGAAACCTCACGCATGTGGCGCGAGATCACGCACCGTATCGCCGAGGAATATCCCGATGTCGAACTTATCGATATGCTCGTGGATAATGCTGCCATGCAGCTGATCAATGATCCGAAGCAATTCGATGTTGTGGTAACGGAGAACATGTTCGGCGACATTCTTTCCGATGAGGCTTCGATGCTCACTGGCTCACTTGGCATGCTCGCCTCTGCTTCGCTCGGCGATGGTACGGCACTCTACGAACCGAGTCATGGCAGTGCGCCCGACATCGCGGGCAAAGGCATTGCTAACCCGCTCGCACAGATTCTTTCGGTCGAGATGATGCTGCGCTACACCTTCAATATGAACGAAGCAGCTGATTCGATCGTTTCAGCGGTGAACGCGGTGCTCGATGAAGGATGGCGTACTGGCGATATCGCCAACGATGAGACCCCTGCCGACAAGATCGTAGGCACGCAGGCTATGGGCGATCTTGTGGTCGCGCATCTCGGTTAAACAGGCAGGTTCTTATGGCACTTCAAGCCCCTAAAGGCACGACCGATCTGCTTCCTCAGCAGGCACGCATATGGGATTATTTCAAGCGCAGTGCTTCTGCGGTGTTCTCGCGCTATGGCTATGAGCCGATCGAGACGCCCATCTTCGAGCAGACCGAGCTTTTCGTGCGCGGCATCGGCGAAGCAACCGATGTGGTTTCTAAAGAGATGTTCGCTACGATCACCGGCGAAAACCTCAAGACCTTGCTTGGCGGCGGTCATGTGAAGAGCAATAGCCGCTTCAGCTTGCGTCCTGAAGGAACCGCTTCGGTGGTACGCGCTGTAGCGCAGCATAATCTGGTTTCGCCAGGTGGTCTACCAGCAAAGCTCATGTATGCCGGCCCGATGTTCCGCGCTGAGAACGTTCAGAAGGGTAGGCAGCGCCAGTTCAATCAGGTTGGTATCGAATGCTTGGGTTCGGAAGATCCTTCCATCGATGCTGAAGCGATCATCATGCTCATACGTTTTTATGAGGCGATCGGACTCGATACGAGCAAGCTTACGCTGCTCATCAATTCGATGGGATGCGAAACATGCAGGCCGGCATATCGTGATGCGGTTGCGCAGTTCCTCATTGATCATGAGGCGGACCTTTGTGAAGAATGCCGCACTCGTGCGCGCACTAACCCTTTACGCGCATTCGATTGCAAGCATGAAGCCTGTGTTCAGGTTATGAAGGACGCGCCGCTCATCACTGATGCGCTCTGCGAAGGATGCCAGGCGCATTACGCTCAGGTGAAAGCATATCTCGATGATGCTGGAATCAGCTACATCGAGGATCCCACGCTCGTGCGCGGTCTCGATTACTACACGCGAACGGTCTTCGAGGTCCAGGTAAAAGAGGGCATGGGTGCTCAAAATGCTATCGGTGGTGGCGGGCGCTATGACAAGCTCATGGAAGAGATCGGGGCCCAGCCGATGCCTGGCTTCGGTTTTGCGCTCGGCTTCGAACGCTGCATTTTGGCGCTCGAAGCACAAGGGTTCACTTTCCCTGAATCCCATACGATCGAGTGCTTCGTTGCCTGTGTTGATGCGTCGGTCAAACCGCAGGTCTTCATGCTTTTGCAGCACTTGCGTGATGCTGGTATCGCTTCCGACATGGACCACTTGGGTAAGAGTCTGAAGGCGCAGTTCAAGTCAGCAGGAAAGCAGCAAGCCTCCTATGTACTCGTGGTTGGTCCTAATGAGCTTGCGCAAAACGCACTCACGTGTCGCAACATGGATGCACATGAGGAAACGACGCTCGATCTTGCAAGATTCACTGAAGCCTTGCAAAATGCAGCTTTGACCGAAGAGCCTACTACCTTGGGCGACATCATCACATCTTTACCATAACAGCCTGGTTTAATAGAGAGCAATTATCAACCTTCGATTCAACACACTACAAGGAGAGATTCAAACGATGAGCGAACTTAACAACAAGTTCAGCATGCACACTAAGACCTGCGGCGAACTTCGCAAAGAAGACATTGGCGAAGAAGTCGTTTTGACTGGATGGGTTTGGCATAATCGCGATCATGGCGGACTTATCTTCGTTGACCTGCGTGACCGCGATGGTTATACGCAGGTGGTCATCGACCCTGATTGCGTTACGCCTGAGGAATTTGCGGTAGCCGAGCATCTCGGTCGCGAATGGGTCATCAAGATCGAAGGCAAGATACGCGCTCGTCAAGAAGGCGCCGAGAACCCCGATATGGCAACTGGTCAGATCGAGGTGCTCGCAAACGGCCTTCAGGTGCTCAATAAATCTCTCACACCGCCGTTCTCGATCGAAGACGGCATCGAGACCGATGAAACTACACGTATGAAGTGGCGCTATCTTGACTTGCGCCGCCCCGAGATGTATCAGGCGCTCGCTCTGCGCCATGCGGTTGCGCAAGCAATGCGTTCGGCCCTGAACGAGCATGGGTTCCTCGAGATCGAAACCCCGATCCTTGCGAATTCTACTCCAGAAGGCGCACGTGACTACATCGTTCCTTCGCGTCCGAACCCGGGCACATTCTATGCCCTGCCGCAGTCTCCTCAGCAGTTCAAGCAGATGCTCATGATCGGTGGCGTTGGGCGCTACTATCAGATCGCACGCTGCTTCCGTGACGAGGACCTTCGTGCGGATCGTCAGCCTGAATTCACCCAGGTAGACATCGAAATGAGCTTCGTCGAAGGTGAAGATGTCATGAACCTCATGGAAGAAGTGCTCGCTGAAGCACTCAAGGCCGTGGGCGTTGAGCATGAATTCCCGCTTCAGCGTATGCAGTATCGTGAAGCCATGGATCGCTTTGGCTGCGATCGTCCTGATACGCGTTTCGGCATGGAACTCGTCGATATCACTGATATCGTGAAGGATTCTGGTTTCAAGGTGTTCTCGAGCGTTGCGCAGTCAGGCGGCATCGTGAAAGCGATCAATGCTAAGGGCGCAGGCGACTGGAGCCGTGGCGAGATCGAGAAGCTCGCTTCTATCGCTGAAGCAAATGGTGCTAAAGGTATGGCATGGATCGCATTCACTTCCGATGGCAAGGAAAAGAGCCCCATCATCAAGTTCTTCTCAGATGAAGAATTTGCTGGCATCAAAGAAGCGCTCGATGTTGAACCAGGCGATCTGGTCCTTTTCGCAGCAGACACTTATGAAGTTGCCAATGCGGTGCTTGCAGCACTTCGCCTTCACATGGCAGAAGCGCTCGGTATCCCACGCGAGGGCCATGCGCTGCTCTGGGTGGTCAATTTCCCGATGTTCCACTACGACGAAGACGAAGGCAAATATAGCGCTGAGCACCATCCGTTCACACACGTGCTCGAAGAAGATCTCGACAAGATTGAATCCGATCCACTCGCTTGCGGTAGCTACTCATATGACCTGGTCATGGATGGCTTTGAAGTGGGTGGCGGTACGATCCGTATCCATAACGCAGAGGAACAGAAGCGCATCTTGAAGGTATGCGGCCTCACCGATGAAGAGATTGAAGAGAAGTTTGGTCATCTCATTCACGCACTTGAACTTGGTGCACCACCTCATGGCGGTATCGCGCTCGGCCTTGATCGCTTGGTCATGCTGCTTGCCGGCAAGCAATCTATTCGTGACGTGATCGCATTCCCGAAGACTTCTTCCGCTTCCGATCCTATGACGGGTGCACCTAATCAGGTAACTGCTCGTCAGCTTAAAGAAGTAGGTCTTCGTATCCTGTAATCATCGTTTGGAAGAGCATGTGGCGTGCACTTTTGAACGTACTTGATAAGAAAGACTGACGACTATGACAGACGCTGAAGCTTCTGCTCAAATAGAAAATCAAGATCAGGTCGTTGCAGCTGCTCCCGAAGAGCAGCCTAAAAAGATGCGCACCAAGAAGAAAGTGCTGCTCATCACGCTTTTGGTCATTCTTGCTTCGTTAGTTGTTGTATATGCGGTGGGCGCACTGTTCTTTTCGTCTCACTTCTATCCGAACACGCGGTTCAACGATGAAGACATCTCCTACCAGGCAGATACTGTGTTCGTTGATGAAGTTGAAGCTCAAGTGCCAGGGTACAAGCTCACCATTACAGGAGACGATTACATCCAAGACATCACTTCAGAGCAAGTCGACCTTTCTGTGGATCCTGAAAAGCTCAAAGCAGATGCATTCGAAGCGCAGAATGTCTGGCTTTGGCCTATCGAGGTTTTCGGCAACCACGACGTGAGCCATGTGATCGATGCTTCTTTCGATCACGATAAGGTGGTAGAGATTCTCACACCCACTGTAGAGACCTACAACAAAGATGCAACGCCAAGCGCCGATGCGACCATTGCCTATGATGAGCGTATCAATCTCGTAGTGGTAAAAGATGAAGTGTATGGCAACCAGATCAATGCGGAAGCTTTCATCTCTAAGGTGGATGAATGCCTCGCTTCGTTAGAATCTTCATACCAGCTAAATGATGAAGTCTTCATCCAACCGACCATTCTTGCAAACGATGAACGTTTCAAGCAAGCGCTTCCTGCTGCACAAACGCTCATCAGCGGCGAAATCGACCTTACACTTGCTGAAGGCTCGGTATCTGCAGGCAAGGTTGGTAAGGACTTGCTCGTTTCTTGGCTTACGTTGGATTCTGAGACCCTTATGCCAACCCTTGATCAGGCGGCCGTTGCTGCTTGGGCGGAACAAAAGGGTGTCGAACTCAACACGATCGGCACTAAGCGCACCTTCAAACGTCCTGACGGCAAGAACGTTACCGTGAGTGGGGGAGTGTATGGTTGGAAAGTGAATACAGCAGACCTTGCGAGTACTCTTATCGGAAACGTTACTGCAGGTAATTTTGAAGCGATCGATATTCCCTGCGAGCAGACTGCCGATGTGTATAACGGACCTGGTGGGCGTGACTGGACTGCGTATGTCGATATCGATCTGACAGAGCAAAAAGTGCGCTACTATAACGAAAAGGACGAAGAGCTCTTTGTGACCGACTGCGTTACGGGCGATGTGAGCAAAGGACGCTCAACGCCTACCGGATTGTATTATCTTCGTGCTAAAAAAAGTCCTGAGGTACTAACGGGCTTCAATGCTGATGGCACGAAAGATTACGAAACGCACGTTACCTACTGGATGCCCTTTATTCGTAACAGCATCGGTCTGCACGATGCTAGCTGGCGCGGCAAGTTCGGAGGGTCGATCTATAAGGGCAACGGTTCACATGGCTGCGTGAATCTTCCAACAGAAGCCGCAAAGTGGTTCTACGATAATCTCACTACTAATGTAGCGGTCCTTGTTCATGAATAATACTTGATAAGCGATAGATTTTTTAATCATGAACGATCGACCAGACAAACAGACAGAACCTTATCGTTCCTTCGGGACGCAAGAAGAAGGGATCGTGGGAAAACGCGATCTGTCCTATGACGATGCACCGATCGGCGTCTTCGACTCTGGTTTCGGTGGTCTAACCGTTGCACGCGAGATCATGAAGGCGCTTCCACACGAGAACATCATCTACTTTGGGGATACCCTTCATTGCCCTTATGGACCGCGTTCATTTGACGAGGTTGCTTCTTTTGTAGAACAAATCGGCACCTGGCTTGTTGGTCAAGGCGTGAAGATGATCGTGATCGCCTGCAATACGGCAACTGCAGCTGGGCTCAGCTTGGCACAAACGAAGTTTCCCGTGCCAGTCATTGGCGTGGTCGAGCCAGGAGCACGTGCGGCTGCCCGTGCCACACGAAACAAGAGGGTAGGGGTCATCGCTACAAAAGGCACAGTTGAATCGGATGTCTACACGCATGCGATTCGCGCGAACGATGCGGGTATCACCGTGTTCGCAACAGCAACGCCACGGTTCGTTGAGATTGCTGAGCTGGGCATTCAGATGGCAAAAGGACCGATCGAAAACTACACTTCGCTCGCTTCGCAGGTCTATATTCGACCTGAATTCCAAGAGATCGCACAAGATTATCTCGATCCGCTCCGCCGCTGCGATGTCGATACGCTCGTGCTGGGATGTACTCATTTTCCGTTATTGAAATCCCTGATCGGGGGTGTGATGGGTAGGGAAGTGGTGCTCATCTCTTCAGCTTCTGAAGTGGCACGTGATTGTGCTGACATCTTGAGCCGTCAGGGAATCGCTGCTCGTCCTGAGAACAAGGCACATTATGAATTCTTCACGTCAGGCGATGATATAGAAGCGTTTAGGCGATTTGGTACTCGTGTGCTTCGTTTTCCGCTCGACCACCTTACGCACATCGTCTTATAAGGAGTGTCTTATATGGCTAAGAAAGTTATCATTGCAACTAACAATATTCATAAGGTTGAAGAGATCTCCGATTTCTTCTCGGCGCTTGATTGGGAATGCAAGAGTCTTGCTCAAGCGGGTATCGACTCTAACCCAGAGGAAACAGGAACCACGCTCATCGAGAATGCCCGTATCAAAGCTCAGACCGCTCATAAGCTTTCAGGTTGCGCGGTTCTCGCAGATGATTCAGGCTTGCTCGTTGATGCGCTTGATGGCGCACCAGGGGTCTATTCGTCGCGCTATGCAGGAGAAGAAGGAAACGATCAAAAGAACAATGCATTCCTGCTCGAGAACATCGCGTATGTTAAACCAGAGGATCGCACAGCACATTTTTCTTGCGTTTTATGCTTTATCGACGAAGACGGAACAGAGACCACCGCAGAGGGCAGAGTCGAAGGTTTGATCGGGTTCGAGGAACGTGGCACTGAAGGTTTTGGCTACGATCCGATTTTCTTACCAGATGATTTCAATAATGAACACACATTTGCAGAACTAGGGCTTACTGAAAAGCAGAAGGTATCACATCGAGCACGTGCACTGCGCGATCTTATGGATAAGCTTTCGTGCTAGCACGCACTTGATCAACTATCGCTGCACTCTAGCGCAAGAACGAAACAGTCGAGCGTTAAACTCCGATCCAGAATAAAGAAAATGCTGGAGGAGAGAGACCTCGATCCTGTATCTTCTGAAATAGTATTTAGTTTACATAAGATATATTATCAAACTAATATAAGGAATAAGCAGATGAAGCAATGGTACTAATTACCACTTGAACCAAAACTGCCGCTCCCTCGCTCGGTTTCGCTCAATTCATCAACTTCGGTGAAATCGACTTCTTCTGCTTTGATGATGATGAGCTGTGCGATTCGATCGCCTTTGCGAATTTCTATCGGCGTCTTTGGATCAAGATTGATCGCGATCGCCTTCAACTCACCCCGATAATTCGAATCGATGAGCCCTGGCGTGTTTACGAGTGACAAACCTTTATTGATGGCATTTCCGCTTCGTGGGATAACGAGCGCTGCAAATCCGAGTGGCAGCTCTATTGAAATGCCGGTTCTGATGAGTTTTCGCTCAAAAGGCTCTAAAACAACGTCTTCTAGGCTTGATAAATCGTATCCTGCATCACCAAAACGTCCATGAGACGGTATAACGGCTTCTAAAGCCGTTTTAGTGAATTTCACGGGTATTTTATCATGCATAATTAATACAAGCCCTTAGAAACGCTCTCAGAGGGTCATTTTTTAGAAAGACCAGAATGAGCGTTTATCGATGGATATTGTGCAGTGCATTACTGAATTCTTCGATATTTTGGAAGTCTTTGTAAACACTCGCAAAACGAATGTAAGCAACCTCATCAAGATCAGCAAGATACGACAACGTCAGATCGCCAAGTTCTTTAGAAGTGATCTCATTGCGCGGGCTCGATCTCAACTCACGCTCAATGTTGTCGATGATATCGGAAACCTGCTCTGGTGTGATCGGACGCTTAGCGCATGCGATGAGAATTCCGCGGAACAATTTATCACGACTGAATGCTTCAGATGAATTATCGCTCTTGATGATAACGAGTGGATTATCGCCAAGTCTCTCATAGGTAGTAAAACGATTGCCGCATTCGAGACATTCACGGCGACGCCTGATAGATGCGCCATCATCTGCAGGACGCGAGTCAACAACCTTAGATTCACTATAACCACAAGATGGGCAACGCATAGGGCTCCTTTGTTCGTTTGAGCACTACACTACCACAAGATGTTGTGTATTTATAGAGAACACCCCTAAATAAGATGTTCGCTGAGGTTAAAAGGTTGAACTGTTCGCAAGAATGATGGGCGCTATACCCCGAACACTATCAATAAGAATGCAGTAACGCCCGTTGCTGTGAACCCTTTTGCAAAGGTGATAAGATCGTCCTTGCGATAGCGATTCGCACTCTTGTGCGCTTGAGACTCTTTGCGAAAGAGATCACGCAAGATCTTATTATGCTTGATACGAACGAATACTTGATTCGGTAGCGAAAGTGCATCTTCAAACCAGGTGGAATGAACGAGAGATTCACGAGAGACGATCGAGGTCTGATACGTTTCCTTATAAGCATCATCGAAATCGATGATGACGGCACGTTCAGGTTTAGCACTGTTCTTCGTACTGAATTGTGGCTTACCGTATACGTCGAATTCTTCGATATCTGCTTCAAGTGCGTTCGAACCAACAGTTAAAAATCTCTTATGCGTTTCGTTCATAATTTGCTTCTTCCTCTTGCATAGAACCTTTGTTCGTGTATACTTTAAATCGAACATCCGTTCTTGTCAATGAGAAAACGAACAAATGTTTGTATAGGAGAAACTAATGGATTCACTCTCCAAAAGACAGCAGCAAATATACGATTTCATCGAGTCATATATCGAGCAAAAGGGTTTTGGTCCTACCGTACGTGAAATCTGCGAAGCGGTGAACCTCTCCTCCCCTTCCACGGTTCATGTCCATCTCAAAACGCTCGAAGATAAGGGTTACATCGTGCGTGATTCATTGAAGTCACGCTCGATCGCGCTTCCCCACAAAGAAGAGGCCCAAGCTCATGGCTCTGCAGCATACGAGAATTCGATCTCACTCCCAGTGGTAGGTCGCGTTGCTGCTGGTGAGCCCATTCTCGCTGAACAGAATATCGAGAATACACTTACGCTTCCCACTGAATTGGTGGGCGATTCTGCCTCGTTCATCCTCTCCGTGCATGGGGATTCCATGATCGAAGTAGGCATCAACGATGGCGATTATGTGGTCGTTAAAGAGCAGCAAGTAGCGAATAACGGCGAGATCATTGTGGCGCTCATTGAAGACGGCGCTACTGTGAAGCGCTTCTATAAAGAAGCTGATCACATTCGCCTTCAGCCTGAGAACTCTTCTATGGAGCCCATCATCGTGCGTGATTGCGCGATCGTTGGCAAGGTTGTTGCCGTCATGCGCCGTGTGTACTAATACCGTTCAAGATTACTCTTTGCCTATACGATAGCTATCGAACTGCGCCGAGAGCTCCGGAGAAACGCGCAGACTCATACGAGTGCCTTCCTCTGTGTATTCTTCTGAAAGAATAGAGCAACGCTTATGCGCAAGAGACACGAGTTCGCCTTTTGTAAAGGGAATCAGCACCTCCATCAGAACCTGATGCGCTTCGGCGGCAAGTCCGATGCGCTTGAGAAGCTCGTCGATACCTTCACCAGTAAGCGTGGAAGTGAATATCACATGAGGAAAACGTGCTCGATATGCGCTCAATTGCTCTTCATCAAGTAAGTCGATCTTATTGAATACCTCGATGCGTGATATCTCATCTGCGTCAATCTGAGCAAGAACCTCATTTACTGTATCTATCTGCTCCTTGAAATTAGGGTCAGAAGCATCAACGATGTGGAGGATGAGGTCTGCCCCGCTGATCTCATCGAGGGTTGATTTGAACGCCTCTACGAGCGTGGTGGGAAGCTTTTGAATGAATCCAACCGTGTCGGTTAGCGTTAGTTCGCGCCCGTCAGGAATCACCAGCTTTCGAGTAGTTGAATCAAGTGTAGCGAAGAGTTTGTCATAGCTTAAGACTTCTGCGCCCGTGATGGTGTTCAATAAGCTCGATTTTCCCGCATTCGTATAACCAGCTAAGGCAACTTTGAAGATCCCTGAATGATAACGCTGCTTGCGTTGCAACGTGCGCGTTTTGGAAATATCGGCAAGCTCTCGCTTGATCGAAGTAATACGTTTACGCACCATACGACGATCGACCTCAAGCTGGCTTTCACCCTCGCCGAAACGCGATCCAACACCACCACCCATTCGGTTCGATGCAAGATGCGCCCACATGCCGCGCAAACGCGGCAGCAAGTATTCGTTTTGAGCAAGCCGCACCTGAAGACGCCCTTCCCTACTCGTAGCATGAAGAGCAAAAATATCTAAGATGAGCGCGGTACGGTCGATGATCTTGATGTCCTTGCCTACCTGCTTCTCGAGATTAGATTGCTGTGAAGGAGTGAGCTCATCATCGAAGATGACCAGATCGGCTGCATACGTCCGACACAGCTGCGCTACCTCATCCACTTTTCCTGATCCGATGAAGGTGCGTGGATTAGGAGATTCAAGGCGCTGGAATGTTGTTGCTACCACATCTGCTCCAGCTGTTTGTGCGAGTCGCCCTAATTCTGCAAGCGAAGACTCGGTTGGCCATTGTTGATGAGGGCGTTTAACACCCACCAGTACGGCACGTTCCGCATATTCTTGAGGGATCTTTTTCACATGAAGCTTTGCCAAAGCAGATGGATTCTCCTTAGGTGGTTTTGCATTACATTCTAACGTACGAGCAACTTTGATGATTCGTGCCGGTAGCGCTCGCAGATGATCTCGGTCATCTGATCTACAGAAAGATCGTCTGCATCTAGGGGAATTAGGCGTTTATCGCGCCGAAACCACGAACGCTGTCGTTTAGCATAGCGTCTCGTAGCGGTCTTGATCTGACGAAATGCCTCATCAAGCGAGATCCTTCCCTGCTCATAAGCGATGATCTCCTTATACCCGATAGCCTTAGGGGCAGTGAGCGCCTCCTCAAAACCGTGAGCCATGAGCGCTTCAACCTCCTCAACAAGTCCTTCTTCACGCATCATATCTACACGAGCATTGATGCGTTCAGCAAGGATGAGCGGGTCGACCTTAAGGAAGAACCGTATGGAAGGTACTACTTCAGGAAGCGATTTGATGTTCTTTACCTGGTCGGCGTATGAAACACCTTCCTCGAACATTTCAAGCGCACGGATCACTCGCTTGAAGTTGTTCGGATGGATAAGTGCGGCAGCAGCAGGATCCTTATCGTTTAACACCTTCCACAAGGCTTCGTTTCCCTGCTGAGCTTGAAGATCTTCATAATAAGCACGCAGTGGATTGTCATCTTGCTCGCCATCTGGAAAACGCATGTCCTCGAGTGCAGCCTGGACATAGAAGCCTGTACCACCTGAAAGAACAGGAACCTTATCGCGCGTGGCGATATCTCTGAATGCTGCACGTGCCTGATCTTGAAACTGTTGTGCCGAATAGGACTGGCCTGGATCAACGATGTCGAGTAAATGATGCTTTACCAAACGCTCTTCAGGCTTGAGTTTTGCAGTGCCAATATCCATAAAGCGATATATCTGCATGGAATCTGCACTTACCACTTCCCCATCAAGTTCAAGAGCTACTGACTGAGCAAGCGCTGACTTACCTGATGCAGTGGGTCCAACGATCGAAACAACGAGCACTTCACTCTCATTTTCCGCTTGAAATCCAGAAGATGCACTTTGAAGAGGATGCTGAAGAGAACGGTTCATGGTATTAAGCGAGATGGCCTTTGAGATACCATGTTCGAGCTTCATCGATCTTTACCGGTACGATCGTGCCCAAGAGGTGTTCAAGCTTGACTCCTGAAGGAAGCGGAGCGTGAACCGTCTGATTCTTAGGGCTCTTTCCTGCAAGAATGGATGAATCGCGCTTTGAAGTACCTTCGATCAAGACAGGAACAGTAGTTCCAAGGTCTACCTGATTGGCACTAAAGGCACCTTGCTGCACGAGTGCAACCAAACGATCGAAACGATCCTGGATCTCTTCATGCGTAGAGGTTGGTGAAAGCTCAGCTGCAGGCGTCCCTTCGCGTGGAGAATAGAGGAACGTGAACACTTGATGATAGCCAACCTGCTCGACGAGGTCGTAGGTGTCGAGAAAGTCTTGTTCAGTCTCTCCCGGGAATCCAATGATGACATCGGTCGAAAGCGCGATATCGGGACGCGCAAGTCGCAATTTGTCGATGATCTCGAGATAGCGCTCGCGTGTATAGCGACGATTCATCTCATGGAGAACTGCGTTCGATCCCGACTGAACAGGAAGATGGAGTGCAGGCATGAGATTAGGAAGTTCGCCGAACAAGGCGATCACTTCATCGGTCAAGTCTTTCGGATGTGATGTAGCAAAACGCAAACGCTCGATGCCCGTATCCGAAACGCGTTTAAGAAGTTCGCCAAATTGTGGTGAACCATAAAGATCACGCCCGTAAGAATTCACATTCTGCCCCAGCAGCGTGATCTCCTTTACGCCTTCACTAACGAGCGATTGCGCTTCCGCAATGATGTCTTCGATCGTACGAGATTTCTCACGTCCGCGCACATAAGGGACGATGCAATAGGTGCAGAAATTATTGCATCCAATAGAAATTGGAAGCCATGCTGACCAGGGAACTTCACGGCTCGTGGGCAAACAGGTAGGAAATTCATCGGCCGCATCGAGCACCTCAACGGCAGCTGCGTTACCAGCGATCGCTTGTTTGAGCAACGAAGGAACGCTTGAGAGGTTGAAGGTGCCGAACACCGCGCTTACGTGAGGCAACTCTTCGATCAGGTGCTCACCCTCATGCTGCCCGATGCAACCTCCAACGCACACGATACGCTCTTCAAGGCTGGAATGAGCAGGAAGCGGAATGTTCTTAAGAGAAGCGACTTGGCCTTTGAGGCGCGTTTCTGCTGCAGCACGCACGCAGCATGTCATATAAACAACGATCTCGGACTCTTCGACCGAATCGACGCGCTTCGCACCTTCAGCCTCGAGCATGCCAACGATGCGCTCTGAATCGTGCTTATTCATCTGACACCCGAAGGTGATCACATGAAAGGTGCGGTTTTGAAGTGGGGTTGAAACAACAGGAGTCATAAAGACCTTCCCTGTAAACTTAGCGAGGAACGACGCTGAATCTGATCGCTGTGCGATACTCGCCATCGATCACGATGTCGGCAAAAGAAGGGATGCATACGATATCGATACCAACAGGAGAAAGAAAACCTCGCGAGATCGCGATCGCTTTCACGGCCTGATTGACCGCCCCTGCACCAACCGATTGGATCTCTACGGGAACGCCATCTTTGATCATACCCGCTACAGCACCCGCAACAGAGGCAGGAGACGATTTCGAAGAAACCTTTAGACAATGAATCTCGGATGATTGTGGAGCTGTCTCTTGTGAATTCGATTGAGGCATCGGTCGATCTTTCCAAGTTTGTAGTACATCTAAACTGCTTTTATAGTGTGTGTTTATGATATTTTACCGATTCATAGAACATTACGCAATCCTCGGCAAATCCAGGGTACGAAACAGGGTTAGTGCTCAGTTTCGAACGGAATGGTAATAGTGACCTTATCTGATCCTGTACGAATCTTCACTTTGTCAGAACGCTTAAGGTAATAATGTTCTGCTAAAGCATCAAAAGCCTTCTCAAGAGCCTTCTCAAAAGCCTTATGGTCTTCTGGTGAAAGCTTAAGTTTGCGCTGTTCAGCATAGAGGCTCTTAGATGAACCACCTTCGGCAGTAGAGCATTGAGACCCGGAGACTTTCGCGTTCCGCTCTCCTTCAAAGGACAACTGTTCGATAAAAGGTTCGAGTGGAGCGATCTGATCATCGAGAATGCGTCTGGCACTACGCGAGGAAAGAGGCAATCCGATTTCAGCCGCACGTTCGCTGAAAGTGTCAGGATCGAAGACGTACTTCAGGTAATTGAGTACGGTTTCTCGTTCAGGATGAAGATCCCTCGAACTTGCCCCGTCTTCGTTCTCCCGCGCAGACGGGTCGTAGTGAGAAAGAGTCGCCGCGATCTCCACAGGGCTTCCAAGGAAGATATCGAGGCTCCCTTGGGAATCGAGAGCAAATTCCATTACGATGCGCGCGATATTACGCGGACCACGCATGATCTGCTCTCCCCTCTCATTGATATGGATATAGGGAAGAGAAGACTGGTCGATGCGTTCAGACAGATGAGCTGTGAGCGCATGAAGACCAAGGGAAGTACCTGCATCACGCTCGGAAAAGAGAACAGAAGCTTCGTCAACGTTTTCCTTGATGGAATACAGGGCCATGCCGCGGCCGTGCACGCCCCAACGATCTTCATGGAACGTATCGAGCTTCGAGGTGACAAAGGGTTCGAAAACCGTGTCGTGCAAGTGCTCTGGAATACCCGATCCGTCATCAAGGACCGTAAGATAGCGGCATCCTTGCTCTTTCCAGCTTGCGATGAAGATAGCGCTCGCGTTCGCATCACGCGAATTGCGAAGCAACTCGAGCACCACATCTTCAAAACAGGTGATATCCTGCTTAGCTTGACGACGTTGCGCTTCTTTGGCGCGTAAACGAACGAAGCCATCTCCGAGATTCTCTTGAACCCGGAGATAGCTTTCGCCCGTGATATCTTCTATGAATGATGAAAGATCATCAGTGCTCATGGCTACTACCGAAAGCGCTCTGCAAAAGTTTTACTTAGCGAAATCGACAGCGCGTGTTTCACGAATGACGACCACCTTGACCTGTCCAGGATATTTGGTTTCGCTCTGGATCTGCGCTGCAATGTCATGTGCAAGGACCGTAGCCCGTGCTTCATCGACCTTATCAGGCGTTACAATCACGCGCACCTCGCGACCTGCCTGGATCGCATGGGTCTGCTCGACGCCATCGTAGGAATTTGCGATCTCTTCAAGCTTCTCAAGGCGCTTGATATAGGATTCAAGGTTCTCCTTACGCGCGCCTGGACGAGCGGCTGAAACCGCGTCTGCAGCTTGTACGAGTACATCGATAACGCTAGTGGGCTCAATGTCATTGTGATGCGCTTCGATCGCATGAACGATAGTCACATCTTCACCATAACGACGAGCGAGATCGGCACCGATGACCGCATGAGAGCCTTCGACCTCATGATCGATCGCCTTGCCAAGATCGTGAAGAAGACCCGCACGACGGGCTGGAACGGGGTCAAGACCAAGCTCGGATGCCATGATGCCACAGAGATAGGCGACTTCGAGTGAATGCGTAAGCACGTTCTGCCCATACGAAGTACGGTAGCGCAAACGACCGAGCGTCTTTTCCAATTCAGGATGAAGGTCATGGATGCCTGTATCGAAGGTTGCTTGAGCAGCAGCTTCTTTGATCTGCTGATAAACATACTTCTTGGCCTTGTTGTACATTTCTTCGATACGAGCAGGATGGATACGTCCATCAGCAATGAGGTTCTGCATCGTAACACTTGCGATCTCACGACGCACCGGATCGTGCGAGGAAACAGTAACACACTCAGGAGTGTCATCGATGATAAGATTCGTACCTGTGATCTGCTCGAACGAACGGATGTTGCGTCCTTCACGACCGATGATGCGACCCTTTAGGTCGTCTGAAGGAATATGGATCGTGGAAACGGTGATCTGCGTGGTGTAGTCTGCAGCAATACGCTGGATCGCAAGACTTAAGATCTCACGCGCTTTCTTATCAGCTTCAGCACGCGTGCGCATTTCTGCATCACGGATGATAGTGGCAGATTCATGAACCACTTCGTCTTTCAGGCCATCGAGAAGCTGAACCTTTGCTTCTTCACTCGTAAGACCAGCGATCTGCTCCAAGCGTGCATTGATCTTCTTTTGTGAGACGTTCAGATCATGCTGGCGCTTATCAAGCTGACCCTGCAACGAGGAGATCTGATGTTCGCGCTTGTCGATGAACTCGCTGCGCTTATCAAGATTCTCTTCGCGTTGAATGAGACGATTTTCCGTAGAGCGAATCTCTTTCATGCGCTCTTTGCTTTCGTTCTCCACATCTTGCTTAATCTTGAGTGCTTCGTCTTTTGCTTCGACGAGCGCTTCGCGGCGCATGTTTTCCGCTTCACGCTGCGCATCGGAAACGATCGCTTGTGCTTCTTTTGCGGCAGCCTTTGAACGACCTTTCTGGACCTTAAGCATCAAGAAATAACCGATGAGGAAGCCAACGATGATCGCAATTGCGGCTATGATGATAACCTCAAACACAATTCTTCCTTCCTATTTTCCTGGTATAAACTGGTGTTTTGGCAATAAAAAAGCCTAGTAACAACCAGGCATGAGTACGCGCAAGCACTTTGCGTATAGTGAAAGATATTCTCTGTTATATACAAAGCGTCTAGATGACGCGAAAACTCAAGCTAAGAAAATGATAAAGGATAGGGCGTGCTTTGCCTAGCAGAAGAGCGCCTAAAGAGCGAGAACTCACGCAAAATGCATTACTGATCTTCTCGCTCTGCTATCCATGCCTTGACCGCACTGCTTGCCACACTTGAAGAAAATCCATTACGGATAAGTTTCGCATAGGCAGCTTGCTTCTTGTTCTTTGCACGCGGTGGTTTGCGCTCGAGCAGGCGGATCGCATTATCTAACTGGCTTCCCTGCTCTTCAAGAAAAGCATCAGGGAAGCCAGGGATGGCATAGGCATCGATCTGATGCCCTTTCAGATCACGTACGATACCATTGATCCCTTTTGACGCACGCAAGCGCATGCGGATGAAGCCTTCCGCGAAGCGTACATCATCCAAGTAACCACAACGCAGAGCACGTTCGAGAGATTCAGTAATAGCACGTTCGGTATAGTGATCGCGCTGAAGACGAGAACGAGTTTCGGTAACCGAACGATCGCGCACCGCAAGCAAACGCTCGATCTTATTAAAAGCAGCATTTGCATTGTCGTTATAATCGGTCAATGCTTCTTTGGTATACGAAGAACACACGGAAACGGAGTCATCGAGAGCGCTCGATAAAAAAGACGGTGGCTCCTGCTCGTGTAAAAGGTTCTTTTGGATGTAGTCCTTATCGATGAGCATAAGTCTGCCTTAGACGCACACTTATTCGCCCTGAGTCTGCTGTGATGGCGCTTCAGATACTGCTTCTCCCCAATCGATCGTAGGAAGATCGAAATGTTGACGAACCTTGTTCTCGATCTCATTACGAAGATCAGGGTTTTCCTGTAAGGTGCGCTTCGCTGCATCACGGCCTTGACCGAGCCGCTCTTCGCCATAGTTGAACCAAGAACCGCTCTTGTTCACGATTCCCGCCTCAACACCCATGTCGAGCACGCAACCTTCCTTCGAAATACCTTCGCCATACATGAGATCGAACTCTGCTTGACGGAACGGTGGAGCAACCTTGTTCTTGACGATCTTCGCACGTACGCGATTACCGATGAATTCGCCATCTTTCTTCATGGATTCGATGCGACGGATATCGATGCGCACGGAAGAATAGAATTTAAGCGCACGACCACCTGTAGTGGTTTCGGGGCTTCCGAACATGACACCGATCTTTTCACGCAGTTGGTTGATGAAGATGCAGGTGGTGTTCGATTTAGAAAGAGAACCCGTGAGCTTACGCAAAGCTTGGCTCATGAGGCGTGCTTGCAGACCGACCGTAGCATCACCCATTTCACCCTCGATCTCGGCACGTGGCACCAGAGCCGCAACCGAGTCGATGACCACGCAGTCGATCGTACCGCTCCGAACGAGCAGATCGCAGATTTCAAGCGCTTGCTCGCCCGTATCGGGTTGCGAGATGAGCAGTTCATCGACATCGACACCGAGACGTGCTGCATAGACTGGATCGAGCGCATGTTCAGCATCGATAAAAGCAACGATACCTCCCGCCGCCTGCGCTTCAGCGATGATATGAAGTGCGACTGTGGTCTTGCCACTTGATTCGGGACCGTAGATCTCGACGATCCTGCCACGTGGTACACCGCCAATGCCAAGGGCAACATCGAGCGGAAGCGCTCCTGTAGGGATCGCTTCGACATTGAGCGCCGTGCTTTCACCGAGTCGCATGATCGCACCTTTGCCGAACTTCTTCTCGATTTCGTCGGTAGTGATTTTAAGCGTGGATTCTTTATCCTTGATCATTGGTTCTCCTTATCAGAACACGAAGTGATACTTACAAGATAACCGAACACCTGTTCGATTTCAATATCTCTATCTGAAATAATAGAGAGGAAACCTTATATTTTTTTGAACTATATCTGATGTATTTTATCGAGAGAACTCACGTAAAACTCAAATCTGTTCAAACGCTTGAGACGTGACCCTCTTCGATGAATGAGCAAAGAGATATCCAATACGCACATACGCTAAAGAGCAGTAAGCTCATCTTCGAAAAGCGCAAGCGCATGAGCCACGGTCTGTTCACGCACGCTCGCACGGTTCCCTGCAAAATGCATGACCTCAGCACGACTCCCTCGAAGGCTGTCAACGCCGAACCAAACAGTACCTACGGGCTTCTCAGGTGAGCCGCCACCTGGTCCCGCAACTCCCGTTACCGCAACGGCAATCGTAGTGGAAAGAGCGTTGCGCGAGCCCTGCGCCATCTGGATGGCCACCGGTTCGCTTACAGCACCGTAGCGTTCAAGGTCTGAGGTGCTCACATTGAGCAGATGGTGCTTGATCTCATTCGAATAGCTGACCACCCCGCCTTCAACAACCGAAGAGCTTCCTGGAACTGCAGTGAGCGAACCTGCGATCAAGCCGCCCGTACAACTTTCTGCCGTTGAGAGCTTGGCACCTTTCGCATCAGCAAGCGCGATCACCCCTGATGCACGAGCGATGACCTCATCAGGAAGAGAAACAGATTCTTCCTGCGATACGCTAGCTTCATCGATTTTGTTTTCACCAGGGATGAAGCGCAGGATCGGGCGACATTTTGCCAGATAATCGAGCATCGAGATGATCGTGAGCACAAGCGCAACGACCATAACGATCCATGAAACAACATAGAGCGGTGTCTCTATCGCTGGTGTAGAGATGAATGGCTCGGAATCCTTGATGATGAAGAGCAAGATCGCGATGATCTGGAAGACCGTCTTCGCTTTACCATACCAACTTGCTGCAATGACCACTCCTTCAGAAGCGGCAAGCATGCGCAGGCCCGACACGATGAATTCTCGCGTAAGGATGATGAGTGCGACCCAAGAAGGCAAGATCTGGAGCTCGCACAATGCAAGAAGCGCGGCAGCAACAAGAATCTTGTCAGCCAGCGGGTCCATGAATTTTCCGAAGTTTGTCACTTCTCCCCTGCTACGCGCAAGATAGCCATCGAGCGCATCGGTGCAGGCAAGCACCACGAACAGAAGCGCTGCAAGCCAAGGTTTCAGCAGCTCCGCTTCATTCCAATCAGGAAACCATGTTGGCCAAGGACTCACGCAGGCAACGAAGAATACTGGCACAAGCAAGATGCGGATGAGCGTGACGATATTGGCAGGGGTCCAGATCGTTGTGGGAGATGCAGGTTGTGAAGAAGCGTTATCGCGCACGCGAACCCTCCATTTCGTAGTAGAGCACGTCTTCGATCATGATCGGAATAACCTCTCCTACCTCTCCTTTGTCGACGAACGTAACTCCATCGACATCAGGTGCCTGATACGCACTTCGCCCGAACAGTGCACCATCTTCTTCTTGCCCCAACACGAGCACGTTTACTTCACTACCAATAAAACGTGCGAGGGAAGTCTGCGAAACGCTATCAGCAAGATCGCGCAACGTGCGCAAGCGCTCGAGCTTGGTCTCTTCATCGATCTGCTCAGGGAGAGCAGCAGCTTTGGTTCCTTCTTCGGACGAATAGGCGAAGACACCTACGTAATCGAAGTCAGAATCAGAAACGAAGTCGCAAAGCGCTTCGAATTGTTCATCGGTCTCACCGGGAAAGCCGACGATGAAGGTAGTACGTAAGGCGATGAGCGGAAACTTCGAGCGGATAAGAGCAATAAGTTCCTGGAACTCTTCACGCGAACCACGACGATTCATAGCTTTGAGCAGATCAGCATCGACATGCTGAAGCGGAATATCGAGATAATTGCAGATGTTCTCATGCGCCACCATAACATCGAGCAACTCATCATCAACATGTTCGGGTTGAATATAGAGCACGCGAAACCATGTAGCAGGAAATGCGGAAGCAAGGCTATCGAGCAACCAAGCAAGACTGCGTTTTGGCTCAAGATCGCTCCCCCAGATACCCGTGTCTTGCGCGATGAGCACGATCTCTTGCGTGCCTTGGCGAACAAGCTGCGCTATTTCAGCATGAATAGCTTCGTAGGAAAAGCTATGATAACGGCCACGGATGAACGGTATCGCACAAAACGAGCAGAAGCGATTGCAGCCATCAGATATCTTCACATACGCACTTGGGCCTACATTCAACCGCGGTGGGATAGCTGAAGCAGTGCATGTACATTCGAACGTGGGAGCATCGAGCAGCTGGTCGAGCTTTTCAACGATCGAATTTTCTTCAGCACACGGAATGAAAAGATCGGGTTCAACCAATTCCTCCGAAAGCTCTTCGCCAAAACGTGCAGGAAGACAGCCTGAAACAACGAGTTTCGTGTGCCCGCTTTCCACAGAAGGAAGGCTCGCAACATCGAAGATAACATCCAGGTTCTCTTCGATCGCCTCACGCAAGAACGAACAGGTGTTGACGATGATCGCATCGAGCGATTCGGCAGCACTGATGTTGCCATCTTCAGCTTCTTCGAGCAGACCATGATCGACTATCTCATAACCAGCCCGAGCGAGACGTGCGGCCATATGGGCCGAATCGACCTCATTCTTCGCGCACCCCAACGTGATGAACGAAACTCTTTTTTGAGAAGTTCCTTGCATTAGCGATAGTTGGTGAATTGAAGCGGCTGGCCGTAGTCTTGTTCCTTAAGGAAAGCGATCACTTCCTGAAGCGTATCGAGCTTAGGACCAGAAACGCGGAGCTTATCGCCCTCAATGGTGACCTTTACCTTAAGCTTGGTCGCCTTGATATCTTTATTGATCTTGCCAGCGGTTTCCTTGTCGATCCCATCAACGATAGAAGCGGTCTGCTTGACCGTTCCACCAGAAGCAGCTTCCACCTTGCCCCAATTCACTGCTCCTAGATCGATTCCACGCTTGATGAGCTTCGAAGAGACGATATCGATCACTTGCTTGGCAACGAAATCGCTCGGTGCGCTTACCATAAGAGTCTTATTGGCTTTATCGAGTGAGATCGATGCACCAGAATCTTTGAGGTCGTAGCGTTGAGCGATTTCCTTCTTCGCTTGCCCGAACGCATTGTCGACTTCCTGGATATCGACCTGTGATACTACATCGAAACTTGAATCTTTTGCCATGATATTCCTTTCATAGTGAAGAACTGCGAGTACGCTATTCGCTCGCAGCTGAAGATCCAGAAGAGGACCCTGATGAAGACGACGAAGAAGAGCTGCCTGAGCTCGAGCTGGAAGAACCTGCAGAATCTCCTCTGGTGCTTGCAGTAGGTGTCGTACCCGATGAAGAACTTTGAGGACGTTGAACCTCCGGATGGTCAGCGTACCATTTATTCAAGATCTCATTGAAGTTGAATGTGACGCTTGCAACACCGCGGCTGTTCTCTTCAAGCGTCTGCTCTTGTCCGTCCACCTTAAGAACGAGGTTGTCAGGATTAGAGGTAACGAACTTGATATTGCCTGAGCTCGTATAGGTTTGCGTTGCTTGCCCACGCACATCGCCCGCCTCTTTCGTGGAGCCATCGACGATCACTTCGATATAGGCTTCCTTGCCAGCAGGCACTTCATAGGAAAGAGTGAAGTCGGTTGGTGCGACTGCTTGAGGTTCTTGGCTAGCCTGATCATCGCCATTTTCCTGCCTCTCGATTCCTGTGACTGGAATGTTTTGAACATCATTTTGGTTGTTCGAACAGGACACGATAGAAACAATAACGACGATGAGGATGATGATAACGACCGCTGCACCAATGAAGATCGGCATACGATTGCGTGGAGCATGACCCATACCGCGCGAAGGATTTGCATAAAGGTTCACGTATTTCCCATCAGGTATCGCTTCGCGTCTTGCAGGATGCAGCTGCTGATCATCGCTACGGCTTTGACGCGCTTGGGTATGAGCACGCACTTCAGCCAAATGATCGACCTCATCGGGGGTATCGGAATAGATGCGCCTTCCACTGCGCGTCATATCACCGTCATTAACGCGTTGGCGGTTCGAGGAAACTGCCTTGAATTGGTTGGTGGGCTGACGCTTTCCAGGGCGCGAAGTTGCTCGCGAGGTGTTCTGATGCATGTAGCGGTTCTCGATCGCATTCTGATGAGCACGACCGATCTGGTTGGCATAGCTTTCATCGAGATACATACGAGTAACATCATTTGCGTTCAATCCAAGAAAACGCGCATAGGCATTGATCATGTTGCGCGAATAACCACGTGGAGGCATGCGATCAAAATCGCTGTTCTCGATCGCCTCTAAGATGTCGGGGCGGATACGCAGGCGACGAGACACTGCATTGAGCTCGTACCCTTTCGAGATGCGCGCCTCTTTGAGCACGCTACCAAAGCTTATATGGTTCACGGTAACCCTCCCGGTAGTTATTCATCGTTTTCCTCAAACGCGCGAATCGTTTCAAGTTCAACTGAATCGACGAGCACTTCGCGAGGTTTAGAGCCATTGGGCGGACCAACGATCCCTTTTGCTTCGAGTAAATCCATTATACGACCTGCGCGGGAATAACCAACGCTCAATCGACGCTGAAGATTCGAAGTGGAACCCATGCCCGTCGAGCAAACGATCTCGGCAGCTTCCCATACGAGCGGATCGTCTGATACCCCGCTCGAAGCACCACTACCATCAGGTGAAGAATCGCCCAACGTGATGAGATTGGTGGAGAGGATATCGTTATGGTACTCAGGTTCACCCTGTTCTTTGAGATGATCCACCACTGCAGCGATCTCGTCCTCCGAAACGAAACACCCCTGAATACGCTGCGGTTTTGCAAGCTCAGGCTTGGACAGGAGGAGGTCTCCTAAGCCGATGAGGTTTTCAGCGCCGGGAGTATCGAGCACAACGCGTGAGTCGATGCCTGAGGCAACGTTGAAGGCGATACGATTGGTGATATTCGCCTTGATAAGACCAGTGACCACGTTGGTCGAAGGACGCTGGGTAGCAACGATAAGATGTATGCCCGCCGCACGAGCGAGCTGCGCCAAACGTGAAATGGAGAATTCAACCTCTTTGCCCACATTCATCATAAGGTCGGCAAGCTCGTCGATGATGATGACGATATACGGCAACTCTTCAAGGACCTCGGTGTTCTCAGGGTTCTTCTCGGCTGCCTGCTTGCTTTCCTGAGCCTTCGCATTGTATTGGCCGATGTTGCGCGCACCAAGACCAGAGAACACTTTGAGCCTGCGTTCCATTTCGGCGACCGCCCAAGCGAGCGCGCTTGCTGCTTCGCGCGCTTCGGTCACGACAGGAACGTAGAGGTGCGGAATGCCGTTATAGGGAGTAAATTCGACGCGCTTCGGATCGATCATAATGAAACGCACCTCAGCAGGCGTTGCGCGCATGAGGATCGACATGATCATGGCGTTGATGGAAACTGATTTACCTGAACCGGTCGTGCCACCGATGAGCAAGTGAGGCATCTTAGCAAGATCAGAAACGATGCACTCCCCTTCCACGTCTTTGCCGATCGCGATCTGGAGCGGACCACCTTTCGTATCTTTGAGCACATCGCCGAGGTAGACCGTCTGGCGTATCTGGTTAGGAACTTCGATGCCCACGTAGTTCGTACCGGGAATCGGCGCGAAGATGCGCACGCCCGGAGAAGCCAAGGCGAGTGCAATATCATCAGTAAGGTTCGAAACGCGATTGACGCGCACGCCAGAAGGAAGATCGACCTTGAAGAGCGTGACCGTAGGACCAGCTACCCACCCAACCACATCGGCATCGACGCCAAAGTCATGCAACGTATCCTCAAGGTTTTGCGCCACGACCTTGAGTGAAGCATCGGTTTCTGCATGCTGGTTCTCTGTAGAAGAAACGTTCAAGAGGCTGAAATCGGGAAGAGTGAAACCATCGAGCGGCTGCGGTATGGCGCTCGGAACAGCAGGGCGCTTCTTCTTCGGCTTCTTTTCTGCCTGCGTAGCTTTATTGCTCTTGGCTACTTCTTCGGTGTCAAGCAGGATCGTCTTCTGCTCGTGCGCTCCTGCTGCGTTCGTTTCGGGAGCATCAGAGAGCTTATGCTTGCGTGGACCAAGTTTACGGGTAAGAGACTGCGCTTCTTTCGCCTGTTCATGATCGAGCACACGCGTCTTGAGCGCCTCTTCAGGAAGCGGCGCATGAGCAGGAATGGGATGCGCTGATTCGCGTCCTTCCAGCTTACGCGGATCGATACGTTGAGAAAGACGGCGACGCGCAAGAGGATACTGGTTTTGCGTATGAGCAAGATTCATACGTGCGAACAGTGCTGCTTCGCTCTCTTCTTCCTCTTCTCGTGCACGGCGCTCATCACGCAAGCGTTCAAAAGCTGCAGAGATCGAGAACCCAATGATAAGAATGCCTACGACGAAAAGTCCCACGATGATGATGAGCGAAACCGTGAAGCCGAATAGGCGCAAGAGCACCCAAGCAAACGCCCCTCCGCAGTAGCCTCCGTAATTTACGAGCGTGATGGGATTGAATACGATATTGGGATCGACCTCAGCATTGGGCATGAGCATCGAGAGAAGTGTGAGCAGCGTAAAGAAGATGATGAGCGACCCAAGCGCGGTACGCGCAGGAACCAAGCCCGCATCGAAGCGAAGCAAATAGGTGATCGCAACCACCAACAGGAAGAAAGGCAGAACATACGCCCCAATACCGAAGGCGTTATGAAGCCCCGCCCCCAACAAAGAGGTGACCATGCCATCGGGAGGGAGCAAAGCGGTGATGAACAACGCCACCGCAAGCACCGCAAGCACCACGCCAGCGATATCGTGTTTTGTGCGTGAATCAAGCAAAGCACCCTGTTGTAGAGGTGCTTGCTTTTGATAATTACCGGGTTTTCCTTTGACCGCGCCTTGAGCAGAAGACCGCTTCGTTGAAGCACTCTTCCCTTTCTGCGAGGCTCCGCGCGAGCGATTGTCGGGCTGCCTGGCCATGTAAACCTTTCTGTAGTGCGTTTGATAGTGTGATAAAGGTTTCCGTATGAATTATAGACTAAAGCTCAAGGATATTCACGATGACAAGTGGTCGCTGGTTCGTACGCTCCCACAGCACAGAAAGCAGTGCACTTCGGGCGATCTTACGCGTTTCGCGCGGCGGTTCCTCCTTCGAGAGCGAACGCTGGATGGCGTTCGAAACCGCCTTGCTCACCGCTTTCACCAGTTCAGGATCGTCGCCGCCAGGAATACCATGCATCTCAACAAGGACAGGCGTTACCAGTGAGTGGGTTGTTTTGTTCACCGCGCAGGCAATGCTCGCCACTCCTTGTGCTCCAAGGCTCGAACGCTCATGGAGCACCATTTCGGACGTGTCGCCCACAGAAAGACCATCAACAAGCACGATACCGCTTGGCACCGACTCGCCGATCTTGATTCCTTTAGAGCTCAATTCGATCGATTCACCATTATCAAGAATGAAAACATCTTCAGGTGAAACACCCGTTGCTTCAGCAAGATTAGCATGCGCACGCAAATGGGTCGCTTCACCGTGAACCGGCAAGAACGCCTGAGGACGTACGATAGACAAAACGAGCTTGAGCTCTTCGGCTCCCGCATGACCAGAAACATGCACACATGCGCGTGATTTGTCATACACATCAGCACCGATCTTCGCAAGCGAGTTCACCACGCGCGTGACCGCTTTCTCGTTACCTGGAACGGGAGTAGCAGAGATGATAACCGTATCACCTGCATCGATCGAAATGGTCTTATGGTTGCCTCCAGCTATACGCGCTAGAGCAGAAAGGGGCTCACCCTGAGAACCAGTACACATGACCACATAGCTATCAGGCGGCATCCCTTTCAGATCGTACGCATCGATGATGTCTTTATCGGAGATATTGAGATAACCCAAGCGGCGTGCGATATCAGTATTCTGAACCATCGAGCGCCCTGTAACGGCAACCTTACGTCCATTCTTCACCGCCGCATCGCAGATCTGCTGCATGCGATGAATATGCGAAGCGAACGAAGCAACTATCACACGTCCTTTCGCTCCTGAAATGATACGATCGAGCGCTTTACCCACTTCAGCTTCTGAGGGGGTGAAGTTGGGATTCGTCGCATTCGTCGAGTCGGATAGCATAAGATCGACGCCTTCTTTGGCGAAGCGTGCAAGTGCTGCAAAATCCGTCTGAACGCCATCGATCGGCGACTGATCGAGCTTGAAATCGCCCATATGGAGCACGTTACCCGCAGGAGAACGATAGAACACGCCAACGGCATCGGGAATAGAGTGGTTCACCGAGAAGAATTCTGCCTTGATACATCCAAGGTCGATCGTCTGTCCTGGTTTGATCTCGCAAAGCTTCGCATTCTTGATCTTGTGCTCTTTAAGCTTGCCTTCGATAAGGCCGAGCGTGAGCTTGGTCGCATAGATGGGTACTTGCTTGCCAAGATCCTTCAGAAGATACGGTAAGGCACCGGTGTGATCCTCATGGCCATGCGTGATGATGATGCCACGCAGCTTATCGGCATGCTCGAGCACGTAGGTGTAATCCGGCAGGATAAGGTCGATGCCCGGATGATCGTCATCAGGGAACATGAGACCCGCATCGTCGAGCACCATATCGTTCTTGCACTCGAAGACCGTCATGTTCTTACCGATCGCATCAAGTCCACCTAAGGGGATGATGCGCAATGTTGCTTTAGGATCGCGCTTGGCTTGATTCTGCTTCGGTCGACGATTGCCGTTCTTCTTGTTTTGATTGTTCGATTTATTGTTGCCCTGCTTTGAGCCATTTACTTTGGAAAGCTTGGGGCGCTTTCGTTCAAGCTGAACGTGCTTGACAGTTTCATTGTTGCGTTTGTTCTGGTTTTTCGATTCTGTCTTTTCTTGCGCCATTTCCTCTCATTTCTAAACAGCACGCCCTTGTGCGCTTGGACGTGCTGTTTCTTATATAGATGATTACTTCAAAACGCCAACTTGGCGCATTACTTCCGCGAGTTCGGCTGATTGCTCAGCCGTTGCGTTGACGAGCGGCAAGCGCACGCCGCCAACCGGGAATCCGAGCAAGTTCAAAGCTTCCTTCACCATGATAGGATTCGAGGTGATGAAAAGCTCGTTCATGAGCGGAAGAAGAGCCTCATTGGCCTTCGCAGCTGCTTCGAAATCTCCTGCTGCGCAGAGATCGACGATCTCTTTCATGCGCTCAGGCGCTACGTTTCCAATGGTGGAGATAACACCAGCACCACCGAGCTTCATGATGTCGTAGGTAAGTGCGTCATCTCCCGAATACACTTCGAAGCCTTCTGGGGCACCCGCCAAGATCGTTGCAACCTGTTCGAGATCGCCTGATGCTTCTTTGATCGCGACGATATTGTCCACTTCGTTCGCCAGACGGAGAGTTGTTTCTGCAGTCATGTTGATAACGCAACGACCGGGAATGTTATAAAGGATGCACGGAAGATCGATGCTACCTGCAATGGTCTTGAAGTGCTGATAGAGACCTTCTTGTGGAGGCTTGTTGTAGTAAGGGACCACGAGCATGAAGCCATCGACGCCGAGCTTCTGCACATCACGCGCGAAATCGACGGTATCGGCTGTGCAATTATCACCCACGTTAGCGATAACGGGCACTTCCCCATCGATCTCGGAAACGACTGCTTCGAAGAGCTTCATCTTCTGGGGGTAGAACACCGTAGGACTTTCGCCAGTGGTACCGTTGATGATGAGCGCATCGGCACCGTTCTCAACAAGCCGACGAGCCAACGCACGCGCTTGTTTGAGGTCGAGATCGAGGTTCTCGTCGAACGGGGTGACCATTGCGGGAATCATACGACCGAAACGAGGCGCTGTTGCTGCTGACATTGTTATCTCCTAACTACGAGTGATAAGCACGCGCAAATAGATACGAGTGGAACGGTTGCTACTCGATTGCTGCTCATATTATGGCATGAGCAGCGCGCAACTCTTACATGAAGTTCTCTAAACCAACAATAAGACCATGCTGTGCACCAACATTGCGAATACCAAGCAAAACGCCTGGCATGTAAGAGGTGCGATCCCATGAATCGTGGCGAATCGTGAGCGTTTGACCCATCGAGCCGAAGACGACCTCCTGTGAAGCCACATAGCCCATGGAGCGAACCGAATGAACAGGAACACCCGCCACTTCGGCACCACGAGCGCCTTCGCAACCAGCGTTTTCGGTCTCTTTACCTGGAGCAACACTATCGCGACCACGAGACTGCTGGATGATCTCGGCCGTGCGCACTGCTGTACCGGAAGGAGCATCCTTCTTATTGGCATGATGGAATTCGATGATCTCGGCCTCAGGGAAATAAGGTGCTGCAATCTTAGCGAACTCCATCATCAGCACTGCACCGGTCGTAAAGTTCGGAGCGTAGAACAGGCAAGCGCCATCGGCAGCGTGCGATGCGAGCTCTTGCAAGGTATCCCGGGTCATGCCTGTGGTACCGACCACGCAATCGATACCAGCAGGAAGCGCAACCGCTAAGGTCTTAGCAACAACATCGGGTTGGGTGAAATCGACGAGCACATCGAACTGGGCACCCGAAAGCGCCTCATCGATCGTAGTGAAAGTGGGGAATGCTTGCTCGGTCGGGTAAGGATCGATGCCGCACACAACTTCCATATCGTCCGCTGCACTCACTGCATCAACGACCGCAGAACCCATCCTTCCTGAATAACCTGCTACCGCAACTTTTATCATAGAGACTCCTTAGATTAGGTGATGAATTAAGAACTGACCGATCGTCTACAATGTGTCGATCGCTTCTTGAAGCGCAATGGCAAGCTGATCGGGACAGCTGGTGGGGCGCTTGCCACAAGTAGTACCTTTCAAGATCCCAATGATCTCTTCAGCGGGTTTCCCCACTACCAAGCGCGAGATACCGGTTTGATTCCCATTACAGCCGCCATCGAATTCAACAGCCGTGATGGTGCCATTATCATCGATATTGAAATTGATCGTACGTGCACAGACACCGCTCGTTTTGTAGCTATACATCGATTCCTCTTTCCTTGTGAAATAGGTTTGAACTCTAGTGTACGACAAAGCGCACAGACACGCGAAGCTCTGCCGGTGAAGAACAACAAAAAGCCCCTCGCATTCTGGAACGAGAGGCTTTTGTGCTTCATGCCTTGTATTGGCTAATTGTGACGGCGACGCGGTTTACGGTTGCCGTTGCCGTTTTCCTTGCCATGGTTGTTAAAACCCTGACCAGGACGCGGGCCATCGCTCTTCACGTCAGGCTTGTCGAGACGATCAAGCGAGATCTTACCATTGTCGCCCACTTCGATGACCTCAACCTTCACGATATCGCCGATGTTCATCACATCTTCGACCTTCGCTACGCGGCCATTGGCCATGCGCGAAATATGGAGCAGACCATCCTTACCGGGAGTAAGACGGATGAACGCACCGAAATCCTTGATGCCAACCACTTCGCCTTCGTAGACCTCTCCTACTTCGGGAACCTTCACAATGCCAAGGATCGCTTCGCGCGCAGCATTGCCGCTCTCAGCATTGGTGGAAGCAACGTGCACGGTGCCATCTTCCTGCACCTCGATCGTTGCACCCGTTTCCTCCTGAAGGCCGCGAATGACCTTGCCACCCGTACCGATGACGTCGCGGATCTTATCAACAGGAATATGGATGGTCTCGATATGCGGAGCATAGGGTGAAAGTTCGTTGCGCGGAGCATCGATAGCTTCCAGCATCTCATTCATGATGAACGCGCGACCTTCCTTAGCCTGATTGAGCGCGCGAGCGAGGATATCGACCGAGAGACCGCGTGCTTTATTGTCCATCTGAAGTGCGGTGATGCCCTTTTCGGTACCGCAAACCTTGAAGTCCATATCGCCCAAGAAGTCTTCTAGACCTTGGATATCAGAGAGGATGACGATATCGTCGCCTTCCTTGATGAGGCCCATGGCGATACCAGCAACAGGAGCCTTGATAGGCACACCAGCATCCATAAGCGCCAGCGTAGAACCGCAGGTGGAAGCCATAGAGGAAGAACCGTTCGACTCGAGTACCTCAGAAACGACACGAATGGAATACGGGAATTCATCTTCACTCGGAAGAACGGGGATGAGTGCGCGTTCAGCAAGCGCGCCATGACCGACTTCGCGACGCTTCGGTGCACCCATACGACCAACCTCACCCGTGCAATACGGCGGGAAATTGTACTGGTGCATGTAGCGCTTGCCCTCTTCAGGCCAAATGGTGTCGAGGCGCTGCCATTCGTTGAGCATACCAAGCGTGCAAACGGAAAGTGCTTGGGTCTGACCGCGCTGGAAGAGACCAGAACCATGAACGCGAGGCAGATAGCCTGCAACGATGTGGAGCGGACGGATCTCGGTCGACGTACGGCCATCGGCGCGTTCGCCTGTTTCGATGACCATCGCACGCATGGCGTGCTTTTCAAGCGACTTGAGCTCAGCAGCGATATCGGAGCCCCAAGCAGCGCGCTCTTCTTCGGTGAATTCATTTTCCTTGATAGAAGATTTGAGCTCATCGACCTTAGCCATACGAGCGTGCTTGTCGGCATCCTTGAGCGCAGCGCTCATGGCGTCGAAGAACGGCTCAATACGAGCAGCGATCGAAGGATCAGCCACATGAACCGGCCATTCGCGCGGCTCAGGAGCAACCTCAGCAAGGAATGCGCTCTGCTCTTCGCAGAATGCCTTGATAGCCTCCTGGCCAAAGGTCATCGCAGCGAGCATATCCTCTTCAGAGATCTCTTTAGCACCAGCTTCAACCATAGAGATATAGTCCGCAGTACCAGCGATGGTGAGTTCGAGATCGGAATTCTCATCCTCTTCAACGGTAGGATTCACGATGAATTCGCCCGTCTCGACGTTACGACCGATGCGCACACAGGCGGCAGGACCGTCGAAAGGAGCGCTTGCGCACATGAGCGCAGCAGAAGCACCCATGACAGAGATGCAATCGGGCAGATCTTGAGTATCGAGCACGAGCGGCGTTGCCACGATGTGCACTTCTTGCTTGAAGCCATCGGCAAAACCAGGGCGGATCGGACGGTCGATCATACGCGCAGTGAGGATGCCATGATCGGAAGGCTTTGCCTCGCGCTTGAGATAACCCCCAGGGATGCGGCCGACCGCATACATCTTCTCGATGAAATCAACGGTGAGAGGGAAGAAATCGTAGTCCTTCTCGGACTGCGAGATGACTGCCGTTACGAGCACGGTGGTATCGCCCTGAGTAACGACCACTGCACCGGATGCCTGCTTGGCAAGCTCACCGGTAGAGAGCGAGTACTCTTTCCCATAGAGTTCGAATGTTCTGGTGACTTTTTTCATGTATCGTTCTTTCTCTTTCTTCCTGCCGGATTGCAGCGAAGCTTCTTCGTATGCAGAACGTTCTGCATACCCGAGCAGCACCGTCTCTACGATGCCGACCGTTTATACACAAAAGCCCGCGTGGTGCGGGCTCAAGGTGACCTTAGATGTTGTCGCGAATACCGAGCTTCTTGATGAGTTCGCGGTATTCGAGAATGTCGCGGTTCTTGATGTAGACGAGCAAGCGACGACGCTTACCGACGAGCATGAGCAGACCGCGGCGTGTGTGGTGATCCTTGGGATGCTCTTTGAGGTGCTCGGTGAGGTTGCGGATGCGCTCAGTGAGGATCGCGACCTGAACTTCAGCGCTACCAGAATCCTGGGCATTCTTGCCATACTCAGCGATGAGCTCTTGCGTGCGCTCTTTTGAGATGCTGTCTTTGTTTGCCATTGTTCCACCTTTCTTGTTATTGGCATTGGAACTGGGTTGATAAACGGTGGCGCATATCGACCAAGTACCAAAACGCTGTTTTGCAGCTGTTTAATTATAGAGGTACACTCGGCGAACTCAAGATACTATTTGCGCGAGCGGTGCGTACGGGATCAGATTAACGAGTTAAATACATTCTTGAACAGGAAAGTGAGCGATTTCATGGAGATTCCGAGGTGTAGATGGATCCATTCGTTCGTGAATACGAGGGCCTCTTCGATCACCCCAGCAGGGACCTGAAACGCTTCGATCTCCTTGAATGTTGAATAGAGCAGCGTGTTGCACCACTGAAGCACCGTCGCGCTTACGAGCGTGGTCTCATGATGAAGGGCACAACAAGCGCACACCACTCCCCCGTCGAAGAACGAAAAGGTTTGCCGCGCTCCTTCTACCAGTTCAGGCGTATCACCACATCCTACGCACTCTGCAAACGAAGGGCGGTATCCAAGAAACGCAAGTGCTTTCAAAAGCCCCGCAAGCGTAGCTACGAGTGGATCGTTTGGCGTAGTTGCGATAAAACGAAGCGCCGCACGCGCCAACGCGAACAAGCGAACAGTCGGTTGGTTCTCATACGTTGATTTTGCAAGAAGCTCGACGACCGGCGCTGCTGCGCTCGAACGGAAGAAATCATTCCTGAGCGCTTCGTTTCCTTCTACGAGCCGCACTTCTTTCACGATATCGAGATTCTTACCCTCGGCAACCAATATCTTGGCAACAGAGAAAAGCTCCAGGCGTGAAGCGAAGCTTGAAGTTGGCTTACGCGCACCTTTCGCGACCGCTTTAGCTTGAGAGCCATCTTCGGCAAGGAGCGTAAGGATGACATCGGTTTCACCGAGCTTCGTGCGACGTAACACGAGCGCGGTGATCGTTTTGGTAGGACTTGCCATGAACGATCAGATGCCCTCACCATATCCGAACCGGCGGATCTGGTTGATGTCACGGCGCCAGTTCTTCTTCACTTTGACCTGCAAATCGAGATAGACCTTGGTACCCAGCAGCACTTCGAGATCCTTGCGTGCTTCGGTGCCGATGTGCTTGATGGTAGCGCCCCCTTTGCCCACAAGGATGCCTTTCTGAGAATCGCGCTCAACATAGATGGTCGCATAGATGCGCGTGAGATGCTTACGGCGGTTATAGCTCATCTCATCGACCACCACGCCGATCGCATGGGGAACTTCGTCATAGACCGTGAAGAGGATCTTCTCGCGGATGAATTCCGCAACGATAACCTCCTGCGGTTGATCAGTTTCCATGTCGGCCGGGAACCAAAGCGGACCTTCAGGAAGATACTTCACCACTGCATCAACGAAAGCCTCGACATTCTGACCCTCGAGCGCACTGGTGACCACGATTTCATCCCAGCTAGCAAGCGCGCTTGCAGCTTTGATCTGCGCGGCAATCTCTTCTTCACTTGCGGTAGCACTCTTTGAGATGACCAAGATCTTCGGCGTATTCTTCGCATTTGCGAGCTGCGCGATCACCCATTCATCTCCCGTGCCGAGCGGCTCAGACGCGTCGAGCAGAAAAGCTGCCACATCAACGCCTTCAAGCGCTTTGATCGCAGTGGTGTTCAACTCTTCTCCGAGCGCATCATGGGGCTTGTGAAGACCTGGTGTATCCACGATGATGAGCTGATAGTCTTCAGTAGTGTGGATCGCACGGAAGCGATGACGCGTTGTCTGCGCAGTCGGTGAAGCGATCGCGAACTTCTTATGCATGATCGCGTTCAAAAGCGTTGATTTACCTGCGTTCGGTCGCCCGAGCAACGTGACGAAGCCCGATTTGAAACCCTGTTCTACGTTCATTGTCACGCTCCAAAGACGAGGGCAAACAATTTCGGAATGAAGATGATGCACCCAATGACGAACGATGCGGCAGCGAAGAGGAGCACCGCTCCTGCAGCACAGTCCTTTGCCTTGCCTGCAAGCACATGATAATCAGGACTTGCAAGGTCAACGATATATTCCACCGCTGAATTGAGCGCCTCGCCACCGAGCACTAGTCCGAAACAAACTACGACCACTAACCATTCGAAAGCAGATATCTGGCAGACAAACCCAAGGAAAACAGTGATCAACGCACACACGATGTCGATGCGGAAGTTGCGCTCCCTACTTGCAAAGCGCACGCCTTTGAGCGCGCAGCGCACCGAAGCGATGAAGGTGAAATCTGAGTCCTTGAAAGCCATGCAAACCTCTACTCGCAAGAACCGCACTCGGGCCCGTTCGCCTTGACTTCGTTCCACCGCGACAAGAGCTCATCCTCGAGCGCTTCCATCTCAAGCGCTTCGGCTTCTTCGATGTGATCATAACCACAGAGATGGAGCAATCCGTGCGTGATGAGCAGACTCACTTCTTCTTCGAGCGTGGTACCGAATTCTGCAGTTTGAGCGATAGCAACATCGGTAGCGATGATCACATCGCCCAGTTCGTATTCTTCGTTCTGATCGACTGCCTCGCCTTCGAACGGGATATTATCGCATTCAAACGAGAGCACATCGGTGGGCTTATCGATGCCACGATAGTCCCGGTTCAGTTCATGGATGCGTTCGTTCGAGACGAAGGTGACCGAAACGCTGGTAGTTTGAGGGAGCTTGCGGGAAGCAAGCACGAAAGCGATGAGCTTTTCAAGGGGAAGACCGGCAAGCTTATCCTCGCCGTAATCGAAACGCAAAGCGATATCCAACTTAGCCATCCCCTCTACAAACGAAGGTTGTTCGCCTCAGCGCGAGCATACGCCGCGATGATCTTCGAAACAAGCGAATTGCGCACAACATCGCGTGTTTGAAATTCGATGAAGCCGATCTCATCGATCCCTTCAAGAACCTGGCGCACCGTTTGAAGCCCAGAGATACCCTTGGGTAGGTCGGTCTGCGTCATGTCGCCCGTGATGACCATCTTCGACCCCATACCAAGACGCGTGATGAACATCTTCATCTGCTGAGACGTGGTATTTTGCGCCTCATCCAAGATGATGAAGCTGTCATTTAACGTTCGACCACGCATGAATGCGAGCGGAGCGATTTCGATCACCCCTTCGCTCAAGAGCTTATTGGCACGCACGGGGTCCATCATATCGAAGAGCGCATCGTAGAGCGGACGAATATAGGGGTCTATCTTCTCGGTGAGGGTTCCTGGCAGAAAGCCCAGGTTCTCCCCCGCCTCTACTACCGGGCGCGTGAGCAGAATACGTCCGACTTCCTTGCGGTTGAGCGCAGCAACTGCCATTGCCATAGCAAGATAGGTCTTGCCCGTACCAGCAGGCCCCATACCGAAAGTGATCGTCTTCGTGCGGATGTAATCGAGATACTCCTTCTGCATAGGAGTCTTCGGGCGGATCACGCGTCCTTTATAGGAAAGGACTACATCATCATGAAGCTCTTTGGGGGCATACTCCCCTTCGTGAAGGAGCGCAAGCGAGCGCTTGATCGACTCAACATCAGGCTCAACGCCTTGATCGATGTCGGCGAGCATATCCGAGATGAGCGTGGTGATGTTATCCACCTCAATAGGTGAACCTTCGATCTCGATCTGACTGCCCCGTACCGTAATGCGTGCTTGGAACGAATCTTGGATGAAACGCAAGTTCTCATCATTCGGACCGAGCAGATTGCCAAGCAGCAGAGGGTCATTCAGGTTGATGGATTGTGTTACTTCTTTTTGCATGCCTTCATCATACAAGATGAATCAAGCGCTGTTAAGGAAAGCACACAAAGAGTCCCTTGCGGGATATCACGAGGCGTCTCAACCTTGAAATATGATTCGCTCATACCAGTGCCAGGCGCTTCAATAAGTACGGCTTCGCTCGTTCCTATGCGGCGCAGACCATCTTCCTTGCGCAGGTCAAAAGCAAGCTCAAGGAGCTTTTTGAGGCGCTGTTCTTTTGTGGCTGGATCGATCTGATCGTTTCGCATTGCTGCAGGCGTATCTTCGCGCATCGAATAGCGAAAGGCATGGATCTTCGAGAATCGTGCCTGTTTTGCGAGCAAGAGCGTCTCTTCGAACTCCGCTTCAGTCTCACCAGGAAATCCACAGATGATATCGGTCGAAAGGGCGAGCGTAGGAAGCGCAGCATAGAGATCTTCACAAAGCCGCAGATAGAACTCTGCGCTATAGGGCCGATTCATCTCCTTGAGCACTTTGTTCGAGCCTGATTGCAAAGGCAGGTGCAAGTGACGGCAGATGCGCCCTTCAGCTTGTGCGATACGCTCGATCGTGGCAGGAGTGAGCGAGGCTGGCTCAACAGAAGAGATACGAAAGCGCATCTCGTGAGTGCTTTCAAGGAGCGCCGATAAGAGCGCATCGAGCGCCTGCTTCTCGAAACGATAGGACCCTAGATCGATGCCAGAGAGCATCACTTCACGGATGCCCGCACGCTCAAGCGCCTTAACTTCGGCAATGATCTCATCAAGCGAACGGGAACGAGCTTTTCCTCGTGCGACATGGACGATGCAATAGGTGCACGCATGATCGCAGCCATCTTGCACCTTGACTGAAACACGGGCAGGAAATGCAAGCCCAGCGCGTTGCGTGGGATCGGTCGAGAGGAAGGCAGCTTTCTCGATGATCTCTACACGCGAGTCGAGTCCACGATAGAAATCGGGAGAAATCGCTGCAGCACAACCAGTGACCATGACGCGCGCATGGGTATTTTCACGAAGAGCGCGGCGAACTGCCTTTCGCGTCTTCTTCTCTGCGTCCCCTGTTACCGTGCACGTGTTGATAATGATCGCATCAGCCGCATTGAGACCGACCAATTCATTTCCTGTAGCGAGCAAATGCGCACTCATCGAATCGGATTCGGCTTTATTCACCTTACAGCCAAGATTTACCACATGAAACTTCATCATGAGACCTGCGTTGCGTAGTTACGTAATTCGTTGAGCACCAGCGCGCAAGCCACCACACCAGCAGTTTCGGTGCGCAATATCGTCGGACCGAGCGAACGAACCACGACTGCAGCTTGAGAGCCTTCGATGCACTGCACCTCTTCAGCGCTCATGCCGCCCTCAGGCCCGATAACGATCCAGATATGTTCGAGTTCTTCAAGAAGAGATTTTGTTGTGGGCATATCGAAGAAGGCTGACACACTATTCGCCAGGTCCTCCTCTTCCCAAAACACAATGACCAGATCACGCGGTCCAAATTGCTCGACCACTTGCGAAAGCGCACGTATGCATCCAATTTCAGGTATGGTCGTGCACCCTGATTGCAACGCGGCACTCCGTGCGATCTGCGTGAAACGAGACCCACGTTTATCCTTCTTCTTAGCGTCGAGCTTCACCACGCTGCGACTCATTTCCGTAGGATAGAACCCCGCAATGCCCAGTTCGGTAGCAGCACGAAGCACGGTATCCATCTTGTCACCCTTAGCAAGGCCTTGAACGAGCATGACTGGGACGGTGTCTTTGGGCGCATCAAGGTGCTTTGCAATACGCACCCAGATCTCTTCACCCTGAAACGCGGTGATCTCCACTTCGAAATAATCACTGCTCGCATCAACCACCGCAATATGCTCGCCAACTTCAAGACGCAGAGCCTTCACGTGGCTACGATCCTGCGCATCGATCCCAAGAAGAAAGGGTGAAGCTTCCTCATGCGCGATAGCTTCGTTGGTGCAAAAAAGCTGATGGAGCGACATGTCCGAATCCTACGAATTGAATGCGTTGCGCAGCTTCTCGAGCGGCGTACGCGCAGACGTGAAGCTCTCGTCCATTTCATCAGCCAAATCTTCGAGCAGTTCGCGTTCTCGCTTCGAAAGACGCGTGGGGATCGAGACCTCAACATGCACGAGCATATCTCCACGTACATCGTCCTGGAAACGCGGCATGCCGAATCCGCGCACACGTACAACCTGACCATATTGACAACCGCTCGGAATCGGAACCTTCACCAGTTCGTCTTCGAAGATGCCTTCGATCTCGATATCAGCACCAAGCGCCGCCTGAACCATTGAGATAACAGTGGTCACATGCAGATCGTCGCCCACACGCTCGAAGAATTCGTGCGGGTCGATGCGGCAAGTAACGATCAGGTCGCCCGAACTTGCGCCGCGAATGCCCGCTTCGCCATAACCGCTCAAACGCAGCTGCTGACCATCGTGAATGCCCACGGGGATATCGACCGATAAGCGCTGACGATCGGGAACTCTTCCCTGCCCATCGCATTCTGAGCAAGGATTCTCGATCACCACGCCAGCGCCCTGACAGTTAGAACAGGTAGAAGCTGCTTGCATATCGCCAAGGAAGGTGTGCTGAACCGTGACCACGCGACCGCGACCATGGCACTCAGGACAGGTGATCTCTTCGCCATCTTCGCCAAGCCCTGTTCCGTCACATTCAGGACAGGGAGAAAGGCGATCGTAGATGATCTCCTTCTTCACGCCAGCGGCAACTTCTTCAAGCGTTACACGCAGGCCAACACCCATATCGCGCCCTTCACGCTTGACTGTTGCAGAGCGTCCAGCACCGCCGCTGAAGAACGAGCTGAATAGATCTCCCATGCCGAACCCGCCGCCGAAGAGATCTTCAAGATCCACATATCCACTTCCTGCGCCTGCCCCAGGAATCGCGCCATAGCGATCATAATGATTGCGTTTCGCAGGATCGCTCAACACATCGTAGGCTTCGTTAAGCTCTTTGAAGCGCTCTTCTGCATCAGGATCCTTATTCACGTCTGGATGAAGCGTACGTGCTTTTTTACGGAATGCCTTCTTCACTTCATCTTCGGTTGCAGTCTTGTCCACGCCGAGAATTTCATAGAGATCTTGAGCCATGCTGTTCGTTCACTTTCTTCGTATTAAGAATCTTGTAAAAGCGACTGGGCAGCGCGTACTGCCTTGATCGCGTGTTCATAATCCATACGGGTCGGGCCTATGACCGCGATGATGCCGCGATCATCCTTTGCGCCATAAGGTGCCGCCACCACAGAAACATCCGCGAGCTCTTCGCTCACATTCTCGTGTCCGATACGCACGAGCGGTAGATCGCCTGAGGTGGGTTCGTTGAAAAGATGGAAGAGAATCGTTTCATCTTCAAGCTTTTCGATGATGGGCACAAGACGTGTTGCGTCGGAGAATTCTGGCTGATCGAGCAAACGGGCAATGCCGAGCGTGTGCGGTCTTTCGGTTCTTCGATGTGCGCAGCAATCATAGAGTTCTTCTTCGATAAGAAGCGTAAGCGGATCGTTCAGCACTTCAGCTCGTGCGCTCAATTCACGTACTGCATCGTTATCGCTTACGCTCTGTCCTGCCTTTATCGTTGAACCTGCATAGATATCATTCAGAGCGGCTTCGATGGCGCTAAGGCGTTCTAAGCTCAGCTCTTCCTTCGATTCGATCTGGCGTTGGAAGACCGATCCGTCTTCACTGACGATAACAGCAAGAAGGCGGTTCGTTCCAAGCTGCACCAGCGTGATACGTGCGATCTGAACGCTCACGAGCCCGCGCGGAACCACCATAGCGAGGCAATTCGTGAAACGAGCCAAGGCTTGCGAGGTTCGATCCAGCAGATCGTCGAGCTCGGAGGCCTCTTCGCGCAATTCATCCAGAATGTCAGGCTTAGGAGCATCAGAAAGATTATCGAGCAACTCATCCACGAACGTGCGATACCCGAAATCGGTCGGTACGCGCCCAGCAGAAGTATGCGGCGAGGTAAGATATCCGGCTTCTTCAAGATGAGAAAGCTCATTGCGCACCGTGGCGGAGCTGATGCCAAGATGATAACGGTCGATCAGCGTGCGCGAGCCGATCGGGAGCGCATGAGCGATGTACTCATTGATGAGCATCCTGAGAACGTATTGTCTTCTATCTGAGAGCACGCGCAACCTTTCGACTCAACGCATTTTAGCAATCTGAGGATGAGAGTGCTAAAACTCCATGAAACAATACTGTTATCGGCAGGTTATACGCAGGGGCGGTGGCAATCTTCTGCAAACTATGAAGAAAATTCGCATTCAGGCAAGTTCGAGCAAAGTCGCGAATACCTCGTTGCCATAGAGCCAGCCTTTTTCGCTCGGAATGAAACGTCCGGCTCGCTCGAGCACAAGGCCCTTTTCTTCGAGGGCTGCAAACGCTGAGCGCGTATTCGGCACGAGCGCTTCTACCGCCTGCACCTTCTCTGCGCTCACTCCCCTGCTCATGCGCATGCCAAGCATGAGATCCTCGACGAGCGCCTGCTCATGCGTGAGCGTTTCCTGAACTTGTCCATCACTGAAACGTACGCGGCTTATATCGTTCTGCTTCATGGAAACCGCTGCATGCCCGACGCCAAGGTAAGATTTTCCTGTCCAATACATCTTATTGTGCTCGCATTCAAACCCTGCGCGTGCATAGCTCGCCACTTCATAGCGATGAAATCCGTGCGCCGTGAGCAGCTCCTCCGCGCACACCATCATCTCCGCTGCAGCGTCAGAGAGATCATCTTCGCTCTCCACGAATGCAGATCTATCCATAAGATCGCGCAGGCACGTGCCCTCTTCGATCGTGAGCGGATAGATGCTCACATGCACCACCCCAAGAGAAAGAGCCTCTTCCACCGATGAACGAAATGAATCGATACTTTGCCCAGGAATACCACACATAAGATCGAGACTGATATTCTCGAAGCGCAGTTGGGCAAGTTCGATCGCCTTGCGGGCTTGCTCGGCATCATGCGCGCGACCAAGCGTTGCCAAAACCGCATTGTCGAACGATTGCACGCCGAACGAAAGGCGGGTCACACCAAGGGCGAATAGATCCTTCACCATAGCCTCAGTAAGGCTCTCGGGATTCACCTCGAGCGTGCACTCCACTTCAGGGGTAAGATGCATCGAGAGCGAGAGCGCATAGAGTAAGCGCGAAAGCTGCTTGTTTCCGATATGGGTGGGCGTCCCTCCGCCGATATAGACCGTTTTAAGATCCCCGAGCAGATCAGCGCGCGAAGCTGCACGGATCGACAGGATGAGTTCATCGATATAGGCTTCGATGCGCGGATCATCAGGCAAGATCGCTTCGCTCGCGAAATCACAATACGAACATTTGCTCTTGCAGAAGGGTATATGAATATAAAGCGCTTCATAGGGTTGCTGACCTTCAAGCACCTCGCCGCCAGGAAGATTCATCGCGCTTACTCCTCCCTGTCCTTCTGAAGTGCTGCAACTTCATGGAATATGGTGGCGAAATCGTTGAAGGTTACGGCATCGTTGATGGCACGACGCGCCGCCGTGGCTCCCCTCATACCTTTCAAATACCACATTGCATGCTTGCGCATCTTCACGATATGATCATCGAAGCGCTCTGAGAGCATACGCGCGTGGCGAAGCGCCACTTCGATGCGCTCATCCGTGCTTGGCGCTGGCGCAGCAATGCCATTCTCAAGATAGAATCCGATCTCAGAGAATATCCAAGGATTGCCTTCAGCTGCGCGGCCGATCATCAGCGCATCGCACCCTGTTTCATCGAGCATGGCGCGCGCACGCTCCCCTGAAGTGATGTCGCCATTGCCGATCACGGGAATCTTCACGACCTCTTTCACACGGCGAATCGTTTCCCAGCAAGCATCACCTTGGTAGAACTGCTGAGCATAACGTCCATGGATCGCGACCGCAGAAGCGCCTGACTCCTGAACGATGCGAGCAAGTTCAGGAGCGGTCTCTTCACCGAAAGCGAAACCTCGGCGCATCTTCACCGTAACAGGATGCTCGACCTTGTTCGCCATTGCCTCGACGATACGGCTTGCGAGCGCCGGGTCGCGCATGAGCGCAGCTCCATCGCCCTTGCCCGCGATCTTGCGCGCCGGGCAGCCCATGTTCACATCGAAGGAGAAGACCGCGCTGCCGAGCACCTGTTCGAGCTCATAGGCTTCCTGCGCCATCGTTTCTGGCTCATGGCCGAAGATCTGAACAGCCACGTGCTTCTCAGAGGGAGCCAACACGAGCAGATCGCGCGTCTTGCCACTACCGTAGCTAAGCGCCTTCGCGGAGACCATTTCGGTATAGGTAAGCTGCGCACCAGCTTCGATGCAGAGTTCGCGAAACACCTCATCGGTCACACCGGCCATCGGCGCAAGAATAAGGCCTCTATCCTTGAACAGGTCTTCCATCTGACAAAACCGCTGAGTTATTCATCGACCTTGAGAATAGCCATGAAGGCTTCTTGGGGCACCTCGACGCTCCCGATGCTCTTCATGCGCTTCTTGCCTTGCTTCTGCTTCTCAAGCAGCTTGCGCTTACGCGTGATGTCGCCTCCATAGCATTTGGCTAATACGTCCTTGCGCATCGCACGAACGGTCTGGCGTGAGAGCACGCGCGAACCGACCGCAGCCTGAATGGGGATCTCGAACATCTGACGCGGAATGATGCCCTTGAGCTTTTCGACCAACACCTTGCCGCGGGCATAGGCCTTATCGTTATGTACGATGAAAGAGAGTGCATCGATGGGCTTACCTGCGAGAAGGATATCGAGTTTCACAAGCTTCGAAGTTTTATATTCATCGAAATCATAGTCGAGCGAGGCATAGCCTTTCGTGCGGCTCTTAAGCTGATCGAAGTAGTCCATGATCAGCTCCGAAAGCGGGATCTCCCAAAGCATCTCGACCGTAGTGGTTGAAAGATAGTTCATCGTGATGAAATTCCCGCGGCGCGCAACGGTAAGATCCATGACCGCACCCACGTAATCGGGCGGAATGAGGATCTTCGCTTTAAGGTAAGGTTCTTCGATATGATCGATCTCGGAAGCGTCGGGCATGTCTTGCGGCGAATGAAGAGAGAGCATCTCACCGTTGCTCTTGAACACGTGATATTCCACAGAAGGCGCTGTCGCGAGCAGGTCGAGGTCGAATTCGCGTTCAAGACGCTCCTTGATGACCTCCATATGGAGCAATCCCAAGAAACCAACACGGAAGCCGAACCCGAGCGCATGCGACGTTTCTGGTTCATAGACAAGAGCTGGGTCGTTCAATGAGAGCTTTTCAAGCGCATCTTTCAGCGGTTCGTATTGATCGCCATCGATCGGGAACAACCCCGTATAGACCATCGGTTTCACATCACGATATCCAGGGAGCGGTTCAGAACAACCACCGGTGGCATTCGTGATCGTATCACCCACTTTCACCTGCGCAGGATCCTTAAGGCCCGTAACCAAATAGCCTACTTCACCAACGCCCAGCTCGTCGACGGGCACCTCAGTGGGCTTGCGTACACCAGCTTCCTCAACGAGCGTGGTGGTGTTGGTGGCCATCATGCGAATCTCTTGACCTTTTTTGAGCGACCCGTCAACGATGCGAACGAGCGCGACTACGCCTCGATACGCATCGAAATAGGAGTCAAAGATGAGCGCGCGCAGTGGGGCGTCCTTCTCTCCTACCGGGGCTGGGATCGTATAGACGATCGATTCGAGCAGATCCTCGATACCCGCACCAGTCTTACCGCTTGCAAGGATGGCGTCATCGGCAGGAAGGGCAAGTGAGTCCTCGATCTCAGCGCGTACCCGTTCAGGATCGGCTGCTGGAAGGTCGATCTTATTGATGAGCGGGATGATCTCAAGGTTGGCATTCATCGCCATCATAGCGTTCGCAACCGTTTGTGCTTCAACGCCTTGTGTGGCATCGACTACGAGCACCGCTCCTTCGCATGCTGCAAGGGAACGTGAAACCTCATAGGTGAAGTCAACATGCCCAGGAGTATCGATCAGATTGAAATGATACAGCTCACCGTCTTCGGCGCGATAATCGACGCGCACCGCCTGGCTTTTGATCGTAATGCCACGTTCGCGCTCAATATCCATCGAATCGAGCAGCTGCTCTTTCATATCGCGCGAAGAGACCGTTTCGGTAAGTTCGAGAATACGGTCAGAAAGCGTCGATTTACCATGATCGATATGGGCGATGATCGAGAAATTGCGGATATACTTCGGGTCGATGGGCATGGATCGTTCAATCCTTCTCTTATCGGAAAAACGGAGGGTCATTCATTCATCGCCAAGCGCCTGCTCGCCTGCGTTCAGCGCAGCATGGCCGCCGAAGGCACTTCGTGATTCTATCAAGCACTGCTAGGATTCAGAACGCGCAAACACTCATTCTTCGCTAAAAGCGCAAGAAACGCCTGCGACCTCTTCCCTAGCCCGATCAAGCACTGACAAACATTTTAGCGAAGCGCACTACACGGCTTTGGAAAGTTGTGATACGATTCTAGGGCTTTCGTCTACAACTTGTAATTCAATGGAGGATAAAACGTGGCGAACATTAAAAGTCAAAAGAAGCGAATCATCACCAACGAAAAAGCTCGTCTGCGCAACCGTGCAGTACGCTCTGAGCTCAAGACCGCAACGCGTGCCGTTCATGATGCTGTAGAAGCAAAGAATGGTGCAGAGGCATATGCTGCTGCACTCGCTGCTTGCCGTCTGCTCGACCGCGCTGTCACCAAAGGCGTTATCCATAAGAACCAGGCTGCTAACCGCAAGTCTGGCATCATGAAGCTTGCTAACACGGTCGTCACTGCTGAAGACATCGCCGCATACAAGCCTGCAGAGAAGAAAGCTCCTGCAAAGACTGGTTCCAAGAAGGCTGCTGCGAAGGCTGCTCGCAAAGAGGCTCAGGCTGCTGCTGAAAAGGAAAAGGATAAGCGCCGCAAGAAGACGCAAAAGGAGCAAGCTGCTGCTGCCAAGAAAAAGAAGGAAGCCGAAGAGGCTGGCGCAGCTGAAGAAGCAGCTGCTGCTGAAGCTGAAGCAGAAGAAGGAGTCAAAGAAGAGGCTGAAGCTGCTGCTGAAGAAGAAGCGACTGACGAAGCATAATCTCGCCACTCTATCTCGGATTCGTCCGCATATCGAAAAAGATGCCCGGCTCAATGCCGGGTTTCTTTTTGCACTGAAAGGATGCATTCAACTATCCGTACAAAAGCTGACTCATAGAGATAACTATCGTTTTGGTCCTTTTGCGCCTATCTCTAGAGATATGTAAGACGTCCGCTCTATAAGATTTGATAGAATAGTTCCACATCGAACAAGAGCAAAACGAGGTATACATGAAAGCGCTCATTCCTGCTGCAGGTCTTGGAAGCCGATTCCTCCCTGCCACCAAAGCACAACCAAAAGAAATGCTGCTCGTTGTTGACAAGCCAGCTATCCAATATGTTGTCGAAGAAGGACTCGCTTCTGGTGCCGATGAAGTGATAATCATCAACAGTCGCGATAAGAAGTCGATCGAAGAGCACTTCACCCCTGATCCAGAACTGGAAGCAGAACTGCGTAGTCGCGGCAAAGATAGCTATGCCGATAAGGTGGCTCACGCAGGCAGCTTGAATGTCTCCTACGTCTATCAAGATGAACCGCTCGGTCTTGGTCATGCCGTTCATTGCGCTGCGGACAGGATCGAAAGTGAACCGTTCTTCGTTCTTCTCGGTGATGTACTCGTTCCCGAGAACAACATGCTCACACGCATGAAGGAAATCTCAGATGAGCATAACGGTGCCAACGTGATCGCAGTGCTTCCTGTTCCTGAAGCAGAAGTTGATCGTTTTGGCGTGATTGCAGGTGAAGAGATTGCAGGTGACGTCTGGAAGGTTTCAGCACTCTGTGAAAAGCCTACCCCTGAAGAGGCGCCGAGCAATCTTGCCGTATTTGGACGCTACCTCCTCTCCCCACGCGTGATGGAGCTCCTTGCTGAAGTCAAACCTGGTGCAGGCGGAGAGATTCAGCTCACCGATGCACTCGACGAGGTGCTCAAAGAGGAAGAGATGTATGCGCTCGTTATCAACGAGGAAGATGGCTTCGACACTGGCACGGTAGAAAGCTGGCTCGATACCAATAATCGCCTCTTCGCGCGCCTGAAGAACGCCTAAAGATGACAAACTACCCGGTCGTTCGACATCTTTTTTGATTCGACCAGTGAAGAGGGTAAGGCACGAGGTTCCCCGCTTCCCTGCTCAAGAACCTGCATTCTGCAGGTTCTTTCGTGCGTCGCTGCTTTGCTCGGGTTTTATTACTAACGAATTTAGTCGGTAAAGAGTCACCTCGTTGCCTCACCCTCTCCGCTGATCGAGCTAGATGTTTCCGGTCGAGCAAGCAGCTGAGCCCATGGGGTGCTTGAATTACTCTGAGTCCACATACTTCAATATAAATAGGTTGTCCGAAGGAGCGAAGCGCATGAGCTTGCCTGATTAGGCAAGCGAACAGCGAAAGCGGGTAATCACAAGTGCCCCATAGGTGTGCTGCTTGCTTGGGATAGATGGGAAAAGATGTCGAACGACCGGGTAGTTTGTCATCTGCTTGCCTAGAGAAGAAAGACCCCACAACCAGTATGGTACGGGGTCTTCGATTAATGAGAATCGTAGATGATGAGCTAGATCATCGAAATTGGCTGCAATTCGGATTCAGATGCTTCCTGCTGGCCTTCAGCAATAACAGGAATAAGCTCATCTTCTGCTTCGATCTCCTCGATGAAGGGGCCGAAGAGCGCTTCACCGTTCTGGCTCAGTTCGACCATGCCGGTAAGGATATCAACATACTGATAGGACTGACGAGCCGCAACACCACGCTTACGCTTGACCTCCATGATGAACAGCTTAGGATGCACCTGCATGAGGACTCCTTCGCTCTCAACGATCTTAGAACGACCCATATTCGCGCGAACACGAAGCTTTTGGCCAACAAAATCGCTTAAGGTATCATGAATGCTATCGACGATCTGTGCTTGCTTTGCTAAATCCATAAACACTTCCTCAAAAAGGCATAGTAAAACCCGTTTATAATAACACGCTCCCAAATCTAGGTATAACAACTACGTTTGTTTTTTCACCAACGGCACTTTTTATTCGTTGAGAAACTACTCTTAGATTCAATAGCGAGCGCGCGATCAACCGCAAATCAGTGCGATATATGCTTCGCCAAGCTTAAGGAAGTCTGAGACCGCAAGCACCTCACCGCGCACCTTCGGATCGATGCCGCTCCTCTCGAAGAGCTCAGGAAGAAGCGATGATGCATCGAACAAAGAATCTGTTCGTTCAAAGTAGCGCTTCATCGAGTTCGCAATAGTCTTACGACGATTCTCAAAGGCAGCATCGGCCATGAGCATCGTTGCATACGTCAGTTCACTGCTGCGCGCTTCGGTAACGCGGTCAAGACGAATAACCGTGCTCTTCACGCGAGGTGGTGGGAAGAAATTGCTCTCTGCCACTGAGAACTTGCCAACAGGCTTAGCAAAAAGACGCAACTTGACCGTGTATGCACCATAGTTCTTCGATCCAGGAGCTGCACTCATGCGATCAGCCACTTCGGCTTGCACCATGATCGTTGCGCTCTCAAGGCTCTCAAAACGCTCGAAGAAATCGAGCACGATCGTTGCAGCGACCGCATAAGGAAGATTGGATACCAGTTTATTCGGAGCGAAAGGAAGGTTGTCTGTCTGCACATCCAAGGCATCAGCTGAGATGAGCGAAAACGTATCGGAAAACGGTGCACAAGTCTCTTCGAGCACTTCTATAAGGTCAGTATCGCGCTCAATCGAGACTACCTCCCCACTGCGCTTCAAGAGCGCTTCGGTAAGCGTTCCGATCCCTGGACCAACTTCTACCACGCGATCTTCTGCCGAAAGCTCTGCAAGATTGCAGATACGCTCGACCACCCCATCGTTGATAAGGAAATGCTGTCCGAGCGATTTCTTCGTGCTCAATCCGAAGCGATCGAGCACCGCCCTAGTATCTGCAACAGAAGCGAGTGAAGAGAGCCGCGTCATGTTCGTTGCTCCCCTCTTCCCTGCTCGATCATCTGCAATGCTTCAGAGACGATCCCATCTTCATCAAAGGCGATAAGATCGCGCGCATCTGCCACTGAAAAATCCGCGAGAGCAAAAGGAGACGCAACCTGCGCCTGCGCAGGAGCGGTACCGTACGGGTCTCCGCCCTCGCCAACGAGCGCTACATACAGCGCGCGTTTAGGAGGAAGCGCTCTTCCCTGCTCGATCTGTTGCTGACGCTTCCAAAAGTAAGGCTGAAAACGATCGAGTAACGCCTTGAACTGCGAAGGAACGCCCGCAAAATAGATAGGGCTTACCACGAGAACAGCATCTGCTTCATCGAGTGCAGAAGAGATGCACGTAAAATCGTCGGAGTAGATGCAGGTGAAGCTCTCTTTGCAGCGATCGCAACCGATGCAGCCGTGCACAGCAATGCGAGCACATGAGAAGAGCGCAACACAGCTGCCATGCTCCCGAAGTGCGTCTGCGATCCTTCTTGCAGCATTGCTGCATTTTCCCTGATCGTAGGGAGAGCCTACCAGTATTACCCAATTTGCCATGGAGTAAGCTCCCTATCGAGCAGCGAACAGGCATTGCTGAAGAGTTGCTCGAGAAAACCGCGCTGCTCATCGAGCGTGGAACACCCATACAGTTCGCACAGTTTAGCCGCTGTGAAGATCGTGAATTCTGGCCCGCATTCGCTACCGCGCAGCGGTTCAGGGGTCATAAAAGGTGAATCGGTTTCTGTGAGCAAGCGATCGAGAGGCACCTGGAGCGCACTTTCACCCACCTCAGGAGACTTCTTGAAGGTAACGGGTCCTCCGAACGCCACATAACAGCCAGCCTCTACCCACGGCTCAATGATGGTTGGGGCGAGGTTGAAGCAGTGGAGCAATACCCCTGCTTCAGGAAAGCCTTCTTCTTGCAAGATAGCAAAACCATCATCGTGTGCTTCACGCATGTGCAAAAGGAGCGGCAGCCCGGCCTTGTGAGCAAGGCGAATCTGACGCCTGAAAGCTTCACGTTGTTCAGGGCGCGGCGAATGATCGTAATGATAGTCGAGCCCTACTTCACCGATCGCATCGACCCGCGGATCACGCAAGTCCTGCAGTAGCTTTTCTTCAAGCGCATCATCATAGAACTTCGCATTGTGAGGATGGCAACCGATCCCAACTCGCACCTTTGGTCTGGCGAACTCGAAACCAGGAAGTTCATAAGATTCGTAGATACGCTTCGCCTCTTCGAACCAAAAATCAAGCTGTTCGAAGGTGGTGCGGTCATCTTCCTGCACATCAACGATCGTACAGATGAACTTGACGCCATAGAACGCACTTCGAGCGAGTGCGAGCGCAGGATTACCAAGCATATCGAGATGCGCGTGCGTATCAGCGATAGGCGCATCGAATTTCGGTGGAGAGACAAGCCGGCACTTTTCCTTCTTGCGCTTCTGATAGAAGAGCATATCGTGCGCAAACGGAGCAAGATCCGCAAGCGGCATGCTCTCTCCAAAGGAATAAGAAAGCAGATCGGTTTGATTATTCGAGGGAGAAGTCGATTGCATCTACATCCAATCGTGGATAGAGCGGCGTACCAGTCTCTACTGGAAGACCAGGCGCAAGCTGCCCCCAAACGCTCGCAGCTTCGATATCGGTGATATCGGTGATATCTCCAAGGCCCATGCGATTGAAGACCTCATTTGAAGTGGTAGGCATGAACGGCGCCATGAACAGCGCAATGATACGAATCGCTTCGAGCGCGTTGTAGATGACCGCAGCAAGCTCATCAGCGGTTTCCTCGCTCTTGGCAAGGTTCCAGGGAGCAGAATCTTCCACATAGAGGTTCACACGACTCGCAAGCTTCTGCACCGCAGCTGCCGCCGCAGAAAAATCGACGTTCGCCATGGCTTCATCGTATTCCTTGTACAGGTCAGCAGCTATCTCAGCGAGTGGATTATCTTCTGCACCCGCAGGAGGTGTAGGCACCACGCCATCGAAATACTTGTTCGTCATGTTGAATACGCGCGATACGAGGTTACCCCAGGTATTCGCAAGATCGGCATTGTAGACCTGCACCATGCGCTCGATCGAGATGGAGCCATCGTGACCGAACTGCACATCGGAAAGGAAATAGTAGCGATATGGATCCACGCCGAACACCTTAACCAGATCTGCAGGCTTCAAGGCGTTACCACGTGATTTCGACATCTTCTCACCCTTGGTGAGCAAGAATCCATGACCGAAGACCGTGTGTGTGATGGGCATACCAGCCGCCATGAGCATGGCTGGCCAAATTACGCAGTGGAAACGGATGATATCCTTGCCCACGAAGTGATACTGCATCGGCCACGCAGCTTCATATTCTGCAGCGCGTTCAGGGTCGCTATAGCCGATGCCGGTCAAGTATGCCAGAAGCGCATCTGCCCACACATAAGCTACGTGCCCTTCGTCAAAGGGCAGCGGAACGCCCCAATCGAAGGTCGAACGTGAAATGGAGAGATCCTTCAGTCCGCTCTTCACAAACGAGATGATCTCGTTTCTGCGCGTGACCGGACGGATGAAATCAGGGTTCTCCTCATAGAATTCAAGCAGCTTGTCTTCGAAATCGGAAAGCTTGAAGAACCAGTTCTCTTCCCCGCTCGTCTTCTGCACGGGACGCTTGCAATCGGGGCAAACGTATTCGCCCTCCTCGTTCTTCTCGAGGTCAGATTCAGCGTAGTAGGTCTCTTCGTGAACGCAGTACCAGCCTTCATAAGCGCCCTTATACAAAAAGCCTTTTTCGTACAGGTCGTTCCAGAACTTGCGCACGGTCTCAGCGTGACGCGGTTCGGTGGTGCGCACGAAATCGGTGTAGGTGATATCGAGCATGTCCCAGGCATCACGAAATGCGGGCTCCATAGAATCACACCACTCCTGTGGCTCCATATCGTGAGCAGCAGCCGTATCTGCGACCTTTTGGCCGTGCTCGTCCATGCCGGTAACGAACGAGACATCATAGCCATTCATACGCTCATAACGTGCGAGCGCATCAGCTGCGATCGTAGTATAGGCGGTTCCCAGGTGCGGAGCTGCATTTACATAGTAGATAGGCGTAGTGAGTGCATAAGCGCCTTTTGACATTGGAACGACTCGCTTTCTGATCAGGTAGGAGCACATGATGCTCGCCCGATCGCTCGTTTAGTGCACACTGCTTTGATAAAAGATGAATACCCGAAAGGTTTAGCGCTCCTCAGTACTGAATTCATCCTGAACAGATGAAACAGGGATGATCTGCGAAGCTTCGTGCACGATCTCATACGTATCGCGCGCGATCATGTATTCCTCATCGGTCGGGATGACGATGATGGTCACATCTGAATTGTCGGTCGAGATGATACGCTCGAAACCACGCTGCTTGTTCTTTTCGGGATCGAGGATGATGCCGAGAGGCTGAAAACCAGAGAAGATCATGCGTCGCATCTTCTGGCAATTCTCCCCTACGCCTGCGGAAAGTACGATCGCATCTGCGCCCGACATGAGCGCTAGATACTGCCCGATATATTTCTTGCAGATCGATGAATACATCTCGTAAGCAAGGATCGCACGTTCATCGCCCGCATTCGAAGCGTCACGCACCATACGAAGGTCATTGCTGATACCGGAAACACCCAAAAGGCCCGATTTCTTGTTGAGCACATCGTTGACCTCTTCCGTAGAGAGTCCTTCGTGCTCCATCAAAAACGTTACAATCGCCGGGTCGATCGAACCTGAGCGCGTACCCATCATAAGGCCATCGAGCGGCGTGAAACCCATCGAAGTATCGACGGGAATACCGTGGTCGACTGCCGTTATCGAGCAGCCATTACCCAAATGGCAAGTGATGATGCGCAGATCGCTCAAGTCTTCGCCAAGGATCGCAGCAGCACGTTCAGAAAGATACCGATGAGATGTGCCATGGAACCCATATTTGCGAATGCCGTACTTCTCATAGTATTCATACGGGATCGGATACATATAGGCTTTTGCAGGCATGGTCTGGAAGAAGGCGGTATCGAACACAGCCACTTGCGGAGTATCCGGCATCAGCTCTTGGCATGCTCTGATGCCGGCGACCGCTGCTTTGTTGTGGAGCGGAGCGAGCTCTGCCAGCTCTTCGATCTTCGCTATGACCTCATCGTCGATGAAGGCGGAGCGATCGAAGTATTCGCCACCATGCACGACACGGTGACCGACCGAACTGATCTCGTCAAGCGATGCGATGACTGGTTCGTCTCCAGAAAGAAGGGAATCTATGACGAGTTTGAGTGCTTCAGTGTGATCTTTCAGAGGCTCCTCGATCAGGACCTCATTATCGTCAACACGATGCTTGCGGAAAGCATCGGGAGAACCAACACGCTCACACAAACCACGCGCAAGCACCTTATTAGAATTGAGATCGACGAGTTGATACTTGAGCGACGAAGATCCTGCATTGATAACGAGGGTTTTCAACGAAACTCCTTCCGAAAGCCTTTGAACAATTATACGTTCTGACCTTGGAGGGCTTCTTAACGTACGATAGCTTTATCGGTGACTGGGTGGACGGCTGCGCACGCAGCCCGAACGGAACACCCTGCACCTATCAGGCAGGATTAAGCTTTGGAAAGTTCTGTGTCAGTTTGCGCATCGTCGATGTTCGTATCAAGCTCACCCATGAGCACCTCGACCTTTTGCTGCGCATCAGCAAGGCTCGATTTCAGATAACGCAAAAGCGCAACACCACGTTCGTACTTCACCAGACTCTCTTCAAGTTCAAGCGTATTGCTCTCAAGCGCCTCTACGATCGCAGAAAGCTCATTCATCGCTTCACGGAACGTGAGGGTGATCTCTTCGTTTGCCATAATCTCTCCTTACCGGGCCAAACCTTACGAATCAAAACGGATCAGTCAGTCTCTTCAAATTCGATGATGACCTCTTCATGCGTAGCGGAAACCGCGCAATCGATAACGCCATCCGACACTTGGATCGACAGCCTATCATTCGGCTTAACGTTCTCGATGCTCTTCACCAACGCGCCTGAATCATCCTTCGTGATCGACCAGCCACGCGCCAGCGCACCAAGCGGCGAAAGATCGTTCAGGCGAGCGCTCGCGAGGGCTGCTTGGGTAAAGAAGCACTCGAGCACGGTCTTGCCCGTATTCGCCATAGCAAGATCGTAGAGCGACAGATCGTGGTTACGTGCAGTGAACTGAGCATCAAGGCTTGTAGCAAAGGTGCTCGCTAGATGATCGAGCGATTGTTGCTGCGAGGCGATCATATGAGGAAGCGCGCTCGTAAGACGCAACCCCACACCTTCAAGCTTCGCCTTATCCGCTTCTCCAAAGCGCGCTAAAGCACCTTCCAAACGCGCCTGTGTGTGATCGAGCCACTGAAGATCGTTCGCATAGAGATAATGTACATCTCGAAAGAGCGGACGGTTCTCAAAAGCATTCACATAGTTGATCGAGCGCTCGATGCGATGCAAGAAGACCTGGCTCATGCGCGCGCCGAACGAATCGAGCGCTTCCAAGAGCTCAAAGCGACTCGGGCTGACTGCTTCAGCTGCCGCTGTTGGTGTCGAAGCACGCACGTCGGCGACCATGTCAGCGATCGAGGTGTCGGGCTCGTGCCCAATGCCCGTGATGATCGGCACGGGGCTTTGCGCAATGTAGCGAGCGAGTGCCTCATCGTTGAACGGCATGAGATCTTCGAAGGACCCTCCACCACGCACGAGGAGCACTTCTTCAGCCCCCGCACGAATGACCGTCTCGAGTCCCGAGATCAGATCGGCAACAGCTTGCTTGCCTTCTACGGGAACACCAGCGAAAAGGATCTTCACCATCGGATAGCGACGGCGCAGGGTGCGTAGAACATCGTGAACAGCAGCTCCGCGCGGTGAGGTAACCAGGCCGATCGCAGAAGGGTACGGGACTACGCTTCGCTTACGCGCAGGATCCATCAGGCCTTCGTTCTTCAGCATGAGCGCACGTTTTGCAACTTGCGCACGCAGATCGCCTTCACCGGCAAGTTTGAGCGAAGACACATCGAAATTCATACGCCCCTTCGGCGTGAATATCGTGAACTTGCCCACCACTTCAACACGCGCGCCTAAGCGAAGTGGAACCCCGGCGCTCTTGTAGCGATTCATCCACATAAGACACGGCAATGCCGAGTTCTCATCTTTGATCGTGAAGTAAACCGCCTTGTAGCCAGGCTTTTGATTGAGTTCGCTCACCTCGCCCACGATATGGAAGGTGTTTTCGGAGATGATCGATTTAGCGATATTGAGCGCTGCTGAAACACTGAGCGCCTTATGTTCGTTAACAGGACGCTCTTCGGTTGGCACGCTCGATGTATGATCGAAGCGATCGTTCGACGAAAAGGTCATTGCAAATGCCTAGTTATCTCGCGCGGAAAGCAAATAGAGCAACTGCAGGATGGAAATGAGCGCCGCTGCCAAATAGGTGAAAGCACAAGCGCGCAATACGCTGGCTGCACCCGCTTGTTCGCCACCCGGAATACCGGTCGATTGCATATAGGCGAGCGCACGGCGGCTTGCATCGAATTCTACGGGCAACGTAACGATCTGGAAAAGGACCGCGACCGCATAGAGCGCGATCGCAACATCAACGAGACCGATCACGTTCAGGATAATGCCAGCGAGCAGGATGAAGATCCAGGTGTTCGAGGCGAGATTCACCACAGGCACGAGCGCAGAGCGCACCTTCATAGGCGTGTAGTCTTGTGCGAACTGGCACGCATGCCCCACCTCATGACAAGCAGTTGCGGTTGCTGTGATCGAACGACCGTTGTACGAATCGGGTCCGAGTGTGATCGAGTTATCCTTCGGATTGAAGAAGTCTTGTCCTTCTCTTCCCATGCGCACTTCAACGCCCTGGATGCCGTAGTAGTTGAGCATGCCAACGGCAACATCACGGCCAGTCATTTGACTGGTGTTAGGCACATGAGAGTACTTATTGAGTTGATGATTCACATACCCTTGCGCGCCGAAACCGATCGCAAAGGTAACGAGTATGAGCAAAAGATAGGTCACGTGGATCATTCCTTATACCGATTGAGTGGCCACAACAGAGCCGTGCCTCGTTGCAAGAACAGCACGATTCTTTTCTTGCATAGTACTTTATCGCGAGAGTGAAGCACAAAGCGTTATGAGCGTGTAATCTCCAGATTTCCCTCAGCAATACAAAGCGTGCACTTTCCTTCCATGAAAGCAGCGAGCTCTTCGCCGAGCATATGTCTACGCCAACCTTTCATGAGCTCGCATTCATCCCAATGACCGCGTGCGAGTGCCACTAGTTCACTGTGGGGCGCGAGCGTCTGAGGAGCGATATCGTTCTCACGAGCGATCTTGCGCGCTATTCCAGAGAGCACATCGACGATCGCATCGACATTCTGCTCACTCTTCGACTTCTTCTGAATATGCGGCAGCTCATCTTCAGGGCAGTTCAGACCCTTCTTGATGCATTCGAGCACCTTGCGCGCCTGGTTCGTGCGCAGCGATTCGCGCATTCCACGCACCATATAAAGCTCATCGAGCGTCGTAGCTTCCCTACGACATGCTTCAACGATCTGCTCATCGGAAAGAATCCATTTACGAGGGATGTTACGACTCTGAGCTTCGAGTTCACGCCATGCAGCCACTTCACGCGCGGCAGCAAGCTGATGATTCTTGAGCTGATTAACGCGCTTGAGTTTGAGGAAGCGCGTATAAGGATCGCTTATATAGCGACTGGGCTCACTCAGCTCCTCAAACGATTCAGTGAGCCATGCAAGGCGATCCTTGCTCTTGAGCGCCTCGACCATCTTCTCGTAGATCTCAGGCAGATAGAGCACATCTTCAGCCGCGTAGCGAATCTGAGACGGAGAAAGCGGTCGGTGCGACCAGTCAGTGAACGAATCCTTCTTCGCAAGCTCAACATCGCAGTACTGGGAGACCAATAGCGCATACGAAGGCTGCTGATTCTTGCCGAGCAGCGTTGCTGCGATCTGCGTATCGAACACCGGAGCAGGTAGTACGCCCGTCTCGCGCAAGAGTATCTCCATGTCTTGGCTGCACGCATGGAAAATCTTCAAGATGCTCGGATTCGTGAAGGGCCGCGCCAGCGGTTTCAAGCTCTTGAGTGCAAGCGGGTCGATGATCGCGATCATACCTTCGATGCCGATCTGCACCAAACAGGTCTTCGGATAGTAGGTTTTCTCGCGAAGGAATTCGGTATCGATCGCCATATAGGGGCTCGCCTCACAAGCTTCGACGAAAGCCTGGAACGCGGATTTGGTGTCTATGAGTTGCTTCGTTGTCATCGTTTATATAAACCAGTTCTCGATCAGGACATCGAACTACTATAATGCATTAGTGAGCATCATGAAGGAGCGCGAAGGGGCGACGGTGAAAGTTCTTGTAATTCATAACATCGGCTCAGGCCATGGAGCCGGAGCGATCTACGACTTCATCCGTTCCTATGCCGAAGATGGCGATACGATCACGCTGCGCATCTTCAATGGACACACCCCTTTTGCGACCCTGCTCGAAGATGCACGCGATTACGACTTCGTGGTCGCAAGCGGCGGAGATGGCACGATCGCTGCAGTCACCTACGAGTTGCGCTATTCAGATATTCCCATTCTCCCCTTCCCTTCAGGAACCGCAAATTTGCTCGCTATGAATCTTTCTTCACCTAATGAACCTCATGCGCTCTGCAAAGTAGCAGACCAAGGGCAGACGATGTACTTCGATTTGGGCGAGATCGAAACCCCTGAAGCTTCGATCGGTTTCACGATCATGGCAGGTTGTGGTTATGACGAGATCATCATGCGTCTCGCCGCACAGCATAAACAGGTACTCGGTCCGATTGCCTATTTCCATGCAGCCTTCACCAACCCCACTCCCCCGCATTCACAGTTCGTGCTCAATATCGATGGGAAGCGTATCGAAAGCAGCGGCATCGCTGTCGTGTTCACTAATTTTTCGCGCATTCAATTCGATCTGATGGTCTCGGACATGAACTTACCACAAGACGGATTGATCGACGTGGTTATCATCAAAACGAAGACCGCGCTCGAATTGCTGCCTACGCTGGTTGCAAAGGCAGTGGATCATAGTGGCAATCTTGCCAAGAAGATCGGCAGCTTAGAGGTGTATCGCGGGCGTGAAATCACGATCGAAGCAACACCTGAGATGTATATGGAATACGATGGTGAACCAACACGCCTTCACACACCTTTTACGGTGCGTTGCCTGCCGAAGGCGGCACGTTACATCGTTTCTGATGATTGCATTCGCTACTTTGAAGAGCTCAAAACAGCTGAACGACCTGCTTAAAGCTGATCTTTTGTTGAATTGATCTCGCGATTCTTGCGAGCGACCCACATCTGATAGTTTTTCTTGTACTTCATCTGAATGAGCTCAAGAATAATCGAGAATACCATGGCGAAGTACACCATGAGCTTTTCAAGGTGCATGTCAAGGATCTCGATTCCCGAATTGATGCCCAGGCCATCGAGCGTGAGTAGAATACCGATCATCACGATGAATACGAGCGCAAGGATCTTTATCTCGGTATGTTGATTGATGAAGCTCGAGATCGCATCGATGAAGACCATCATGAGCACGACCGCGATGATAACTGCCAAGATCATGATGATAAGATGCTGAGCAAGACCGACCGCCGTGATGACTGAATCGATCGAGAACACTAGGTCCATGACCATGATCGTGATGACCGCTTGAGGCAATGCGATCGTGCTTCTGTGCACTTCAGGTTCGTGCTGCTCTTTTTCTTCGGTCAAGTTGAGCACGCTTCTTATCTCATCGATCCCTTTGTAGATCAGATAGATTCCGCCAGCCAACAGCACAAGATCGCGCACGGAAAAGCCCATTGGTTCGCCGTGAATCTCTATGAACGGGATCGAGAAGAGCGGTGTGGTCATGTGCACGAGAAACGATGCAAAGCATAAGAAAAGGATGCGCATGAAAAGCGCACCCAAAAGGCCGATCTTACGACCAAGATGCTGCTTTTCTGCAGGGAGCCGATCAGTGGTGATAGCGATGAAGACAAGGTTATCGACCCCTAACACGATCTCCAGGAACAGAAGCGTGATAAGACTGATCCATGCCTCTGGTGTGGTGAAGATCGAAAGGTCGAACATGGGCATAAATGCCATCCTTTACAAAAAAGACCGCTGAGCGGTCTTGAACTTGTATGGAGGCGACGCCCGGATTCGAACCGGGGGTAAAGGCTTTGCAGGCCTCTGCCTTACCACTTGGCCACGTCGCCATAAAAGCCGTTACGAACAATTCGAACGACTGAAAGGTGCACTGGAGCGGACGACGGGGTTCGAACCCGCGACCCTCACCTTGGCAAGGTGATGCTCTACCAACTGAGCCACGTCCGCATGTTCTCTGTTTAAATGGTGGGCGATACTGGGATCGAACCAGTGGCCCCCACCGTGTCGAGGTGATGCTCTCCCGCTGAGCTAATCGCCCACTTAAACAGAATGCCTTTCAGCGGTTGATTAGTATACCTGAATCACGAAGGCCGTCAAGCCCTCTGGTTAAAAATATCCATAATAGGGCGTTTGTACAACAGCGGAATGCGCCCATTTGATGAGCGTGATGAAGTCGAATACCGGCAATTCAGTCGCAGCTTGGATAGCGCAGGCGTACGGCGGCAGATCGCTGCATTCAAGCAAGATAGCACCGATCTCGGGATGCTGTTCAACCAGGTTATGGGCGGCTTTTTCGAGATCTTCGGTAAGCCATTTGTTATCGAGCGTCTCTTCACCCCAGCGGATAGGCGCGAAGCTCTCCATCGAGCCCACATCTTGAATGACAAGATCATCCAACTGCGACCCAACCCCGCTCAATATCTCATCATCGATATTGTCTGCGCTCGCCGCGAACACCGCGATCTTCTGCTCTTGCTTCAAACCAAGCTTGATGAGCGGAAGCTGGCAGAGGCTCGAAAGGAAAACAGGAACATTCACCGCATCAGCAACCTGTTTTTGGAAGTGTGCGAAATAGCCGCATGCCCCCACGATCGCACGCACGCCTTCGGCCTCCAGTTCCTTGGCGGCCTCAACAACGATCATCTCAAGCTCAGGAGCTCCTTCGAAGAGCAATTCGATATCGAATTCGACCTTCTTATAGAGCACTGGAAAATCGAACGTGGTCGCGTTCACCACATTTCCTGGGAGCTTCGGATACTTCAGGTCGACAGCGATCACTCCGATCGCATGACCTGAAGTAAAGTGAGCGGGAACCGAGAAGGTTCCCGCAAGGTCTTGAGAGTTTACGATCGAACGTTGCCACGTCATACTATGACTCCTAACGTAAGTTGAAATGCGTTGTTATTCGGTATAGACACCATCATTCAAATATGTGAGCAGCGCTTCTTTGTCCATATGACCGATGCCCAAGTCTTCGAGCGTAAGACCACTTTCGAAATAATTGGTCTTGTTCATAACGCCACCGAGCACGATCATCGAGTCGATGATCGGCGTTGGAACACCGAACTTCTTACCCAGTTCGTGATAGACATGGCAACCGACAGGCACATCTTCCGTTACGTAGCGATTCTGGATCGTGAACGGACCGGTGCCATAGCCTACTTCCCATTCCTCGTCGAACGGAACATCGCAGCCTTCACCCATGTATTCCTGACCCAGCACGCTCGTCCGCTGATAAAAGACCTCTTTATCGAAAGGCTGGATGCCAACACCGATCGCATTAGCAAGTGCGATCTCTTCGTTATAGAACTGATACTGGACCTCAGAGATAGAAGGACAGAAGCTGTGGCTATAGATGCTGTAGTCGTGCTTGTTCATATGAAGCACCGTGTTGAAGTTTTCCATCGTGGAAACACCCAAAAGCGTGCCAGGGACATGGATAACTGGATTCACGTTCGAAAAACCAATATCGAGCACAGTCTCGCCGCTTACTGCACCATCACCCTGGGTTATAGCGTCGAAGCAACCGAGTGCCTTAGAGCTTTCAAGGAAGTCTTCCTGATCGGTCATCGGCAAGGCTGCACCACGTAAAGTGATCGCACGATAGACCAAGCTCACATGCGCGTTCATGATGCCGCCTTCGGTATCGACGCGTGTGCCATAAGGAGCACTCGACCAACCGCCTACGATGACCTTCTTCGTGCAGCCTGCCTCGCGCATCATCTTGCGCAGTTTCAGCGTGCCGTAGTTGTCCGGAATGATGTGGATGATCTGACCATCCTCAAGACACGGAATGAGCGCGCTGAAGAACACCTCGTGAGCAATAGAAGGGATACCAACGATGATGAGCTTTGCGCCCTTCACTGCTTCAGCAACTGAATTGGTGACCTTCGCGAATTCTGCGCGACCATAACGAGCGAACCCGTATTTCGTCTGCGTACCAGGAAGTTTCTGACCGATAGTGATGCCAGTCCGCTCGACCGTACCAAGGCTTGATTCGAAGAATGGATCAAGGTCGCAGATGCGAACTTCTTGCCCTGCAAGCGCGCAATCTGCACCACAAGTCTTACCAACTGCACCGCCGCCAAGGACAGCTATGGGTGCGCTTCGTAATTCTTCTACATCGATCATGAGATAACCTTTCTTAAAGAAGACTTAATCAATAGCGTATGAAACGTTTCTATGATACGCCAAAAGGCAGTAAGGGGTAAGAGTAGGTTATAAGGACGCTCTGCATACATGAGCACGAGCGGGAAGGCCAATCTCCCCTGTTCACCTGCGATGCAAAGACGGTATCTAGCCCTGAGCATTCGTTTTCTATAACCAGTTAGAAGAACTGCTGATAACAAGAAGGATTGTACTTGGAAAACGCAATGTTTAGACTAATCACCATTGAATTCTAACTTGATCGTTCGTGGAGCAGAAAGATGCCACGCGACAAGAAAGACACAGAAAGGAACTCATTCAATGGAAAAAGCAAAACGATTCCCCCAGCTACTTGTTGCAGTAGTGGCTGCACTCGCGCTCTCCCTTTTGGCGCTCACTGGCTGCTCAGGTGGAAATTCTTCCTCTGAAGACAAGACCATCACCATCGCCGCAGTGCCCACTCCGCATGCTGAGATCTTGAATGACGTTGTGAAACCCGCGCTTGAGAAAGAGGGCTACACCCTTGAGGTGAAAGAGTTCACCGACTACGTCTTGCCCAATACGGCAACCGAGCAGGAAGAGGTCGATGCGAATTACTTCCAGCACAAGCCTTATCTTGACAACTTCAACGAAGAGCAGGGAACGCACCTGGTAGACGTTGTTGGTGTCCATTACGAGCCCTTTGGTCTGTACTCGACCAAATACACTGATCTTTCCGAGATTCCCAATGGCGCTAAAGTTGCAGTACCCAACGATGCCACCAATGAAGCACGCGCGCTACTGCTGCTCGAAGAGAACGGCCTCATCGAGCTCAACGATGATGCAGGCGTGACCGCAACGAAGGCAGACATCACGAGCAACCCCAAGAATCTTGATATCGTCGAGATCGAAGCCGCAACCGTTCCAACGATCATTGACGATGTTGCGCTCGCAGGCATCAATGCGAACTATGCTCTTGAGGGCGATCTGATCGATAAAGCGCTCGTGAAAGAGACGAGTGATTCGCTGGCTGCTCAGACCTATGCTAACCTGCTCGTAGTAAAGGATGGTAATCAGGACAAAGAGAAGATCAAAGCACTTGCTAAAGCTTTGACGAGCGACGAAGTACGCAACTACATCAATGAGAATTATTCAGGCGCGGTACTCACCGTATTCTAAAAGCTCGACTCAATTGATCTACGAAGACCCGGCACTATGTCGGGTCTTTCTTTATTCGCCTCTTCCCTCTCAAAGCAAATAGATCCAATGCGCTACAATACGGTGTGTTCATAAACAACTCACCCTCAAGAGGCATTGAAACGCTATGCAATCGAATCTGACGCTCCAACAACTGCGCTATATCACTGAAGTGGTCGAATGCGGCTCGATCAATGCCGCGAGCCAGAATCTGTATGTGTCTCAGCCAGCACTCTCTACCGCCATCAAGGACGCTGAGCAAGAGCTCGGGATCGAGATATTCAACCGCAGTAACCGTGGGATCACGCTCACCCAAGAGGGTATTGAATTCGTGGGCTACGCCCGCCAAGTCCTAGAGCAAGTCAACCTGCTCGAAGCGCGCTACAGCGGCACGGGCAATAAAGCAGTGCAGAAGCTCTCTATCTCTTCGCAACACTATGCATTTTGCGTCAAAGCCTTCGTTGACCTCGTTGAAGAGTATGACCAGGATGAATACGAATTCACCTTGCGCGAAACACGCACCGCAGAGATCATTGAAGATGTGAAGAGTTACAGAAGTGAACTTGGCGTGCTCTATTTGAGCAACTTCAACAAACGCGTTATATCGAAAGCACTCTTGGACGCAGGGCTTGAATTCGTTGCGCTCTTTGAAGCAGAACCCCACGTCTTCGTCGGTGAGCACCATCCCCTTGCGCAAAAAGCCTCGGTCAAGCCTGAACAGCTTGAGGACTACACGCGCTACTCATTCGAGCAAGGCGCGAACAATTCTTTCTTCTTCTCAGAAGAGCCGCTCAGTCATCTTCCCCACAAGAAGCAGATCACCTATTCGGACCGCGGCACACTTTCAAATTTGCTCACCAACTTCGATGGCTACACCATTGCGACCGGCGTGCTCTCAGACGAGATGAACGCTGGTATTGTGGCGATCCCTCTTGAAGCAGATGAGAAGATGACCGTTGGCTACATTCATCAAGCGGCGCACGACTTGAGCGAGCTGGCAAAACGCTACATCAAGAAGCTGCGCGCCTATATCGAGGCGAATCCTACGGTCAGTACCTATATCGAGCACCCTCTTGCAGCCAGCAACGAAAACTAACGCTATCGAAACTGAAGGAATCTTGGCTATTCTTCAATAGTTGTTTTATTCGTTGCCGTATTGCCGATAGAGCCCTTATCCATACGATGCTCTTCGTCGTTCGGCTCAACGTAGATGAGGATGTCTTGAACCTCAGGAAAGGTCTCTGAGAGCTTCTGCTCGATCTTTGAGACCACCTTATGCGATGCGATGACCGTCATCTCAGGATCGACCAAAATGTGCAGATCGAGATAGATCTCGCCCTGCAGCCCGCGCGTGCGGATCTGATGAGCTTCTTGAACGCCCTCCACGCCTTCAACCACTCCACGAATCTCTGCCACAGGAATACGCGCTTCATCGGTGAAGGTAGCGAACGCGCTCTTAAAGATATCGAATGCAGTGAACAGAATAGCTACCATGACGATGAGCGCCATGATATCGTCCGCCATCTCGATCCCACAGGCGACCAAGATAAGCCCGACGATAACGCCGATCGAAACGAGACAATCTGAAAGCGTATGCGCAGCGTCAGCCTTCAGGATGTCGCTCTTAAGACGATTCCCCATTTTGCGTTCGTAGGTGGTCACGAACAGATTGACCGCGAGCGTACCCACCATGACAACGAACGAGAAGACCGTGACTTCCGTGTGATAGCTGCCTTCGATAAGCGAAGTGACCGCGCTCGATCCAACCTGATAGGCAGCGAAGATGAGCATGAGTCCAATCATGAGCGATGCGAAGGTCTCCAACTTGAAATGGCCATAGGGATGCTCTTTATCTGCGGGGCGAATAGCAAGACTGATCCCGATAAGGCCAACCACGTTTCCTGCCGAGTCAAAGATCGAGTGGATACCATCGGCTTGCATCGCTGCTGAATGCGAGATCGATCCGTAAATGAATTTCGCAAGCGCCACCGCAAGATTGAGTAAGAGCACGGCAAGCAACACGCGCCTCACGGCGCTCGTTCGCTTTTCATGATTCTGTAGGCTTAAATGAGACATAGCACTCCGAGATAATCCTCAACGATGCTCAAGCAGAAGACCGTACGGAACTACGGTTCCATAGTATGAAAAAGGCCCCCGTTTCCGAGGGCCTTGATTCTTAGCTGGTGTCGGAGGCGGGATTTGAACCCGCACACCCGTTCAAATGGGCACTAGCACCTCAAGCTAGCGTGTCTGCCGTTCCACCACTCCGACGTGTTTTCAGCGTTGTCTATCTTATCAAAAGTTTACGATCTTGCAAGAAGCGATAGACAATTTCTTGCAGACGGAACCCCGAGCGGCATGAAGCGCACTCGAAGCACTCATTCATCCTACTGGCCAGGGTTGATCGTGCCGTGCGGGAAGATGATCATGAGCACGATGAGTGAGACCAAGAACACGGCCACCAAAATAATAGTGATACGGTCAAGATTCTTCTCAACGATGCTCGTTCCCTGATTCGTACCATATACGCTCGAAGCGATCATGTCCGAAACGCCGGTACCTTTACCAGAATGCAAAAGGATGAAAATGATGAGCCCGATGCCCGAAAGAACGAGCAAAACGGAAAAGATGATTGCGAGTACTGACAAGTTGATCCCTTATCTCATACGATTTATGCCATACAAAACACTTATTATGCCAAACAGCTTACTACTTTTCAAGAAGAGATTCTGCGCTCATTTCGCTCGGTAGCGGAATCCCGATCATATCGAGAAGCGTTGGAGAGATATTCGCGAGGATACCACGTGTATCTTTGAGCGTATACCCCTTATTCGCGCCATCGACCAGAATGAGCGGCACTGGAGCCGTGGTATGCGCTGTGAAAGGCGTGCCATCTTCCGCGATCATGCGATCTGCATTGCCATGATCAGCTGTAACGAGCGCCACTCCCCCTTTGCGCTTTATCGCATCGACGACCGCACCAACACCTGAATCGACCGCTTCCACCGCCTTGATGGCGGCATCCAACACACCCGTATGACCAACCATGTCGCAATTGGCGAAGTTCACGATATAGACATCCGCCTCATCGTTGTCGATCGCAGCTACAAGCGTTTCCGCAACTTCCGGTTCACTCATTTCTGGCTGAAGGTCGTACGTTGCAACTTTCGGTGAAGGAATGAGCGTACGTGTTTCAAGCGCTTTCGGCTCTTCCACGCCTCCATTGAAGAAGAAGGTCACATGTGCATACTTCTCCGTTTCAGCGATGTGATACTGGCGAAGCCCTTCTTCAGCAAGCACATCAGCAAGAACGTGATCGGGGCAAACCTTCGGAAACGCAATAGGTGCAGGAATGGTAGGGTCGTATTCGGTAAGGCAGACGAACATGGGTCTTTCCCAACCTAGACGAGTAAACGCATCGAATGCGGGGTCACAAAGCGCGCGCGAGATCTCTCGAGCACGATCAGGACGGAAATTGAAGAAGATGAACGCATCCTGCGCGCTCGCTGTTTCACCCGTCAAGCTGACCGGAACAACGAATTCATCGGTTACGTCTGCCGCATACGACTCTTCCATGACCTTTTGCGCACTGCATTCGGTCGCGTTCTCCCCCAACCAAATAGCTCGCCAGGCTTGTTCGATGCGATCCCAACGATTATCACGATCCATCGCATAATAGCGACCCGAGATCACACCGATGCGCACATCAGCACTTTCAGCATCATCAAAGATCTCAGTGATCTTTTCCTCAAGCTCTTCGATATAATCGCTTCCGCTACACGGTGGCACGTCACGGCCATCCATGAAGCAGTGAACGCGAACCTTCTTCACGTCAAGACGTTTAGCCATCTCGAGCAACGCATAAAGATGAACGTTGTTCGAATGAACACCACCATCGGAGAGGAGCCCCATCAGATGCAAGGTGGAACCATGCTCAGCGACCGACTTCATCGCAGAAACGAGCACTTCGTTCTCGAACAACTCACCGCTCTCGCAAGCATTATCGATGCGCGAAAGCTCTTGATGAACGGTCCGTCCTGCACCGATGTTTAAATGCCCAACCTCGGAATTGCCCATCTGCCCTTCAGGCAACCCAACCGGCTTTCCGGAGGCATCGAGCTCGATATGGGAACAGGTTGCGAAAAGCTCATCAAGATGAGGTGTGTTTGCCAAAGAGATAGCATTCCCATTTCCAGAACTCGCAAGTCCGAACCCATCCATGATGATGAGGCACGCAGGCAAAGTAAGTGAAGAGCGTTCGACCATACCTTACTCCTCTGAAGCCTTTGCGGCAGCTTCGATGAGCTGCTTGAACGAATCAGCATCGAGCGCAGCTCCGCCGATAAGGCCACCATCGATATCGGCCATCGCGAGCAGAGAATCGACGTTGCCCGTGTTCATAGAGCCACCGTAGAGAACACGGATCGCTTCAGCTGTTTCAGGGGTGAACATATCAGCGATGGTCTGGCGAATAGCAGCACAGACTTCCTCAGCCTGTTCAGGCGTGGCGGTGCGGCCCGTGCCGATAGCCCACACGGGCTCATAAGCAATCACAACATGTGCGAGATCTTCCGTATCAAGACCAGCGAGTGCGGCACGCACCTGCGCCACAACGAATTCGATATAGCGGTTATCATCGCGGATCGCGAGCGACTCGCCCACACACACGATCGCACCAAGGCCATCAGCAACAAGTGCCTTGACCTTCAGGTTCACCGTTTCATCAGTTTCAGCGAAGTATTCGCGGCGCTCAGAATGACCAACGATGCTGTAGGTGCAACCCGCATCCTTGATCATCGGGATCGAGATCTCGCCCGTATAAGCGCCTGAAGGCTCGAAATAAACATTCTGAGCGGCAACTTCGATATCGGTCTTGTCGAAATCGATGACCGTCTGCACGGGACGGATATCGATCGCAGGAACACAGAGAACCACTTCTACCTTGTCCCACGCGCGATTGTAATAATTGCAGAGCTGCTGAGTGAGTGCAATGGCTTCCGGGATGGTCTTATTCATCTTCCAGTTGCCTGCCATCATGTACGTACGCATAGATCCCCCTTATTTCAGAGCTTCAACACCAGGAAGAAGCTCGCCTTGTACCAATTCCATCGAAGCGCCGCCACCCGTTGAGATAAAGGTCATTTCATCTGCGAGATCGAACTTATTCACTGCCGCAACGCTATCGCCTCCACCAATGATAGTATCTGCTGCCTTGTTGTTCGCCACCGCTTCAGCTACTGCACGCGTACCACCTTCGAATGAAGGCATTTCGAATACCCCCATCGGACCATTCCAGAACACTGTTTTCGCATCTTCGATCGCCTCAGAGTAAACGATGGCAGTAGCTGGTCCGATATCGAGACCCATCATGTTATCGGGCATCTCAGCAACCGTGCAGACTTCCTTGTGAGCATCGTTGGCGAATTCATCGGCGCAGACGACATCGAGCGGCAAGAGCATCTCAACGCCCTTTTCCTTAGCTTTTTCAAGCATTTTGCCCGCGCGCTCGACCCACTCTTCTTCCATAAGAGAAGTGCCTGTTGAGAAGCCTTGCGCCTTCAAGAACGTGAAGCACATGCCTCCGCCGATGATGAGCTTATCGCACTTATCGATGAGCGCATCGATCACCTTCACCTTGTCGGAGACCTTCGAGCCACCCAGAATGGCGACGAAAGGACGCTTAGGATCATCGAGCATGGAAGTGAGCGTATTGACCTCGTTCGCCATGAGCGCGCCCGCGTAAGCTGGCAAGAACTGCGCAACACCAGCCGTGGACGCATGAGCACGATGCGCTGCCCCGAAGGCATCATTGATATAGAGATCTGCAAGTGAAGCAAGCTCACGAGCAAATTCAGGGTCGTTCTTCTTCTCGCGCTTATCGAAACGCAGGTTCTCGAGCAGCGCAACATCGCCGTCTTCGAGCGCTGCAACCGTTTCCTTGGCTGAATCTCCAATGGTGTCGGTAGCGAATGCGACTGGTTTGCCGATGAGATCCTGCAGATACGCAGCTACAGGCGCAAGCGAGAATTCTTCTTGATAGCCCGTGCCATCAGGTCTACCCAAATGGCTCGCAAGGATAACGCGCGCGCCGCGCTCGACCAGGTATTCGATGGTAGGAAGCGCAGCGCGAATGCGCGTATCGTCTTCGACCTTGCCATCTTTGAGCGGTACATTGAAATCTACGCGCACGAGCGCGCGTTTGCCCGAAACATCGGCATCGGTATATAACTTGAGGTCGCTCATAGTGATCCTTTCAAAATAAAAGGAGAGCATTTATGAAAATACTCTCCTTCATGTTCAAACCGTGATACCAAACTTAGGGAAGCAAGATCTTCGCGAGATCCTTCACGCGATTCGAATAGCCCCATTCGTTGTCGTACCAGGAAATACACTTCACAAAGCTGCCTTCGCCACCCAGAACCATGGTGAGCAGGCTGTCGAAGATCGAAGAATGCGCATCGTCGACGATATCGGTCGAGACGATGGGCTCATCGACGTATTCGAGGATGCCCTTCATCGAACCTTCAGCTGCAGCCTTCATGGCAGCATTGACCTCTTCGATCGTAACGTTCTTCTCAAGCTCGACCGTAAGATCGACCATAGAGCCATCGGGAGTAGGAACGCGCGTAGCGAAACCGTCGAGCTTGCCCTTGAGCTCAGGCAAAACGAGCGAAACGGCACGAGCAGCACCCGTGGTGGTCGGGATCATGGAAAGCGCTGCAGCGCGTGCACGACGCAGATCCTTGTGCGGAAGATCGAGGATCTTCTGATCATTGGTGTAAGCATGGATCGTGTTCATGAAACCACGCTTGATGCCGAAGTTATCGAGCAGCACCTTTGCCATAGGAGCAAGGCAGTTGGTGGTGCAAGACGCATTCGAGATGATGTTATCGGTCTCTGGGTTGTACTGATCGTCGTTCACGCCCATGACGATGGTGATGTCCTCATTCTTCGCAGGAGCGGAGATGATGACCTTCTTAGCGCCCGCATCCAGATGAGCTTTCGCCTTGTTCGCATCAGTGAACAGACCGGTGGATTCGACCACGATATCGACACCCAGTTCGCCCCACGGAAGATCCTCAGGATTGCGCTCTGAAAGAACCTTGACCTTGCGGCCATTCACTACGAAGCCTTCGGCCTCTGCGACGACCTCTTCAAAAACACGGCCATGGATGGAATCATATTTCAAAAGGTGAGCCATGGTGGGAATATCACCCAGGTCGTTGATAGCAACAACCTCAAGTTCGGGATCGTTTTCCATGGCACGGAATACCAAGCGGCCGATACGACCGAATCCGTTAATACCAACCTTGGTTGTCATAGGTTCCCCTTTCGCGGCTTGCACATGCAAACCCTTACAACTATTTCTTTTGCCGCCTATATGACAAGCGACAAACTAGATGAACTAACGATATTCACTATACCAGAAACACGATTGCACTCAGAGCGTTCAGCGGATTCACCCCGGTAAAACTACTCATAATCTAGAGATTGACCACATAGTACTGACCGCTGCTCGTCATAGAAATGCTCACGAACGAAATAGCATGCATGAATTGCGCACGTTATCCGCGCTGTTCTTTGCGGGCGATCTCTTGTGCGAGCTGATCGAGGCGGCGTACGCGGTGGTTGATCGCAGATTTTGATAGTGGTGGATCAGCAGCTTCACCAAGCTCTTTCAAGGTTGCATCAGGGTATGCGATGCGCAATTTGATGTATTCTTGAAGCGCTTGCGGAAGCGTTGCAAGGTCGCGATGTTCGAGCACATAGCGGATCGTCATGATCTGTTCGACCGAGGCAGCCGAAGCCTTCGCCTGGTTGGCAATCTCAGCGTTCACGCGACGGTTCACATCGTTGCGCACACTTTTCACCACCCGCTCGTTCTCCATCTTGAGCGCACTTTGATGAGCGCCAACAAGCGCCAAAAACGACGAAATAGCCGTGCCGCTCTTGAGGTAGATCAAGTAGCTGTTGCGCCGCTGAATAGCCCTTGCCTTGATACCGCGTTCCTTGAGCAATTTGACGATAGCATTCGCGGTCGCTTCGGTCTCAACCTTGAGTTCGAAATGGAAATCTCCACGTGGATTCGAGATGAACCCACTGCCCAAGAAGACGCCGCGCAAGTACGCCGCTGCGCAGCACTGCTTCGCGATGAGCGCCGGATCGATGCCGCGCTCAAGGCCATCTTCTCCAAGAATGCCGAGCTCCTTCAGCGTTTCATTGAGCCCCGGCTGCATCGGCACCTCGATGAGCCAGTTGGGTGTCTTATGGAGCACGCTGCGCCGCATGGTGAGGTCGGTCGTAAGGTGGTAGTTCTCGTGCAACGCCTTGATGATGAAGCGCGCAACCACCGGCGAATCAGTTGCGATCTCAAGAGCATATCTCCCCTGCCCTTTCATGAGCAGCGTGCCCTCGATACGAATGAGCGCCGCGAGCGTAGCATTCTCACAATGCGAGCACCCTGGTGCAACGCGTGAAAGCTCTTCTTTGACCTCCGTGGTGAACGACATGAGCCTATGCTCCACTCGAAGGCGCATTCAGCCTGAATACATCTGCGAACGCACGAGCGAGCGCTGGCGGATAGTGCCACGTTGGGCGTTGCGGATCGACCATATTACGCACGAGCACCACGGTGCCATCCTGCTGGATCTTCTGGATATCCTCATACGTTACTTCTACCGAGCGAATGTTCGCGGAAAGCGGCTTGCCTTCTCTATTTTCCTGATGAGCACTCGCAAGCGCTCCTGAACCAGCAATAGCCTCGAAGCTGTCTTGCAACGGCGGACGCGGCGCGATCTTGTCCGCGCTATGAATGAGCACGTAGTCGAGATTGCGCCCGATACCGTGGCGACGCAGTGCATCGACATGTTCGATGGCTGAAAGCCCCCAGGTCTCACCTTGCTGATCAGCAAGGCTGCATACGAAGATAGTTTTCGCTTTCGAGCGTTCGATCGCCTCAGGAATGCCAGGAACGAGCAAGTTCGGAATGATCGAAGTGAAGAGCGAACCAGGACCGAGCACGATGAAATCTGCATCATAGATCGCCCGAATGGCCTCTACATAGGGCATCGGTTGACCAGTAGATTCGAGCCAAACGGTATCGAGCGCCGTTTCCGACTTGCAGGCAGTCGCCTGCCCGTGAAGCGTGCGCCCATCAAGCGTACGCGCATTGAGCACCACATTGTTGAGCGTGGAAGGGTAGACTCTGCCTTTGCTGCCAAGCAGCTTACCGCAAATCTTCACCGCCTCAGGAAAAGAGCCGGTTGCTTCTTCGAGTGCGGAGAGCATGAGATTGCCTAGTGTATGGTTGCGCGCGAATTCGAAGCGATACTTGAACGCTTTAGTGAAAGGATCGTCGGGGTTCTCTGCGAATGCAGCAAGGCATTTGCGGATATCACCTGGTGGGGTGACCTTTGCTTCGGCGCGCAGGATACCTGTTGACCCGCCGTCATCCGCCATAGCCACCACCGCCGATGTTTGGATGCCCATCGAAAGCAACGTGCGGATCGAAACCGGCGCACCCGTGCCGCCACCGATCACGACTGCCTTCAGGTCGTTATAGCCATGCGGGAATTGCGTATCGATGCGATCGATCGCTTGGAACATGAAGGTAAGCGTAGGCTCTTGTTTGAAAGCCTCGCTGCTCATTTGGTAGCTGCCTTTTCTGTATCAGCCAGCGCGATATCACGATGATAGACCGAAACGCTATAGTCTTCTTCTTTCAGGATCTTCGCAGTCTGTTCAGCAAGCACTACGCTGCGGTGCTGCCCACCCGTGCAGCCTACCGCAATGGCCAAATGGTGCTTTCCTTCCGCCACATATCCCGGCATCACGCAATCGAGCAAACTTTTCCATGATGCCAAGAATGCCTCGGTTTCAGAATTGCAAAGCACGAAATCACGCACCGGCTCATCAAGGCCAGTAAGAACGCGCATCTCTGGAATGTAGAACGGGTTCGGAAGAAAACGCACATCGATAACGATATCAGCATCGACCGGCGCACCATGCTTGAATCCGAAAGAGTAGACGACCACATTCAGCCCTTCACGCTTGGTCTCGAGCGAATAGAGCTCGCGCAAGCGCTCACGCAGCACACGCGTAGAGATCTGGGAAGTATCGATATAGGAATGAGCGATCTTCGGCAGATCCTTATTGAGCTCGCGTTCGCGTTCGATCGCCTGACCAATGGTAAGGTTATTCTCCATGCTAAGCGGATGGAGGCGACGCGAAGCTTTATAGCGCGCGATAAGTGTTTCATCAGTAGAATCAAGGAAGACAAGACGATATCCGATGCCCGCTTCGTCGAGATTGGCCAATTCTTTAACAAGCTGGTTGTAATAGCTCTGCGTACGGATCGGACAAGCAATAGCGAGCTTGCGCAACCCTTCAGTCTGCCCAGGAATACTCGCAAGGCTCACGATACTCATGATGAGCTCAGGCGGAAGATTATCGATACAGAAGAATCCAAGATCCTCGAAAGCATGGACCGCTTCCGTGCGGCCTGCCCCGCTCATACCAGTGATGATGACAACGGTAGGTTCCACGCGTTCGCCTTGTTGCTCTTCAGTACTGTCCGCTTCAAATGCTTGTTCAGCCATAGGTCTAGTCCTTATCATCCGGAGATGTTTCTAGCGTAACAGTTCCATATTCTGCACGAAGCACCTCATAGAGGTCTTCTGCAACACTATCAGGAACAATTCTAGCAGCTTTTATGTCGTCCAAGCTTGCCTGCTTGAGGTTTGAGAACGAACCGAAATGCTTGAGGATCTGCTTCTTGCGCTTCGGACCGATCCCGGGCACTTCATCAAGAATGGAGGTTGTCATAGCCTTGCGACGCAATTCGCGATGATAAGTGATAGCAAAACGGTGCGATTCATCGCGCACCTGCTTGAGCAGATACAGGCTTGGAGAACCACTCGGCAGCACAACTGGGCCGCTTTCCTGCCACGGAACGAAAAGTTCCTCATCGCGCTTAGCAAGGCCTGCGATGGGAATATCGGCAGCACCAAGCTCCTCAAGCTGCCTGAGCGCTGCTGTAAGCTGAGGCTTGCCGCCATCGACCACGATAAGGTCGGGCTTCTGAGCGAATCGTTCATCCTTCATCTTCTCGGCGTTATAGTGCCGCTCGAACACCTCGCTCATCATGGCGAAATCGTTCGCTTCTTCGGTCTCGAGCCTGATCTTGAAACGACGATACTGACTCTTATCAGGCTTACCGTTCACGAATACCACCATAGAAGCAACCGAATGCTTGCCATGAATGGTGGAGATATCAAAACACTCGATGCGCAAAGGCGGCCTATCGAGCGCAAGCGCACTCTCGAGCTGGAGCAAGGCTGCATTGATGCGTTCGTCATCATAGTTGCTCCGCGCTTTGTAGCGCATGAGCACATGGCGTGCGTTCGTGTTCGCCATCTGTAAGAGCGCCGAACGCTCCCCTCGCTTAGGCACGATGAAGTTCACCTTAGCACCATAGGGGCTCGCCAGCTTTTCCGTGAGCCATTCTTCGATGACCGTGCTGTCTTCAGGCAGCATATCGAGAATGATCTCGTGCGGGATCGATGAGGTCTTGTCGTAATAGCGCAGGATGAACATACGCACGAGATCCTCGAAAGGAACGTCTTTACCCTTGTTGAAGATGAATTCGTTCGTATTGATAACCTTGCCACCACGCACGTTGATGAGCGAGATGCCTGCGATCGTTTCTTCGCGGTAGATGCCGATCACATCGGAATCAAGATTGAGGGAAGAGACCGCGTGCTGCTTACTCTCAAGCGAATTGATCGTATCTATGCGACCTTTGATACGTGATGCCTGCTCAAAATCGAGCTCAGCAACGGCAGCTTGCATGCTCTCTTCGAGCTCATCGAGGAATTCCTTATGCTGACCAGAAAGAAAACGCGCCACGCGCTTTACGAGAAGTTGGTATTCCTCCGGATCGATCGCACCGCAACAAGCACCAGGACCAAGCCCTACATGCGCATCGAAGCACGGACGGTCGGAAAGCTCGAGCTCATCATACGAACAATTCTCAAGACGACGTGCAAGACGGCGCCATTCCGCGCATGAAGACGCACAAATAGGCACGATACGGCGCGTGATATCGACAAGATCGCGTGCCGCACGCGAATCAGTATACGGGCCAAAATAGCGCGTGTTGGGCTTATGGGCTTCACGCGTGTATTTGATAGCAGGAAACACATCGCCTGTGGTAAGCGCTATGAATGGATAGCTCTTATCGTCCTTGAAATCCGCATTGAAATACGGTGAATACTGCTGGATGAGATTCTTTTCGAGCACGAGTGATTCATGTTCGTTCTCGACCACGATATATTCGAACGAATCAATCTGGGAAACGAGCAGTGGAATCTTCTCACGCGTATCTTGGAAATTCACATACTGGCGCATGCGAGCACGCAGCTGCTTTGCCTTGCCTACATAGATGACACGCCCTTTTTTGTCCTTCCAAAGATATACGCCAGGAAGCGCTGGCACAGCAGTAAGCTGACGTTTGATATCTTCGAGCTTCTGATCATCCATCTTCTTTATTCCCGAAACGAATCGTTAGAGGCAATGCAGCACTGCTTAGATATGGTCATCCAAATCGAGCATCATAAGAGAAACATTATCACGAAGCTTCTTCGCTTCAGCGCGTGAGATATTTCCTGAAGCATAGTAATCATCGATCACTTCCAACTCGATTTGGAGTGCCATACGCTGGATCGAATCGCTGTTAGCAGTAGCTTGCTCCACCACATGTTCGGCAGGTCCCGCATCGCTCTGCAAAGCTGCAAGCACGCGTTCATGAGCGATGAGCAGCTTCGCGACCACTTCGCTTGGATAATTCGGATTATCAACCAACGAATGAAGGTAGCTTATCGCTTCCTGTTCACAGATCATACGAACCTGATACTGCATCAGGTCCTCCTTCACGGATTCATAATGAAGCAATGCGAAAAAACGGTTTTTCAGCTCGCGGAAGAATCGCACGATATCCATGAGCAGCATTTGAATCGACATGAAGTGCTGTTTGGTATGCGTGAGCAAATTCTTTTGATGAAGCAGTGTACGCAAATAGGCAAAACCCTCATAGGGATCAATATTGCGGGCTTCAATGTTTTCGATAAGCGCATTGGCCTGATGATTGATCACCTGAATACGCAGCTGCGTTGAAGACGGTGGTTCAATATCGACCCAATCACGAATCGTTGCGATACGGTTGTTGTATGATGCGACCACGAACTTGGTTGCATTATCATTCTCTGGCGTCGCCTCTACGAGCAACCGTTCGATAACCGTACGCAATATCTCGATCCGCATGAGCAGATTATGCTCGCGTTCCTCTTCGTCTTCCTCAACATCCTTCGGCGCAAGCACAGGAAGCGCGAAGTTAGCCAAAAGCAAAGTGCAGAGAATAACCCCCGAAGCCAAGAAGATGATGAGCGAACGCTGCGGGAAGACTGATCCATCAGAGAGTAAGAACGGCATCGAGAAGATGATCGAGAGCGTGATCGCACCCTTTGGTCCACCGACCGTGGTAACGAGCGCATTGAGGATCGTTTTCTTGTTGATCTTATCGCGCCGATTCGTATCGGGGTTCTTCGTAATGAGCGACATGGCGATCGCCCAAATCCAACGCAGGACCACGATGAGCACTGTTATGAGCAGAACATACCCAATAAGTGCGAAGTTGTTGATGTAAACATCGTTCCACGTCGATTGCGTGGCCATCGGAAGCTGCATGCCCAAGAGCACGAATACGATACCATTCAGGGTGAAGCCGATCACTTTCCATACGCTTGATAAGGCGATGTTGAGGCTTGAGCGATACGGCGAGATCTTCCGCGTGTTGTACATCGACCACAGAATACCGCAAGCAACGACCGCCAAGATGCCGCTGACACCGATGATCTCGGACACCAGGAATGTGACGAAGGGCATCGAAACTTCGAAGAGCACATGGAACGTTGTGGAATCAAGACCCAGATCACGCACCTTCGACGAGATGAACAGAAACAACAGTGCAAGAAAGATACCGAACGCGATGCCGCCAACGAAACTCACCGCAAAAGAAGCGGTCGCATCCGCAAGCGAGAACGCGCCCGTAACCGCAGCAGCGATAGCGAACTGGAACGAAACAACGCCCGAAGCGTCATTCAAGAGCGCTTCACCTTGCAGAATGGCTCCTTCACGTTTACCCAGCTGTGCCTCGTTGCGTAACGACTGAACAGCAACCGCGTCCGTCGGACCGAGCGCAGCACCGAGCGCAAACGCAGCGGCGAGCGGGATAGAAGGGATGAGCCAATTCACCATGAAGCCAACACAAAGCGTGATGATGAGCACGAGCCCGATCGCGAATGAGAGAATGGTCACCTTGTTATCCCATAAATTCTTCTTGTTCGAGTCTTTTGCATCACTGAAGAGCAAGGGTGCGATGAACAGCACCAAGAAGAGTTCTGGTTCTATATTGATCTCGATAGGAGAAACTGCCAAGAACGCGATGACAACGCCCAGGCCGATCTGAATGAGCGGTAGTGAGACCTTGGGAACGATCTGATCGAGGATTGAAGACAGAAGAACCGCTACTGCAAGCAGTAATATCAGTTCGAATGTTGCCACAGATCTATCCTTCGTTGTCTCGCTTGCTCTCTATACTAACGAAATACGCCACCGATTCGCCGGTTTAGTCCGTCCGCTGCGCAAGATTCACATCTTTTCTTATCTTTGCTTGCATGTGAGGATTATTTCCATATAATATTCCCTGCGCATATGGTGGGTGTGGCCTAGTTGGCTAAGGCGCCAGATTGTGGCTCTGGAGATCGAGGGTTCAAGTCCCTTCATCCACCCCAGCGCGCTTTTTGAGCTTTTGTGAAGCTACCCTATTTTTTGCTTGTGCGACTTCGGTCAATAGCCTAAAATAGCAAAGCGCACAAACGCATAACATACGAAACGGATCGTTAGCTTAGTTGGTAGAGCAGGGGACTCTTAATCCCAAGGTCCGGGGTTCGAGTCCCCGACGATCCACCATGAACTTTCAGGCTGGTCTCCCCCAGCCTTTTTTATTGCTGCTACTTTAATTCGTGCTCCAAGCACGATTCATTCGCTGCTCTTGATAAGTGATTTGCTTGCATCAAGAGCGTCCAGCAGAAAAACCCCTGATACGAAACGCTAGCTGCGCCAATATTCGAGCGCTCCATCCGTAGCCTCACGACGCTCAGCACGCGCACTATCATGAAGGTACTCAAGATATGAGAGCGCGATCGCAAGTCTGCGAGAACGCAGAATAGGAGGCTGTTCCTCCCAACTTGGCAAATAGGAATAGTACTTCTGTGCAAGTTCGTTCACTGTAAGCGGAGCGTCTTCGAGCATGCTCTGCATCTTGCTGATCGGACGATCGTAACTTGCAATGATCTTTTCAAGAAACGCATTGATCTCGCCTGCGCCGATGAGTGGCTCCCGATGGCACATGAAGACACACTCAAGGTCGAGCGTTTTCAAGTAAGCAAGATTAGCCAAGAACTGTTGAAGCTGACGAATATCAGGTGTGAACGACATAAGTCCCGGAGCGGTATCGAGCACGTGATCACCTGCAAAGAGAATGCGTTTCTCACGCTCGATCAAACATACATGAGTTGCTGTATGACCAGGAGTTTCGATCGCTTCAAAGCAGTAATCCCCCACTTCGATAACATCGCCATTCTTCACGAAAGTGATGCGATCATTATAGCCTTCGAAACGACCATTGCGCTCGAGCAATCGCTCGATATAGAAGAAGATCTCATCATCTCCGGCGCGCTCAATACCGCATTGAATAAGAAAATTACGTGTCTGACCTTCATCGTAGGAAGGAAGCTCGCGCATATACACCCGTTGCGCGCCCTTATCAAGGCAATATTCGACATTGCCATCGTGATCATCATGAGAGTGTGTGATGAACACCGCTGCATCTTCCCAAGCAGTGCCTGTGCACGCAAGCGCTTCATCGAGAAATTCGACACCGCACATATCGTACATGCCCACATCGACAAAGAGCGCCTTATTGCCAGGATCGATAACGGCAAATTCATCGATACGATCTGCAAAATAAAAATTATCGATCGCATAGCTCGAATGATAGATTCCCGGAAGATCTTCATGCAAAAGAAAATTTGTCACATGACTTACTTCAGGATAGACAACTAGATGCTTCTTTTCTGAACCATCCGCTGCTTGATAGGTAAAATTGCGCGCTTCAGCAGAATCGACTTTTCCGAGTGAATCAAGTGCATTAAAACCACTTTTGGTCGTGTTATCGATATGCAAACGCTCTTGCGCTTTACGCACGGATGTTTCTACGGATCGTTCATTGCTCATCGTAGACATGCTCCCTCTAGGCTCGTGATACCTCTATCTTACTCTAAATATCGGCCCGCGATCCGCTCTCCACTTGCCAACACATCTGATAGCGCTCACAGCACAAGCACACCATCAAAGAAGCGGACCATGTGCTACACAAGCAAAGAATAACAACGTGTCAATTCAGTTACCAATGCTCCTACGCTATTCAGCGCTTCATAAATCTTCTACCATTAGATTAAAAGCGCTCTACTCACAGCAACAAGACACAAGCGAAATACCTGCGCTGAAAGGATCTTCACATGTTCGGAAATACCTTGCTTATCGTTAATCCTCAAGCGCAAAGCGGGCGCGCACGTCACGCATACCAAGAAACTGCCGATCTGCTCAAGAGCATCACCAATATTACCCGTGGCCACTATTTCGAGGTGATCGAAACCGCCCATCCACTCGATGCGGTCATCATCACGCATGAACTAGGTGAGAACTTCGACACGATCTTCGCTCTCGGTGGAGATGGCCTCGTACATGAAGTAGTGAATGGCCTCATGCAGATCGAGGAAGAGAAGCGCCCCACGCTCGGCGTCTTCCCTGCGGGACAGGGAAATGATTTTGCCCGAAGCCTCAACCTTCCGCTCAACCCACTTAAAATGCTCGGCAAGCTTGCCAACCTTGAGAAGAAAACCATCGACATCGGTAAGGTCAACGACACCTACTTCTGCGAGACGCTCTCGTTCGGTGTGGATGCTGCTATCGCGCTTGAGACGATGGAGCGCCGCAAGAGAACGAACAAAACAGGAACGATCCTCTATATCGAAAGCGGTTTCAATCAGATCAAGAACCATCTCAATGCCATCTCTGCTCAGATCACGATCGACGGAAAAGCTTACGATGATCTCACGTTCTACACGTTCGCTGTTCAGAACGGTCAAACGTATGGTGGTGGCTTCAAGATATGCCCGCAAACCAAGCTTGACGATGGCATGCTCGATATTTGCTATGCTGCTCCCCCACTCTCTAAACTCGCAGCAGTACGCCTGTTCATGAAGGCAAAAGATGGCAAACATATTCACGATCCCCATATCCACTTCCTTGCCGGAAAGGATATCAAGATCACCTTCAAGGATATCGTGTCGGCCCAGGTTGATGGAGAGCCGATTCCTGCTTACGAATACGATATCTCACTCATACCTGAAGCCCTTACGGTTCTTAAGCTTGAGGATGAGACAAGATAATTCTGCACGAAATAGCCAACTCAAAACCTTTCGAGCATGAATAAAGCTCCCCAAATGGGGAGCTTTATTGCAGTTACGGTAGTTAAACTTGCGCATCACACGAACAAGACACGCGTGCTTGAAGCAAGACCAAGAGCTAGACGATGCCTTGAGCCATCATCGCATCAGCAAGCTTCTTGAAGCCTGCGATGTTCGCGCCCATCACGTAGTTGCCCTCAACGCCATATTCCTTTGCAGCGTCGTCAGCAGCATGGAAGATGTTCTTCATGATGCTCTGGAGCTTAGCGTCAACCTCTTCGAAGGTCCAGGAAAGACGCTCAGAGTTCTGAGACATCTCGAGGCCAGAGGTTGCTACGCCACCTGCATTCGATGCCTTGCCCGGCATGAAGACGATGCTGTTCTCCATGAGGTATTCGGTTGCATCGAGGGTGGTAGGCATGTTAGCGCCTTCAGCAACGATCTTGCAGCCATTAGCAACGAGCTGCTTTGCATCGTCGATAAGGAGCTCATTCTGCGTTGCGCACGGAAGAGCGATATCGACCTTAACACCCCAAACACCGCGACCGTCATGGTATTCAACACCTTCACGGCGCTTTGCATATTCAGAGATACGACCGCGCTCGACTTCCTTGATCTGCTTGACCAGGTCAACATCGATGCCGTTAGGATCGTGGATCCAGCCCGTAGAGTCAGAGAGCGTAACGACCTTTGCGCCCAGCTGCTGAGCCTTTTCGGTTGCATAGATCGCAACGTTACCAGAACCAGAAACAGCAACGGTCTTGCCCTCGAAGCTGTCATCATGGCAGTTGAGATATTCCTGAACGAAGTAAACCAGGCCATAACCCGTTGCTTCGGTACGAGCAAGCGAACCACCATAAGAGAGGCCCTTACCCGTAAGGACACCTTCCCAGACGTCGCGGATACGCTTGTATTGACCGAACATGTAGCCGATCTCACGAGCGCCGGTTCCGATATCGCCTGCAGGGACGTCGGTGTCTGCGCCGATGTGACGGCAGAGCTCGGTCATGAAGGACTGGCAGAAGCGCATGACTTCGTTGTCGGACTTGCCCTTGGGATCGAAGTCGGAACCACCTTTGCCACCGCCCATAGGAAGCGTGGTGAGAGAGTTCTTGAAGATCTGCTCGAAGCCGAGGAACTTGATAATGGAGAGGTTCACGGAAGGATGGAGACGAATGCCGCCCTTGTACGGACCGATGCAGCTGTTGTACTGCACACGATAACCGCGGTTGACATGCACTTCACCCTTATCATCTACCCAGGGAACGCGGAACATGATGACGCGCTCAGGCTCGACCAGACGCTCGAGCAGTGCTGCTTTTTCGTATTCAGGGTGCGCATCGATGACAGGCTTGAGCGAAGTAAGGACCTCGGTAACAGCCTGGATAAATTCGGGCTCGTTAGGATTCTTCTCCTTGACAAGCTCGATGACGGACTCGACGTAACTCATGTGACCTCCTAATGAATTTTTCGGTAAGTGTATTTAACCAAATGTTCAAAAGATGGAAAAGTCTGAGCTATCGAGCTTTAACATGCATGTAACAATGCAGCGGTTCAACGAAACGAACGTGCAGGCGAATGGATATGAATTAAGACGGTGAATCCACAAGCCTTGATTCGAGCCCGATCCGCTGCCTTAATCCGCTGCCTTACAAAGCTTTTTGTGTACGCTTTTACATAACTGCTGGTGCAGAAACACCGAGCAAGCCAAGCGTCTGTGCAAGGTTGATGCGTGCAGCATCCACAAGCGCCAGGCGCGCCTTAGTAAGCGCTGCCTCTTCGCCAAGCACACGACAATTGGTGTAGAACGAATGGAAGAGACCAGCAAGATCTTGCGCATAGTGCGTAAGTCTGAACGGCGCACGGTCGCGCGCAGCACCCGCCACCAGATCGGTGAAGCCATCGATAGCCTTCATGAGCGCAAGCTCTGATTCATGGGTGAGCAGCTCGAGCTTCGCATCATCCAAGTTGAGCTTCGCAGCCAATTCATCAGGTGAAAGCGCTTCCCAATCTTCGATGCCTGCTTCTGCTGCGGCCTTGCGCAAGATCGAGCAGATGCGCGCATGAGCATACTGCACGTAATAGACCGGGTTCGTGGCATCTTGCTTCTTTGCAACCTCGATATCGAAGTCGATCGGCTGATCGGAAGAACGTGAGAGCATGAGGTAGCGCGTTGCATCCACGCCCACCTCATCGATGAGCTCACGGAACGTGATCATCTCACCCGTGCGCTTGGACATACGAACGGCCGCGCCATCGCGATAGAGATTCACGAGCTGGCCCAGCACCACCTCAAGGTCGTTCGGATAGCCCCATGCTGCCATCATCGCTTGGCATCGCGGGATATAGCCATGGTGATCCGCGCCCCAAATATCGATCAAAAGATCGTAACCGCGCTGCTTTTTATCGTAGTGATAGGCAACATCGCTCATGAAATAGGTAAGCTCACCGTTCTGCTTGATGAGCACACGGTCCTTTTCGTCGCCGAATTCGCTCGACTTGAAATACGTTGCGCCATCCTTTTCATAGATGTAGCCGCGCTCCTTCATAGCGTCGAAGGCATGCTGTACTTTCGTCTTGCCGTCTTCACCGGGAATGAAGAGTGAATGCTCGGAGAAATAGGTATTGAACTGGGTACCGAAGAGCTCGAGCGTGTCGCGCACCGACTCCATCATGGCTGCATAGCCACGTTCACGGAACGCCTGCCTGCGTTCATCAGGATCAACGAAGAGCCATTTATCGCCATCTGCATCGACGATGACCTGCGCAAGATCTTTCACGTACGCGCCGCCATAGGATTGCTCGGGCATCTCGACCTCTTCGCCCAGCAACTGCTGATAGCGAACCACGAGAGAATCAGCGAAGACATTCATCTGGTTGCCTTCGTCGTTCACATAGAATTCTTCATCAACCGCATAACCCGCATGACGCATGACGCGCGCCATCGAATCGCCGAGCGCCGCCCAACGACCATGACCCACATGCATAGGACCAGTGGGATTCGCAGAAACATACTCAAGATTCACCTTGCAAGGAACAGCGAGCTGGGACTTGCCGTATTCTTCTCCAAGGCTGCGCACCTCACGAACCACCTCTTGGAAGGAAGAGGGTTCGAGCGTGAAGTTGATGAAGCCAGGACCAGCAATATCCACGCTTTTGATGATGGCATTTTCAGGAAGATGATCGACGATGATCTGCGCAATTTCGCGCGGGTTCTTGTGAGCAACTTTCGCAAGACGCATGGCGATCGTGCAAGCCCAGTCTCCATGTGCTTCTTCACGCGGACGCTCAAGGCTTGGCTCAGGCACTGTTTCAAGCGCAAGGCTACCATCGTTCACGCACGCCGCAAGCGCACTGCTCACGACCTCTTCCAAAAATTCACGAACCGTCATGCGGATCTTCCCTCTCTCTTTCCTATCGATTCGCCCGCAGGGTCACTTCCCTCTTCAGGCAATAAACTCATGTTGAACAGGACGTTTTAGCCCAGCGTAGCAAGCACGATCGCCTTGATCGAATGCATGCGATTCTCCGCTTCATCGAAGACCTTCGACTGAGCAGACTCGAACACCTCATCGGTCACTTCCATTTCAGTAAGGCCAAAACGTGCCTCGATGTCTTGCGCCACCGATGTGTCAGTGTCGTGGAATGCCGGTAGGCAATGTAAGAAGATCGCATTATCAGCAGCCATAGCCATAACCTTCGCATTCACCTGATAAGGAGAAAGCAGGCGGATGCGTTCTTCCCAGAGACTCGCCGGCTCACCCATCGAGACCCAGATATCGGTATAGATGATGTTCGCGCCCGTGCATGCCTCTTCCACATCGGAAGTGAGGCGGATCTCGCAGTTATTCTCTGCGGCGATCGCGCGACAGGTGGCCACCAGCTCATCGTTAGGCATGCTTTCTGCCGGTCCGCACGCGGTGAAGTTAATGCCCATCTTCGCACTGGCAACCATGAGCGAATTCGCTACGTTGTTCTTCGCATCGCCCATGAAGACGAGATTGAGACCTTGGAAATCGCCGAAGTTCTCGCGGATCGTGAGCAGGTCGGCGATCATCTGCGTGGGATGAAATTCGTCGGTAAGGCCATTCCATACGGGCACGCCTGAATACTCCGCGAGCGTCTCAACGATCTCTTGCCCATAACCGCGATATTCGATGCCATCGAACATGCGTCCGAGCACGCGCGCGGTGTCCTTGATGGACTCCTTGTTGCCGATCTGAGAACCCGAAGGATCGAGATAGGTAACGCCCATGCCTAGATCGTGGCCTGCTACCTCGAACGAGCAACGCGTACGCGTAGAGGTCTTCTCGAAGATGAGGACCATGTTCTTGCCTTCAAGATAGCGATGCGGAATGCCTGCATGCTTCTTTTCCTTGAGATCTTGAGCCAGATCGACCAGCCCAACGATCTCTTCTGAAGTGAAATCGAGCAATTTGAGAAAATGCCTACCTGAAAGCGCGTACGACATGCATCCTCCTTGAAGGTTGTTTCAAACGAAAAGATTATTGTATATCTCTTCGCGCTCTTTAGCGCCCGAGGCAGGTGAAGTCTGCGATTTTCTGGGCGAAACGGCGCGTGACCACTGAAGACAGTCTCGCACTACCTGAAACGCTTCAGAAGAAGGGAGTTGCAGACAACGGTCACGCTCGAGAGTGCCATTGCAGCGCCTGCAAGTGCAGGAGCGAGGATACCCACCGCTGCAAGCGGAATCATGATGCAGTTATAAACGAGCGCCCAAAACAGATTCTGCTTGATCTTGCGCATGGTTGCTTTGGACAGGCGAAGGCTCGTGACCAGGTCATGCAAGCGATTGCGCATGAGCACGACCGAACCTGCCTCGAGTGCGACATCCGTGCCCGACGCCATTGCAACGCCAACATCTGCAGCTGCAAGCGCTGGCGCATCGTTGATGCCATCCCCCACGAAGGCAACGGTTCTCGCGCTTTGTTTCGAGCTGACGCGTGAATCGGCTGCTTCGAGTGCCGCCTTCACCGCCTCAACGCATTCTGTTTTCTCAAGCGGCTTGGCCCCCGCGAACACATTATCTGCTGCGACGCCAACCTCAGAAGCGATGCGCGCGGCCTGCGCAGCGTTATCGCCCGTAACCATATAGCTCGTAATGCCGTAGCTCTGCTTCAGCTCCTCGATCGTCTGCTGAGCGTCTGGTTTAGCTTCATCGGAAAACTCGAATCCACCCACGCTGGCACCATCAACGAACACCGAAGAGCCGATCTTCACCTGATGTCCCTCAACTTCGCCTTCGACTCCTTCACCGACAAGCGCTCGGAAGCTGCTTGGTGAAGGAAGCTCAAGCCCACGCGCTTGAGCGTATTCAACGACTGCGCGCGCAAGCGGATGCTCGCTCTTCGTTTCAAGCGCAGCAGCAAGACGAAGATTTTCGGGCGTGAGCGAGCACGAAACCACCTGGGGCTTCCCTATCGTGATCGTGCCAGTCTTGTCGAACACCGCTGCTTCGAGCTTCCCTAATCGTTCGAGCACTTCGCCGTCTTTGATAAGAATGCCAAGCTGAGCGCCTTTTCCCATGCCCACCATGAGCGCAGTTGGCGTTGCCAGACCGAGCGCACAGGGGCATGCAACAACGATGACCGCGATAGCCGGCAGGAGAGACTGTGTGAGCAGTGCGTTTGCGCCCGTAGGCGGAACAAAGAAGAACCAAATGCAGAACGTGATGAGCGAGACGCCTAAGATGCACGGCACGAAGACTGACGCGATCTTATCCGCCAAGCGCTGCACCGGAGCCTTCGATCCCTGCGCATCTTCAACGGCACGAACGATGCGCGCAAGCGTCAAATCGCTTCCCACACGCAGCGCACGCACAGTAATGGCTCCTGTTGTATTCACCGTGCCACCCGTAACGCTGTCGCCTGGCTGCTTCATCACCGGCAGCGCTTCGCCGGTGAGCATGGATTCATCGATCTCGGTCGATCCTTCGATCACTTCCCCATCGACTGCCACCTTTTCGCCTGGTCCAACGAGCACGCTATCACCCACTACCACCTGAGCAAGCGGAATCTCAACCACCGCACCGCCACGCTGCACCTGCGCCGTCGGCGGCGTAAGGTTGATGAGTGCCTCGATCGCCTGATTGGTCGCCCCCTTCGCGCGCGTCTCTAATATCTTTCCGAGCAGAACGAACGTGATGAGCATCGCACAGGTTTCGAAATAGGGCATGCCTTCATTGATAGCGAGGGCGACTTCAGCATCGCTCCAGTTGTTCGTGATAACGGGCAAGAACGTGATCCAGAGCGAAAAGACGAATGCGATCGTGGTACCAAGCGCAACGAGCACATCCATATTCGCACTTCTACTGCGCAGAGAATCGAATGCGCCTTTATAGAAACGCAATCCACAGCCGAACTGAACAGGCATCGTAAGAATAAGAAGCAAGATATTACCAGCGAACATCGCTTGCACATGCGTTACTGCACTGCCAAAGAAAGCGCTTGCGATGAAGTGACCTACCGCCATATGCCAGCCAGGGATCATGCCGATCGAGAAGATGATCACGGTAAGAGCAGCAGACACTACGAACACCTTGAGGTCATGCTTGCGTTCGGCTGCTTCCTTCGCGCGTCGCTTCTCATCAACCAGCGGCGCATCTTCAGCGATGAGCTCCGCCGTGAAGGGCAGATCGTCGAAGACATTCAGCATATCATCCACACTTGCTTGCGCAGGATCGAACGTCACTCTCCCCGTGTTGTTCGCAAGATTGACCGCGACATCGATGACGCTTGGCAGGGCGCGATAATGCTTCTCGACATTAGCTACGCAATTTGCACAATGCATACCATCGATCGCTATTCTTATTGTTTGCTCCATACGATTCCTCTTTACTATGGCTTTATTCTAACAGCTTACATATGAACAGATGCTCATATGTTATCAGCATTATGGGCAGTGTCAATAAAATGAAGTTTACCATGTGAAACATACATAACAAAAAAAAGAGCCTGCTCAAGGCAGGCAGGGAAATTCTATGGCGCGCCCAGTAGGATTCGAACCTACGACCTTTGGATTAGAAGTCCACTGCTCTATCCAGCTGAGCTATGGGCGCAAAACGTGATTATTATAGCCCAGGAATTCAACCACGTCTGCTGCAAGCCATACAAGCGCGAAAAAACAACGCGAAACAGGAAAAGGCTCCCCGAAGAGAGCCTTTTCCTGCTGTATTGAAGTAAAGGAAAGTGTCTTAATCAATTTCGACGAGCTTGCCGGTCTCCGCTGATTCAAGGATCGCATTGATAACCTTGAGCGTTGCAACGCCGTCTTCACCAGTACAGCGTGGCACCGTTTCTCGTCCGAGACAGAGGTCTGCAAAGTGCTCGATCTCCGCCGTCATTGGGTCGTTCTTCTCGACATCGAAGTGCTCAGTAACGAGCTTCTCTGCCCAGCCGTAATGATCGTCATCGACATAGTGGTAGAAATCCATGTTCGGGAAACCGAATGAACCCTGCGTGCCGAAGAAGCGCAGGCTATTCTCACCCGGACACCACTGGAAGAAATGGTTTTCCTCAGCAGCCAAGTCATAGTTCCACGGACCTGGCGTACCATCAGAAATGAAGTAGGTTGCCGTAACACCATTGTCGAATTCGATGACGATAGAAGCAGAATCTTCAACCTCATTACCGCGAATCGTATTGCGTGCAGCAGCATAAACGCGCGTGACCTTCATGCCGGTGGTGTAGTTCAAATCATCGATATCGTGAATCGCGTTGATGAGGAACGGGCCACCACCCTTTTTCGTGTGCCATTCCACGTCCCAATAGTTATAGGGTTTCGCGATAGCGTACGTTGCTTGAATGCCAACCAGATCGCCCAACTTGCCCGAAGCGATGAAATCGCGCAAGAACAGATACTTTGTGGAAGAACGGCGATGATGACCGATGAGCAACGTGGCATCTGCCTCCTTGCACATCGCAATGATCTCATTTGCCTCTTCAACCGTGTTGGCAATGGGCTTTTCAAGCAAGATATTACGAACACCTGCATCGAGTGTATTACGGGTCGCGCTCACATGCAAGCCATTCGGCAGCGCGATCGCTACTGCATCGAGCGGTACTTCATTGAGCAGCTCGGTGTAATCCGCATAAAGCGGTACCTCAAGTTCCGCAGCAACATCTTCAGCTTGCTGACCGAAACCAGCAACCGCCACCAAATCGTAATCGGGATTCTTCTTCGCATCACGTGCGATCTTCGAACCTTGATTCAATCCGAATACGGCAAATCTAATAGCCATGTTATTACCCCTCCATTTTTCCTTGCATGTGCAAATCTCTTCTGGCGCTTACCCTCGAACACCATGCGCAAGATTAAGAATAGCGCGTTTTTAATCGAAGAACTTATCTTGGACAAGTTTTGTAGGCATTTCCTTACCTACCCAAATATCTTCAGCAATAGCAGCCTGCCACAAAAGCATACCAAGACCATTGATGGTCTTGAGCCCTTTAGCTTCAGCATCCTCGAGCAACTTCGTCTTGCGTGGCACATAGATGACATCTGCAACAACAAGACCATCCACCAGGAATTCAGCAGGAACTACGCTTTGTCCTTCCAAATCACCCATGCCAACATTGGTTGCATTGATAAGGAGCACAGATTCAGCGATAGAGGCTTTCATCGCTTCTTTATCATCTATATCGATAAGACGCATAGCGCACCCCGTCTTATCAGCAATACCTGCGATATGCTCGGCAGCAGCATCAAAAGAATCATTCTTTCGCTTATAGACATCGATCGCAGCAACGCCATCGAGAGCCGCCTGCGTATAGATCGCCATAGCCGCGCCACCTGCGCCCATTATGGTGATCTTCTTGCCAACAACATCAACACCGTTCTCTTTGACATTACGCATGAAGCCCGCACCATCGGTATTATGGCCAATAGCCTTACCGTCTTTGATGGCGACGGTATTAATGGCACCCATCAGCTCAGCAGCTGGAGAGACTTCGTCCAAATAGCGTGAAACAACTCTCTTATGCGGCATCGTGACGTTATACCCAAGGAAGCCAAGCTCCTTCATGCCGTTCGCAGCGGCTTCAAGTTGTTCGGGTTCGACATTATAAGCAAGATAGACGCAATCGACACCGAGCTGCTCAAAGGAAAACGTATGCATAGCTGGTGAAAGCGAGTGCTCCACCGGTGAGCCGATCAGGCAGATTGTTTTCGTGCAACCAGAGATATTAGGCATAGCAGATCCTTTACTTCTATTGAGATATTGCAATAATGCAGTTCCACAATATCCAATATTCTCTACAAATAGCAAGTTGCTTACCTACTATTTTTACCATGAAATAGAGATATGCAATAGAAGTGTTTGCCTTAATGTTGCTTTGTCTTAAGAAAACAATATTCAATTCAAAGAGTGGCTGAGGCATACCATATGATGCTTTTTACCACGGCGAAAGGCAAATGCCATTGTTCTTTTTTCTAAGTTGCTTTCTTTCCCCCCCATTATTTCTGCAAAGGACGTACTGTTGCGGTTGGAAAATGGTAGTTTTTCATATAGGTAACAAAATCTGATACAACTCTTGGCTGTGTAATAGATTTATTAGAGATCAGATAAACTTTATGAAACTCTCTAGGAGCATCTCGAAGAGGCAGATAAACAACATCGTCAAAAGCCTTGACTAAAAACGAATAGCACAATAATGCAACATCATTGGTGTCTGAGTTTACTAGAGAAGACAAAGTGATTTCATCGTTATAAGAGTATTCGACATCCAATTCGCATTCTGCCTGCTGAAGCAATTCTTTCATTTCATCGTATACAGGTGATTCATCATGGTATGAAATGATATGAAACTCAGCTAAGTCAGCAAGCGATACAACCGATTTTTTCGCAAGAGGATGCTTCTTGTTAACCGCAACTGCTAACTCTTGCGCCCAGCAATAGGTACAGTTGTATTTATTCGAAGTTTGAGGCTTTCCTGCGAAGATGACATCCAATTTTCCCGACTCTAGTCCCTCAAATAAAGAAGGGGTGAAACCTTGAGTTATGTTGATCGTCAGACCAGCTCCACATTCATCTTGAAAGGACTGTATCGCCTGCGACCAATCTTTACTCTGCATCGCGTAAAGCGTGCCGAGGTTCAAGGTTCCATTTATCTTCCCTTCATATTCTTCAACAGCTTGAACTCCTTGCTCGATGATTCGCAATCCTCGAGAAACGTAATCATAGAATTCCTCTCCGCACGGTGTTAGCTCTATCTTATTGTTCGCACGATAAAACAAACGTGTATTTAATTCCTTTTCGAGCGAAGAAATAGCAGCAGAAAGCGTTGGTTGCGAAACGTAAAGCTCTGAGGCAGCTTTCGTGAAATGCTTCACTTCTGCAAGCTTTTTGAAATATGTTAGATGAGAAAAATTCACTCACTGAGCTTTCTACTTAACATTGATCCGAAAAAGATCTGCCAAATAAAATCATAGCTTATTTGATATCAATAACTTTACATGTCTCTGCTGATTCAAGAATGGCGTTGATAACTTTGAGCGTTGCAATGCCGTCTTCACCAGTGCAACGAGGTTTAGTCTCGCGCCCCGTACACAGATCGGCAAAATGCACGAGCTCAGCTGTCATGGGATCATTTCTTTCGATCTCGTAATGTTCGACGATCAGCTCTTCTCCCCAACCATAATGATCATCATCAGCGTAATGATAGAAGTCCATGTTCGGGAATCCGAGTGAGCCTTTTGTGCCGAAGAAACGAAGACTATTCTCGCCTGGACACCACTTGAAGAAATGATTCTCTTCTGCAGCCAAATCGTAGTTCCAAGGACCAGGAGTGCCATCGGAAATGAAATAGGTAGCCGTGATACCGTTTTCGAATTCAATAACGATTGAAGCCGAATCTTCGATCTCGTTACCACGGATCGCGTTACGCGCTGCCGCATAGACACGGTTAGCCTTCATGCCAGTGGTGTAATTTAGGTCATCGATATCGTGAATCGCGTTGATGAGGAACGGGCCACCACCTTTCTTGGTATGCCACTCAACATCATAATAAGCATACGGTTTCGCGATCGCATAAGAAGCCTGCACGCCAACCAGGTCACCAAGCTTGCCCGATTCGATAAAATCACGCAAGAAAAGATACTTTGACGAGGAACGGCGATGATGACCAATGAGCAGCATCGCACCTGCTTCGTTGCACATATCGATGATCTCTTGTGCTTCTTCGACCGTATTAGCAATAGGCTTCTCTAGTAGGATGTTCTTAACCCCCGCATCCAAACATGCACGTGTTGAGCTTACATGAAGCCCATTTGGAAGTGCGATCGCAACTGCATCAAGCGGGATCTCTTTTAAAAGATCATTAAAATCTGCATAGAGCGGCACCTCAAGCTCTGCTGAAACGTCTTCAGCTTGCTGACCAAAACCTGCAACTGCTACCAGGTCGAACTCTTCACTTGCCTTTGCATCTCGAGCTATCTTCGACCCTTGATTGAGCCCAAAAACTGCTAGCCTGATTGCCATGATAAATCCCTTTCTTTGTACCCCTTGGCAAATCAATGCAAGGGAAGATTCTGAACAGATAAGCCATCGAGGTCCTCTTTGAAGGAACCTGTGACCGCAACCCTTAGTTGAAGAATTTCTCTTCTATGAGTTTCGTGGGCATCTCCTTACCTACCCAAATGTCTTCAGCGATCGCAGCTTGCCAGAGAAGCATACCTAGACCCGAAATTGCTTTAAGCCCCTTTGCTTCGGCATCCTGCAAAAGCTTGGTCTTGCGTGGCTCGTAAACCGTATCAGCTACTGCGATACCATCGACAAGATAGTCTGGCAAAATAACACTCTGATCAGCTAAATCTCCCATGCCCACGCGTGTTGCATTAACGAATAATGCTGATTCAGCAATAGACTTCTTGAGTGATTCTTTGTCTTCAAGATCGATAAGGCGCATTCTGCAACCTGTCTTTTCGGCAACTTCCGCCACGCGTTCAGCAGTCACATCAAAGAACTTATCCTTGATGTTGTAGATATCGATCGCCTCAACACCATCAAGTGCCGCTTGAGTATATATAGCCGAGCCAGCACCACCTGCGCCGACAATCGTAATCTTCTTTCCGATAACATCGACTCCGTTTTCTTTGAGATTTCTCATGAAGCCAGCCCCATCCGTATTATGACCAATGGCTTTTCCTTGCTTGATAGCAACCGTATTTACAGCGCCCATCAATTCTGCTGCATCGGATAATTCGTCAAGATATTTCGGAATGAATGTTTTATGAGGCATAGTAACGTTATACCCTGCAAACCCCATCTTCTTCATGCCTACAGCAGCAGACTCTAGGTCTTGTGGTTCAATATCGTATGCAAGATAAACACAATCTACGCCCAACTCATTGAACGATTGAGTATGCATAGCTGGTGATAAAGAATGCTCAACTGGGGAACCGATTAATGCGATAGTTTGTGTATGACCCGATACTTGCATTGCTCTTCCTTTCAGACGCGTATCAAATAGAATACGTTTGGCTCTGTAGCTCTATTCTTTGCGGTTGCTCGGAAAACATCCAATAGTATTAATTACCAATCGGGATAGCATTATTAGAAATACCTATATCTCCCTGTCAAAAGCGAATATTCCGCTAATAGAATAGAGAAAAATACATCGCTATTTTTGTTATAATGTTTAACGTCGCGTCGGGATGTGGCGCAGTTTGGTAGCGCGCCTGCTTTGGGAGCAGGATGTCGCAGGTTCGAATCCTGTCATCCCGACCATTTTTTTTGCGGGTGTAGTTCAATGGTAGAACTCCAGCCTTCCAAGCTGGTCACGCGGGTTCGATTCCCGTCACCCGCTCCAGGAAAACTTTTAAGCCAAGGAAACTACCTTGGCTTTTTTATTCCAACAAGGTAGAGGGGATCGAACCAACGTCGTTCATCACCTATGACAAGCAGCACGCCTATGGGGCACTTGTAATTACTCGCTTTCGCTGTTCGCTTGCCTATTCAGGCAAGCTCATGCGCTTCGCTCCTTCGGACAGCCTATTTATATTGAAGTAAGCGGACTCAGAGTAATTTAAGTACCCTATAGGCTCAGCTGCTTGCTTAGTCGGAAACATCTAGCTCGATCAGCGAAGAGGGTGAGGCAACAAGGTGACTCTTCGCCGGCTAAATTCATTAGTAATAAAACCCGAGAAAAGCAGCGACGCATGAGCGAATCAGCGCAAGCTGATTCGCGAACAGGGAAGCGGGTCACCCTCGTGTCTCGCGCTCGGCGCTGATCGAGCCGTGGAAGCTGCACAGTGTCGAGAAAGTAATTTGTTATTAAACAAATTACTTTGTCAAAGCAAAATAACGTTTATAGAAAACTGCGATACAGATACCGCAAACGATCAATGAGAGCGCTTCAGCAACGGGCACCGCACACCATACGCCCGTTATGCCCCACAACGTCGAAAACGAGATCAGACAGATGAGCACGAAAACAAAACTACGCAGCGTTGAGATGAGCGCAGAAATACCACCGTTCGAAAGCGCGGTGAACATATTCGAAGTCATAAGACTGAATCCCGCGAACAAAAAGCCTGTTGCGAAGATACGCAAACCCCCACTTGCCATAGCGAACAATTCGGTCCCTGGCGCAACGAAGATCCCTACCAAGAATTCATTACCGAACATGCAGGCAGCATAGAGAACGACCGACGCAGCCGCAATGAAAAAATAAGCATCACGCACCACCCGACGCAGCCGCATGCGATTCTGCGCCCCGAAGTTATAGCTGATGATCGGCGCGATACCGCTTGCGAAACCATATAACCCTGCCGTAAAGAGAAACTCAAGATAAAGAATGACCGTGATAGCAGCAACACCTGCCTCCCCTGCAAGACGAAGCATGATGAGGTTATAGGAAAGCGTAATGATCATCGCGGCAAGATTCGAGATCATTTCCGATACCCCATTGGTGCAGCTCTTCAAGATCATGCGCGGGCGATTCATGATGCGTCCAAAATGAAGGCTGTGCTGCTTATTGAAGAAGCAGATGAGTGCGATCACCACAGGAATACAGGTTGCAAGTCCTGTTGCAAGCGCCGCTCCCTTGATCCCCATTCCTACAACCACGATAAGAAAATAGTCGCCAACGATATTGAAGATGCCAGAACACAGCGTTGCGATAAGACCGATCTGAGGTTTTCCTGCCGTGATGAAATAGCTTGAGAACATGAGTTCGAGCACCCATGGTGCCAAGAATCCAATGATGCAATAGCAGTAATCCTTGCAGTACGGCATCAGTATTGCAGTTGCGCCAAGCGCGCTCAAGATCGGCTCCATGAAAACGAGGATTGCGATCATGAGAACCAAACCGAGAATCGTGCCGAAGAACACGAGCGTACTCAAGTTATCGAACGCCTGCTGTTCTTCACCTTCACCGATATTCTTCGCGATAACTGCAGAACCACCAGCGCCGAGCATCACCCCGAAACCCATCACGAGCGAAAAGAGCGGATTGACGATATTGAGCGCAGAGAGGGCATCGACCGAAACGAACTGCGCAACGAACACCCCGTCGACCATCGTATAGATGGACGTGAAGAGCATCATACATACGGTAGGAAGTGCGTATTTCAGCAATCCCCAAGCGCCGAAGTTTTGAGCGATCCTATTTTCAACCATACAACAAACCCTTTAAGGACAGAGAAACGAATACCCACACCGACAATCCCGATACTCACTTGCTGCCCTGCACCCTCTACCCACTAGCAAGAATGCAATTGGCACATGAAGCGCGTTAGCCGCCTCTCACCCTTACATCGTAGCTATGCCTCAGGCTGTTCGATCTTCTTATACATTGCGTAGAGCTCGGGCATGACCTTCTTCACTGCACATGGTTTGAAGGTTTCCGTTGATACCACTGCGTGCGTGGTGTAGCCCGTGATGCGGGGCTTCGCCGTTTCCGGGTTCTCCCCCTTGGCGAAGATTCGATAGCTATAGGTAGTACGCACGGTTGTTGCTTGCGAAATACGCGTATAAACCGTTGCGGTCTCACCGAACTTGAAAGGAACACCATACGAGATATGAGCATCGATCACGGGACACTGATAGCCATCCGCTTCGATCTGAGGATACGGAAAACCGATCTCCTCCAACAAACGGCACCGCGCCACATCGAACCAGCTGAAATAGTTCGCATGGTAGACAACGCCCATGCAATCGGTCTCCGAATAACGCACTTCGATATCTGTCACGAACTCCATCGCTACACTCCCCATCTTTTGATCTCGCACTTAATACTAACTTATATAATTGAACGCAGAAAAGATGTTTATGGAGAGAGGTATCGTGGAACAGAGAAACAACCGCAGGTCAGTTAAAAAAGCTTTCGAGCCGCTCACGCCAAAGCTCTGCTTCCAGCTCATGGCACCTCACACGCTTGCGCCTTCGATCCTTGCGCTTACCTTCACGCTCGTGTTCACCATGATCACGTTCTCGGGGAGCGTAAATCTCCTTCTGTTCGCGATCCTATTCATCATCTGCACGCTGATGCAAGCTGCTGCGAACACCTTGAACGATTATTTTGACTACAAAAAAGGTACCGATTCGCTTGAAAACTCCTCCGAAGACGCCTTCGATGCGGTGCTGGTCTATCATCACCTCAATCCGAATCATGTGCTCATATTCGCCATTGCCCAGCTAGTCATCGCCGCGATCCTGGGCTGCTATATCGTTTCTATCTCAGGGCTCACCGTGCTGGTGATCGGCATCGTCGGCGCGATCGTGGTGGTTATTTATTCCGCAGGCAAGACTCCTCTTTCCTACCTTCCGATCGGCGAAGTTGCGATCGGTTTTACCATGGGCGGGCTCATTCCCCTTGCTTGCGTCTACGTTCTTTCTGGCGTGCTTGATTGGTGGCTCATGCTCACCGGACTTCCGCTCATGATCGGCATCGGCATGATACTCGCCACGAACAATACGTGCGACATCGAAAAAGATATCGCTTCGAAACGCCGCACTCTCGCCGTCACGCTTGGTCGCGAGCAAGCACCAATGTTCTATAAGCTTGCACTCGTCGTATGGATGGCAGTAACGCTCATCCTTGAGCTGTGCTTCTACACACCTGGCGTGATAATGGGAATCTTGATGATCTGCGCAGCCTTCCCTGTTTTGCGCGCCCTGTTCGCCAACCCTTTGAATCAAGCCTCCCGCGATGGCGCCATGGCTCAGATCATCAGCTTGAACATCATCTTCATCTCATTCTATTGTCTGGCGATCGCTATCACGCCGATCGTCTCGTTCATCTAGGTATTATCTAGACACGCGGCATTGGTGGCTGCCAAACGATGGTGCGCTTCCCATCGAGCGCACTCAAGCATGCCTCACGTTTGAGCTCTGCGATGCTCATCGCTTCCCATCCGGGGATAATGCCTGAGCAATACGCGAGATATCCCAAGATCGCCTCTGCACTTAAGCCCAGCTCTTCGATAAGGTAGCCAAGCGATGCATCCTTGTTGCGCTTGGAGAGCTTGCGTCCGTTTTCGTCTACGAAGATCGGTACATGACCATAAACAGGTGTGGGCAGACCAAGCAGTTGCTGAAGGTAGATCTGCTTGGGTGTTGATGTGAGCAAATCAACGCCGCGCACAACCGAATCGATGCCCGAAGCAGCATCGTCGACCACCACCGCAAGCTGATAGGCGAATACCCCATCACTGCGCTTGATGATGAAATCCCCTGCTTCATGCACAAGATCGAAACAACTCTTACCCTGAAATGCGTCAGTAAAGCACAGCGGGCTTGGAGCAGCAGCCACATCGAGGCGCAGCGCATAGCGCTCGGTAGACATGCGCTCAGTACGCACTTCAGGCAAGATATCCTTGCAGGTGTTTTGATAGATGAACTCTTCTCCAACGTGAGGAGCACGCGCGCTATGCAAGTCAGCACGGGTGCAGAAACAGGGATACACGAGCCCTTGCGCCTCGAGCGCCTCGCATGCACGCAGATAGCGCGCCTGCTGCTCTTCGGCGCTTTGATAGACGACCGCATCTGTCCATTCGAAACCGAACCACTCAAGATCGCGCATGATCGCATCGATATGCTCCTGCTTGGAACGATCGGGGTCAAGATCTTCGATACGCAGCACCATCTCATCGGCAACGAGCGCCGCGATAAGAGAAGCGAAGATATTGCCAATATGGAATCGCCCTGAAGGGCTTGGTGCAAAACGACCGCGAAGGAGCGGTCGTTTCATCTCGTCAGTTTCTACGATCGGTAACATGTTTCGTCTTGCCGAAACTACGCTCGATTCCGCCTGGCTCGATGAGCTTCACATCGGACGAAACGAGCATCGTGTCCTTGAGCTTGGTCTGAATCTGCTTTCGAAAGCGATCCATCTCTTCGAAGGAATCGGTGAATGATTCTGGCAGCAGCTCAACCATGATGACCATGTGATCGAGTCCGCTATCGTTATCGACTTCGATACGATAGTGTGGGCTCACACCTTCGATGCCAGCCAAGATGTCTTCTACCTGCGAAGGGAACACATTGGTTCCGCGGATAATGAGCATATCGTCAGTGCGGGTACGCACCTTCTTCATGCGCGCGTGGGTACGTCCGCAGGCGCACGGCTCGGTGATCACATAGCTCAGGTCGTGCGTGCGGTAACGTAATACCGGGAATGCCTGTTTATCGAGCGGCGTAAGCACCAGTTCACCTGGCACGCCTTCAGGAAGTGGCTCGCCGGTCTTCGGATCGACGATCTCCCAGAAGAAATGATCCTCAGCGATATGCTGCATATCGCGGCAGGCAAGGCATTCGCCCGAAACACCTGGACCCATCACCTCGGTGAGGCCGTAATTATCGGTGCAGATGATATGCATGCGACGCTCGATCTCTTCCTTGAGCGCTGGCGGACAAGGTTCACCGCCGAAGAGCCCGATGCGCAAGCTCGAGTTCTCCCAATCGAAACCATGCTTCTCGCCATATTCGCACATGTGCATCGCATAGGAAGGAGTGGCGATGAGTACGGTGGTCTGGTAGTCGTTGATCATCATGAGGTGACGTTCGGTATTGCCTGAGCCTGCCGGGATGACCATACAACCCAGATGCTCAAGGCCATAATGCAGACCAAAGCCACCGGTGAACATGCCATAACCGAACGCCATCTGAACGCGATCCGAAGGCACCACGCCTGCCATCTGGGCCAAGCGGGCAATGCAGTCACGCCAGACATCAAGATCGTGATCGTTGTACCCTACCACGATCGGCTTTCCCGTGGTGCCCGATGAAGCATGCAGACGCACCACATCATCGAGCGGAATAGCGAAGAGACCGAACGGATAGGTATCGCGCAGCACCGACTTATCCGTGAAGGGAAGCTTGCGGATATCTTCGAGCGTTTGGATATCGCCCGGCACCACTCCAAGTTCTCCCATCTTCTCGCGATACCAAGGCACGCGCTCATAAGTCCACGCAACCTGATCCTTGAGCTTGGCAAGCTGCAACGCACGGATCTCTTCACGAGACATCGTTTCGATCTCGGGCTGGAACATCGGGGTGATCACTGAATTACTCATGGGTTCTCGATTCTGATATTGAATAGAATGGACGTAAGAAGATAGCGGATACTATTTGCACACAGGTAACAAGCGCATTACGCTGAGAAATCAACCTGCGAAACAAGTTCGACCGGCTGTTCAGCCAATGCAGCTTCAGCGCGCGCAACGTCTTCGACGCCGACCGCGATATAGGTTGAGATGAGCGAATAAGAATACTTCACGTTCATATCTTGCTGGGCGATCACATCGAACACGCGCACCAGTTCACCTGGTTCATCGACAAGCTTCAAGCAGAGCACATCAGCCTGCTTGACCGCCATACCTTTTGCTTCGAGCACTTCAAAAGCGCGCTGCGGCTTATCGACCACGAACCGCGCGATGCCATAATCGCCCGTATCGCTTAACGCATAGCCTTTCACGCTGATATCGTTTTCCACGAACACTTCGAGCACGCGCTTCAGGTGACCGACCTTGCTCTCGATGAAAACGCTTAACTGGGCAACAGCCATAGCTACTCTCCTTGCATATAGTTGGCACCCAGATGGAATGCCTCGAGGTTGATATCGATGGTTTTGGGCGGGACATTATCACGAATGACCTCTTCCCAAAGGGAAAAATCGAACGGAAGGCTTACTGCGAGCGCACCGAGCAGCACGACATTCGCACATTTCGCCGTTCCTGCGCTGCGCGCCAATTCGCTTGCTGGAATAAGTGTTGCTCCCAATTCATCAAGACGCTCACGCGCACGAACAGGCATCTCAGCCTTGCCCGTGAGCACGGGAAGCGGCTTGATCTCTTCATCGTCCACAACGAGCACGCCGCCTTCCTTCAGATAAGCCAGGTTGCGGAGTGCTTCTGTGGTCTCGAATGACACGATGTTGTCGGCACAACCTTCGTCGCAGACCATCGTGGAAACGTTATCGCCAAAACGCACGACCGTGGTAACCGCGCCACCACGCTGCGCCATACCGTGAATCTCAGAAACCTTACAGCACTTCCCTGCCGCGCTCGCAACACGCGCGAGCAACGTTGCTGCAGTGATCGTGCCCTGACCACCAACGCCACAAAGCAAAATGGTGAATGTTTTATCGCTCATATCGCGCTCCCCTCTACAGACGCTCGATCGCATCGAACGCGCAGTACTGGGCGCACTGCGAGCATCCATTGCACATATCAGTATCGATCGACGAAAAGCCTGTTTCGCGATCGGTTGAAATTGCGGGACATCCCAGCGTGACACACACACCGCAGCCCGTGCAGTTTCCGTTCACATAGTATGGCTTGTCCTTCGTTTTTGAAAGCAATACACAAGGTCCGCGGAACACAATCACGTCGAGCTCATCGCGCCCGAGCGCATCTTTGAGCGCCGCGCGTACCGCATCACGATCGAACGCATCGACCACCTGCACGTGATCGACACCGATTGCTTCTAGGATCACCGGCAGATTGAGCTCGTTGCTTTCGCGGTTTTGCAGGGTGACGCCATTGAATGGATTGCCTTGTTGGCCGGTCATGGCAGTCGTGCGATTATCCAGGATGCAGATCGTGCCTGCACCCTTGTTATAAACCGTATTGATAAGGCTCGAAAGACCTGAATGCGCAAACGTGGAATCGCCGATCACGCCCACGATCGGACGATGATCGCTTCCCGCCATCGCGAGTTCAAAGCCATGCGCCATCGAAACAGAGGCGCCCATGTCAAGCGTGGTGTCCATAGCTGAAAGCGGTGGCAGAGCGCCAAGCGTATAGCAACCGATATCACCCGTGACAATGGCCTTATTGCGTGCCAGCTCGCGAAAGACGATGCGGTGCGGACAACCCGCGCAAAGAGCGGGCGGGCGATTGGGGACATCGTTGGGAGTATCAAGATGCGCAGGGGTTTCTTTCCCGAACGCACGCAGAATATCTTCAGGATGAATCTCACCATCAGCAGGTAATGGAGTAACGAATTCATCCAGCGCAATACCGCATGAACGCACCGCGTCGGAAAGATAGGTCGAAGCCTCTTCGACCACATACACCTTATCCACGCTCTCAGCGAACTGTGCAAGTGCACCCGCAGGCAGCGGCCAGGTTACCCCCAGCTTGAAGATGTTCACATCACCCAAGGCTTCTTTCACATGCTCATAGACTGCACCAGCACAGATGATACCGATGCTCGCATCGCCCTTCTCCACACGATTGAACGGACACGTTTCCACCCAATCTTTCAGCGTTTCAGTGCGCTTAGCCACAACTTTACGACGCGGCTTCGCGAATGCAGGCATCATGACCCATTTGGTAGGATCAGTTTCGTAAGGCTTCTTTTCAACCTCAGTACGATCCCCTACATCAACAGGTGTTTTCGTGTGAGAGATGCGTACAGTGGAGCGCATCATGAAGGGAACGTCGAACTGCTCGGAAAGATCGTAGGCGCTGCGTGCGAAATCGAGTGCTTCCTGCGAATCGGCAGGCTCAAGAATGGGCACGAGCGAAGCCATGGCATAGTAGCGACTGTCTTGCTCGTTCTGTGAAGAGAACATGCCCGGATCGTCGGCAGCGAGCAAGAGCACACCGCCGTTAACACCAGTATAAGAAGCGGTGAAAAGCGGATCAGCGCATACATTCACGCCCACGTGCTTCATCGTAACAAGCACGCGTGCTCCCGCCGCAGAAGCGCCCATCGCAACCTCAAGCGCGACTTTCTCGTTCGGACACCATTCCGCGTAAACACCAGGAAGCGTTGCGAAGGTTTCCATGGTCTCGGTAGAAGGTGTTCCCGGATAGGCCGTGCCAATATGACATCCTGCCTCCCATGCACCACGCGCGATCGCTTCATTACCTGATAAAAATTCCATGCGTAATCCTTGTTCGTGTTTTTAAAAGATTCAAAAGACTAGATCTTGAGGAACTGCTTATTCGACGAAACGAAGAACGAAACAGCCGATCTGCAGAAGGTCGCCCGGGTTCAACACGGCATTCTTGATCGCTTCATTGTTCACCCACACGCCGTTGAATGAATCGCGATCAGTGATGATCCATTCGCCGTCGATCTTCTCCATTTCAGCGTGGACACGCGAAACGGTCATGTCGTTGAGCATCACGCCACATTGCGGAGAACGGCCGATCTCGATGAAATCGCTCTCAAGCGGAAACACCAGACCTTCCTGCTTGCCATAGCACACGCGAAGCGACGCAGGTGCCTGATCAGCAGCATGAGCACGCTCGCCTTCAGTGTCGATAGATATCGCCTCGAATGCTTGGGTAGCATCTTGGAAATGGTAACCGCACACCGAGCAGCAATCTCCATCGTTATTCGCTTCATTCATGCACACTGGACAAGTTGTCATATGCTTCCCTCTTACCCCTCTATACGCCTTGCGCTTAGCGCGTGGCATCCGCACCATAAATGATCGGCATCGAGCTGACCACTTCGCTTTCGGCTTCCTTCGCTTGATCGCCGCCAGTAAGCCTGTTCCACCAGATGCCGATACCTTCAAGGAAGTTCGGACCGGCACAGTCTTCTGCAGCAACAAGGTCGACCGTTTTGATGATCTCGTTATTCTGGTAATAGTTTACCGTACCCACCTTGTCTCCCACATGCACGGTGTTGGTAATGTCGTCGAAAACCACGTCTTGACTCACATTTCCGTTATAACGAAAGACCTCGACCGTCTCAGTTGGGTTGGCTATCGTTGCCTTGAAGGTCTTATCGAGCCAACCTTTATGGCTCACATTCGCCACGACGGGCGCTTGGACTTCCTGACCATTGAGTCGAAGCATGATCACTTCATCCGAAGAAGCCAACGGAACATCGATCGTATTGTCGTAGACCCAATTCCACATGGTCGTACAGTCGGTGAAACGCTGCGCTTCCGTAGTTGAATGAAGCACTATAGCATAGAGGATCTCTCCATCTCGCTCACAGGCACCTGCAAAGCACTCGCCTGCTTCTTCGGTGAACCCGGTCTTGATGCCGCAAGCACCTTCATAGACGCCTACCAGAAGGTCGGTCGACTCGAGCTGAAGATCGACCCAATTCTCTCCGCGCTTGACCGAGATCGTGGTCTTTGGCGTTGCTACGACCGAACGAAAAAGCTCGTTTTCCATAGCAGCGCGCGCCATGATGGAAACATTCTGAGCACTGCAATGCATGTCCCCACTGAACTGATCGTAATCAAGACCATGCGGATTGCTGAAATGGGCATCATTCATGCCAAGAGCAAGCGCCTTCTTGTTCATCGCATAGACGAATGCATCGTAGCCATTCTGCGGCATCTCGTTCTCGGGAATGCTCTTGTCCTTTTGAAGCTCTTCCAAGATCTTAGGCCCAAGCGATTCAGCCAAAGCTTGACCTGCATCGTTACCTGAAGGAATCATGAGTGCCTTGATCGCAGCTTCGAGCGTGAGCACATCTCCCGCTCTCAGCCCCGCAGTAGATTCACCGATGCTCGCCGCTTCTTGACTGACCGTGATCTCGGTCTGCGTAGGATCTCCCCCATAGTCGAGAGCAACAAGCGCGGTCATGATCTTCGTGATAGAGGCGATATGAACTTGATCATAAGCATTACGCGCAAAGTAGATCGTGCCGTCGCTTGAAACAAGATAAGCGTATTCGGCGGCGATATTCGGCGCTTGAGCAGCAGTGAAACCTTGCTCTTCGATGGTCTGACCGAGTACCACATCGGAATTGCGCACTTCAGCCTGAGCAACACACGGGAAAAGCGCAACGCTCAGAACAGACGCAAATACGCAAGCAAGAATGCCTGCGTATTTGGTACGTGCTCTATCAAGGTTATGCGAACTAGTCGAGCGCATACACATCCTCAGGTTTGCAGACTTCGAATCCTTCTGCAGCAAGCTTTACATCAAGCGCTGGCTCAGCCACCTTCAAGATATCGATCGCATGATCGCCTACCATGAAGCAGTGTGCATATTCGACGTTGATGTCCTTATCATCAAGATAATCGAAGAGCTTCGAGAGCGATCCAGGAACATTGGGCACCTTGACCGCAACGACGTCGATCAGCTTCGCTTGATAGCCTTCTTCTCGCAAGATGCGACAGGCTTTCTCAGGCGTGTCGCAAAAGATACGCAAGATGCCAAAATCCTTCGTGTCAGCTAGGAACATCGCCTGCATGTTGATATCAGCACGAGCGATACTGCGCACCGCAGAAGCGAGCCTGCCTTCTTTGTTCTCCAGAAATACGGTTAGTTGCGAGATCATTATTTCAATCCTTCCCTCAGGTCGATGATGCGTTTTGCCTTACCTTCAGAGCGCTCGATGGTCTTTGGTTCGACGATCTTCACATCAACCGCAATCTGAAGATTATCTTTGAGCGCCTTCTTGAGATCTTTCGTGAGCTTCTGCAAGCGAGCTACTTCGTCGAAGGGGAAATCGGGCACGGTCTCAACCTGAAGTTCAACATGGTCGAGCGAGCCCTTAGTCGTGAGGATGAGCTGATACTGCGGAACGATCTCAGGGAACGAAACGATCTCTTCCTCGATCTGAGACGGGAAGACATTCACACCGCGCAAGATCAGCATGTCGTCGGTACGACCCGTGATGCGATCCATACGGCGGAAAGTACGCCCACATTCACACTGGCCAGTGATGATGCGAGAAATATCGCGCGTACGATAACGAACGAGCGGCGAACACTCCTTAGAGAGCGTCGTCATGACCACTTCGCCCCACTGGCCATCGGGTACAGGCTCGAGCGTCTGTGGATCAACGATCTCGATGATGAAGTGATCCTCGCAAACATGAAGGCCATTCTGTGCTTCGCATTCGCAAGCCACCCCTGGTCCCATGACCTCTGAAAGACCATAGATATCATAGACCTGGATACCAAGCTTATCTTGAATTTCAGCACGCATGCCCTCAGAGCAGGGCTCTGCGCCAAGGATACCTGCATGGATCTTGAATTCTTCAGCCGGCTTGTAGCCCTCTTCGATCGCCACATCAGCGATATTGAGCGCATAAGAAGGCGTGCATGCGAGCACATCAACATCGAAGTCTTTCATGAGACGCACCTGACGTTTCGTATTGCCCGTCGACATGGGGAGCACGGTAAGACCACCGCGTTCACCGCCCTGGTGAGCGCCGAGGCCGCCCGTGAACAAACCATACCCATAGGCAACCTGCAGAACAGCATCAGAGCCACAATCTGCCGCATAGAGGAAACGAGCGAAGCAATCGCCCCACACTTCAAGGTCCTTCGCAGTGTAGCCAACCACTGTTGCGGTGCCTGTCGTGCCCGAAGAGCAGTGAATGCGAGCGACTTCATCTCGTGGCACCGCGAACATGCCGAACGGATACGCATCGCGCAGATCCTGCTTCACCGTGAACGGGAATTTGCTCAGATCGTCGAGCGTCTTTATGTCTTCAGGTTTAACACCTGCCTTATCAAACGACTCACGATAGAAAGGAATACGCTCATAGACATAAGCGACCAATTTCTGAAGGCGCTCAAGTTGAAGTGCATCGAGCTCCTCACGTGGCATTGTTTCTAGTTCGGGCTGGTAGTACACAACGGTTCCTTTCATGCTCATTCGCTCGAAGGTTCGGCTGAACCCTGAACTTTCACTTCATTCTTCGGCTGATAATTCGAATGGAATTCTTTCTCTTGAATTATATTGCCATTACGGTCTTTGACCGTGCGGACAACCGTAATCGAGCGCCCATTAGCGCCAGAAGACTCGATGAACTCTGTCCCAAGAGGATAATCGGGATCTTTACGCACCACTGTGCGATACGGTTCGCCTTCTTCCCATTCGCCATAAACGGTCGTTACTTCATACCCTGGATCGACACCGTAGAGCGTGGCACTGACCGATGAATTGGTGTAGCTCATGCGCAGCAGCACATCGGATTCCGTATCGTTTCGCCATACCAGATCGATATCAGGGTACGCGATGGCTGCGTCGCGACCTTCAGGATAGCTCGCGATATAGAGCGAATGGTTGTTGCGGCGCTCGATCGAATAACCCGCTTCATAGACCACATTGAACACCGTCGTGGCCACCTGACAGATACCACCACCGATTGCATCGGAGTATTCGCCGCCGATGATAGCACCCGCACCTTGGTAACCCTTTTCTGGTGTTGCCTCGCCTGCAAGCGCCAAGAACGACCAAGTCTCCCCTGCCTTACAGATCGAGTTATTGAGTGCATCAGCTGCCACGTGAATGTTGTTGTTGCGCGCTTCTGCGCCTGATGCATAGCGCGTGGTATAGGACGATATTTCAGTGATGAGTCCATAATCGAGCGCCTCTTCGAAGCTCATCGATTCAGGGATCTGCGCTGAAACAACTTGAACCTCTGCTGCGGTGGTCTTCTCGCTAGATGAGAAGAATGTTTCATTCAGGTGCGCGATCGCCTCGGAAACCTGCGGCACTGAGCCTGTTGCGTTAGTGCTAACAGTGACGTTGCCGCCCTCGTTCGCGAAGTGTACAAGATAATCTGATCCACCATAGCTAAAGCCGAACCCTTGGATTATCTTCTGGTTAGCTTTCGCACCATCGAAGAACGGCACGAGCGCAAATGCGTCGCCCTCTTGCTTCACCTCAGTCTTGATCCATTCAGCAAGCACGTTCTTGTCTGCAAAATAGCTCTTGTCATCATAGGAGAAATTGACCCCGCAAGGAATCGAAGCATTGATCTCATCCGCGCACGTCTGCGCCTTATCATGGTCGATCTGGATCACAACATCGTGCATATCGATGATGAAGCGCGACTCACCTTCGGCTTCAAGAAGCGCTTGATTCAGCCTGTCGATCAACCACTCTTCAGACACCTCATACCCATCGTGCCCATCGGTCACCTGCGCATGCGCGTCCTTCATCTCGATGTTGAAATTGACCATCTTGCTTCCAAGTGCATCGATGATCTCATCGCGAAGCGCTTCGAGCGAAGTCTCATTGAATGTGCAGGTTGGCTTGATATCATGCCCTGAGAATTGAGCTGCTAAGCGCGCAAAGAACCCCCCATCGCTTCGTCCTACTTCATAAGCGGCTTTAGCATATGCAGATGGATCGAAGGTTGCACCGATAAGAGAAGCATTCACCGTCCAACGATCACGCGAAGAGAGCGATTCTTCATAGGAGATCTGTTCTTCGAGCGATTCATTGCGCTGCTGTTCTTCTTCAGAGCGCTGTGCAGCTTGCTCGTTAGCGCAGAAGACCACTGCATTGCTGTTGAAGCGCGGTTCGTATTCCTGAGAGATGAGCGTTGTGGCCTCTTCAGGCGTTTTCCCAGAAAGATCGATATTCCCTACGCTCACACCTTGGTAGATGCGATTCATCGTAGCGAGCGAATCAACGCCTCCGGCAACTACGATCACCACAAGCACCACAAGCGCTACTGAAAGCGCCTTGCTCTTCGACCACAGCCATGAACATCCGCCAGCGAATCGCGCGAATGCGCCCGTTCTTCCCGAAGAGTCCGAACGCTTTCCTCCCGTTGGCTTCATGGGATTCTTCAGCACATTGTGAGGGATCCCCTGTTCACCCCCAAGCATATTGTTCGTCTGATTTGCTTGCGAGCGTCGCTTACCCTCCGTGCGCGCAGAGCGACTAGATTGCGCAGCTCCCCTACGAGCACGAGTATTCGTTGCTGGCGAAGCAGCTTCTTGTGGTGGCTCATCGTTAGTTACCGCAGTACGCCTGGCCGTGCGCATGAGCGTCTCAGCGCGAGCAGGACGTTGTGACGAACACTGAGCGCTATCTGAAAAAAGCGACCGCTCTTGCTGCGTTGTAGCAGTGCGTGCTTGCAGTCGCTGCCGTGCGGCATCACGACTCTCTTGTGCAGAATCAAGCTCAGGCTCTCTGCGAGAAGGACGTGCGCTCGTGCGAGCCTGCGAACCGTACCGAGTGTCCCTGCGCGAGCGAATGCTCGATTCTTGCAAACGCGAATCGCGCGACGAGCCAGTTTCGCCACCTACGCGTGAAGAACGTCCCTCTGAAGCAGTGCGTCCACCTCGCACCGAACGCGCACTTTGGCTTGCAGAATCTCCGCGCGGAGGCGAAGTATCGCGCGCAGTGCGTGAAGGACGCGTGTTAGAACGATCTTGACCACGTCGCTTTGACGAAGAAGATAATCCTTGCGCATCGCGCTTTCTAACCATGAGCGCTCTCCGATGAGGCTTCCGCAAGCTTGCGTGCTTTCGCCGATCGTGCGCCCTTTATGCCAGCATAGGCATAGTAGGACGTGGTGAAGATATTCAAGATAAGACCGGCATATACGAACCAGAATCCCCATGAATACTGCGCAGCAGAGAAGCCAGGAAGCCAAGAGAGATCACATACGCCCAACCCTGCGAAGAGCGGGAAATTCAAAAGCACACCCACAAAACCGATGTAGAGAAGCGTGGTGGCAACCTTACCCGCATAGATGACCGGCACACGCACCTGATAGCGCTTCAGAATATAGCCGCCACCAATGAGCAGAGCAAGATCGCGAATGACCACAAAAAGGATGATCCAGAGCGGCAAACGCCCCACCAAGAACAGCCCAAGCACGCCTGAGATCATGAGAAGACGATCCACTGCGGGGTCGAGCAACTGACCCAAACGAGAAACTTGATTGGTACGGCGCGCTACCTGGCCATCGACCCAGTCGGTCGATGCGGCGATCGCGAAGAGCAGTGTAGCTGCAAGATTCAGATCATGGAAGAGCAACACAAGGAAAATAGGAATCATGAGCAGACGAATGAATGAGATAAGATTCGGCAACGTGAAGATCTTGTTCGACACCTCGTAGGACTCGTTCGCGCCCATGCGCTCTCTCCCTCTTCAAAAGGAAACGGGCCTTAAAAAGGCCCGAATCACACAGAATTCTATATCGGTAGCCTAAGCTTCAGGCGTTTGACCAGCTTGTTCCTGCTTTGCTTTTTCACGTGCAGCTTTTGCTTCCAACGCCGCCTTAATTCTAGCAGCTTTTTCCGCTTCCTTACGTGCAAGCTCTGCTTTTTCTTCCTCGGTGGGTTCAGGTTTCGTAGTGACCGAAGCAACCTTCTCAAAAGCTGGCTTACGATACTCCGGCATCATGGTGAGACAATGCTGCGGACATTCACGTACGCACGTGCGGCACTGAATGCAATCGAACGGATCGATCGTCCAAGACTCTGCCTCTTTATCTACCGTGATGCAGCCTGTCGGACAGCGCTTTGCGCAGATGCCACAGAGCGTGCATTCGACGATGTCATTTTCAACATGTCCCTTCAGATCCTCGACAGGAGGCTTTGTCTCATACGGGTAGCGAATGGTCTCAGGACGCTTGAAGAGCGACTTGAGCGTCATTTTTCCTAGTTTGAAATATCCCATTGCTCTACCTTTCCGTGCAGCTGATGCAAGGATCGATGGTAAGAACGATCATGTTGACATCGGCTAGGTCGCAGCCTTTGAGCGCCACGGTCATGCCAGCGATATTCTGCGTAGTTGGGGTGCGGATACGCATGCGCTCGAGATTCTTCGTACCATTGCCAGAACAGTAGTAATACACTTCACCACGCGGCTGTTCAAGAATATTGCATGCTTCGCTTCCTGCAGCAGGCGCACCCTTCACAGGCACATAGAAATCGCCACCAGGAATCTTGTCGATCAGTTCATTGATGATGTCGATGGACTGCAGCACCTCTTCAGCACGCACCTGAACGCGTGCGTAGCAATCACCATCGGTCGAGAGAATCGGCTTGAATTCCGCCAGATCGCCATACGCGCCAATACCCAAGCAGCGAACATCGTTGTTCAAGTTGCTCGCACGGGCGAAGGGTCCGACCATGCCGTAGCCAAACGCATCTTCCGGTGCGATATAGCCCACGCCTACCAGACGATTCTTCACTGATGTGTCTTTCAGGAAAGCATTGCAAATTTGCTTGTACTCATCTTTAATGCTCGCAAGCTTATCTTTGATAGCCTGGAGCATAGGCGCATCGATATCCTTCGTAACGCCACCGATGAGCGTATAAGACAAGATAACGCGTCCGCCAGCTACCGCTTCGAAGATATCGAGGATGCGCTCACGCAAGCGCCAGGAATGCATGAACAAGCTCTCGAAACCGAACGCATCAGCCGCAAGACCCATCCACAGCAAATGAGAATGTATACGCGAAAGCTCATGCATGATGGCACGCAAGTATTCAGCACGCGGCGGGATCTCAACGTTCATAAGGCGCTCGACCGTTTGTGCATAGCCATAGCTGTGACCGAACGCACAAATGCCGCAGATACGCTCAGCAACATAGATGTATTGGTGGATATCGCGCGTCTCGACGAGCTTTTCAAGACCACGATGGATGAATCCGATCTGAGGAAGAACATCGACGACCGTTTCGTCTTCAACCACGAGGTCAAGATGAACCGGCTCAGGCAGAACCGGATGCTGGGGTCCGAATGGTATGACTTGTGCTTTTGCCATTGTTACTCCCCTTCCTCGTTCGTGTTCGCAGAAGCTTCTGAAGGCGCTGCCTCAGAAGCGTTCGCAGGAGCTTCAGCCTGCTCTTGAGGCTGCTCTTCAGCAGGAGCGCTGGTTACACTAGCTGCTTCGGCCTCTTTTGCCGCCTTCTCCTTTGCCGCTTTCGCCGCTTTTGCTGCTTTGGCCTTTGCGATCTTCGCCGCTTTCTCACGTGCGGCAAGCTGCTCAGGCGAGACGATGCTCATAGGAGCTTCAACGCCTTCAGCAAAGCGATAGAATGCACCTTCGAAATCGATAAGATTACCAACGATGTTCACACCGAAGAGATCGTGAGCTTCGTTTTCGTTCACGAAGATGGCGATATAAAGCGGCGTAAGCGAAGGAACCTCAGTCTCACCCTTGATGATTCCTTCGATTCGGCGATTGATGACTTCGCTGCCTTTGATGAACGTGTAGTAAAGCCAGACGGTATCGTCTTCTTTGAGTACGCCCATCATCTGAGCCAGCTGATACCCTTGCTCCTTATATTCGCGCGCAGTATCGACCAGATCTTCGAGCGCAAGAGGGACAAACGTTTCATTCAATTCCATAACGCTTACGCCCCTTTCTTCTTCTCTTCTTTGAGTTTCTTCGACTTTTCCTCAAGAATGCCAATGCCTTGAACGACCGCATCGATGATCGCTTCAGGACGAATCGCGCAACCAGGCGCATACACATCCACAGGAATTGCCTGATCAACACCACCGATGATGTTGTAGCAGTCTTTGAAGATGCCTGCCGTACAAGCGCAGACACCGCAGGCAACGACCACCTTCGGTTCTATCATCTGATCGTAGATTTCCTTAACAACATCGATATTGCGTTCGTTGACACCACCCGTAACCAGGAAGATATCAGCATGTTTGGGGTTACCGGTATTGATGATGCCAAAACGCTCGACATCGTAGAGCGGCGTGAGCGCAGCGAGCACCTCAATATCGCAACCGTTACAGCTCGAACCGTCGTAATGTATGATCCAAGGAGATTTTGAAACAGAAGACATGTTACCTCCTTACAGAAATGCAAGAATAAGGATATTGATACCACCGAGAACGAGCGTGACGATCCAGGTTGATTTCAACACCAGTTGCCATTTCACACGAGCGAAATTATTGTCGATCCAAATCTCAAGCACGTAGATGAGAACGAATGCGATGAGCGCAACCGCGATCGAAACAGGATTTCCCCAGATGAAGAACATCACGATCCAGCCCATGTAGAGGATGTTCTCGCACCAGTGCATGATCTCGATCTGACCAAGCGTCTTGCCCGACATCTCGGTAGTTACACCTTTTACCAGTTCTTGATGTGCATGATGTGAATATGAGAGGTCAAACGGAGATTTCCTCAATTTAATCGTAAGAATGAACAGCATTCCCAGGAAAACACCCCACAAACTGAAGATGATGGGTGAATCCAAGAAAGGCAGGATCGCGATATCGAAGCTACCCGTTGCCTGGAAGAAGCCAACAGCAAGCAAGAGCACCATAGGCTCATAAGCCATGATCTGAAGATTCTCACGATGTGCGCCCGCTTCAGAGAAGGGTGAACGCGATGCATAGGCAGCCATGACGAACATGAGTTCAGCAAGCGTGATAACGAAGACACACAGAAGGAAGTTCCCACCTGAGAAGAAGATACCTCCTGCGATGAACGTGAAGATGAGCGCGCAGAACACATATGTTCCGATAGTGCCGTTTACTGCCACGTTGTCCTTAGCGAACAGCTTACGAACGTCGTAAAGAGGCTGCAGCAGTGGCGGTCCCACACGACCTTGCATACGCGCCGAGATAATGCGGTCGATGCCAGAGAGCAAGCAGCCGAGCACCGTTCCGACGATCGCGAAGACAACCGAGGCGCCGAGCGTGATAAGGATTGAAATAAGCGTTTCCACGATGTGCCTCCTTTCTTAGAACAGTGCCGTAAATCCGATGGTGGCGATGATCGCCCAAATGAATGCAACGAGTATGAGAATGTAGCAGATGATGGTGCCAACAGGCGTTAGCTTCGCCTCGCCAAACCAGTCTTCCATATACCAATTGCGCGCAGTAGCCTCCTGTGGTTTCGAGAGCGAATTCAAATAGACTCGCGATTCGTTCTCGACTGAAACGCCAGAAAGATACACGCTGGCCTTCTTAGCCTTCGTGTTCTTGCGCAGCACGCCGAACATCATGACCACCATGAACAAGACGATGATAGTGGATAGATAGAGGTTCTCATCGCGAATCGGCTGGATGCTCATGCCGAGGATCGAGCTGACATAAGGCTCGACCATGAAGTTCGAGATGACCGGGATGAGCGCACAAGCAAGCACGGCGAGCACCGCCATGAGCGCGAGCGAGAGCCATTCGCTCTTATGCACGGTAACTTCCACGTTATCAGGTTCGCTTGCGATGCCCGCAAGCTTGCCGAGCCATTTTGCCCAGAACATGAAGGTAGCTGCGGAGCCGAATGCCAACATAAGGATGAGCGCGATCTGGCGCGTTCCGATAAGCGTGATGAGCGTTGCCCATTTCGCGATGAGCATGCCGAACGGCGCGATGAACATGATCATGATACCAAGCATCATGAGGCGTGCAAGCTTCGGCATGCGCTCGAAGAGCGTGTCCATGTCTTCGATGTTACGAGAACCGATATGATGCTCTGCAGTACCCACGCACAAGAAGAGCAAGCTCTTCGCGATAGCGTGGAAGATGACGAGGAAGATCGCTGCCCAGATTGCCTCTGCGGTACCAACACCCGCACAAGCAGTGATAAGACCGAGGTTCGCAATGGTTGAATACGCGAGCACGCGCTTAGCGTTCACCTGCGAAATGGCAAGGAACGAGCAGAACAGGAACGTAAGACCGCCCACCAAGATAACGAAGATGGAAGGCCCGAACGACACCGCATAGATAGGTGCGCACTTGATGAGCATGAATACGCCCGCCTTCACCATGGTGGATGAGTGCAGAAGCGCACTGGTAGGCGTCGGTGCAACCATAGCGCCCAACAGCCAGGTATGGAACGGCATCTGCGCCGCTTTGGTCATGCCCGCAAGGCTCAAGCACGTGAGCGGGAATACCACGAGCGCTGGCGCGAACGTGCCGATGACGATGAAGTCAAGGAAATCGACCGTGTTGAACTCGAGCACCATGAAGAAGAGCGCCGCCAAAAATGCGATGCCACCAACCATGTTCATGACGATCTGACGGAACGCATTCGCGATCGCTTCCTCAGTACGGGTATAGCCGATGAGGAGGAAAGAACAAACCGTAGTGATCTCCCAACCAGCATAGAGCCAGATGAGATTATTGCAGAAGATGATCGCATACATCGCTGCAAGGAAGATGAACATGAGCGCGAAGAAACGCGGACGACGATCCGCTTCATGCTTGTGTTCAGCCTGGAAATCTTCCATGTAGCCAATGGAGTAGATGCAGATGCCTGCACCCACAAGACCGATGATGAGCGTCATGATGAGCGAGAGCGAATCAATATAGAGACCGCGGGTGCATACGATATCATGCGCACATCCGAACTCGAAGACGAGCGTACCGATAAGCTGGATAGCCGCAAGACCCAACACCCAGAACCTTCGATACTTGACACTGTAGAAGATAACGATTGCGCCGACGATCACGCTGATAACTATTGATGCCCAATCGACCACAACGGACTCGAACAGGAAGTACTTGCCGGGGGTGCCGATGTTCATCACAACGAACGCAATAGAAGCGCCCATGATGACGATGCTGGCAACCCACACGATCGCATTTCTTACCTTGTTCTGCCGAAAGATCAGCAAGAGAGCGGCAACAACAAGAGGAAAGAGGATTAAAAATCCTATCATCTCCATGCTTGTTCCTCCTTTTTTAGGAGCTCATAATAAAACGAGACTTAATCAGTCTCATTTTCACTCTATTACTTCATGCTGACTGCACGCCGCACGCTTCGTTTATGGAGATAATATGTTCGGTAAGTGGGTTGGGGCGAGCACTATTTGCGAACTGGGCTTACCCAATGATGAACACGGGGCGTTTTTGATAAGCGCACACCACTGAAACTTCTGCCTCTGCTCGTGCGACCACCCCACGCAGCGTCTCGACTGGCAAACGATAGGTGTTATTGTTCTCCGAGATGTGGAGTGCAACGACCGTTTCGAGCCCAGTATGCATGAGCGCCGCAAGCGCATCGGCAGCCTGTGCGTTGCTCAAATGCCCCACGTCTGACCCGACCCGCTCTTTGAGCATGCGCGGATAAGGTCCCGTTTTGAGCATCTGCTCGTCGTGGTTGGACTCAAGACCGAGGATACGTACTCCACGCAAGCCCTCGAGCGCTTCAGGGAGCACCACGCCGGTATCGGTGATGAATCCAAGTGCATCCTCCCCACATTCGAACTTAAAAGCAAACGAAGCAGGTGCGTCGTGCGAAGTAGGCAGGATCGAAACGTCCAGGGTTCCGATCGTGTGCTTCTGACCTGCCTCGAAGAAAATGACCTCTTTCGACTCTTGGGCTTGCTTGAGCTCTTTGCTCGCAGCGAGCGTTTCAGGATGCAGATAGAGCGGCACTTCTATGCCTTGCGAACGCAGACCACGCAGGATGACCCCAAGGTTCTTCACGTGATCAGAATGATTATGAGAGATGAGAACGCCCTTGAGATTGGCCATATAGAAGCCACCTTCTGCACTGAAGGCGAACACATCGCGCTTGCAGATACCCGCATCGATAAGGACACCCTCGCCCGTAACGCGATCATAGACCACTGAAGCATTGCCCTTGCTCCCACTGCCGATAACGATAAGATTAAGACGCGCCGATGAAGAAGTGCACCTTGCACGGCTATCGACTGCAAGAGACTCATGGTTCTCGCGTTGCGTTTCGATATGCGCGCGCGTTAGTCCCTTCTCTTCATCTTGAAACAACATCGCTCCTGGCTCTTAGCTTATGGATATCACACAGAGAAAATGCTATTTATGATAGTAGCGATGGAGCTCGTATTTTGGCTCGCAACAGATATTCATACCGAGACGCTTGTAGAACTGTTCATCGGTCTCAGAGATGATGACCGAGAAGAACGCATCGCAACCACGTAGATTCTCGACGCAATCGAGCACCTTCTTCGCAGTTTCATTGGTGGCAGAACTGATAGCAAGCGCAATGATGGTCTCATCGGAGTGAAGACGCGGATTGTTTGAATCGAGCACGTTGGTCTTGAGCTTGCAGATGGGCTCGATAGCTTCATCTGAGATAACGTCGGCATCAGGATCAACTCCTGCCACAGCCTTGAGCGCATTGATGAGCGTACAAGCAGCAGCACCAAGGTTTGTCGAGGTCTTACCCGTGACAACTTCCCCATCAGACAGCATGATCGCGCCCACGGGAGCACCCGTGATCTCCTCCTTGAGCAAGGCTGCGGAACGTGCTTTGAGGTCGTTGGCACCAACGCCTGCCTGATTCATGAGCAACTCGCACTTCTCGAGCTGATCTTGCCCCATGCCGCTGCGCTTGACCTCGGTTGCAGTCTGATAATAGCGGCGCACGATCTCACGACGAGCGGCATCTGAACAGGCTTCGTCATCAACGATCGCGAATCCTGCCATGTTCACGCCCATATCAGTAGGTGATTGATACGGACAATGGCCCGAGATACGGTCCATCATAGCTTTGAGAACGGGGAATATCTCAACATCGCGGTTGTAATTCACCGTCACTTCGCCGTAGGCTTCAAGCTGGAAGGGATCGATGATGTTCGCATCGTTCAGATCAAGAGTGGCAGCTTCATAGGCGATATTCACAGGATGATTGAGCGGAAGATTCCATACCGGGAAGGTTTCGTATTTTGCATACCCTGCCTTCACGCCACGTTTGTTCTCGTGGTAAAGCTGCGAAAGACACGTTGCCATTTTGCCTGAACCAGGACCAGGAGCCGTTACCACCACGAGCGGTCGCGTAGTTTCGACATATTCATTCCTACCATAGCCTTCGTCGCTTACGATGCGAGCGATATCGTTCGGATACCCTGGGATCGGATAATGAAGATAGGACGTGATGCCAAGCGCTTTGAGACGATGACGAAAAGCATCGGCAGCGGTCTGACCACTGTATTGCGTGATGACCACTGCACCCACGTAAAAGCCCATACCGCGCAAGATATCCATCAGACGCAGGACATCTTCATCGTAAGAGATTCCTAGATCACCACGTACCTTATTCTGTTCAATATCATTAGCATTGATAGCGAAGATGATCTCGACATCATTCTTCATGGATTTGAGCATCGAAACTTTTGCATCGGGCTTGAAACCAGGAAGAACGCGCGAAGCATGCATGTCATCGAAGAGCTTGCCACCGAATTCCAGATAGAGCTTGCCACCGAACTGTTCGATGCGCTTTTTGATATGCTCAGCCTGCATTGAAATGTACTTATCGTTATCGAATCCAATGCGCATGGCTGCTCACTTTCTTGAAGAATGGTATTTTACCGTGCCAAACAGCAGTTACGGAATAAAGCTCCTGTTTGCAAAACGCTGTTTTCCATAGTACTTAATCATCAACAAAAGAAAACCCTTGAATTTTGAAATGAACATCTGCTGCGCAGGTAGTCGTCCCTTATGCAAAAAAAGAGAGAGCATTCGCTCTCTCTTTTGTGTTTAGCTGGTCGGGACTCAGAAGTTCGCTCGCATCAAGGCACGCTTCGCTTTACAGCCTTGACCCTCGCGCCAGAAGTGCTTGATAGCACTTCGGTGAACCTTTCGGTTCAAATCCTATGGACGAAGTCCATTCCTGCTGCGCAGGTAGTCGTCCCTTATGCAAAAAAAAGAGAGAGCATTCGCTCTCTCTTTTGTGTTTAGCTGGTCGGGACGACAGGATTTGAACCTGCGACCCCTTGACCCCCAGTCAAGTGCGCTACCAAACTGCGCCACGTCCCGATTGCTCAAAACAGCATCACCTATAGTAACAAACAATGCTCGCACGTCAAGAATTCAATAGGTGAAGTTTGGATTAATCGCGCTTCTTGTTAGGATCCTTCTTGCCATCAGGGCCAACATAAACCTGGTCTTTATCGACCCATGTATTGGTTTCCATCACGCCATCAGAACCGACATAATAATCACCGACCCACTTGCTTACCTGCATGACGCCCGACTCATCGAAGTAATACCACTTCTTATCGATCTCTTGCCACCCAGTTTGCATTTCACCAGATGAAGCGAAATGATACTTCGCGCTCTTATCATCAAGCCAGCCTGTGATCATAGCGCCGTCTTCAGTGTTGAGGTAATACCACTTATTCTTGAGGTTGATCCAACCTTTAGCCATCTCTCCCGAAGGTGCGCTGCAATAGAACCAGGTATCGCCTTCTTTGACCCAACCAGTTTGCATCGCACCATCTTCGTTGAAGAAGTAGGTCTTCTCTTTGATCGTTTGCTTACCCGTGAGCATCACGCCATTGTCATCCAGGTAATAGCGCTTGTTCTTAACATCGACCCAGCCCTTGGTCATGGCGCCATTCGATGCAAAGTAATACCACTTGCTATCGATGTGTTTCCAACCAGTAGCCATCGCGCCAGATGAAAGCAAGTAATAATCTGCCTTGCCATCATTGACCCAGCCGGTTTCCATAACGCCAGTCTCAGGGCTCAGGTAGTACCAGGTGTTTTTCACCTTTGCCCAACCCTTAGCCATCGCGCCTGACTTGTTGAAGTAATACCACTTGCCTTCAACGCTCTTCCAGCCAGTCTGCATGACACCAGAATCGCTCAGATAGTAATCTGCTTTACCATCATTCACTAATCCGGTTTCCATGACGCCAGTCTGCGGATTCAGGTAGTACCAAACGTTCTTTACCTTCTTCCAACCAAGCGCCATGTCGCCTGAAAGGTTGTAGTAATACCACTTGGTATTGTTCTCTTCATGGTTCCAACCAGTAACCATCGCACCAGCTTTGGAGCCCGATACGGTGAGGAAGTACGTCTTGTCCTTGATCACCTGTTTGCCGGTGAGCATCTTGCCATCTTCACCCAGGTAGTACCAGGTATTCTTGACCTTCTGCCAGCCGGTAGCCATAGCGCCAGAGCTCTTGAAGTAATACCAAGAGCCATCAATCTGCTCCCAACCAGTATCCATCCAGCCGTTGCTGTCAAAGTGATAGGTGCCGGAATCAAGCTTGAGCCAACCAACTGCATACTTGTTGTTGCCGTAGTCGTACCACCAGCCCTTGGAGCTGTGCACCCACGTGCCCGTAGCAGGATTGCTCGGCTCAGGATTCACGGGGTCATCTGGATCAGGAGTATCCGGTTTAGGATCTTCGGGCTTAGGATCCTCTGGTTTAGGATCGGGTGTCACATTTTGAGGAGTGACCTTACCCTGGTGGCCATCGACTGCAAGCCAGGCTTCGAGCGGCGCAGTATCAGCGATGCTATTCCCGTTGCAAACCAGATCGGTAAGTTTGGTATTCTTACTGATGTCGAGCGTAGCGATCTTGTTGTTCTCACACACGAGAGACTTAAGATTCACAAGCGCAGAAACATCAAGAGCATTCAGCTGATTATTCGAGCAGGTAAGGGTTTCGAGAGCTGTGCATGGTGCCACATTCAGCGTAGCAAGTTTATTGGAAACGCAATTGAGTGAGGTAAGCGCTGTACAAGCAGAAAGATCGAGTTCGGTAAGCTCATTCTCTGCACACTGCAGGAACGTGATCTTCGCATTCGCAGGAAGCTTCAACGAAGTGAGCTTATTGGCATTGCATTCAACCGAGGTAAGCTCAGGGCAATTCGTAAGATCGAGAGCGGTGAGCTCATTGACAGAGCACTGCAACGCGGTCAGTTTATCATGATGAATCAAGCTCAATTCGGTCACCTTATTGTTACTGAACTGCAGCTCTTCAAGATTGGGGCACCCAGAAACATCGAAGCCCGTCAACTTGTTGTTATTCACCACGAGCTTGGTAAGCTCCGAACATCCGACCAGATCCAAAGAAGAGAGATTGCCTGACGGCGTGATAAACTCGATCGACTTTAGCTTGCCGGTACCCTGGAATTTTGCAGTTTCGAGCGTAGAGGAAGCGCAGTAGAACGAGGTAAGTTCGCTACAAGCTGAAAGGTCGAGTGAGGTGATAGTCGAGACGCCCTGTGCAAAGGTCACACTCGTTACTGGAAGAGTTTTACTTCCTCCGTCACCTCCCGCAACTTCAACAGTGGCAGGAATATGCGCCTCTGTTACATCATTCGTGGTTGTGACGCCAGTGATATAAGCAGTATCATCTTTTTCGGTATACGTGTAGGTTACATCGGTATTGTTGGGATCTGTGTATTCAGCCGCGTACGCAAGATTGCCAGGTGCAAGCGCGAAGAGCGCTGCTGCCAAAAGACAGATCGCCGCAAGAAAAGCGCCCATCTTCAAAGAAAGTTTCTGCGCTGGCGTACGTGTTTCACACAGTACAGCGCTCCCCTCCTGAACATTGAGCGAACTGAGCAGATGGTTCTTAGGCATTACTGCCTCCTTACCTCGTCTGGTGCAATTATGGTTCGTAAGCAGTTTATCACACGAAAATCGGTGTTTATCTGCTTTGTCCTTTCATTGAGCCTCGAAAGAATAAAAACGCTGGAGCGGACTGCTGCTGCTCCAGCGTTTTTATTCGCTTCTGTTTATTTCATAGCAATCCTATGAAATACCACACACCTATTTTTTCAAGGAGTCGTCTTCCTTGGAAACTCCGATACGGTGTCGCGCTAAGAACTCCATGATGCGATTGCTGAAGATGAGCGCGATGATCGCGAGCACGATAAGCACGGCGAAGATCGCTACGCTTTCCCACAGACGCCCATCGAGCAATCCTTCAGCAGCATAGGCAGAAAGGATGATCCCTGGCGAGCGAGCAATAGTGGTGATAGCAACGAAGGGCTTCAGCTTCATGTCTGTAAGCGGAACGATATAGGTGAACGTATCTTTTGGCAGCCCAGGGATAAGAAACAAGATGAACACGATGATATTCAAGCGCCCAGTTTTCTCGAAGTCCTGGAATTTCTTCAGATGCTTGTCCGAAATGAGGTCCTTGACGAATGGCGCACCTAAGCGGTGGACCAGCTCGTAGACGAATGCGCTCGAGATCGCGCAACCAAATAGGATGAGCAGCGAGCCCCAAAGTGGTCCATAGAGCATACCCGCTGCCATCTGGGTTACTTCGCCAGGGATGAAAGCAACCACGACCTGGATGAATTGAAGCGCAAGGAGCACCAGAACACCCGCAGCTCCCGCATCTTGGATGCGCTCGATCACGCGATCGACACCACCTGGTTCAAAGATGTCTTTGAACAGAGGAAGCAACGCGACCACGATGATGATGCACAGAACGAAGAAGCCTATCAGGCCTAGGAACTTGAAAAGGTCCGAGCGTTTCACCTCTTTATTGAAGAGGTGAATCGTACTCTCTTGCTCGGCAGGATCTTCTGTTAGAGGCTGCTTTGCCTTGCGCTCTTGTTTCTCTTCGGTCATGCGTACTAGCGCTCCATTGCGGCGATCGTATCGAGGATGATATCGGCAAGCTCTGCCTTCGACATGAGCGGCAAATGCGTTTCTTCTTCAGAGGTTACGAGCCACACTTCATCGTCGTCTTTACCGAACACCTTATTCGCACCTACTTCATTCGCTACGATCATGTCAGCGTTCTTCTTGATGAGTTTCTTGCGCGCATTATCGATGACATCGTTGGTTTCCGCCGCAAAACCTATCACGACCTGGTTCTCTTTAACACTCCCCAAGGTTGCGAGCACATCGGGATTCTCAACGAGTGCGATGTTGGCCAGCTCTGCATCGTTGATACCCTTCTTGAGCTTGCGATCCATCTCTTTTGCAGGACGAACATCGGCTACTGCAGCAGCAAAGATTCCCACATCGCACGCATCGAAAATAGGTGTTGCTGCTTCAAGCATATCGCGCGCTGATTCAACATAGACAACCTCCACGCCCTCTGGCGCAGGCAGCGCGACCGGTCCCGAAACGAGCGTGACCTCAGCGCCTTTTCGTACGGCAGCTTTAGCAAGGGCATAGCCGAACTTCCCTGAGGAACGGTTCGTGATATAGCGCACGGGATCGATAGCCTCGACCGTAGGGCCAGCCGTGATCATGATGCGCTTACCGGCGAGCACCTGCGGCTCGCTCGTTGAAGCAGACACATCGAGCGCTTCGAGCACCTGCGCTACGATCAATTCAGGCTCGGGCAAACGACCCTTCCCCACTTCACCACATGCAAGATACCCCGCATCAGGCTCGATGAAGGAGATGCCGAACTTGCGCAGACGAGCCATGTTGTCCTGCGTGATAGGGTTTTCATACATGTGCACATTCATAGCAGGAGCGATCATGACCGGCGCAGTGGTGGCGAGCAGCGTGGTAGTGAGCAAGTCATCGGCAAGCCCATGCGCGATCTTAGCCATCACGTTCGCCGTGCAAGGAGCAACAAGAACGAGATCGACCTCTTGGGAAAGAGAAATATGATGAATGGGATCCTGCGGGTTATCGAAAAGCTCCACTGCTACTGGCTCGTTGGTGAGCGCACGAAATGTGAGCGGATCGACAAAATGCGTGGCATGTTCGGTCATCATGACCTTCACGCGCACATCGGCCTTCTGCAGGCCACGCACGATCTCGGCGGCCTTGTAAGCAGCGATGCAACCCGTGATTCCTATAAGGACGGTTTTCTGTGGTTTAGAAGCCATTTCATCTCCTTGATTCACTATATCTTTGTTATTGTAAGACAAGATGAACCGCTCGCTCAGAATGGCGCGAACTTCATCAAAACTTAATACCCTCACCATATTTTCTGTAAGCCGAAAGTACACGAAAGGAGTCGCATGGAAGAACCGCAGCAGAACAGCTCCAAAGATGTCATTCATGGCATCACTTCCATGGTCTCGCCACGCTATATCAATCTTTCTTTCGCAAAGCTCTTTTGGATCTTCGTGGTTGCCTCTATCCTCGGCCTTTTGATCGAAGACGTTTTCCACGTGCTCGTCTACCATGAGTGGGAAAGCCGCGCGGGTCTTGTGTGGGGTCCGTTCTCTCCGCTCTATGGTGTAGGAGCGGTGGTCTTAACGGTGTTTCTCAATCGGTTCTACTACACCCACAATCTGATCATCTTCCTCATAGCCATGGTGCTCGGCTCTGCCATGGAATACCTGGCAAGTCTGATCATGGAAGTATTCTGGCATGCGATCGCCTGGGATTATAGCGGCACGTTCGGATCGATCGATGGGCGCACGAACTTCTTGTTCGGTGTGATGTGGGGCATGCTCGGCCTGGTTTGGGTACGCATGATCATGCCACGCATCAAGTTCATATTCCAGCACGTCAATTTCAAGAGCATGGCCATGCGCATCTTCACTTGGTTCATGATCGCCTTCATGACGGTCAACATCGTGGTTACAGTGCTTGCGCTCCATCGCGAAGGACAGCGCACGGAGAACATCCCTCCCGCAACACCGGTAGACGTATGGCTCGATGAAACATTCCCCGACGACTGGATGCAAAAAAGGTTCGAGAACATGACCGTTTCAAAGGATGTCGGGGCGGAGAACTCTTAAAGGCACGCCTTGGCGATGCTCTTACGCAGGCGAAGAAGCTCGCTCTTCATCGTGGCCAGCCCTTCTCATCACGTTAGGAATTTTCCAGAGGCGGGTGCTTATGGTCACACTATCTATACAAGCGCAAAGCTCTCGCGTTCTTCAGTGATGCCGCAATTCTCCTGATAGGCAGCGAGCACTTCATGTCCGCGCTCAGTGAGCCCGATGCGACGATCGGCCAATTGCGAGATAGCTTGGATAAGATCATCCGGCAGCGGCGCCATGAAGCTGAGCGTATCGTTGATGCAAGGATGTTGGAACTCGATGAAATACGAATGAAGGAACTGGCGGCAGAGCCCTAGATTGCTGCTCTTTCCTGGGTTGCCATAGGTCTGATCGCCCACCACCCAATGATTGATGTATTCCATGTGCACGCGGATCTGATGCGTGCGCCCTGAGTAGAGCTTGCATTCAACAAGCGTGAAACCGTTGTCTTTAAGCCCTGACTCGAAACGCTCGAGCACATTGAACGTGGTGACCGACGAGCGCGCCTGAGGCTTATCGGAAACCTGCATGCGCGTGCGATTCTTGTCGCTACGGAAAATGGGCGCATCGATAAGACCTGTATCGCTTGCGATATTTCCATGCACCAGACAAAGATACTTGCGATTCACATTACGACGGCGAATCTCATCTTGGAGGATATAGCCCACTTCGTCATTCTTCGCGCAGAGCATGAGTCCGCTCGTGTCGCCATCCAAACGATGCACGATGCCCGGGCGATCATCGCCCTGAATGTGAGCAAGATTCTCACGTCCATAATGATAGATGAGTGCATTGGAGAGCGTTCCTCCTGGATGCCCAGGTGAAGGATGGCAGATCAGTCCTGGTTGCTTATTGATCACGAGCAGATCATCATCTTCATAGTAGACCTCAAGAGGAATATCCTCAGGCTCAAGATAGACATGCGTCTCTTCGACAAGCTCTTCATAGATGATAAGGTCGCCCTCGTTCACGATGTCTTTCTTAGTAGGTTCTTTACCATTCAGAAAGACCTTGCCTGCCTCGATCTGCTTGACCGCTTTACTACGCGTCGGATATAGACCAGCTTCAAAAAGATACGAATCGAGACGCATTCCGGCATACAGATCGCTTACTGTATTCGAGAGCTTTCTCGCCATGGAATTCGCCTCCTATTCGCTGTGTTCCACATGCTTCGGTACGGCAAGGAACTTGATGATAAATGCGATGAGCACACATATGATACCGCAGGTGATCCCCGCATCAGCAATATTGAAATTCGGGAAATCGATGAAGAGCGGCTCGATGAAATCGACCACATAACCGCGCAAAAGCCTATCGATCATATTTCCCACTCCCCCTGCAAAGATGAGCGCAAGACCCACCGTTTCTAGCGCGGAAGCTTCTTTGGCTATATAGATCGTATATGCCAAGATGATCGCACAAAGCACGATGCTCACAACAGCGATCATGATCACCATACCCGAGAACGAACCCCACGCTGCACCGAAATTGTGAACGAGGCGAAATCCAACAACACCATCGATGACAGGAACGAGCGCAGTGCTTGGCGTTTGCGCTTCCATGTAGGCTTTCACTGCCTGGTCGCAAACACACCAAAGCACGACCACTACCCCAAACAAAAGATAGTTGCGTCGTGCTTTGCTTGATTGTTGTTCAGTGAGCGAAATACTGCGATCCTATCCAATAGCATCGAGCGCATCGCCACAACGCTCACATACATCGGGATGGTGAGGATTGCCACCCAATACTCGGAAGTTCCAACAGCGCGGACATTTATCGAGATCGGATACGGAGATCTCAACTTTCAGGTCATGACCACGCTCGAAAGCAACCTTGCTCACGATGAGCAATTCCTCGAAGAAGCCCTCGCTAAAATCGGTGAGCACGTCATATTCTGCCTGCGGCACCGTTGCGCTTACCACTGCCTCCTGGCTCTTGTTGATAACTTTCTCAACACGCTTCTCTTCGAGCGCTTTGGTCACTTCATCGCGGAATGCGAGCACCACTTCGAAACGCTTCTCGATGCGCTCTGCCTCATGTTCGGGAACAAGCGGCATGAAATCCCCATGCTCGGGCCAGCCAGCGAGCTGCACGCTGATCGGATGATCCTGCGATTCCACCAGACCCTTCGGGTAGTTCTGCCACACCTCTTCAGTCGTGAAACTGATGATGGGCGTAAGCAAACGCACGAGCACTTCGAGCACGTTCGCAAGCACCGTTTGAGCGCTGCGGCGCGAACGCGCATTGGGTGCATCGGAATAGAGACGATCCTTGAGCGCATCCAGGTAAACCGCAGAAAGATCCCCGACCACATAATCGTAGATCAAACGGTACACATGATGGAACTTGAAGTTGTCGTACGCTTCGTTCACTTCATCGAGCAAACGACCCAAACGCACGAGCGCCCATTGGTCGAACGGCTCAAGCTGATCCCACTCAACGACCGCGTCGTTCATAGAGAAATCATTCAGAACACCCAATAAGAAACGGAAGGTGTTGCGGAAACGACGATACGTGTCAGACGTGCGCTTCAAGATGTCTTGCGAGATGCTCACATCTTGAGAATAATCAACGCTCGCAACCCACAAGCGCAGCACATCAGCGCCGTACTTATCCATTACCTCGGCAGGATCGATGCCATTACCGAGCGACTTCGACATCTTGTGGCCATTCTCGTCCACCGTGAAGCCGCAGTGCATGACCGCTTTATAGGGTGCCGTTTCATACGCCCCTATAGACGTGAGCAGCGAAGACTGGAACCAGCCACGATGCTGGTCGGATCCCTCAAGGTAGAGATCGGCTGGGAAACGCAAACCAGGGCGCTTCTTGCAAACCGAAGTATGCGAAACGCCGCTTTCCCACCAAACGTCCAAGATGTCAGATTCAGGGACGAGATCGGTACAGCCACACACTTCACAAGCTGTGCCTGATGGAAGATAGCTTGCTGGGCTTTCGGTGAACCAGGCATCGGAGCCCTTCTCTTCGAAGAGTTTGATGACCGCATCGAAGGTTTCTGCCGTAGCGACCGTGTTGCCGCACTTCGCGCACTTGAAGACCGGAATGGGCACACCCCAAGAGCGCTGGCGTGAGATACACCAATCAGGGCGCTCGGCAACCATGGAACCAATGCGATTCTTAGCCCACTCAGGAACCCATTGCACGTCTTCGTTGATCGCTTTCAGTGCCTGCGTGCGCAGATCATTCTTGTCCATAGAAACGAACCATTGGTCGGTCGCGCGAAAGATGACCGGCTGATGGCAACGCCAGCAATGCGGATAGCTGTGAACGATGTCGACATGGGCAACGAGCGCACCCTGTTCACGCAGCCATTCGATGATGCGCGGATTAGCCTCATCCACATCGAGGCCTGCGAAAGGACCTGCTTCATCGGTGAGCACGCCATTGTCGTCGACAGGCATGAGGATCGGAAGATCGAATTCAAGGCCGACCAGATAGTCGTCCTGACCATGACCAGGAGCAGTGTGGACCGCACCAGTACCAGAATCGAGCGTAACGTGGTTGCCATAGATGATCATGCCCTTGAGATCTTGGCGGATGGGGCAGGTATACGTGATGCCGCAGAGCTCCTTGCCCTTCACGCTCACCACTTCGCCGCTCGCATCGCGAATGAGCTCATAGTCTTCCCAGCCTGCCGTTTCAGCAACATCTTCGAGCAGATCGTAGGCAAGGATGGTAGTGAAATCGGCTGTGCGAACCATAACGTAATCAGCTTCAGGCGCCAGACAAACCGCCGCATTCGCCGGCAGCGTCCAAGGTGTGGTGGTCCAGATGAGCACGAAGACCGGTGAAGTAACCCCTGCCGCTTCGAAGGCGGGTGGAACCGTGTCAAGCTTGAAGTTCACGAAGATAGAAGGCGAGGTTTCATCGCCATATTCGATCTCTGCTTCCGCAAGCGCAGTGTGGCAGTTCTTGCACCAGTGAATGGGCTTGCGACCACGATAGACCGAACCATTCAGATACATAGCCTTGAAGATCTCGACGTTGCCCGCCTCGTAATCGTGCGTGAACGTAAGATACGGATGATCCCAATCAGCATTGACGCCAAGACGCTTGAAGCCTTCGCGTTGGATATTCACGTACTTCTCCGCCCATTCACGACACAAACGACGAAGCGTAGGCTGATCGATCTTGGCCATCTTTTCAGGGCCGAGCGTAACCTCGACCATATGCTCGATCGGCTGGCCATGACAATCCCACCCAGGAATGTAGGGCGTGAAATAGCCGCGTTGCGCATGGGTCTTGTTCACGAAATCCTTCAGGATCTTGTTGAAAGAATGCCCCAAGTGAATAGGACCGTTGGCGTACGGAGGGCCATCGTGCAAGATGAATGGACGAGCGTCCTTGTTCTTTTCGAGCACTTTATGGTAAATGTCGATGTCGTTCCAGAACTGAAGACGCGCAGGCTCATTTTTCGGGAGATTGCCTCGCATCGGAAAATCAGTTTCGGGCAAATTCATGGTTTCTTTGTAACTATTCGTCACGACATGACCTTTCTTGAACGATCTTTTTGGGTGTTCGCGGAAATAAACTATCTGATTATAACGCGTAACTACGCACAAAACTACTATAATGAGTAGGGTTTAGATGAGCGCATAGTGCCAGTTCGGACCAAATTGTTCACATATTTGAAAGGTCTCGAACAGATGACATTCAAAATTACAACCGACTCCTGCTGCAATCTTCCCGAAGATATCATCGATAAACTCGATCTAACTATCTTCCCGCTGGTCTTCATGATCGGCGAAGAACAGCATCAAAGCTATCTTAAAGGCGAGGTCACCGACCTTAAGCAATTCTACACTCACATGCGTGAGGGCAAGGTGTTCACCACCTCCCTTCCTAATCTCAAAGATGCTGAAGCCGAACTGAAAGCGATCTTCGAATCGGGAAACGACGTGCTCTACCTTGGCTTCTCTAGCGCGCTTTCAGGAACCTACGAAGCGATCAATCTCCTCGGAAACGACCTGGTGAAGAACTATCCTGATCGCACCTTTATAGCAATCGATACGCTCGCTGCCTCGCTCGGTCAAGGGCTTCTGGTCTATTACGCCGCAAAGATGCGCGCAGAAGGCAAGGCGATCGACGAGGTTGCCAGCTGGGTGAACGAGAACCTGCTGCACATATGCCACTGGTTCACTGTGGACGATCTCATGTTCCTCTACCGCGGCGGGCGCGTTTCGAAGACAACAGCTTTCGCTGGCAGCTTGCTGAACATCAAGCCCGTGCTGCATGTAGATGATGAAGGTCGTTTGATTCCTGTGGAAAAGACGCGTGGTCGCATGAAGAGTATCCGTCATTTATTCGAACACTTCAAAGAGACCCTCACCGAACCGCTTTCAGACCAGACGCTTGCCATCTCGCACGGCGATTGCATCGAAGACGCGCTTACGCTCAAAAAGATGATCGAGGATGAATACGGCCCGCAAGAATTCATCATCAACTATGTTGACCCAGTGATCGGTGCGCACTCAGGACCAGGCACGCTCGCATTCTTCTTCATGGGAAGCCATCGCTAGACCTGCAGACTCAAAGAACCGCACAACAAAGGCGCGCCTTGACCTGAAGACGCGCCTTTTGATTTTTTTCTTCGGTTAAAAACTTACCGCGAACGCTCTTAATACGGGCGTTCGACGATGATGCTGCGCAGCGTTTGAATGAGCTTCTCATTCTCTTCATGCGAGCGAATGCATACTAAGAAATAACGATTCGCCTCGATGCCCGGAATGCCCGTAAGGTCGCGCAGACCAAAGCCTGCCGTTTGCAAACGCACGACCAGATCGGTCGCATCAGCAATGCCGAAATCACGCGCCGCACGCTCTTCAAGCGCGCACATGACGAAGTTAGCTTCTGAAGGGAACACTCGAATGCCTGGAATGAGACTGAGCATGCATTGCACCCAGGGAATCTCCTTATCGATGAGCGTGTTGGTGCGCTCCTGGTAATCTCCAAGATACGGAAGCTGTTGCGCCACGATCTCATGGAACATGCCAATAGAGGTGCCATCGGTGAATTGACGGATGAGCTTGATGGTGTCGGGGTGCCCGATCGCATAGCTAAGCGGGATGCCCGGCATGCCGAGCTCTTCGGAGAGATTGCGAATGACAATGAGGTTCTCTTGCTTGTAAGCACGCGTAACGAACGAATCGCCGCCCATGGTGAGCGTGACGCTGCTTTCGTCCACGATGACCCAGTTGCAATGATCGATATAGCGATCGAGCGTACGCTCTGAGAGCAAACGCGCACACGGGAAACTGGGATTGCCCAGCACCGCAGCCTCGAATCGCACACCATTCTGCACGGCAACCTGAGGCTCGACCGCAGAAAGCGAGTACGCATTCATGAGCTTGACCGGATTGTGGCCAACATTGGCAACAGCAAGATAGTATTCAGTAGGTGCCGGCGTAGGTATGCCCACATTGCACGGACGATACGCTTGCGCGATGTCGGCTATGAGCGCTGAAGGGCTCGTGCCCACCAGAAAGCACTCGGGAGAGATCTCGTAGTAGCGCGCTAGATTGTTGCTCAGATGTACGCCTGCTTTATCAGGCCTGAACGTCATCGCTCCTTCAGCAATAGCAGAAGCGATGGCATCTTTGATGCGCTCGGGAGTACCAAGCGGATTGGCGGTACAGGAGAAATCGTGCCAGTCGATTTCTGCACGGATGTCATACGGTAGAGTGGTGTCCTCATTCGAGGCACGATCCTGTCCCCCGATAACATCTGTCAAAACGTTGAAACTTGGCATACACCAATGCTTTCTTGAATCCTATAAATACCGCGAAGCATTACCCTAACACATAAACACAACCTTGCGTGCATGTTAGACTGACTTTGTGGCAAATAATCTATCGACAGATTCTACCGATTTGAAAGAATGGCGCGGACCTGCGATCTTGCTCGTGGATCTTGATGCGTTCTTCGCTTCCGTTGAGCAGCACGATCACCCCGAGTGGCGCGGCAAGCCGGTCATCGTAGGGGGTGATCCCACCAAACGCGGCGTGGTCTCGACCGCCTCTTATGAAGCACGCAAATACGGCGTGCATTCCGCCATGCCCTCGAGCACCGCGGCGCGCCTGTGCCCCAACGCCATTTGGACAGCAGGCCGACATGAGCGCTATGCAGAAGTATCACAGCAGGTCATGGATATACTGCAAAGCTATTCTCCTCACTTGCAGCAAGTGAGCGTAGACGAGGCATTCCTTGATGTAAGCCCTACGCGCGTTAATAGGACCCACCCCGTGAAGATCGCTCGTGAGATCCAACAGCGCGTCGATGAGCTGGGCATCACCTGCTCGATCGGTGTTGGCACCTCGAAGGCAGTGAGCAAAATCGCATCCGATCTTGATAAACCCCATGGCATAACGGTCGTCTATCCAGGGACTGAACGAGCTTTCCTCGCACCGCTTCCCGTGGGTTCAATGAGCGGCATCGGACCTGTAGCGCAGAAGCAGCTGAAGACCTATCGCATCCACACGCTTGGAGAACTTGCAGAAGCAGATATGGGCATTCTGAAGAACGTATTCGGCAAGAATGCCCAGAAGATACGCGACCGCGCGCTTGGCATCGATACCCCGGTCCTAGAAGAGCGCGAGCCAGCAAAATCGGTCTCGAACGAGATCAGCGTAGCGGTGAGCTTAGATAATCGCCATGACATCGAATCACTCATCGCTTCAGCGGCACACAAAGTAGGAAGGCGTCTGCGCAAGAAAGGCCTTGAAGGCACTACGCTTCATCTGAAAGTGCGCTACGAGAATCTGAAGATCCATACCTGCCAGCGAAAGATAGCCAACCTAGGCACCAATGAGCTCACGTGGCTTCCTCAACTCTATGACATGCTCGATGAAGTATGGAACCCAGGAATACAATTACGCCTGGTGGGAGTAGGTGTGAGCGGGTTTGACGGATCTGCCGTACAGGAGCGTCTTTTCCAAGACAACCTCAACGAGAAGCATGCCACTTCCCCGCTTCTTGCTCATGCTGAAGAAAAAGCGGCGCTGCTTGATGCAAAAGACTTGATCGCAGAGAAGTTTGGCGACCACTCGCTGCGTTTCGGACACGAGATCGCTTCACGCGAACGAACGACACGCAGCTCGTCGAACAACCCTACCGAATATCTCGATCGGTAGCCGAACGCGACCTTCGCACTGATTGATCGCTAGTCACGCACAATACTGTACGCCGCTTGGTCGCTAGTTGAACTTGAATACGCGTTGAGCGATACGATACCCATGAAGGGCGACCCACCTTCCCAAGACCGTCGGTAGGTTGGTTGAAAGATTCAAGAAGGTCTTGCGCAACTGACGATAAGAACGCGGGTTCGCTTCGCGCAAATAAACCCAGAGTCCTTTGCGTTTCTCTTCATTCTCGGGCGTATCCTCCATACGTAAGAATACTGAACAGATGCAGAGCATCATCGAGAGATAGTTGTAGAGGTAATGCTGGAGCTTCTTGTTCTCGATCGCATCCAGATCGACCGCATCGATCATCTCCTTCGTGATGCGAAGCTGCTGGTCGATACGAGATAGCATGACCTTTTCGTTGACCGACTGATCTTCGCGCCCGATGAAATAACGATAGGCGTCGACATCGAAATACACCATCGATTTCACATGTGCAAGCGGCACATACACGAAGATATTGTCAACATAGAAGCAGTGGTGCGGAAGCTTAAGACCGATCTCTTTCAGAAGCGCTGTGCGGTAAATGACCGAATGCATCAAGAGATACTGCGAAAGATGAAAATGCCCGATATCATCCCAGGTGAAGATGCGATTCTCAGGAAATACATTGCGATATCCCATCGAAACGCTCTTGCCTTCATAGACTTTCTCGTAAACATAATTCGAAATGACCAGATCGGTCGGCTCAGCAAGGTCTACCTGCGAGCGAATGAAGGCCATGATAGTCTCCAAGGCTTCTTCGTCAAGCCAATCGTCGGAATCAACCACCTTGAAGTAGAGACCTTCAGCTGCAGCAAGGCCGGCATTCACCGCACCCCCATGCCCAGCGTTTTCCTGATGGATCGCACGGATCACATTCGGATGTTCAGCCACAAGGCGATCGCAGATCTCCGCAGTGTTATCCTTCGTAGAACCATCGTCAACGAGGATGATCTCGATATCGTCACCCAGAGGCAACAATGAATACACGCATTTTTCCATATAGTCTGCCGAGTTGAAACACGGCACGGCAAAGGAGATTATCTTCATCTATGAACAACCTTCTGAATGATCATGGTGATTGCTGCTACTTTAATACGGTTAATTCAACCGAGTGACCATTATCACTCGATTTTACAGGTATTCGGTTGCTATTATGAACCCAACAGAAAAACTCTTGAAAGGATCATGCATGGCCTCGTTCATTGACACTCTGATCGACCGCGCCAAAGCGGACAAGAAGACCATCGTTCTGCCCGAAGGAAACGATGAGCGCATCCTCGAAGCAGCGCAAGAAGCGCTTGCACAGGGAATCGCGAACATCATCATCTTGGGCGATGCTGATGAGATTGCTGCAAAAGGCTACAACCTTGAAGCCGCTACGATCATCGATCCTGCAACTTCCGATAAGCAAGAAGAATTCGCAAATCTCCTCTACGAACTGCGCAAGGCGAAGGGCATGACCCCTGAAGAAGCAAAAGAGCTGGTGAAGGACCCGATTCACTTCGCCGTGCTCATGGTGAAGAGCGGTATGTGCGATGGTCTGGTAGGCGGCGCTTGCCACGCCACCATCAAGATCCTCTCCCCGTCCTTGAAGATCATCAAGACGGCACCGGGCGAGCCTATGGTAAGCTCCTTCTTCATCATGGATGTTCCGGGTAGCAAATTCGGCGAGAACGGACTTTTCCTGTTCGCCGACTGCGCGCTTGAGATCCAGCCTACTAGCGAAAAGCTCGCTCACATCGCAAACCAGACCGACAAGTCCTTCAAGCGCCTGATCGGCGATGATCCGCGTATCGCGCTGCTCTCTCATTCCTCACATGGTAGCGCCGTGAACGACGATTCCACGAAGGTTGTGAAGGCTGTCGAATACATCCGCGAGAACTATCCCGACATCGTTGCCGATGGCGAGCTTCAGCTCGATGCAGCTATCGTTCCTGAGCTGGGCGCTTCCAAAGCACCGAATTCCCCGGTTGCCGGCAAGGCGAACGTACTCATCTTCCCCGACCTGGATGCAGCGAACATCGGCTACAAGCTGGTCCAGCGTTTGGGTGGTGCAAAGGCTTACGGCCCCGTGCTGCAAGGCCTCGCTGCTCCCGTGAACGATCTTTCCCGTGGCTGCACCGCCGAAGACGTGGTGGGTGTTATCGCCATCACCTGTGTCCAAGCACAGACGATGTAGCTTATCTGCACATAGCAGCTTACAAACAGAAGACCAGCTAGTCATAACGACTGGCTGGTCTTTTCATTACTCGAGATCCTTGAGAGACGAACGACTACCTGCCGAGAGTGTCGATGAACCAATCGAGAAGCACATCGCGCGGTTCCGAGCCGCTCTTCATGGCAAGTTCGGCATCTTGCGCCGTGCTGAGCGCATGGATAAGTTGCGCCATGGTGTAGTTACGCGCTTGCTTCTCGAGCGTCTTCACACGCCAAGGCTGAATGCCCAGGACAGAGGCGATGTTCCCTGCCCCTCGCGCATTTAGCGCTCGCACGCTGATAAGATCGCGCACGCGTGAAACACAAAGTGAAATAAGCTGATAAGAAGACATCTTCTCCATGCGATTGTAGAGATAGATGCAACGTGAAAGATTCTTCATGCCGAACGCATCGAGGAATTCCCACGGCTTGATCTCTGCCGTACGCGCTACAAGTGCGATAACCTCGTTCTGATTGACCGGATCATCGCCTCGATGCGCGAGCGCAAGTTTACGGATCTCGCTATCGAGTGTAACCGTATTCGTACCTGCTAGATCGATGAGCGATGCTGCTGCACCTTCCGTAAAGGTAACCCCATGCGTAAGTGCCATCGAACGCACCACTGCGTTGAGATCCTTCGCCTGGAACGGTGCGCAATCGATCACCGCATCTTTCCCAAACCCGCTCACTGCCTTATACAGACGCGTATTCTTCGGCAGCTTCTGCGCGATGAGCGCCAAAACAGTAGTCTGAGAAGGTGAAGCAAGATAAGAGATGAGTGCTTCCGCATCAGCTTTGCGCAGCTTATCGACGTTGTTCACCTGAACCAGGCGCACTTCGCTTGCGAACGGCAGCGTATTCGCTGCCGCAACGATCTCTTCACCTGTCGCCTTCTCACCTGAGAACACATCGGAATTGAACGCAAGATCACCGTAGGTTGAGATACGCTTGCGCAAACGCTTAACGACCGTTTCGCGCTTAAGTTCGTCTTCACCACTGATGAGGTAGACCGGAAGCAAAGGATTGTTCTTCTTAGATGCCATGTTGCTATTGTAACGTACTCCACCCGTTTGACTAAAGAGACCACTCATGGCTCGATCAGCCAAGAGGATGAGACACGAGGTTCCTCGCTTCCCTGTTCGCGCATCTGCTTCGCGGACGCGCTCATGCGTCGCTGCTTCGCTCGGGTTTTATTAATTATGAATTTAGTCGGCGAAGAGTCACCTCGCTGCCTCACCCTCTTGGCTGATCGAGCCCATGACCTGTGAGCTTATAGGGTCTGACCGGAGGGGAAGGCATGGACCGCTTGCGCAGCCGCAGTTGGTGTCTACGACGTTAACAGTAAGCGAGCAGCTGTAGGGCCATGCCTTCGCCAGAGGTCGGGCACTATAAGCGTCTGCCCCTTGGGCGTGCTGCTTGCGTGGGATAGATGGGAAAAGGTGTCGAACGACCGGGTAGTTTGTCATCTTTTATTTTGAGAGTCTATGGTGATGGTGTCAGGCGAAAAGGTGCACACGACATCGCCGTCTTGATCGCTTCGATAGACCTCTGAGCCTACCGATTCCAAAGCATTAAGAGCATCATCGGTCGGATGCCCGTAGGAATTCTTCCCTACCCCAATCAAAGAGACTTTGGGGCTCAGCACGCGCGCAAGCTCGGGAGTGATCGCCTTGCGCGAACCATGGTGCCCAACCTTATAGAGATCGACCGGTTCGAGCAGATGCTCATCTTTGAGCTCTTCCAATACCTCAGCTTCCGCGTCTCCGCAGAAGAGCCCTTTCCAATCTACTACCCCATCACCATCACAGTCGATACGCACGTTGAAACAGATACTGTCTTCGTTGCCTCCTTCATGCTCAACCTGCACAGGAGCAATGATATGAAAGGTGAATATTCCCAACCGTATCGTGTCTCCCCTGTTCAGCTCCACTACCTTCTGCTCACCAACCATGTTTCTTACCAGCGAGACGAAGTCTTTCGCGCGATCATCCCCCATCTCATCAAGCCCTTCAGCGATGAACACCTGATCGACCTCTACCACCCCGCCAAGCGCTTGCAAGTTCCCGCAATGATCATCATCCGGGTGTGTGATGAGCACAGCATCGATCTTCGAGATCCCATTGCGCGCGAGCGCCGCATAGAGCATCTCGGCTTCGTTGCCGGTATCCACGAGAAGCGTCTTTCCTTCGCTCATAAAGGCAAAGCTATCTCCCTGGCCAACATTGAGCATGACGATACGATCGCCTCGAGTACCTGCGTTCAGGAATAGGCAGCATACGATCATGAGCGCGCTCAGTACCACTGAACAAGCAGCCACGGCGCGTTTATGCTGGGAGGGCCTTGGCCACCACACCCATAAGAGCGCTGCGAAGCCAAACGCGAGCGGAAAGGCAAAGCTTATCGTGGTTGAGATAGGGATCGATGCGAACGGAATCGCTTCGAATGCCGAGAAGAACGCAATGAGCCCATTCGTAGCCGCCGAAAGCAAGCCAAAGAGACCAGGCACGAATGACGCGACGAGCATCACAGCAAATCCCATCATGAGCAAAAGCGACAGATAGGGCGTTGCAACGATATTGGCCAAAGGCGAAAGCAGAGGAACGAGCGAAAACTGCGCGGCACTAATCGGAAGTGAGAATACCAACGCAGCTAGGGTCATGGAGATCGATTCGCGCGCGAATTGCGGAACGAACGGAAATAGATCTTGAAGCCATTCATTGAGCAGCGGCATGAACACCACGATACCAAGCGTAGCAGCAACTGAAAGCTGAAAGGAAAGCTGATAGACCACACTCGGATCGAATGCCACCATTGCCATGACCGTGATGCCGAGCGCAGAGATCGATGAAGAACGCCGCTTTGCCAAAAGCGCGAACAAGGTAACGCCGCTCATGATGGCTGCACGAATACAGGAGACCGGAAACCCCACAAGCACCACATAGCTCACCAGAAAGAGCGTTTGCAGCGCAACAGAAAGCTTGCGGGGCACGCGCAGCTTCTTCAGGAGAAGCGTTACGAAACCAGTCACGATCACAAGATGTGCTCCCGATACCGCCACGAGATGCGCAAGGCCTGCTACTTTGATGCTGTGGTAGAAGCTCGCATCGAAAAGCCCCGTGCGCTCCCCTAGAAGGATCGCACGCAAGAGCGTCTGCTCATCGCTTCCTGTACCGATGACTACAAGCAAGTGCTTACGAAGTTGGTACAAGGGCGAGAACAGCGTAGAGTTCTCAGATGCTTGAAAGCCACTCACACTTCCTGAGAATGCGATGTTCTTTTGATCATAGTAGGCAAGGTATTCGTCCTTAGGAGCGCTGAGCACGCAATCAGCTTCAAGAGCATCTCCGCTATAGAGCTCTACCTTTTCGTTGGTGAACAGCATCACCCGTTTGCCCGCCTGTGGCCCTGACGAGATGGTCGCGATCAATTGCGAACCAAACGTCGACTCTTTTGCATCTTCAGAGAGCTCGAACACATAGTGCTCGCTCCCCGGACTCGCTTCATCACGCGCATGATCGAGCGTAAGCAGCTGAACGATCCCCAGAAGAGCGCCAATGAACACGAACGCTAACGCCCAATGAACGAGATCCTTACGCTTGAAGAAGAGCACCGCAAGCACCCCAGCTGCAAGAACAGCCCCTCCCACAGCCAGCAAGTGCAGGTACTCAGGAGGAATAAAAGCGTAGAGCCATTCTCCCGTGAACACGCCCACCACAGAAGCAGCAGCAAGCACGCAGGGAGCAGGGATAGAAGGGCGCATCGATTGGAGCGGGCGCCTTCGTTCGCAGATTCGACGCATGGACTATACCGTGATCGAATCTTTTATAGCTTCGTACTTCTTGTCTCCGATCCCTGAAACGCGCGTAATATCTTTCGTGGTCTTGAAAGGCCCGTTCTTTTCCCGATCAGCGATGATCTTCTTAGCTGTAGCTTCCCCGATCCCTGATAAGCTGCTCAACCCTGCAACATCGGCAGTGTTGATATTCACGAGCCCCCCGGAAGCATTAGAGGCGCTTGATGAAGAGCCGCTACTTGCCGCTCCGACACTTCCTGCGCTTCCAGCGCCTGCAGCCCCACTGGCGCTTGCGCTCTTCGAAGCTACTACGATCTGTTCGCCATCAACGATCTCGCGCGCAAGGTTCACGCTCCCTTGATTCGCCTCATTCGTGAAGCCTCCCGCCGCATCGATAGCTGCTTGAACGCGGGAACCCGCATCGACTTCATAAAGGCCGGGGTTTGCTACCTCTCCTACCACATGGACCGATAACCGTATTGATTGCACCGTGCTGGCACCACTACCCTCTTGCGAAGCTTCAGCCTGCGCAACGGTCAAGCCTTCTTCCCCTTCCTCTTGCCAAGAGCTCTGCGCTGATCCATCGATGAGGTGCGTATCGCCGGAAGAGAGCTGCCAGAGCCCTTGGAAAAGAATGAAAAGGATGATTGCACCCAAAAGGACAAGTCCGATGCGCAGCGAGGTGGGCATATCTCGCAGATGAAGTTTTGTTTTGAGACTATCTACATCATCGACAAAGGACACGGTGCAACCTCCTCACTCTCAAAGATAAGGAAGCGACCTTACGTTTATTTGAACTTTATTTGAACTTTTTAAGCGCGGGAACTCACGTTTTTCTGAACTGTTTGCACTTCTTCAGCTTGCTTAGGCCTGCGATACGAAGGGCAACGATAGTCGTGTATCTCAAGCCCTGCAAGGACCTCTTCGATCCAGTCACTGAGCGGCAACTCTTCTTCGGCCTTGAGCACCACGGGGAGCTTCGCATGCGTTTCAGGATTGCGCGGCATGTAGAGCGTGCAGCAATCGGGCGCGTCTTGCGACGAAATCTCGAACGTACCGATGCGTTCTGCCTCAGAGATGATCTCCACTTTGTCAGAACCGATGAGCGGGCGCAGCACAGGAAGCGAGACCGCAGCATTCGTGCACTGGATATTCTCGAGCGTCTGTGAGGCGACCTGCCCCAAGCTCTCGCCAGTGACCAGCGCCTTTGCGCCTTCCATGAGCGCAATACGCTCAGCGATCATATACATGAAGCGACGATAGAGTACGATGCGCAAGGAAGCAGGTGAAAGCTCAGCGATCCTGCGTTGGTATTCACCGATCGGCACCACATAAAGTCGTGCGAAGCAGCCGGTGCGCTCAAGCACGTGCGCGATATCGTCGACCAAATACTCACTCGTGTCGAGCGTTTCTGGTCGACCAGAGAAATGAACGCCCACAGGGACCGCGCCACGACGCGCGATGCGCCACGTCGCAACAGGAGAATCGATGCCTGAAGACATGAGCGTGACCACCTTGCCAGCGCTGCCAACGGGCAAACCACCCACTCCTTGAACGCTGTGCGCATAGATATAGCAGTGACCTTGAATGACCTCGACACGTACTTCCACATCGGGGTTCTTCATGAGCACTTTCTTGTCTTGGAACGAGCGGCAAAGCACTGCCCCCACCAGCTGATTGAGCTGCATGGAATCAATCTCGAAATCGGTGTGGTTGCGTCTCGCTTGAACCTTGAAGGTTTCGAATGAAGGGACATCCGAAAGCGCCTTGATGGCCGTTTCATACATGACCTCAAGATCCTGCTCGCAGCGATATCCGCACGACACGCGTGCTACACCAGGGATCCCTGCGATCAGATCAACGAGTTCGCACGACTGCTCATAGGTCGCGCCTTCCTCTTCGAACAAGCATATCCTGCCAGAGATACGCATGATGCGCGCTACCGGCGCATCGCCCAACACCGCTTTGATGTTGGTGATGAGCTGCTTCTCGAAGTGAGCGCGATTCTTACCTTTAAGACCGATCTCGTGATAATGAACAAGACAAACACGCTGTTCAGACATGGGATTCCTTTGCAAAAATGAGGGCTAACATACAAAAAAAGCCTGGGTTTGGCGAACTACCAATACCCAAGCTTCTGCATTGATTGCAATAAAGACTAGTGATTCGCTGCGTCGATCGAGTCTTCAGCAAAAGAAACATCGCCATTTGCGATTTCATCGAATGCAAGAGAGAGCGGACGACGATTTGCCGCACGAGCGATATCAACTGCGGTCTGCAGCTGGATAGCGCGATTACGCTGACCACGCATCATCTCGTTGATATCTTGCGCACGCTTCGATGCCACAGAACACAGAAGGAAGCGATCGTTTTCGGTCTTATCGAGCAGGACGTCGATCTTTGGTTCAATAATACTCATGGATACCTCTGCTATCGGTTAACGCTATTCATAAAAGACTCAAGTTCGCTATAGGCGCTCTCGAGGTCTTCATTTACCAGCGAAATATCATACTCCATTTTTGCGGAAAGCTCCAGATTAGCGGTGTCAAGACGCTTTTTTATCTGCTCTTCGGTTTCCGTATTGCGGCCACGCAATCTTCGCTCAAGTTCCTCAAGCGATGGGGGCTCGATAAAAATATAATGCGCATCAGGCATGATACGTTTCACCTGACGCGCACCTTGAACATCTACTTCGAGAATGACCTGATCGCCCTGGGCGATGTGCTCATCCACATAGCGTTTGAGTGTTCCATAATGCTTTCCATGAACAAGTGCATGTTCCAGAAAGCCACCCTCTTCGAGGATCTGCTCAAACTCCTCTTCTGAGAGAAAATGATAGTCTTTACCATCTACTTCGCCCGGACGAGGAGAGCGAGTGGTTGCAGAAACGGAAACCCATGTTCGCGGGTTGCGCTCAACGAGTCGGGAAATGAGCGTCCCTTTACCGGCTCCCGATGGCCCTGATATAACGAAGAGATTTCCGCGAGGCATGACTTACGCAAAGCGCTCGAGAAGAGCTTTCCTCTGACGCTCGCCCAAGCCCTTAAGGCGACGAGACTCTGCGATCTCAAGTTCAGCCATAGCCTTTTCAGCTTTGGTCTTACCATAGCCTGGCAGGGTTTCGATAAGAGCAGAAACCTTCATGCGACCGATGATCGGATCGTCGCGCATATCAAGAACCTGTTCGAGCGTGAGTTCGCCCTGCTTGAGCTTCTCACGAACCTCTGCACGCTTTGCGCGCGCGATCTTAGCCTTCTCGAGTGCTGCTTGCCTTTCTTCAGGGGAAAGCTGTGGTACGGCCATTGTTAATCTCCTTTTATTCTTGTTCAGTTGAACAGTACAGGAAAGCGAGGAGCGCTTTCTCTTTTGTACATTCAAGTATAGCTTTTATATATGAAAACTCCACACAAACTTTTTATTCAGCCGATTCAGTGGCATTCTTTCTTTTTCCTCAAATGAACTGGCATTTTAAGCATTTTTTGAGAGAATGACCATCAATTTATTTCCGAAATGTAATAAATTTTTCAATAGTTTATTGAAGATCGGCTGCGTTTCAGAAGCTCCTCTATCAACCGAGGAGCACCTTCACTAGAAGCGGAGCAAAGGATAGAAATTCTCCGAAAGTGGATTGGCATCACCTAAAGCAATGACCGAAACAGCCCCTGCATTCTTAGCCTTCTTGCTTGCGATCAGATCGACCATGTCTTCGAACGAGGTTGCCTCATCCACAAGCGTATCGACCATGAGCACCTTTTCGTTCTTGTCGATACGAAAACCGTTCGTAAGACCCTCTCCGCTTTCAAGATCTGCGTAAGCAAAGCGTGCCCAAGCTGCCATAGCGATGGCATAGGCAAGAAGCTTCGACTCCTCATTCGCAGCAAGCACCACATCGAACTTGTAATTCCGAGGAAGCTGCTGAAGCGCTTCGACCGCAATGCGGTTAGTGATGATCGGATCTTCGAGCAAGCGATAGGCATCGAAAGTAACAGCGCTTGATTCAAGCGACTCAACGTCTTCGGGAAGCGCTTTCATACGGGTGAGAATATCGATTACTTCAGCTCGTTCCATTACTACAGTCCTTTCACGATGTTGTCGAATGCGAGAGCAGGATCGGGCGCAGCGGTAATAGGCCTGCCGATCACGAGATGGCTTGCGCCATTATCGAAAGCTTGGCGCGGTGTTGCGATACGGCTTTGATCGTCAGTGCTTGAGCCAGCTGGTCGCACGCCAGGAGTAACGATATAAGCTTCGTTCCCCAACGCTTCACGCAGCATGGCTGCTTCTTGCGGAGAAGCAACTACGCCAGAAAGCCCCGCCGTTTGCGCTTGTTCGGCAAGCGTACGCACTTGTTCAGCAACACTACGGGTAACACCCGTGAGCGTAAGATCCTCTTCACTCATCGAGGTGAGCACCGTGATACCAAGCGTAACGACATCGGGCAGTTCGGCTTCGATAAGCCCGTCGATCGCGGCGCGCATCATCTCAAGACCGCCGATCGCATGCATGGTGATCATATCAGCTCCGGAACGTGCGGCGCTTGCGGCAGCCCCATATACCTGATGCGGAATATCATGGAATTTCAGATCAAGGAACACATTGAAACCAAGATCCTTGAGCGCCTTCACGATAGAAGGCCCTTCTTGATAGTAGAGCGTCATGCCCACCTTAAGCCAAGAGGCCTTCCCTTTAAGAGCATGAGCAAGAGCAAGTGCTTCATCTGCCCCGCAATCGAGCGCTACGATGATGCGCTCAGATTCGGGCAGCGTTTCGAAGTTTAACAATTCAAAGCTCCAATCAATTCATTAACGTCGTTGATGCCTTCTTGGATACAGTATGCCTCAATACCGCTCACCACTTCGAGTGCAGCTTGAGGATTCATGAAGTTAGCAGTTCCTACCGCAACTGCACTGGCACCAGCAAGCATGAATTCGATCGCATCAAGCCCGCAGGTGATACCACCCATGCCGAGCACAGGAATATCAAGTGCCTTATACACTTCCCATACCATACGCAACGCAACTGGCTTGACCGCAGGACCGGAAAGCCCTCCTACCCCACGTGCAAGAATAGGCTTGCGTTTGTAAGGATCGACCGCCATGCCCAGAAGCGTATTGATGAGCGAAACCGCATCGGCACCCGCGTCTTCGACGCTGCGCGCGATCTCGGTGATATCGGTAACATTGGGCGAAAGCTTCACGATGAGCGGCTTTTGCGTTTGCGCGCGACAAGCACTCACCACTTCGTGAGCGACCTTCGGATCGGTGCCGAAAGTAAGTCCACCGCAATCGACGTTCGGACAAGAGATGTTGATCTCGTAGGCATCAACACCCTCGTGCGCCTCGAGCGCCTCGACCACGCTCTGATACTCAGCAACTGAATGCCCTGAAACATTCACGATGACCTGCGTGTCGGTCTCACGCAACCAAGGGAGATCCTTTTCCACGAACGCCGCCACACCAGGGTTTTGAAGCCCGATGGAGTTGAGCATGCCCGAAGGGGTCTCAGCGATGCGGGGGGTATCGTTGCCTGCCCAGCCATTCAGCGAGAGCCCTTTCGTAGTGATCGCTCCAAGACGGCTCACGTCGAAGAACTGGGCATATTCCTTCCCCGAAGCGAACGTGCCCGATGCGGTGGTGACCGGGTTCTTCATGAGAAGCCCGCCCAGGGAAACCTGCATATTCACGCTCATTTACCACACCACCTTCGCGGCATCGAAGATCGGACCATCAACGCAGGAGCGCTTGAAGCCTTCGGTGGTTGCCACCACGCACGAAAGGCACGCACCGATCCCGCAAGCCATACGCTTCTCAAGAGAGATTGCCGTAGGAATATTCTTGGCGCTCGTGATCGCACAAAGCGATTTCATCATAGGTTCAGGGCCACAACAGGCAACAAGATCGTAGGACTTCGTCTGGAGCAGCTCGTTCACCACGCCGGTGCAGAAACCGTGATAGCCATAGGTACCATCGTCGGTAGCGCAATACGGTTCACGCCCAAGCACTGCCGTGTAGGCCTCACGCGCCACAAGCGCATCTTTTGTTTGCGCACCTAACACCACATCCACTTCTTTGCCAGCGGAAACAAGCTGTTCAGCGAAGATGAAGAGCGGCGCCGCACCCACGCCACCAGCAACGAGCAGGACCCGTTGACCCTCCGAGGTTTCCCAGCGGTTGCCCACTGGCCCGATGATATCGATAGTGAACGGCGCTTCAAGGCGGGAAAGATGATCGGTACCATATCCCACACACTGATAGAGCACGCTCATGGCGCCGGCGTGCGCATCGACTTGATAGACCGAGAACGGGCGGCGCAGGATATGATCGTCCATGCCAGGGATCTTGACATGGATGAACTGCCCCGGCTGTATGGCAGCAGCCACATCGGGCGATTCGATATCGAGTACGAAGAGGGTATCAGTGAGCTTCCTGTTAGCTAACACCGTACCGCTTCGTTGAAGAGTTTCGCACATACAAGCTCCTCATCGCGCGTTTGAGAGTGAAACCATTATAGAAGAACGGATGCGCCTAGGCGCACACATTGCCTGCTTCAAGCGTGAGCTTGCCCTTGCACACCACATCGGTCGGTTTACCCATAAGCTCATAGCCGATGAAGGGTGAATTGAGCGATTTCGAGCACATATCTTGCGCTTCGACTGTCCAGGCAAGGTTCGGATCGACCACCGTGATATCGGCCGGGCTTCCCACCTCAAGCGTGACCTGCGGAATGCGCAGTATATCGCGCGGGTGAATGGCCATGAGCTCGACCAAGCGCGCATAATCGATATGCCCTGGCTTCACGAGATAGGTGTTCACCAGACCGAATGACGTCTCAAGCCCGGTGATGCCGAACGGCGCAAGCTCGAATTCACGCTCTTTCTCGAATGCCGCGTGCGGAGCATGATCGGTCGCGATCACATCGACCGTACCGTCGACCACTGCTTCGATGAGCGCTGCGTTATCGGCCTTGCTGCGCAGCGGCGGATTCATCTTCAGGTTCGTATCGTAGGTTTCAGTGATATCCTCATCGCAGAGTACCAGGTGATGAGGCGTTGCTTCGCAGGTAACCTTCACTCCACGCGCTTTCCCTTCGCGCACCAGATCGAGACCCTTCTTCGTGGTGAGATGCTGAATATGGATCGGACAACCTGTCAACTCGGAAAGAGCGATATCGCGCTGGATCTGGACCTCTTCGCCTGCCGCTGGCCAGCCAGCAAGCCCAAGCTTGGTCGAAACAGGCCCTTCGTTCACCTGCCCCTTACCCACCAAGCCTTCATCCTGACAGTGGCTCATTACCACACGATCGAACATCTTGGCGTAATCCATCACGCGGCGCATCATGCCTGCATCTTGAATGCCCCGGCCATCGTCGGTAAATGCTGCTGCCCCATGCGCGACCATGTCGCCCATCTCGGCAAGTGAAGCACCTTCAAGACCCTTCGTGCACGCACCTGCCGGATGAACCGTGCAATGTCCCGCCGATCGAGCCTTCTCGATCACGTAATCGATGATCGCCGCTTCATCGGTAACAGGATTCGTGTTCGCCATCGAACAGATATCCGTAAAGCCGCCATGCGCTGCCGCAGCGGTACCAGTTTCGATGGTCTCTTTGTATTCGAACCCGGGATCGCGCAGATGCACATGCACGTCCACGAACCCAGGAAAAGCCAAAGAGCCTTCTCTCTCGAGCATCTTCACGCCTTCGGCTGGCTCGATCGTCTCTTCCACACGCGCGATAACACCGTCTTCCACAAGAATGTCACGCTTCGCATCCAGCCCGATAGCCGGATCGATCGCACGCACGCCTTTAAGCAGATAATCCATCGTTCGCCCCTCCTAAAAGCAGGTAGATGAGCGCCATACGCACGCACACTCCTGAAAATACTTGATCGGTGATGACCGAACGGCTGCCGTCGGCCATGTAGCTGTCGAGCTCAACGCCTCTATTGATCGGCCCAGGGTGGCAGATGATCGCGCCTGGCTTCATGAGTCCTTCGCGTTCTTTGGTAAGACCATAGAGCAAGTTGTATTCACGCAAGCTAGGAAACGGTGCCTCTTCGAGGCGTTCCATCTGGATGCGCAGCATATAGACCACGTCGAGCTCGGGAAGCGCTTCATCCAGACTCGCATACACGCGCGCAACCCCGAGCACTTCAGGCGATGCAGGCAGCATGGTAGCAGGCGCGATCAGGTAAACCTCTGCGCCAAGCTTCGCAAGTGCAGGAACGAGCGAACCCGCCACGCGCGAATGCACGATATCTCCCACGATGCCCACCTTGAGACCTTCGAACGATTCCTTCTCTTTCCAGATAGTGTAGAGATCGAGCAGCGCTTGCGTGGGGTGCTGATGCTTACCATCACCCGCATCGATCACGGCCGCATTGGTATGCTGCGAGACCATGTAAGGCGTGCCTGCATACTTATGGCGCACAACGAACATATCGACCTTCATGGAATCGAGCGTCTTGACCGTATCGACAAGGCTCTCGCCCTTCACCGTAGAAGATGCCGAACCACCTGCGTTGATCGTGTCGCAAGAAAGACGCTTCTCGGCTAGCTCGAACGATCCGCGCGTACGTGTTGAAGGTTCGAGGAACAGGTTGCAGATAGTCTTGCCGCGGAGTGCTGGCACCTTCTTGATCGGTCGCTCGTTCACCTCTTCAAAGGTTTTGGCATAGGTGAGCACCGTCATGATATCTTCAGCAGAAAGCTCATCGATAGAGAGCAGGTTCTTGTGATCGAACATGCGCTACTCACCCCCGACCGGCGCAGAACCGATGCGCTTGCCTGGCTCGATCGGCGAAATGGTCACGCAAGAATAGCCATCGATATCCTTCAGGCGCAAGCGAACATTCTCGTTTAAGGAAGACGGGATGTTCTTACCCACGAAATCGGCGCGGATCGGAAGTTCGCGGTGACCGCGATCGACCAGGATGGCAAGCTGAATGCGCGCCGGCCGCCCGAAATCCATGAGGGCATCGAGTGCAGCGCGAATCGTGCGCCCTGTGAAGAGCACATCGTCCACCAGCACGATGGTCTTGTTGTCGATATTGAACAGGATATCGGTTCCGTGAAGTTGAGGCAGGTTCGAAATCGAGGCATCATCGCGATAGAAGCTGATGTCGAGCGATCCCACCGGAACGCGAACTCCTTCGATGTTATAGATGATGCCGGCAAGTTTGCGGGCAAGGATATCGCCACGAGTAAGGATTCCCACGAGCGCGAGGTTCTCGCACCCCTTATTTTGCTCAAGGATCTGATGCGCCATGCGCACAAGGGTGCGTTCGATCTCATCCTCGTCCATCACGCAGGTTTGGTTGGTTTCGCTTCGCTGCATACACTCCCCTTATCTGTTCGAGTGCGCACAGAAGACCGGCACTTGAAGTGCCTACGGTAAGGTTATTCGCCTTGTGAAGGTTTCACGCCTTGTCGGTCTCTCTGTACCGCCATTAAAGGACTTATTTCATTAAAGCACGCACGCCGAGCGCGGTCTAGCGCTTTTTCTGGAGCAACGCTGCGAAATGAAGGTCGGCGCCAACATCGAAGGGCGTTTTGAAGAACAGTGTGCCTTTCGTCCCGATGGGCACGATCTCGAATGCGGAACCCGCAGGTGAAGCAAGGAAGCGCCTGACCGTCTTCTCGTTCTCCTCTTTCAGGATGGTGCACGTGGCGAACATGAGATGCCCGCCTGGCTTCACCTTTGGAGCAGCTTGCGCAAGCATCGCCTGAGAGGTTATGGAAAGCTTCTTAGTATCTTCTTTGTGAAGGCGTGCCTTGATCTCGGGGTGGCGACGCAAGGTTCCCAGCCCCGTGCAAGGAACATCGATGAAGATGAGGTCGAAGGCTTCATTGGCTACGGGAAGAGGCTTGGTCGCATCGTGAGCCATGACAGAAACGATGTTGCCCCCCGCCTTCGCCACGCGCTCTTCGAGCACGCTCAGCTTCTTTGCTGAAAGATCGAGCGCATCATATTCAGCTAGTTGGATATCGTGGCGCGAACATTCGCTCTGGAAGAGCAAGGTCTTCACTCCTCTGCCTGCACCGATCTCGAGCAGGCAAGCATCCTTCGGCAAAACCTCCACTGCACGCATGACGATGCTCTGTGCAGAAGCGTCCGAAACGATGACCTGCTCATCGTGCAACAGCGCACCGAACGCCACAGAACCTACATCGCCACGATGCGCCAGCTCGAAGATAAGATTAGCTTCATACGCTTCTGCCGCAAGCGAGTGATGCGTGTTGAATTCGATACCGCTTGTCTCAAGCAAGCGCGCGATCTCATCGTGCGAGGCTGAAAGCTCATTCGCAGAAAAGTAGACTGGCGCTGGCTCGAGCGAACGCGCCATGAGCGCGATCGCATTGCGCGTGCCGATATCCTTCTTGATCGCTACTGCCAACCATTCAGGAAAACCGTAGAAGCGCGCAGCAGCTTCAAGCGAAGTTTCAGGATCACCTTCTGGAAAGCGCTCCTTCGCTTCAACGATGCGATGCAATACATAGTTCGCAACGCCAGTAGCGCGCGGCGCGAACGAACGCACGAGTTCGACCCCTTGATCGACCGCTGCGTGGTCTTCCTTATGCAGATAGATGATTTCGTAGGCGGAGATGCGCAGCGCATCGCGCACATCATCCTGTATGTCGCGCGGCGTGCGCAGCACCTCGTTTATGAGCGCATCGAGCGTAACCTGGAGCGAAAGTGCGCCTTGAGCAAGCAAGCGGGCAAAGGCCTTATCGGCGCCTTCGAGCGAGGCTGATCCTAGCACGTGCGGAGCAAAAGCAGAGAGGAACTGATGAGATTCACGCGATCTACGCACCAGTTCAAGCGCAGCCTTGCGTGCGGGCGTAGCAGTTGAAGGAGCTGAGGTGCGGCGATGCTTAGTTACCATAGACGCCCCAGCGAACTTCTCCGCGCTTCACACCCTGCAAGCCTGCAGCAAAATCGCGCGCACTCATCTGTTTCTTTCCGCTAGGGTGGACACACATGAGCTCAAGTGCGCCATCGGAGAAACCAAGGTAGAGGCGCTTCGCAACGAAAAGGACCTGACCAGCTTCGATCTGCTCGATCGTTTGCGGCGCATCAGCGCCAGAGTCTGCCAACGTAGCCGAGACGACCGTAACATCTTTGCCGCCGATCGAGCATTTCGCAGGATGGTTCTCGCTTGACGCGCGGATCTTGAGTAATGCTTCATTTGCGCTCATCTCCGGAGCAATATCGAGCTCACCCTTCTCGATCTTTTGCGCATAGGTGACCAGCGATTCATCCTGGATGGTCCATTCGAGCGAACCGTCCTTCAGATCAGCGAGCACCTCCAAGAGTGCTTGTGCGCCCAGATCAGCAAGACTATCGGTAAGTTCAGGGGCAGAAAGATCTCCACAAGGAAGCTTCTGTTCGTGACAATACGCACCCGTATCAAGACCAGCTTCCATCTGCATGATGCACACCCCAACCTCAGCATCGTTTGCAAGGATGGCGCGTTCGATAGGCGCTGCCCCACGCCAACAAGGCAAGAGCGACCCGTGCACGTTCAAACAACCGTAAGGCGGCAGGTCGATGACCTCTTTGGGCAAGAGCACACCGTAGGCAGCAACGCAGATAACATCGGGAGCCAAGCCTTCAAGCTGGCCGAAGGCATCGTTGTCTTTGAACGTGGCGTATTCGAACACCGGGATCTCATGAGAAAGCGCAGTTCGTTTCACGGGGCTTGGTTCGAGCTTCTTCCCTCGAGAACGGATCGCATCGGGTTGCGTGAACACACCCACCACCTCATAGCTCTGCGCCAGCTGATCGAGGATGGTCGCAGCAAATGCAGGAGTTCCCATGAAAACGATTCGCATACCCGCGCCTTCCTTCCGCTCTCTATTCAACTTCACCGGGCTTTGCGCCGCGTGCAAGAGCATCTTGGTATTCTCGCAGCGCTTGAACCTTATCGATCGGGCTGCATGCTTCGAAGAGCGTCTTACCGTCCAAGTGATCGATCTCGTGCTGCAGGCAACGACCGAGCAAACCATCACCCTCGACGATGCATTCATCGCCGTCGAGATCGAAATAGCGCACGCGCGCAAACGGCTGGCGCGCTACGTTCACACTGATGCCCGGAAGCGAAAGACAGCCTTCTCCCCCCAGTTCTGGCTCTCCTTCGAGCGCGATGATCTCGGGATTGATAAGGTAGATGGGATCGGGGTCGTCTTCAGGGTCTCCGCAGTCGATGACCACAAGACGCTTCAAGATGCCCACCTGAGGGGCTGCAAGCCCACAGCCGTTGTTCTTATACATGGTTGCCGCCATACGCTGAGCGAGCTTTTTCAGGGATTTATCGCTTGGATCACACGGTTCGCAGATTGCCTGCAAGCTAGGATCAGGAGCGGTTACGATCTTCAATGTTCTCAAAGGAAGTGCCTTTCTCAAACTAGTACGTGAATCAGACTGCATGCGCGAAGAGCGCCGTTCGTTCGCTTGAAGTATAGCAAGAAGTTATCGCCATTATGTGATTTTCGAAGCGATATGACGACTGCGCAACGCGTTGAGATCGTTCTGGATGACCACGATCGTCTTGAAGAGTTCGTCACGCTCTTCTGCACTCAAACTCTCCGAGAGTTTGAGCTGGGCGGTCATCTCCTCGATCGTCTGCTCAAGATCGCCGATCTGCAATTCGCGCGCAAGATAAGTAAGCGAATCGAATGCCGGAGTGGTTCCCTGCACCACCGAAGAGGTGAGCACGCGCGAGGCGTAAGGGCTCTTCTGCTGTGCGGTGAAGATAAGGTCGGACACTGTGATGATCGGGTTCTCTGACAGAAGATCAACAAGAAGCTGTGCGAGCTGCTCATGAACGTTCTCATGCCAATTCGTCTGCGTGAGCGTACTCAGAAAATCGGGTGCCATAGCTGGGTTTTGCGCGATCAAGCTCAAGAACTCACGTTCGCTCCGCAAGCGATTGAGCTCTGGGCCACTCAACTGCCTCCGCACAGGCGCGGGCGCAGGTGCCACTTCCGTGCTGCGGTCTTCATAGGTGCGTGGCGCGCGGACTTTGGCAAGTTCATCGATAACGAGCGCTTCCGCCACATGGACCTTGCTTGCAATATAGACCGCATATTCGTTCGCGAGCATCGACTCCTTGATAGGCGCGAGCACAGCAACGGCATCTTGGATCGCCCGTACCTTGTTTTCAGGGCGCGTGAGGTCATAGCGATCGATGCGCCGATCGATGCCGTATTTGAGCAGCGGCTGCGCATTGTCAAGCAACGCTTGCATCGCCTCAGCGCCCGCAGCTTTCACGTATTCAGCGGGGTCTTGGTCATCGGGAATGGTGGCGGCAAAGAGATCGATGCGCATGATGCCCGCTTCTGGGGTCATGCTCGAATCGATGAACTCGAGTGCGCGATCAGCGGCACGCTGGCCTGCAGCATCGCCGTCGAAGAGATAGACGATCTTGGATTTCGCGTGATGCGAAAGAATACGAATGTGCTGGCGCGTGAGCGAAGTACCCAGCGTTGCCACTGCATTGGTGAAACCCGCTTCATGTAGTGCGATCACATCGGTGTAGCCTTCAACGATAACCGCTACACCTGTGGAAGCCATTGCGGCTTTTGCCTTATCAAGACCATAGAGCACTTCGGACTTGTGAAAGAGCGGCGTTTCGCCAGTGTTGAGATACTTCGGCTCACCTTCGCCGATAACACGACCACCGAACGCGATGCACTCGCCCTTCACATCGTTGATGGGAAACATGGCGCGATCGAAGAAGCGATCCTGTGCACCGAAGTTGTTGCGGCTTCTCACGGCCACGTTCGCTTCGACCATCTCTGCTTCGCTGAACCCCAACGAAGTGAGATGTGTCACCAACCGCCGTCTTCCTGGCGCAAACCCCAAGTTCCATGTTTTCGGCACATTCCCGCCCAGATCGCGCCCAGACAGATAGTCGCGCGCTGCCTGTGCTTCAGGTGAAGGATCGCGCATGAGCAACGCGTGATAGAACGATGCGGTCTCATGACAGATATCGCGCAGGCGGGCACGTTTGGTCTGGTTCTTACGATCGGTTTCAGTCTCCTTCAACTCGATGCCCGCTCGGCGCGCCAGGAAACGCAGCGCGTCAACGAATCCCACATCGTCGAGCTTCTCGATGTAGGTGATTGCATCTCCCCCTTCGCCACACCCGAAGCAGTGCCAGGTTTGCGTGGAAGGATCGATCTTGCATGAAGGGGTCTTTTCCTGGTGAAAGGGACAGCAGCACCAATAATCGCGGCCTCTTCGCTGGACACGCGTGCGTTCGCTGAAGAGCTCGACTAGATCGTTCGCTTCGCGAATCTGACGAATGTCTTCTTCAGAAAATGACGGCATGGGGTTCTTTCACTCTTTCGCAGGATACTTTATAGTGCTTGGTAGGTCATATTCTAGTGTATCGCAGGCACTCTGACCTACTTCAAATCCGCAACACTTGGGGAGGGGTTGTTGGCGGTGGATCGTTTCTCCTTCGAACACGCGCTCGGCACGGTCGCTGTGTCAATCGAGCACTTGGGTGCTTGCATGGTGGTGTGCGTTTCGGGAGGCGATGAACCCCACATCGGCAGCGTTGTGCTCGCCGAAGCGCGCGCTTCGCTCACTGGTGAAGGCACAAGCGCCACCTCTTCAGTGCTCAATCGTCTCGGACACAAGGATGAATTCGTTGCTCGCACGGTAGCTGAAACGCTTGCCACTGCGCTCAATACCACGGTGTGCTGCATCTGCGGCATCCATAAAGACAACGCCACCCCCGAAGATATTCAAGCAAGCGCCACCCTTGGCCAGGAAGTTGCAAGCATCCTTCTTGAACGGCTCGCTCCTAGCTCCAACCAACCATAAGCTCCGAGCTTCCTATTCACCCGCGAAATGACCCGCAAACCCTTCCGCACAGAAAGGCACGCCATGAACAAGATCCACGACTTAAGAAGCGCAATCGATTATCTGAAGACCCAACCAGGAGAATTGATCGAAACTGATGTTGAGGTCGATCCTACCGCTGAGCTTTGCGGTGTGTATCGCTACATCGGTTCAGGCGGAACGGTCGAGCGCCCCACCAAGACTGGTCCTGCCATGATCTTCAACAACATCAAAGGCCATCCCGATGCGCACGTATTGATCGGGCTTCTTGCAAGTCGCAAGCGTGCGGCACATCTGATCGGTGTTGAGCCCGACCGCGTTGCGTATGCGCTGAATGAAGCCTTGAACAACCCCATCGCACCGCGCTATCTGGATGAGAGCGAAGCACAGTGCCAGGAAGTCGTGCATCTAGCAACCGAAGAAGGTTTCGATGTGCGCAAGCTGGTACCAGCGCCCACCAACACCCCCGAAGACGCAGGCCCTTATATCACATTCGGTCTGTGCTATGCCACCGACCCTGAAACGGGCGAGCATGATGTGACCATCCATCGTTTATGCCTGCAAAGCCCCGATGAGATCTCCATCTACATGGTTCCAGGCGCTCGTCACATCGGCGCATTCTACGAAAAGGCTGAGAAGCTCGGGCGTCCGTTACCCATCTCGATCAGTATCGGCGTCGATCCTGCGATCGAGCTTGCTACTTGCTTCGAACCGCCTTCGACCCCGCTCGGCTACGACGAGCTCACCATCGCAGGTGCGCTGCGCGGCGAAGGCGTAGGTCTCGTGGACTGTCTTACCATCGACGAGCATTGCATCGGTCACGCTGAATACGTGATCGAAGGCGAGCTGATCCCCGGAAAGCGCGTGGAAGAAGATCAGAACACCCATTCTGGCAAGGCCATGCCGGAATTCCCCGGTTACACAGGACCTGCCAACCCTTCGCTTCCTGTCATCAAAGTGAAGGCGGTTACCACGCGCAAGGACCCCATCATGCAAACTTGCATCGGCCCTTCCGAAGAGCACGTTTCCCTTGCTGGCATTCCCACTGAAGCGAGCATCATCCAGCTGATCGAAGCCGCCATGCCTGGTCGTCTGAAAAATGTCTACTGCGCAAGCCCGGGTGGCGGTAAGTTCATGGCGATATTGCAGGTGCGCAAAGAGCAGCCTTCCGATGAAGGCCGCCAACGCCAGATGGCTCTGCTCGCATTTTCCGCATTCAGCGAGCTCAAGCATGTATTCCTCGTCGATGAAGATGTAGATCCCTTCGACATGAATGATGTGCTGTGGGCCATGAACACCCGTTTCCAGGGGGATGCTGATATCATCACCATTCCCGGCGTGCGTACCCATCCGCTCGATCCGTCGAACGATCCCACCATGTCCCCTTCCATTCGTGATCATGGCATCGCAACGAAGGTCATCTTCGACTGCACGGTACCCTACGACCAAAAGGACCGTTTCCAGCGCGCGCAGTTCATGAAGCTCGATCCCCACAAATGGGTCCCTGACTACGAAGGCTAGGGCACGAACATGAAGCGGATCGTTGTCGGAATCAGTGGTGCGAGCGGAAGTCCGCTCGCACTCCGCTTTCTTGAAGCACTTCGTGCGCAAGATGATGTTGAGATTCATCTGGTGGTTTCAGATTCAGCGCTTCTGACCGCCTCGTATGAACTGCCCGACAAGAATGAGACGTATGAAGATTCCTCAGACATAGCCACAACCGATACGACTAACCTTGCGAACCCCTTCAAGCGCTTTGTTCACGTCTATCATGAGCCCACCGCCTTCGATGCCAGCATCTCAAGCGGATCGTTCGAGGTGGATGCTATGATCATCATCCCTTGCAGCATGAAGACGGTAGCAGGTATAGCAAGCGGATACGCCGATAACCTGCTCTTGCGCGCAGCAGATGTGACCATCAAGGAGAAGCGCCCGCTCATCTTGGTCGCGCGCGAAAGCCCCTTAAGCCCTATCCATCTGAAAAACCTGAGCTATCTTTCAACGCTTCCAACCGTGAGTATCGTGCCGCCGCTCCTTACTTATTACGGAGGACAAACAACCGTGCAAGATATGGAAGACCACCTGATCGGCAAGATCTTCTCGCTGCTCGGATTTGCCTATGAGCCTTTTCGCCGCTGGGATCAAAAAAGAGGCTAGTCTTTCAGGGTTGTCGTTGCCCTAAGGGGCGGAGCCTGTGGGGTGGTTGGACGACTCTGAGTCCACACTCTTCAATAGTAATAGGTTGTTCGAAGGAGCGAAGCGTATGAGCTTGCCTGATTAAGGCAAGCGAACAGCGAAAGCGGGTCGACCCAACCACCCCTCAGGCGTACGCCCCTTGAGGCGACGGCATTGATGACGAACGACCGGGTAGTTTGCTATCTAATCGAGGGGTAAGGTAGTGCGGACGTGCTCAATGTTGGCAAGGATGGTCTTGATGAGCTCGTCCACAGAATCGAACTTGATCATCGGGCGAATGTATTCGACGAACTCAGCTGTGATCTGATCCCCATAGATATCCTGGTTGAAATCGAGAATGTGCACTTCCATGGTTGCCTTGGTCTTATCCTCGAACACGGGCGAAACACCCACTGCAATAGCAGCGCGATACTTGGTCCCATTCACGTAGGCATAACCGCCATACACGCCCTCGGAAAGCGTCTGCCTGTTCGTCGGCACGATGAGGTTTGCGGTGCTGAAGCCCATATCCATGCCTTCGCCGCGTCCAGGCTGCACTTCATCAGTGATGGAAAAAGGACGACCGAGCAAGCGCTCTGCCTCTACTAGATCGTGTTCAGCGAGCAGGTTACGAATACGCGTAGCAGTGATGGGTAGGCCATCTTCACTCTGAAGATTGTGCGCATCGATATGGCAGATATTCCTTGCAGCCCACTCCCCTAGGTCAGCCACACTTCCTGCTGCTTTTGCGCCGAAATGGAAATCCAGCCCCACGTGCAAGTGTGCAGGAACGAACCCCTTGAAGGTCTGTTCCAAGAAATCAAGCGGGCTCAAAGCCGCAAACTCGCGTGTGAAATGAAGGACCGCAACCGCATCCACCCCACTGCGCGTGAGCATCTCGATACGCTGCTCGTTGCTCATGAGCTTCTTCAGACGATCGGCATGAAAGAGCTCATCGGGATCGATGTCGAAAGTGAGCGCAATGCTCGTCCCGTTATCTTTCTGTGCCGTTTCACGGGCGCATTCAAGCAGATAGCGATGCCCCTTATGCACGCCATCGAACACGCCGAACGCACAAGAAGCGTTGTCGAAGAGAGAATAGTCGAATGATTCATCGATGTTATAGATTTGAGCCACGTTCAACTCCTAGAGAAAAGATGCACTGAGCACACAGCTGCCCTTTCGATTCATCGAACCGATAGAGCGCTTTAATATGATTATCGACAAGAAGAGCCACCGTCTCGCCCTCAAAACAAGGATCAGACGAAGGAAAGACCTGAGTGGTACAACAAAAGTCATCACGACTGATATAAGTGAGCGGGATGTTGAGCGAAAGCTTCTCTGGCGGGATCGGCGTACCGTTGTCGATCTTACGCATGAGCTTGGCATCACGCACGAACGCATAACGATATGGCAGCATACGCAACGGATCGGCCGCAACGCTTGCTGGGTCGCCCTCGAAGGTTTCAAGATACTCGAGCGAAATGCACTCTTCGATCGAAACTGCATCGAGCGCGCTACGCTGCAATTCAGCCACAAAAGCACCGCAACCGATACGCTTGCCCAGATCACGCGCGATCGAGCGCATGTAAGTTCCGCCCGAAACCTCCATCGACACCCGCCAGACAGGTACCAATGCATTTTCATCTTGGGCAGCAGGAAGCAGTTCACCAAGTGGCCTTTTTTCTACGGAGAGCAGCGTTGCGCTGAACACTTCAAAGTCACGCGGCTTCAGATCGATCACATTACCCTTGCGTGCTGCCACATAGGACTTCTGTCCGTTCACCTTCACAGCAGAATAGACGGGCGGAAGCTGCTTGCCCTTACCCACCAGAGACGCAACGATCTCACGTGCAACCTGCTCATTTGAAAGATCACTGGGAGTATCGCCTCGAGAGATCACTTCGCCTTCCGCATCATCGGTTGTGGTCGCACATCCGAATGCGATATCCATAACGTAGGTCTTGTTGTGACCGCTCATGAAGGCATCAAGGCGCGTAGCTGGACCAACTGCCACGCACAGCACGCCCGATGCAAGCGGATCGAGCGTTCCCATATGCCCGACGCGCTTCTCGCCGAATACGCGGCGCACGCGATTGACCACATCGTGCGAGGTCATTCCTTTTGGTTTATCGATCGCGAGAAGAAGCGATAATCCTGACGAGCCGCGCTTAGCCATCAAGCTCTTCCCGCAAAGATCGGATGAGGATCTGCAAACGTTCGATTTCTGCTTCAGCATCTTCAGGAAAGCAGGTCTCGATGACATCGCCCGGAACTTCAACGAGCGCATCTGCAAGCGACTTGTGGTAGGTAAGCCCCGCTGCAGCCTTGTGACCGCCGCCCCCAAAATCGCGTGCGATCTGAGCCACATCGGTCTCATCCTTCGCACGCAAGCTTCCGCGAATCTCGCCTTTGCCGTTCTCCTTCAAGATGAGCGCAACACGCACACCGCCGATACCGCGCAAGATATCGATAAGGATCTCGGCATCATCACGGATAGCACCCTGTTCCTCAAAATCCGCGTCCTTCAGATAGGAGAACACGAATGCACCACCGCAGAAGAACATCATGCGCGAGAGCATGAGTTGCTCAAGACGAAGTGAAGGAAGCGAGCGGCTTTGGAAGAACTCTCGTGCGATAAGGTTCGGCTCCGCACCTGCTTCAACGGTCTCAGCTGCATGGATAAAGCACGTAGGATTCACATTCTGGTAAGAGAAGCGTCCTGTATCGGTCATGATGCCCGTGAGCGCACAGAGCGCCTGTTCTTCGCCCGTAGCGTTCAGAAGCTTCAAAAGCTCCCAGACCAGATCGCTCGCTGAAGCGGAATCGGGATCGACATAATTAAGTTCTGCCATCGAAGTTTTCGAGGCATGATGGTCGATCGTAATATGATGCTTGGCGCGATCATGCACCACCGCCGCATCTTTCAAGCGCTCCGCATTAGGAACATCGACTGCGATGAACACCTCGACTTCAGCGGTGAAATCTTTCGCAGGTACAAGGTTTTCCAGTCCGGGAAGAAAGCCCAGCTTTTCTTCGACCGGCTCCCCCGTTGCCAAAAGACCCGTTACCTGCTTGCCGAGCGCACGCAACCCGTGCTCAAGAGCGAGCCCAGCTCCCAAGCAATCGCCATCAGGGTTCACATGCCCGCAGATCGCGAAGGTATCATGCGCTTCTATGAAGCGTGCGATCTCCTCGAGTGTAGTATTGGATTGCGGCGTAAGCACGACTTAGCCTTCCACAGGATCTTCGGCACTATCGCTTGCGTTGCGCGCAGCATCGCCCTTTAGAACTTCAGCGATGCGCTGCGCGTTATCAACGCTTTCATCCAAGTGAAAACGCAGTTCAGGCGCAACGCGCCAGGAAAGCTTCTTCGCCATGAGCGAACGGATGCGCCCTGCTGCCGCATTGAAGGCCTGAGCCACTTCCGTGTAGCGCGAAGGCTCGGTCGAATAGTATACGTTAGCGACCGAACGATCGTAGCTCACCTCAACACCCGTGATGGTAACCATATCAAGGCGCGGATCGGAGATCTCGAAGAGCAATATCTCGGCGAGCACTTCGCGCGCCTGTTCATTCACCCTTCTATTCGATGAAGATTGCTTCATGATTATTCCGTTCTCTCGACCTCGACCACACGATAACCTTCGATGTGATCGCCGATCTTGATGTCCTGGTAGCCTGCGATACCAATACCGCATTCATAACCACGAGCAACACTCTTAACATCGTCTTTGAAACGACGCAAGCTTTCGATCTCACCTTCATAGATAACGGTGCCATCACGTACGATACGCACAGAATCATCGCGACTGATCTCACCTTCAACGATGTAGCAACCAGCAACAACGCCCACCTTGGGCACTTTGAAGGTCTCACGTACTTCCGCGATACCCGTATCTTCTTCGACGATATCAGGCGAAAGCAGGCCAACACGTGCCGCATTGATGTCTTCGATCGCTTGATAGATAACACGATACAGACGAATATCGACCTTCTCGCGCGTAGCCACTTCGCGGGTCTTGCCCGTGGGGCGCACGTTGAAGCCGATGATGATCGCATCGGATGGCGCGGCAAGCGGAAAGGCGGGCTCCGGGGGAGCGTGATG